>Ga0224531_1000045_pt1 | contig 79078 bp, 70 predicted proteins | sample CBST100metaG_FD_179876 | JGI IMG/M metagenome (GOLD analysis project Ga0224531, IMG submission 179876) | Peat soil microbial communities from Stordalen Mire, Sweden - C.B.S.T100 | ecosystem: Environmental > Terrestrial > Soil > Wetlands > Peat | place: Sweden: Norrbotten County, Stordalen Mire...
TCTTCGGGTTGTTCTTCCCCAACACCTTGGTGATTGCCGCCGTCAGCGTCGTCTTGCCGTGATCGATGTGCCCGATCGTCCCCACGTTTACATGCGGCTTCGAGCGATCAAACTTTTCTTTGCCCATGATCTATTCCCTTCGTTCCCTTGATTCCCTTACAGCTTGTTTCTGTCTCGCGGCTGCCCGTTTCCTTCTGAGCCCGCAGATTCAAACCTGCTCTTACTTGCCCTGCGTCTTGCCGATAATCTCTTCGGCGATCATGCGCGGAGCCTCTTCATAGCGCGCGAACTGCATGGAGTAGGAGGCGCGGCCCTGGGTGGACGAGCGAATGTCGTTCACATAGCCAAACATCTCCTTCAGAGGCACCATCGCCTTGATGACCTGCGAACCACCCACGCGGCCCACCTTCTCAATGCGCCCGCGGCGCGAGTTGATGTCGCCGATGATCGTTCCCATAAACTCTTCGGGGACCGTGACCTCGACCGCCATCACCGGCTCCAACAGCACCGGACTTGCTTTGCGCGCAGCTTCCTTGAAGGCCATCGATCCGGCGATCTTGAAAGCATTTTCGTTCGAATCCACTTCGTGGTAGCTGCCGTCGAACAAAGTCGCCTTGATATCCACCATCGGGAAGCCAGCCAGAATGCCTAGTTCCATCGCGCCGCGCACACCCTGGTCGATCGGCTTGATGTATTCCCTGGGCACTACGCCGCCCTTGATGTCGTTGATGAATTCGTAGCCCTTGCCCGGCTCGTTCGGCTCCAGGCGAATCCAGCAATCACCGTAGTTACCCGAGCCGCCAGTCTGGCGGATGTACCTGCCTTCAGCTTCGGACGCCTTGCGGATCGTCTCGCGGAAGGCCACCTTGGGCTCGCCCACATTGGCTTCGACCTTGTGCTCGCGCTTCATGCGGTCAACCAAGATCTCCAAGTGCAATTCACCCATGCCGCTGATGATCGTCTGCCCCGAATCCTCATCGGTCCTCACCTTGAAGGTGGGATCCTCATCGGCCAGCCGCGACAGCGCAATGCCCATCTTTTCCTGGTCAGCCTTGGTCTTGGGCTCGATGGCCACCGAAATCACCGGCTCGGGGAATGTGATGGACCCCAGCGCAACAGGAGCATCCGGCGAACACAGCGTGTCACCAGTCTTCAAGTCCTTCAGGCCCACGCAAGCGCAGATGTCGCCGGCGAAAACTTCTGTTTCATCTTCGCGCTTGTTGGCGTGCATCCTCACCAGGCGACCGATGCGATCAGTCTTGCCGGTACGCGGATTCAGAACGGTATCGCCAGTTCTGAGCGTCCCCGAATAGACCCGGACAAAGCAGAGCTTGCCGTACGGATCGTTAATCAGCTTGAAAGACAAGGCCGACAGCGGCTCGCTATCCTCCGCCTTGCGCGTAAGAACAACCTCAGGCTCCGAGGGATCGATGCCCTCCACGGGAGGCTTGTCCAGCGGGCTGGGCAGATAGTCGACCACCGCGTCGAGAAGCGTTTGAATTCCCTTGTTCTTGAAGGCGCTTCCGCAAAGTACCGGGAAGATCTTCAGATCAATGGTGGCTTGGCGAATGGCAGCCTTCAACTCGGCAATTGACGGCGTTTCGCTTTCAAGGAACTTTTCCAGCAGCACATCGTCTGTCTCGGCGACAATCTCGATCATCTGCGCCCGGAAAGCTTCCGCCTTCTTCTGCAGATTCTCGGGAATCGGCTCAACGTCGTACTTCGCGCCCATGGTCTCGTCGTGCCAGAGAATGGCTTTCATCTCAAGCAGGTCGATGACGCCCTTGAAGTTGGCTTCTGCGCCGATGGGAATCTGCAGCGCCACAGGACGCGCGCCCAGCTTCTTGCGGATTGTCTCCACAACAAATTCGAAGTTCGCGCCCGCCCTGTCCATCTTGTTGACAAAGCAGATACGCGGCACGCTGTACTTGTCGCCCTGCCGCCAAACAGTCTCCGACTGCGGCTGCACGCCGGCAACCGAATCAAACACGGCCACGGCGCCGTCCAGCACGCGCAAACTCCGCTCCACCTCGGCGGTAAAATCCACATGCCCTGGCGTGTCGATAATGTTGATGCGGGTATCGTTCCACATGCAGGTGGTGGCGGCTGAAGTGATCGTAATGCCGCGCTCCTGCTCCTGCTCCATGTAATCCATGGTTGCAGTGCCATCATGCACTTCGCCGATGCGATGCGTGATGCCTGTGTAATACAGGATGCGCTCTGTCGCTGTCGTCTTGCCGGCGTCGATGTGCGCCATGATTCCGATATTCCGGCAACGATTCAGAGATACGGTGCGAGCCACGGCAATTCTTCCTTGCGGGCGCTTTGGCCCGCGGTTCTTATTGGTTCAGCGGGTCCGACTCTCCGGACCCTGTTCAGCCAGGGCATACATGCCGCCAGCATCAAATCTCTTGCGATTTCCGCCTGCTTACCAGCGGTAGTGAGCAAAGGCCTTGTTGGCCTCGGCCATGCGATGAACGTCTTCCTTCTTCTTCATCGCCGCGCCGCGCCCGTTGGCCGCATCCAGCAACTCATTGCCCAGCTTGTCGACCATACCCTTTTCGCCGCGATTACGGCCGTAGGTAATTAGCCAGCGGATGGCCAGCGAGGTACGGCGATCGGGATTGACCTCGATCGGCACCTGATAGTTGGCGCCACCCACACGGCGGGTCTTCACCTCAAGCAGAGGCTTGCAATTCTCGACAGCCTTCTTGAAAAGCTTGAGAGCGTCGTCGCCTCCGCCCTTCTCCTCCAGGTTCTTCATCGCCTGATAGAAGATGCCCTGTGCTGTCGACTTCTTGCCGCCCCACATCATCGAGTTGACAAACTTGGTAACCAGCGTGGAACCGTAAACCGGATCCGGCGCTACTTCCCGCTTCGTTACGTGCCCATGTCTTGGCATAATTCTCTAGATCCTCGCGCTTTCGCGCTCAACTACCTGCCCAAGTCCGGGTTCAACCTTCGCCCCGGAACCGTGTTACTTCTTTCCCTTGGCCGCCGCGCCGCCTTTGGCGCGCTTAGCTCCATACTTTGACCGGCTGTTCTTGCGATCAGCCACGCCCACCGAATCCAGCGTGCCGCGCACTACGTGATAGCGAACGCCAGGCAGATCCTTCACACGACCGCCGCGAATCAGCACGATCGAGTGCTCCTGCAGGTTATGGCCGATGCCGGGAATGTAGGTGGTGACCTCAATTCCGTTCGTCAACCGCACGCGAGCAACCTTGCGCAGAGCCGAGTTCGGCTTTTTGGGCGTCTGTGTGTATACACGAGTGCAAACGCCGCGCCGCTGAGGCGAAGCCTGCAGGGCCGGAGATCCCGTTTTATACCGCGGAGCCGTGCGCCCCTTGCGAATCAACTGATTGAATGTAGGCAAACTGAAACTCCTTACGCCAAAAAAACCTTACCCACCATGTTCGCAGCCGCGCGCAGACTCATGGGGCCTTCCGCTACAAGAGCGCACAAAAGTCGCTCACGCGCACGGAAGCCCTATTTTGCTGCTTCGCGTCTGCCTTCGTTCCAATCTCAGACGAGAACCGGGACGGTGGTCGGGCGTTTCCCCGCCTAAGGCGGACAAAGCCAACTCCGTTTCGCCAGTTCCGGCCCGCATAGCCTTCCAAGGTGGAAAACGCGCGGGCGCCGATGCGATTTGTTCCTGCCCTTGCAAGAAAAGAGCAACTTCTGGAACCTGTCTGGCCGGCTAACTGCGCCTGACCATGGGGATCAGCACCGCCAAATCCATCCTGGCTGGCCTTTCCCGTCGCTTCTGTCGTTACGACACACAAACAGGAGCGTTCTTGCGGAACCTTTTAACAATAGCAAGAAATCGGGGTGGGGTCAACGATTTCCTCCCCACCCCATGGATTTTTCCCACTTTATTCGATTGAGTGCAGCGTCCAGGCCCCATTCTCGAAGGAAAAATCGGCTTGGCGCTTGGTGCTCAACTTGTTGCCGGGGTTGTGGGCAATCCCCACGAGCGGGGCCGGCACGCCATCCAGATTCACGGCCTCGCTAAACGCGACCCCTTTGGCGATCGACACGCCAGGAACCGTTTCGTCCTGAACATCCTTCAGATCCTGCGCCTTGCGATGATTGGCCGCCACCGTCACCACCACCACTGAATAGCGCTTATCTTCGGCGTTTTCCGGCCGCCACTGGAGCACATCGCCCCCATTCGGCAGTGTGACTGCCTTCTTTCCCTCGGGAGTCAGTTTGAAGTCAGCCCAGTACCGGTTGGGGTAGAGCACGCCCCGCTCCCAATATTTGGCCGCCAAGCCCTCGCCCAGCCCTATCTGGTCCACCACAATGTTGGCGCCCACCGCTGGAGTCGCGTCATACTTTGCCTGAATCAAGGCCTGCGCCTGCGCCTGCGTCAACTCTGGCGCTGACTTGCAGCCGCTCAGCAACAATCCCACGCCCAGAAAACCCAATATCCCAAAAATAAAGACTTTTCGCGCGTTTCTCACTCTTCCTCCATAGGCCGCAGAAAGCGGCCCGAATTTCCACGTTCCGCCATTTTTCTCCTACTTGCTGCCACTGTCAATGAAATTAGGAGCGGCCTCGCACACCGTGGGCCCATTGACTGCTCCAGCCCCAAAGTGTGGACACGCCGTGCCCCGTCTTTGCGCCTTTCTCCGGACGCAAAGGCGGAAAGCCGATGCCGCCCTCTTCGGATCAATATTTTCAAGAGCCGTCAAATCATTTGCCGGAGACAGCATAAAAGCTCAGCGCCGCGTCGCCTTGTTCCAGCAACCGTGTGCGTTCGAGCAGGCCGTAGCGGTCTTCCAGCCGCTCCTTGCGCCGCTGCTCGGCAATCACCAGAGCGCCTTCAGCCAGCAACCCGGCAGCCGAGCCGCCCAGCAAGCCCAGCGTGCGTTCGTACTCCTCGGCCGCATCGTAAGGCGGATCAAGAAAAACCACGTCGTAGCGTACTGGCATTGAAGCCAAGGCGGAGGCGCGGCGCAGAAAAGCTCCCACGGCGACCGAGTGAATGTGGAATCCCACCGTCAAGCCCAGCCGTTCCAGGTTGCCGCGCAGAATCTTCAGCGCCGCTGGAGCGCGCTCCACGAAGTCCGCCTGCGCGGCGCCACGGCTGAGCGCCTCCAGACCCACCGCGCCCGAACCGGCATAGAGATCCAGAAAGGCCGCGCCCTCGATCCGCGGCGACAGCACATTGAAAAGGGTTTCGCGCAGCCGGTCGCTGGTGGGCCGTGTGGCCAACCCCTGTGGAGCCTGAAGCGCGCGAGAACGGTACGATCCTGCAATGATGCGCATCGCCAACCAGCATACCCCATGCGCATCAGCGCCGGACCCTCTACAATTACTTCGTATGCGTGGCTGGTCAATTCCGTTGGGCCGTTGGATGGGCGTCGAAGTGCGCGTTCATCTCTTTTTCCCGCTTCTGGCGATACTTTGTCTTGGGCTCAGCGCCTCGGACGGCGTCATGCGTGGTCTTGCTCTTTTCCTGGCGCTGGTAACAGCGGTCGCGGTGCGGGAAACCGCGCGGCTGCTGGTCACTGCATGGCTGGGACTGCGGCTGCGCTCCATTCTGCTGCTGCCCATCGGCGGGCTGTTCGCCTACGCCGACCCGGAAAGCCAGAAGAAATCCAGCGAGGGCGGCGCGCAGTTTGCCATGGCTCTGGCGGGTCCGGTGGCCAACGTCGCCACGGCGCTCTTGCTGGCTGCGGCCTTTTTGGGCGCCAGCGGAGATGTCCGGCTATTCGATCAGCCGTGGATTTCCTCGGCCTGGCTGGTGCGCAGCATGGTATGGATGCAGGCCGGCCTTGGCCTCTTGCACCTTCTGCCGGCTTATCCCCTCGATGGCGGACGGCTGCTTCGTGGCAGTTTCGCGCGCGAGCACAACCTCGCTCCCTCCGTCCGCGCGGTTGCCGGCCTCAGCCAGATTTTGGCGCTGGCTGCCATGCTGGGCGGCATGTTTCTGCATAGTCCCTGGCTGATCATCGCCGGCTTTTTCATCATGATCGGCGCGCAGATCGAGGATCAGGGCGTCTTTTTCCAGTCGGTGGTGGATACGGTGCATATGCGCGAGGTCATGCTGACCGACTTTGCCACCCTCTCGCCCTCTGACACGCTAGCCGATGCGCTGGTCCGCTGTGTTCATTCCCTGCAAGAGGATTTCCCCGTGGTGCGCGGGCCGCAGTTGGTGGGCATTATCTCCCGCCAACGCATTATGGAAGCCCTGCGCAACGACGGCAACGGCTACGTGCAGGGCGTCATGTCCAAGGCCTTCCAGGTGGCGCGGCCCGAGGACACGCTGGGCGCCGCCATTCGCCGCATCCAGACCGGCCGCGGGCTTTCGCTGATTCCCATTACCGAGAGCGGACGCGTCGTGGGCATCGTGAGCGTCCAGAATCTGATGGGTTCCATGTCGCTTCTGGCCGAACAGCGCCGCCTGGAGCACGAGGCAGCCCGCCAGGAATCCCTCTAAGTCTATGGCCGCGTAGAATCATCAATTTTGGGTGCCCCAGGTCCCGCTTTTGGGACCTGGGAAGCTATGAGATCAAAGCGCCAAATCACACGGTCAAAGACCTGGGAAAATGGAGACTGACAAATGCCGATGGCCACCGATCCTGATACCTCACTGACCCCCGGTCTTTATCTGGTAGCCACTCCCATCGGCAACCTGGGCGACATCACCCTGCGTGCGCTGGACGTGCTCCGGCGCGCCGACCGCATTGCCTGTGAAGACACCCGCCAGACCCAGAAACTACTCAACCACTTTGAGATCACCACCCCCACCGTCAGTTGCCACCAGCACAACGAGCACCAGCGCGCCGCCGAGTTGGTTGAGGCTCTCCGTGCCGGTGGCCGCATCGCCATGGTTTCCGACGCTGGCATGCCCGGCGTCAGCGACCCTGGAAGCTGGCTTGCCGCCGAGGCCATAGCCGCTGGCGTCGCGGTCATCCCCATTCCCGGAGCCAATGCGGCGCTTAGTGCGCTGGTAGCCTCCGGCTTGCCCACGGACGAATTCCACTTCATCGGCTTTCTGCCGGAAAAGGCCGGAGCGCGGCGAACCCGGCTCGAAACGCTGGCCGCCGAAATTCAAAAGAACGAGGCCGCGCGCACTTTGATCTTTTACGAAGCGCCGCACCGAATTCTGGAGACGCTGGCCGATCTGGAAAGCGTCTGGGGTCCCACCCTGCGCGTCGTCGTGGCGCGCGAGCTGACCAAGATTCACGAAGAGTTTCTGCGCGGAACGGTCGTCGAGGCGCGCCGCGACCTGGCCAGCCGTGACCGCATTCGCGGCGAGATTACTCTGCTGGTGGAGGCGCGGCCGCTTGCCAGCCAACAGGCCGCAGCAGGCGCTCCCTTGAAGATTGCCGACCGCATCGCTCGTCTCCAGGCCGAGGCCGGCCCCGACACCGCCATGGAAGAAAAGGAAGCCCTCAAGCTGCTGGCGCGCGAGTTAGGCCAGTCCAAGAGCGAACTCTATCGCGAACTACAACGGGAACGCGCCCGCCGCCGCTAGGCTTCTTCCTGCTCCCTAGTCCCTATTCCCTTCTTTTCCCGTATCTCTTCCATCAGTTGCTCGACCTGCTCCTTCTTGCGGCTGCTCATATCCAGGAAGCGAATCCCCACCGTGTGCCGGTCGTGGATGCCCTGGATCACGCCGCCCAGCCGGAAGGGCAGCCCGTCGAGGCGAAACTCGGTTTCGACCCGCGTGTAGATGCCCACAGGAAAGGGCTCGTCAGTGCAGATGCGGCAGCCGCTCAGGCTCAGGTCCAGAATGCGGCCCGGCAGCCGCGATGCGATCCTGATGAGATCAATCACGGCTGAGGTATCGACCGCTTCCCGAGACGACTCGCGCCGTTCGCGCTTGCCGGGCTTTGCGTTTGCCGGAGCCGCTACTGGCGCCGCAACGGGCTGCGCCGGAACCTGAACCGGGAGCGACTCTGGCCCGGCTGGCTTCGGTACGGCAGCTTGTTCTTTCGCAACCCGCATCTCGGCAGGACGCTCCGCTATGACTGGCTCTTCAGAAACCTGCTCCACAACCCCGGCAGCCTTCTCTGCCTTGGTCTTGGAAAGCGCCTCGGCCAACTCTTCTCTGCGCCGCCTTGAAACACTTGCGAAGCGGATGCCGGCCAGATGCTGGCAGTCCGTCCATTGGACCAGGCCGTTGATGCGAAAGCTCAATCCGCGGAGCTTGAATCCGACCTCGACACCCATCTTGAATTTAACCGGAAGCCGCTCCGGGGCTTGCACGCGGCAACCGTCCAGGCTCAGTTCCAAGATGCGGCAGGGAACGATCAAGCCACGTTCCACCAGCGACAGATAGGCTTCTTCGTCTAGACCATAGCGGGAAGCGCCTCGGCGATCTTCTTGCCAGGTCTTAAGCTCTTCCACTGTTTCTGCCGTTTCCATTGCCGTCTCCGCCCGCAGTACGCAAAAATCAGTGTTTTTCAGCCGGTTCCCAGGGACTTTGAGGTGCGAGCTGCCCAGTTTCGCGGCCCTTCAGCCGGTCATATTCATACAAATCGCTGGTGGTCCCGAGCGCTTCGTTGTACAAATTGCCGACGCCCAGCAACTGTTTCAACTCCTCGGTGAACAAGTGAATCGCGTGCAATTGACTGGCCGTCGCAGGAATCTCAAATTGGGAAGTCTTAATGAACTTCTGATAGCCGCGGTCCAGAAGCAGGGCCACTTGGTCGCCCATCATCGCTCCTGGAGGCACCGCAAAGTCAACCCCCGCGACCTTGCCTTTGGCTGCCGCCAGAACCGCTCCAGCCCCATGCTTGCTGATCAGCACTCCGCCCGCGACATCGGCTGAGGGCGTCAGCTCAAAGGAATGCTTCAGAAGAGCATCCAGAATCTGATCGAAGTTCTGATTGCGATTTTTTCGGTTCACGGCCGCTCTCAATCTGCGAGGATATTGAAGCAGGTACCAACAAAAAATATTCTCGTGAACTCCAATCTCGCATATCCGGAGCAAAGGCCGCAATCCCATGAAAGCAGAAATCTCGCCATCAAAACCCGGTTCCTTGTTGCCCGAGCGCATCGGCAAAACACCGCTCATCCGGCTTGACCAGATCGTTCGTGGTCTCGAAGGCATTACCTTGCTGGGCAAGGCGGAGTGGACCAACCCCAGCGGCAGCGTCAAGGACCGCGCCGCCGCGGCCATGGTGCGTGACGCTATTGCGCGCAAGCTTCTTGTGCCCGGCAAGACCCTGCTGGATTCGTCCACCGGCAACCACGGCATCGCCCTCGCCACGCTGGGCGCCGCGCTGGGCATTCCTGTGCACCTGGCCATGCCCTCCAACATCTCGGCGGAGCACAAGCGGATTCTTGCCGCTTGCGGCGCCACTGTGGACTGGACCGATCCGAACGAAGGCGCCGATGGGGCCATTCTCCGCGCCCGTGAACTGGCCGGCAACGACCCGAATCGCTTCTGTTTCGTCGATCAGTACTCGAACGACGCCAACTGGCTGGAACACTTCCACACGACGGGGCTGGAGATTTGGGAGCAGACGGCCGGGCAGATCACGCATTTTGTGGCTAGCCTCGGCACCAGCGGCACATTTATCGGCGCAGCACGGCGTCTGAAGGGCTTCAAAGCGACACTCCAGGCCATCAGCGTCCAACCCGACTCGCCCTCCCATGGCATCCATGGCCTGCGGCACATGGGCTCATCCATCCTTCCGGCCATTTATAACCCCATTCTGGCCAACCGCGCCGTCGCGATTGAAACCGGGGCAGCTCATGCCATGGCCCGGCGATTGGCACGCGAAGAAGGCTTGATGGTGGGCATCTCAGCCGCCGCGGCCGTAGCCGTGAGCCTCGATGTCGCGCGCGAAGAAGTCGCCGCCGGCCGGACAGCGGTCATTGTCGCCGTGCTTCCCGACGCAGCAGACAAGTACCTCTCCGAAGGCTTCTGGGAAGAAGCCTGAGCCAACTCCGCCGGTCGTGAGCGCGCCAACTTTGTTTGGGTGCCCCAGGTCCCGATTTTGGGACCTGGGAAAACGCGAACTCGATCTACGATCGTTATTCTGAGCCACTTGCAAAATTCCAGGGAGATTGCAAGAAGTGTCAGGGCACGACTTCAGTCGTGCCCTGACGCATATCGTCAGTCTGAAGGCAATTTTGCAAGTGGCTCTTCTGTCAAAACTTAACGCGAAATCTCCACCGGCCCCGGCCTTCCCGCCTCTTGGGCAATCCCTTCCGTCTTGCCGAAGATCATCTTGCCGCTGGCGGTTTGCAGCACGCTGGTCACGGAAATCTCGACTGACTTGCCGATCAGCTTGCGCGCGTGATCGACCACGACCATGGTCCCGTCATCCAGGTAGCCAACGCCCTGATTGAGTTCCTTGCCTTCCTTCAGGATCAGCACCGTCATCTTCTCACCGGGCAGCACCACCGGCTTCAGAGCGTTGGCCAGATCATTGATATTCAGCACCTCGACGTGGTGCAGGTGGGCCACCTTGTTCAGGTTGAAGTCGTTGGTCACCACCTTGGCCTGCAACTTCTTGGCCAGTTCCAGCAGCTTCAGGTCCACCTCGCGAATGGCGGGAAAGTCGTCGGAAACGATTTGCACCTGGAGGTTTTTGTTCGACTGCATGCGCTGCAACATATCCAGGCCGCGGCGGCCCCGCTGCCGCTTGGAGCTGTCGGTCGAGTCAGCCACGGCCTGCAACTCGCGCAGCACAAACTCCGGAATCACCATATTGCCGTCGATAAAGCCCGCTTCGGCAATGTCGGCGATGCGGCCGTCGATGATCACGCTAGTGTCCAGCACCTTTGCGCTGTGGCGCGTCAGCTTTTCACCTGCGAAAATCGCGCCCCATGCCGCCGGGTTCATCTGTTCGCCCTTGCTGACGCCCACCAGCAGTCCCACATAGGTCAGCAGCAGCAGAACAGCGAGTTGCAGCGCGGATGAGGTTCCGCTGGGCAACAGCGCATGGCGCAGCACCAGGCAAAACAGCGCCGCCCCAACGATGCCCAGTACGCTGCCAGCCATCGCGCCAATCAGCCGTTTCAGGCTCAGCGCACGCACCTGGAATTCACAAACAATGACCGCTGCGGCCACTCCTGCTCCGGCCGCCGCACTCACCCATCCTGTCATGCCAAACGGATGAAGGAAAAAGCAGACCCCGGCAAGAAGGGCCACAAAAAGAAGACGAACCACAATCAGGTTCATAAAAGGCCAACCCCGCTGGCAGGCGGAGAATACCTCCAGACCGGGTCTAGATGGGGAGTATTCCACCGCTATGCGGCGGCGTCAAGGAGGAAAGCAGAGAACAGGGATTAGGAGTTAGGGGTTAGGGAAAAATCGGTAAAGTCGTCTTTTTCAGCCACACAAGACTCTGGGTGCCCCCCCCTCGGCGCGTTTCAAGTTTTTGCGCCTGGGGTGGGCAGGGGCCTTGCCTTCCCGAACCGGGAAAAAGTTCCGGGGAAACAAACAAAGTTTTTGCTGTTCCCTACCCCCTACCCCCTGCTTTTACGACGCAATCGCCAGTTCCACCGCCGGAGCCTGCCGCAGTGAACCCTTGCGGGGACCACGCTTGCGCGCGCTCATGATCTTGATGCGCTCCAGCAACTCCTGAGGCGAGCAGTTTTTCTTGGCCAGCAGGGCATCGGCGGCGTGCATCTCGCCAGCCATCTTCTGCGGGTCGCCCAGCAGGATCATGGGCACATGCGACGCAATCGCCTTCAGCCGCTCCACCAGTTGGCAGCCGTTCATCTGGGGCATGGCAAAATCAGCCAGCACCATGTCCACGGGATACTCGGAAAAGACCTCAATGGCATCCTGTCCGTTGGTGGCGGAAACCACCCGGTATCCGTTGGTGATCAGCATGAACTTAAGTACGGAAAGCTCTTGTTCGTTGTCGTCTACGCAGAGAATAATTTTTTTCGGCCGCATGTTTTGCTAATTAACTCCTTCATGAATTTTTTAGGCCCGATTGAGAACACTTCACCTGTGCCCGCACTCATGGCAGGTTGACACTGTAAGGTTCCAAGGCTCAACGACTGGAAACGAATCAGCACTCTTCTGGTTGATCTTGCGCATGGATTGCCCTGCGTTCCATGCGCGCCGTCTTAGAGGGAACGGCGAACTAGCAACGCGGCAAGCTGCATTCGAGACACAGGAAGCTGTTTTTCGCTCACAATCGAAATTGTGAATCGCATCTGAAGCAAGACCGGCAAAATCCCGGTTAAGTTCCTTCAATGAAACCCAAGACTACGGGGCTCGTAAGTTCCTGTGAAGAGGGAACGGGAGGCGAAACTTGGCTTGAAAATCCGCATGAAACAAGCAAAACTCGGCTACATTTAAGACACACCGTCACTTGCGGCCATGAAAACCTGTTGAAAGCGTGTGTATCCCGGCCGGAAAAGGTGTCCCTTTGACCCAAGAACGGTGCTACCGGTTCCGCGCACATCGGTGACCCTCACCGATTTCGCCTCTGCGCACGTGAATTGAATCCGCGCGGACCTCTCAGCCGTCGCGCTTTCTCTGCTCCAAATACAGTGCAACAACGAAAACCGCGGCCTCACACAGTGGAGAGGCCGCGGCTTTCGTTGCTGTTTTCGCGAAAGGAAGAATTGGGGAAACGCGACGTTTCAAAGCCCAATCAGCGGCCGTGGCAAACGGGTTCTCGCCCGGTCCAGAAACAGCCTCATGCGCAGCGCCTCGGCCCGCTCCACGGCCACTAGCCGCATTTGCCTGCGGATATGGTCTCCGTCCACCAGCCGATCCGCCTGTGCCTCGTCAAACTCCGCATCCTTCTCCAGCCGCACAATCCGCTCTTCGAGGGTGCGGCGAAATCGGGGACTGATCTCAAAGCCATCGCTGGCTGCACACCGAGTGATCATGGCAAACTCCTGAAAAGGAACTTCGCGCCCTCAGAAACAAATCTAGCGAGGAGCTAAAGTTTTTCCGAACTTAGCCGATCTTAATGAAGAATCATTTTTGGCGCTAGATTACCGTGTAACGGCACGAAGGTAATTTATTGTCCAAAAATCGGACACTTCGAACGCTTTTTGAGAGTTTTTTGCACAGATTGCCGCGCCACCCAGCCACGGAATGCAAGGAATAGTTTCTAGTTTTGCGATCTATTGATCCGGCAACTAAATACTGTTTGGGTGCCCCATCCATTTCCGCGTCTTTTGCGGAAATGGGTGGGAAACGATGCCACTATTTTCTTGCCGGATCAATAGTTCTGCGGCGCAATCGCGAAATACCCCTTGCGAACCTGCACCTTCATGCCGTCCCCGCGGCACTCGACAGAAAGCTTCCGAAAACTGCCGTCCAGCTTGGTGTTTGTGGGCGTGTAGCTGGCGACGTACTGGGTGCGCAGCTCATCCTCGACCTGCTGGAAGGCGGCTTCCAGCTTTTTGCCGTTGTTGCCCACGTCGATCAGCCGCCCGCCGGTCTCCTCGGTCATCTTCTTCATGGCCGAGTAGCCGCTGTAGCCGAAGCCTCCGTAGAAGCCCCGGTCGGCAATCAGAATCGTATAGACAATAACGTTGGACCTCTGCGCCGCGGCAATCGCCTCATTCAGCTTGGTACGGCTGCCCTGATCCTCGCCGTCGGTCAGCAGGATCATCGCCTTGCGGCCCGTCTCCTGGCTCATTTTCTGGTTCGCGGCCAAGTAGACCGCATCGTAGAGCAGGGTTCCCTTGGGCGCTCCGATGGTCGGAATGGTTCCGCCGCCCGCGCCCGGAATGCCCGCCGCGCCATTGCCGCCGGCGTCGTTGATCTGCGCCTTGCCCATGGCCCGCGCCAGTTGCCTTGGGCTGTTGGTGTAGTCCTGCAGCAGATCCACGTTCACGTCGAAGGAAAGCAGGAAAGCCTCATCCTTGGGCTTGATCACCCGCTCCAGGAACTGGCTGCCCACGTCCTGTTCCAGTGGCAGAACACGGTATTGGCTGCTGGAGGTGTCCAGCAGAATCCCCAGCGTCAAGGGCTGGTGCGTCTCAGCCACAAAGTTCTTGAGCGTCTGCGGCTGCTTGTCTTCCAAGACAGTGCACTCGCCCTTGCTCAGGTGGGGAACCAGATTCCCGGCCTTGTCCTTCACGGTGAAGAAAACATCCACCAGGTTGACATTCAGCTTGAGTGTCGCCACCGGCGCGTCCTCGTCGACCTGAGCCGGCGCATTACTGACCGGGGAGGCATCCGGCGACGGGGCAAGTTGGGCCCATCCCGCCGGAATCAAGGCCGTCAGGCCTAGCAACAAAGCGAAAACTCTCCATCGACTGCTCATTCTGGTCCTTTAGACGAATTTTGCCCCGTGAAGAAAGCATACTCGGGATCTTTCCTGGCTGGCCAAACCAGCGCGTCGCTGGCGCGTCTGATACTCTGACGAGTACAGCCCTGTTTCCGCTGACGCGGAAGCCTGTTCACTGGTATGGGCTGTCAAGTGTTGGCTGTCGGCTTTCGGCTGGCAACGGCGTTTTGGGAGGACGGAATACTTTGAAGCTAGGTTTAAAGGCAATTGCGCTGGCCGCGCTCCTCAGTTCGGATGCATTTTTGTGTCCTGTGGTTCCGGCCCAGCAGCAGCAAAACACTGTGCCAGACGCTCCTACGCCCCAGGCGCCCCAGCCGCTGTCGGACGTTACCGGCCCGATTACCCCCGGCAAAGGCGCTGGGGATGTCCCGTCCGGCGACACTTCATCCTCGACCCCTCAGACTCGGCAGCCGAGTCAGGAGCCTTCCAGCCAGGTCAAGGACACAATCCAGACCGCTCCGCCAGAGTTACCTGCATCCGGCGAAGGCGTTGACAAGGTGACGACCCTCGTCATGCATGTGAACTTCGTCGAAGTTCCGGTCACGGTCAAGGACCCGAAGGGAAAGCTTGTCGCCGGGCTCACCTATCGCGACTTCAAGATCTTCGAGAATGACACCCGTCAGCCGCTGGCTTTTTTCACCACGGATTCCTTCCCGCTTTCGATCGCCTTCGTCATTGACCAGAGCCTCACCTCCGACGTGATGGCCAAGGTAAACAACTCCCTCGGCGCCATCCAGGGCGCGCTGACGCCCTATGACGAGGTGGCCGTATTCTCCTACAACAACGGCGCCCAGGAGCGGACCGGTTTTACCGGCGCACAAAGCAAGCGGTTGCCAGCCGTGCTGGCTCTGACCAAGGAAACCGGCCGCGACATGCTGGTGCCCGTCAATGACGGCCCGCTGGCCGGTTGCTCCATCCGCCAGAACGGCAGTTGCGTTGATCCCAACCTGCAGCCCGGACGCTCGGCAGGCGGCAACACGTTCATGACCATTCCCAAGGAAATTCACACCCTCAACGACGCCATTCTGGCCGCGGGCAAGGAGCTTTCCACCCGCCCCAAGGGCCGTCGCCGCATCGTCTACGTCATCAGTGACGGCAAGGAGTACGGCAGCAAGGCCACCTACAAAGAGGTGCTGCGCTACCTGGAGACCAACAAGGTCGCCGTCTATGGCACGGCTGTGGGCGACTCCGCCCGCTGGGGCGAGGGCTACGTCAGCCGCCTTCACCTGCCCTTCACCATGTATGACAACATCCTGGCCAAGTACACCCTGGCCACCGGCGGCACGCTGGACTCGGAAGGCAACCTGAACGGCATCGAGAAGAGCTACGCCAAGATCGCCGAAGAGGCGCGCAACCAGTACACGCTGGGCTACTACAGCCACCAGCCGGTCATCGACGGCAAGTTCCGCAAGATCGATGTGCGTCTCGACCGGCCCGGCATGGAAGTGATCGCCAAGACCGGCTATTACCCCTCCGCGCAGGATTCACACTAGCTCTCTGATCGCTTGCGGTTGATCAATTCTGGGTGCCCCAGGTCCCGATTTTGGGACCTGGGATCGTAGGAACTCAAAGCACAAAATCAAGTCGTGGTGCGACAGAAACAGGAAAAGAATCTCGTTCGTACTCACAGAAACAGAAAGGCCTGTGCGAATGCACAGGCCTTTCTGTTTCAACCAATCAACTCATGCAGCTTCAGCACGGGCGACTGGACAGGCATGAATCCCGCCCTTGCGCCTTGCGGCCGCGGCACCCTATTTGGGCTGGTCCATCCCTGGGCCGGCCGGCTTCGCGGGAGCCGCATTCTGCTGCACCGTCGGCGCGGGAGCGGGAGGAGCAACGGGAGCAGCGGGCTCATCCGTGACGCCCTTGAGCCCTTCCTTGAAGCCCTTCAAGCCTTCGCCTAATCCCTTGCCCAGTTCCGGCAGCTTCTTCGAGCCAAACAGCAGCAGTGCAACAACAGCAACCACCAATATGTGCCAGGGTTGAAGTCCGTCCATGATTTCATCCTCCGCGCGACGCGCTCTCGCCGCCGCAAACTCACTGGCTTATTGTCGCACAAAGCCAAATGTCCGTGCAGGAGGCTCCAGACAGGAATCAGAGTTCAGCCGCGTGCTTTTACTTCTGTTCCCTAGTCCCTGATCCCTATTCCCTGTTCTTCGTCAGTTCACCTGCGCCGGCTTGCCCAGCCGTTCAGTCACCATGGCGTAAAAGGAGCGCAGGTCTTCCTCGTCGCCCTCGGTCAGCCGGCGGTAGACCTTCATCAGCGGAAAGATTCTCGAACCACGGACTTCGACGGACGGAACCGCCACCACGCCGCCCGGATATTGCGTCATTTCCCAAATGCCGGCATAGCGACGCCGAAGCACCTCGCCCAGATAACTGCCCCACAGCCGCACCTCGAATTCCAGCTCCAGCTCGGGGCTCTCGCCCACCATCACCAGAATCTCGTCCAGGCCATCGATCGACTCCGAGGTAAAGTCGAGCTTTTGCTTGAACTCGCTCCGGCTCCGTTCAACCGCCGCCAGCGCATAGCCCTCCATCATCGCTCCCAGGTCGGGGAAGATCGACGATTCCAGCCGTTCGCGCAAATCGGTCGGGTTTCTCATCCAATCACAAGAGTATATATTTCCGCACCGTCGAGGACGTGGACGCCGCTGCCTCAGGGCATGAAAAATGGTATAGAGCCTTTCGGGCTTGTGGCAAACTAAAAGCAGTTGTGGAGGATTCTCCGATGAAAGCACTCAAGCTTCTCGCTCTTGCCGCGCTGCTGACCGTCAGCACAGGCCAGGCCTTTTCCGCCACCCGCGACATCTATCCCGACCCATCGCGAGCCAAAGCCGACCTGGCCGCAGCCCTCAAAGTCGCGGCCTCGACTCACAAGCGCATTCTGCTCGACTTCGGCGGCAACTGGTGCCCGGACTGCCAGATGCTGGATCTCTACTTCCACGACCAGACCAACCGTCCTCTTCTGGAGGCGAATTTCGTGCTGGTGGACGTGAACATCGGCCACATGGACGCCAACCAGGATATTGCCCATAAATACGAAATTCCGCTGAATAAAGGTGTCCCCGCCCTCGCCGTCCTCAGCGACACGGGCCAGCTTCTCTACAGTCAGAAAGGCGGCGAATTCGAAGACATGCGTAACCTGCAATCCTCGGCCGTCACAAAGTTTCTGTTGCAGTGGAAGCCATCAGGTCCGAAGGCCCGGCCGTAATCGTGGCTGCTGATCCTGCCAGAACCGGGGTTGCCTCAGGTCCCGCTCTTGGAACCTGAGAAACGCAACCCGCAATCAGTTCAGCGGCGCCAGATGCTTGGTGTTTTGATAGGTATAGATAATGCGATGGGCGACGGTGATGGTCGAGAGCACGGCCAGAACCCACAGCACCGGAGCCATTGCGCCCCAATGGTTGAACAGGGCGCCGATAATCACCAGCACGATGCGCTCCGGCCGCTCCATGAAGCCCACTTTGCACTTGTCGATGAGAGCCTCGGCGCGGGCGCGCGTGTAGCTGACCATCAGCGAGGTAACCATCACAAAGGCCACCAGCACCACATAGCGGAATCGGTTGATGCGGCCGTAGTAGACCAGCAAGCCGAAGAACAGCACCACGTCGGAGTAGCGGTCAATCACAGAATCAAAGAATGAGCCGAAAACGGTGACCTGGTGGGTGCGCCGCGCCACGCGGCCGTCCACCATGTCGAACAGGCCCGCGCCGAAGATCACCATGCCCGCATAGAAGAACATCAAGTCGGCATTGGTGGCGTTGGCGTGGCCAAAGAAGAACGCGGCCACAATGTTGATGACCAAGCCGATGAAGGTGAGTGCGTTGGGTGAGATTTTGGTCAGCGCAAGACCGTGAACAATCCGGTCAAGAAGCCATCCGCAGGCGGCGCCAAAAGCGCTGGTCCAGGTCCTTGCCATTTTCCCTACTTCTGTACTTTGCCGGCCGCGGCTTCTTCTTCGGCCTGGGCGGCTTCTTCGTCGTGAATCGTCCGCAGTTTCAGCACTTCCAGATTGCGCTTTCCCTTGGGGGTAACAATGTTGGCGGTATCGCCCACACGCTTGCCCACCAAGCCGCGGCCGATGGGCGAGGTAGTCGAAATCAGCCCCTTCGTCACGTCGGATTCTTCGCTGGTCACCAGGCGGTAAGTGATTTCCTCATCCTTGCTCTCGTCGTAAACCACCACCGTCGAGCCAAAGGCGACCTTGTCTCTGGGAATGTTGTTTAGATTGACCAGGGAAAACTCGGCCATGCGCCGCTTCAACTGGCTCAGGCGCGCGTCGACAAAAGTCTGACGCTCCTTGGCCATGTGATACTCGCAGTTCTCCGAGAGATCTCCCATGGCCACCGCCTTCTTGATTTCAGCGGGGAGTTCATGGTTGAGCTCGTACTCAAGAGTTTCAATTTCCGCGAGAAGTTTCTCTTTGATTCGATCCTGGTGCATTCACAGTCCATAGCGGCGGGCATTCTCTGCTCTATCCGCAAAAGTAAAATACTTGATTTCCTATTATAACGCGATGGAGGAGGAGTGAAGCGGAGAAGCAGGGTTGAGGGATTAGGGGTTAGGGATCAAGCCCGGCGTTTCCTCTTCGCTATTCCCTGGCTCCTCGTTTCCTGCCCCTTGATCTCTGATCGCTGACCTCTGTTCTTCAAGGAACGACTGCAGGATGAGCGTGGCGGCCACCTGGTCGACGACTCGACGGTGCTCCTGGCGGGCGTGGCCGGCTTCGTAGAGAATCTGGTGAGCCTCGCGGCTGGTCAGCCGCTCGTCCCACAGGTGGATAGGCAAACCGGTCAACTCGCCCAAGGCGGCGGCAAAAGCCTGCGTCCGGGCGGCTTGCGGGCTCACATCGCCGGACAGATGCACGGGATTGCCGACGACGATGCCCACGACGCCAAACCGCCGGCAGAGCCGCGCCAGTGAGCGCAGATCGTCGCGGGAGATGCTGCCATGGCCTCGCCTTCGCTCCAACGTCAAAACCGGCTGTGCCGTCAGCCCCAGCTCGTCCGACACGGCCACGCCAATGCGGCGATTGCCAACATCGAGGCCCAAATAACGCGGTTGAGTTGCAGCTTCCAGCTTCTAGCTCCCAGCTTCCAGCTTACGGCCCGCGGGCGGCAAATAGCGAAGAAAAGCCCTGCTTCCGGTACAATAGAGGTAGGAAGCACCTAAAAAGGACTTTCTCGCATTTTTGTTTCATGAAGGGTCGACTGCAGAAGAATGGCGCCTCGCAGACGAACGAGTAGAAGAAAAAAAGGTTCGTTCGCAGCAAGAGTCTCGCGGGCGTTTGTTCTCGTCTTACTCTTAGCAGCAATCGCGGCAAGCGCGGTGGCTTGGATGGTTTTCATGCCGTTTGGGCCGTCGAAAGAGACTTTTGTTGAACTGACGCCGGGCTCTTCCACAGTGCGGATGGGCAAGCGACTGCAAGCCAAGGGCGTTATCCGCAGCCAGTACGCCTTTGATCTGGTGCGCTGGTGGAAGAGGGGAACGCTGAAGGCTGGCGAGTACCGCTTCGATCATCCGGCTTCTGTCGCTGAGGTGTATGCGCGCATTGAGCGCGGCGATGTTTACACCAAGATCGTCATCATTCCAGAGGGCTCAAGCCTTTTTGAGATTGCCGAGCGGCTGGAGCAAGCGGGATTTGGTCCGCGAGAGGAATTTCTGGCCGACGCCGCCAGGCATGTAGGCTTGGTGGCCGACCTGGACCCCGGAGCAAAGAGCCTGGAAGGCTACCTGTTTCCGGATACGTATCATTTTCCACGCAAGTTTGACTCAGAGCAGATTTGCGCGACGATGGTGCGGCGCTTCCGGGCAGAGGCCGAAGAACTGGGATTGAAGGGAAATGTGCATCGAGTGGTAACCATGGCATCACTGGTCGAGCGGGAGACGGCGGTGGACGCAGAGCGTCCGCTGGTCGCCAGTGTCTTTGAAAACCGGCTGGCCAAGAAGATGCCACTAATGACCGATCCGTCGGTCATCTATGGCCTTCAGCTCGATAGACGCTGGCGGGGCAAGATCTACGAGAGCGACCTGAAATTCGACACCCCCTACAACACCTATCTGCACGCCGGCCTGACGCCGGGTCCGATCGCCAACCCCGGCCTGAAGTCTCTGCGCGCGGCCATGGAGCCGGCCAGGACGGACTATCTCTATTTCGTGGCCGCCGGAGCCGATCCACAGGGACATTCGCGGTTTTCCTCGACGCTTCAAGAGCACGCACGCGACGTGGCCGGCTACCGGTCCGCCGTAAAGAAGGCGGGCGGACAGTGAAGAAGTGCTATCGATGTGCAGTAGCCGCGGCGCTCCTGTGCCCGGTTCTGATGCTTTCCGGGTGCCTGTTCACCACGCGCAAGCTGCCCATTCCCAAGGCGCCGCTGGTCGAGCAGACGGTCACGCCATCTGAGTTGGTCACGCAGATCAACCAGCGCTGGGCCGCGCTCGATAGCCTCAACTCCACCGTCGAGATTCAGGCCAGCGTCCTTAAAAGCAATCAGGGCTTAGCCAAGGACTACACCACCTTCCGCGGACACATCCTGATGCGCAAGCCGGAGCTGCTGCGGGTTCTGGGGCAGGTTCCGGTGTTGGGCACGCGCATGTTCGACATGGCCAGCGACGGAAAGAATTTTTCCTTGTTCATCCCCTCCAAGAATATGGCGGTGAAGGGCTTGAACACGATCAACAAGAAGTCGGCCAACCAGATGGAAAACCTCCGGCCGGGCTTCTTCCTGGACGCCATAGTCGTGCGCGGGCTGGAGCCGAACGATCTGTACTCGGTGGTGGCGGACTCGGAAACGGTGGAGGACAAGGCCAGAAAGCATCTGTTTACTGTGCCGGAATACGTTCTCAGCATCAGCCGCCCCAAGCCTGGCACCCATGAGCTGACCCCCGTGCGCGTCATCACCTTCCACCGCGACGATCTGCTGCCTTATCAGCAGGATCTGTATGACAGCAACGGAAACCTGGAAACCGTGGTCGATTATGCGAACTACACGGATTTCGATTCCGTTCGCTTTCCTTCCACGATCGTCATCAAGCGGCCGCTTGAGGATTATCAGTTTGTTCTCACGGTCGAGAGCGTCAAGGAAAACATGACGCTCACCGACGACCAGTTCCAGATCAAAATTCCCGAAGGAACCAAAGTCAAAAACCTGGAGTAGCGGCCCGCGCGGAAAAAACCACGCGTAGATGCTGGTTTCGGTCGACAGCAAGGGGAGAACCGCTATAGTATCCCGGAAAGCGAAAAAACCGCATTTCTGGGGTGCCTGACATGGAAAGCAATCTCCGTCCGCTCACTCTCGGTGAGATTCTGGACCGAACCGCGCAACTCTACCGCACCAATTTTCTGCTCTTTGCCGGCATCTTTGCCGTGTACGCCGGCGGTGTGCTGGTGCTGAACCTGCTGCAACTCGGCTTGCAGGAGCTACTGAAGGCTCAGCACATGACGGGCGCGCTGATATGGGAGAACCTCGCCGCCGGTATCATTGAAATGCTGCTTATTTTTCTCTTTGCCGGAGCCGCCGTCGCCGCCATCAGCCGCGCCGTGGCTTGGGTTCACCTGGGCGAACCGGCCACCATTCGCGGCGCCTACCAGAGCATTCTGCCTCGCCTGGGCCGCTACCTGTGGCTGATGACCATCACCGCCTTCAAGGTTTGGACTCCGGTAGTGCTGCTCTACGCAGGCTTTTTCGGGCTCATCGCCTTCTACGGCGCCTTCAAGGGCGGAGCCGCCCAAAAGGCTGCCTCAACCAGCCCGCAGACAGCGATCATCCTCGGCGTGGCTGTGGTGGCCTTTTTCCTCCTGCTTATTCCTACCGGCATTTACGCCATTCTGATGAGCCTGCGCTATTCGCTGGCGGTTCCGGCCTGCGTGGTGGAAGACCTGAAGGCCCGCAAGGCGATCCGGCGCAGCATTGCGCTGGCCAAAGAATCGTGGGGACGCATTTTCCTGCTGATGCTGCTGGTCGCCGTCATCAAGCTGGTACTGGTTGGCGTCACCCAAGCCTTCGTTCTTGTGGCGGCCGTCAAGAATCACGGCCAGATCGCACCGGGAATCAGCGCCATTTCGCAGGTGATTGGATTTTTTACCAACACCTTCCTGGGACCGATCTGGGCGACTGGCATTACGCTCTTCTACTACGACCAGCGCGTGCGCAAGGAGGGCTACGACATCGAATGGATGATGCAAGCCGCCGGATTGACGGCTCCAGCGCTGAGTTCCGAGCCAATCGTCGCAGAACCGGCTGCACCCGCTGAAGCCGAGGAGGGCCAGGCCTGACGACTCGGACTCAATTCGCCGGTGCTGTTCTGGTCGCAACTATTGCCGCGTTTATGGGCGCATCGCCAGCTCGCGGCGAGGTCCAGGCCGCCGTTCAGCCCTCGGGCCATTGGCGCGAAGCTTCTCTCGCCGAATACCGCCAGCATCTGGTCGGGCTTCAGGCTGTCGTCACCGCCTGCTCCCAAACGCGGGACACGCACACATGCGATCCCGCGCTGGTAGGGCCTGACGACCGGGTTCCGCTCAGCAATGCGCCCACAGCGGAGCAGCGGCTGGTGCGCTACGGCTGGCTGCGCGCGCTGCTCGCGAAGGCCCAGGTCAAAGACGAATCCCCGGCCAAAACTAAAGGCACGCCCGCTCCAGACGCCGGCAATCCGGAACCAGCGCGCCCGCCAAAGCCCGCCACCAGCCAGATGTTGCAAGCTGCCGAGACGCGCCTGACCCAGGACATTGCTCAGGCCGACAATGCGGCGGCAAGCACGCCCGCAGCCGCTGCCGATCACTCCCGGGAGCGCGCCGCGATGAAGCAGGTGCTGGCCGAACGCGACTTCCGCGGCCTGGAGTCGCCGACCGCACGCGATTCGGCGCTCGAAAAGCTCGGCGACTGGCTCAACCGGCTCTTCCAGAGCGCAGCAAAGCTCGGAACCGCTGCGGCTTGGGTGGGTCGTGTCATGGTTTATGGCTTCATCCTGGCCGTTTGCGTGGGCCTCGTGCTGGGACTGATACAGCTTGAACGTCGCTGGCGCATCCGGCTCATTCCGGAAAGCGACGGGCCTGCCACCGGAGCCGCCTCGGCCCGCGACTGGCAATTGTGGCTCGCCGATGCGCGCGGCGCAGCAGCCGCTGGACAGTGGCGCCAGGCCGTTCATTTCGTCTACTGGGCGGCAATTTCGCGCCTCGAATCCAGGCGCCTGTGGCCGGCAGACCGGGCGCGCACGCCGCGCGAGTACCTGGCGCTGGTGGCTGCCGATGATCCGCGCCAGCCGCAACTAGCCGCGCTCACCCGCGGCTTTGAGCGCACATGGTACGGAGGCCGTGCTGCCGCCGAAAGCGACTACCGCAAGGCCGAAGCTCTGGCCAATACGCTCATCTCCGGCACAAGCGCCGCAGCCAAAGGCGGTGCGCGATGAAAATCTTCTCCTCGCTCGACTCGAAGGACCGCCGCCTGCTGCTCTGGTCGGTGGGGATCGCGGTTGCGCTGGCTGTTGTGATTGGCTTTCTGCTGCCCCGCGAGGACAACAACAGCAATCCCCTGCCCTCGACTTACCTGGCCAGCCAGCACGGCGCACGCGCCGCCTATGAAACGCTGCTCCGCGCCGATTATCCAATTGAGCGCTGGGAGCGGCCTTTGAGCGAGTTGGCCGAGACGGCTGGCCCGGAGACGGTGGTCATCTTTGCCCAGCCCTTCGCGCGCGAGCCGGAGGACATCCAGGCGGTACGCAAGATTGTCGAGCGGGGCGGCCGCGTTCTCTCCACAGGCCTTTGGGGCGGATATATTCTTCCCGGCGAGGCCAGCGACGCGCCCCGAGGCTTCAACTTCGCCGCCTGCAAGCTGGAGCCCGAAGGCCTGGACGCGCTGGCCAGTTCTGGCGAGGTGTGGATGGTTCCCCAGGCCACCTGGAAGCTGGGCGACCCATCCGCGCGCGTCGAGTACAGTTGCGCCGGCCAGCCAGCGGTCGTCGAGTACAACTGGGGCAAGGGGCACATCGTCTGGTGGGCCAGCTCCACGCCGCTGGAAAACGGCTCACTCAGCCGCGCCCACAATCTGGACCTGCTGCTGGCTTCGCTGGGGCCACGCCAGGGGCACCGTTTCTATTGGGACGAGTCGCTGCACGGCGAGATTCGCTCCACCTGGAGCTACGTAGCCGGACCGTCGTGGACGATGCTCTGGATTGGGTTGCCGGTGCTGGCGCTGCTCGTCATTTTCAGCTTCAGCCGCCGCAGCGGGCCGATGCGCGAGCTGCCTCAGCCGCCCCGCTCGACACCTATCGAGTTTCTTCAGGCGCTGGGCTCGCTCTATCGCAACGCCGGAGCCTCGTCCACAGCCGTTTCCATCGCCTGGGAGCGCTTCCGCCGCCACAGCTTGCGGCTCTGCGGACAAAGGCCAAGCAAGATGAGCGCCATCGAGCTGGCAGCGGTCATTCGCCGTCGCTTTCCCCAGGCTGGAGCCGACCTGGAAGCCGACCTCGCCGCCTGCGAAGAGGCCGCATGGGGGGATCGAATCCATCCCCGGCAGGCGCTCAAGCTGATCCAGACGCTCGGCATGCACTATGAAGGGCTACTGCAAGTGGGCAAGCAGTCGAAAGATATTCAACTCCAACCGAAGGAAAGGGCTTCATGAACCAGGAAAGCAATCAGGAACCGATTCAAGATGCAGGCCAAAACGCCAAAAGCCCGGAGGGTCTGCGCGCCACGGGGCAGCTTATCGCCCACTCGCGCACGGAGCTGGGCCGCGTCATCTCCGGCCAGGACAAGGTGATCGAGGAAGTCCTTTTCGCCATCCTCTGCCAGGGCCATGCGCTGCTGGAAGGCGTGCCGGGCATTGCCAAGACGCTGATCGTGAAAGCCCTGGGAAGGCTGCTCGGCCTCGGCTTTCAGCGCGTTCAGGCCACGCCGGACCTGATGCCCGCCGACATTCTGGGCACCACCATCCTGCGCCCCGGCTCGGAGACCTTCGCTTTCCACGCCGGTCCGGTCTTCACCGACCTTCTGCTGGTCGACGAGATCAACCGCATGCCACCGCGCACGCAGGCCGCCCTGCTGGAATGCATGGAAGAACGCCAGGTCACGACCGACGGCACGCGCCGCCCGCTGCCCGCCTGGTTCACCGTCTTTGCCACGCAGAACCCGGTCGATTTCGAGGGCACCTATCCCTTGCCCGAGGCGCAACTGGACCGCTTTCTGCTCGAGATTCGCCTAGGCTACCCCAGCGAGCAGGAGGAGCGACAGATTCTAGAGCGGCATCACGCGGGCTCGGGCGCGGGCTTGCTGGAAGACGCGACAATTGCGCCCATTCCCGCTGGATTGCTGGCGGCGGCTTGCGCCGAGGTGCGCGCCATCCGCATCGAGCCGGAGCTGACCAGCTACATTCTGGCGCTGGCTCGCCGCACCCGCGAGTGGCCCACGCTGCTGCTGGGAGCTAGCCCTCGCGCGGCGGTCAGCCTGATGCGCGTGGCCCAGGCCGCTGCCGCCTTCGATGGCCGCGACTACCTCGTCCCCGACGACGTGAAGCGCGCCGTCCAGCCGGTTCTGCGCCATCGCGTCATCCTCAAGCCCGAGGCAGAGATCGAAGGCTTTGACGCCGACCGCGTCCTTGCCGACGTCATCGCCGACGTGCCGGTGCCGAGGCAATGATTCTTCCCTCGCTCCATCCCGCACCGGTCAGCGCCGCCTGTGAACGGCGCCGCCGCTGGGCCTTTGGCCTCACGCCGCGGACAATCGGCCTGCTGCTGGCGGGCTTCGTCTGGCTGGTTCCGGGCTACTGGGACTGGCGACTTGCCTTTGCCATGCCGGCCTGGGAGGCGCTGGTTCTGCTGGCCGCGCTGCTCGATGGCCTGCGGCTGCCCGCTCCCGCCAAGCTGACTGCCGGCCGCTCCTGGTCCACCGCTCCGGCCCTCGACAGCGAAACCGAGATCGAGCTGACCCTGGAAAACCAAAGCCGCACCGTCCTCGATTGCCGTCTTGTGGACGATCTGCCCCCGGCCCTGGTCGCGGAACCGGCCACACTCCGACTCACCGCATTTCCCGGCATGCCCGCCAAGTTGAGTTATTGCGTAGTACCCACCGAGCGCGGCGACCAGGAAACAGGTTGGCTCTATGTGCGCTACCGTTCGCCGCTGGGCCTGCTCGAACGTTGGGCCCGCGCGCCGCTCACGCAAACGGTTCGCGTCTACCCGGCCTTGCGCGCCGGCGAGGAGCAGCGGCTTTTTCTGGCCCGCAGCCGCCAGATCGACCTGCAACTGCGCCAAACGCGCCAGCGAGGCCTGGGCCGCGATTTCGAGAGCTTGCGCGAATACCGCGACGGCGACGATCTGCGCGACATCTGCTGGACGGCCACGGCTCGACGCGGCAACCCCATCACCCGCCAGTACCAGAGCGAGCGCAGCCAGCCGGTCTGGATCGTCCTCGACTGCGGACGCCTGATGCGGGCGCGCGTGGCCGCAACGCTACACGCAGAGAGTTCTCGATCCGTGTCAGGGCACGACTTCAGTCGTGCCGATACTCGTGGAGAAAAAACGAGGGCTTTAGCCCCTGATGGGGAACTTCTCAAGCACCCAAAAATTCACACCAAGCTCGACTACGCCTGCACGACGGCGGTCGCTCTCGCTCAACTGGCGCTCTGTTCTGGCGACCGCGTGGGTCTGCTGGCTTATGGCCAGGGCATTCAGCAGCATCTTTTGCCCGGCAAGGGTGCTGCCCACATGCGGCAGATCATCGAGTCGCTGGCCCAGCTTCGCGCCGAATCCAGCGAGGCCGACCACCTGCTCGCCACGGCCACTCTCAACCGCCTGCAACCCCGCCGTTCCCTGATTTTGTGGGTCACCGATCTGGCGGAAACCGCCATGCGTCCCGAGGTGATCGACGGCGCTCTGCAACTGCTGCGCCGCCATGTGCTTCTTTTCGTCGCTATGGCCCAGCCTGAAATCGAAACCATCGCCCAGGCGCGGCCCAAGGACGTGGAACAGATGTTTCTGGCCGCCGCCGCGCAGGAGATGGCCGGTCGCCGCGAACTGCTTTTAGCCCGCCTCCACGAACAAGGCGCACTGACGCTTGATCTCAACCCCGAAGCTCTGACTTCTTCGGTGTTGAATCAGTATTTGGCCATCAAGGAACGGGCCATGGTGTAAAAAGATTGAGACCTATTTTTTTGGAAGAAAAAGATAGATAAGGAGAAGGACGTGGAAAGCGAACAACCTGGAGTTAGCACTCAATCCGCCACTCATGCCCGGCAGAAAACACTGCGCCCCATCAAGAACGCTGTTATTCTGGCACTCATATTCGGCGGTCTCTTCATAAAAATACTATTGGGAAAAAGAGGAACGCATTCCCGTGAACTGATTGTGCTCGCGATCGTAGCCGCGGTCATCATTATCTTGAACCTGTTTCCTCTCCTCCTTCAATGGACAGTCGGCACAATCGGACTGGTACAAATCAGCTTTCCTGAATTTGAGCAGCGTATCCGGACCAGATATCAGGCCGAAACCTCGGCGTTGGCAGAGTTGGGGTTCTACCATGTGTTTTTCGCCGGAGATGACATCTCGGTGTTTCGCCTGTTCCTGATCTTTCCTATCATGATTGTGTTTTCCATGGGTCGCAACCGCGTGCCAATGACCGTACAGGACGGGAGACTGCGTACCGGAAATCCTGTTTTTATCTCGAGAGACAAGTCTACCTTCGCTCATCCAAACAGTTTTGGCGTAACCTTCCACACTGCCTTTCAAGACGGGACTGTACTCGTATCGAAGAATTTTGGTGACGACACCAGGCATCTATCTGCGATCGTGGGAAACTCGCGCCCGGGCACCGACATTGGCGGTCTGTGGGCAGCGCATCAGGAGCGGCTACAGATGCTGGTGGCGGAGGGCAGGCGCATCAACGGCCAGTCGAGCTTTCAAGCCTATGCAGAGATCATTCATAAGGAGCAGACTCGCGGTTAGCAATGGACCTGATGGCAAAAGCAAGGAGAACTCAATCGATGAGGCAAAAGGCTGGCATCTGCTTCGGAGTGCTTTTCATATCTCTATTCACGTCTTCCACGCCGAGTTTTTTGGCCGCGCAAACTGCGCAACCCGAGCAACCGATGCTGCTCGCCCAGTTCTCAATGCCAGTTCACCACGTGAAGCGTCCAGCTCCCAAACCCAAGCCCGAGCCGACGCAGCAGGAACTCATCGATTACCTGCGCGGCAAGCTTCTTTCGTTCAGCCCCAGCGACGGAATCAACGACAACTCCGAGGTCACATTCGATCCGGACACAACCGCCCTGACCATCACTCGACCCGATGGCCGCTGTGTGAATTTTCTGAATGCTCTCGACGCCAACAACATCGCCTGGGAGATCTTCGATCCCAGCGATACGCACAGCTCGCGCGAAGAGCTTTTGCGGCTGACGATTACTTCAGTGAGCGGGAAAACGGCCAGAACCTGCTATGACAAGCAAGACCATCCCGACGCCAGTGCGTCGTCAAATAGGGTCCGCTTCCTTTTCTCCGCGAGCCAGGCGAGGCAGTCCGCTGGCTTTCAAAAGGATATGGCCACGGCCATGAAAAAGCTGATCTTGCTCAGCGGAGGCGCCCCGGAAAAGAAACTCTTTTAGAGCGGAACCAGAGTACCTGTAGTCTTATAAGTTTTACGAAGATTGCCGCTCCCTGTTGATCGCGTCAACTTGAGCGCTTTGGTTTCGGGATGGATCAACTCTGGTTCCGCTCCAGGGCTTGGAGGAGCGCGGAGAGAGCGCAAATAGAAACGCCCGCCCCTCGGCGAACCAAGAGGCGGGATAAGCAAAAGTCAAACAGAACTACTCTGCGGCAGGCGCTTCAGCAGCGGGTTCCGCGGCCGGAGCTTCAACACCCTCGGCGGCCGGTGCTTCCGCAGCAGCTTCGTCGGTGGCTTCAGCCACAACCGTGACCTTGATGTGAGCCGTGACATCGCGGCACAGCTTGATGGCCACGCTGACTTCGCCCACGGTCTTCAGCGGCTCGTCCAACTGAATCTTGCGGCGATCGATCTCGAAGCCCTTGGCTTCCAAACCGGCCGCAATATCAGCCGAAGTGACGGAGCCAAAAAGGTGACCGGCCTCGCCCGACTTGCGGGTGAAGTCGAGCGCGATAGGCTCGAGCTTGGCGGCCAATTCTTCGGCCTGCGCCTTTTCGGTGGCGTAGCGACGCGCGGCCGATGCCTTCATCTGTTCGACAACGGCCTTGTTGGCCGCATTCGCCTGCATGGCCAGCTTGCGCGGCAGCAGAAAGTTGCGTCCGTAGCCGTCGGCCACTTTGACAACTTCTCCGCGGTGGCCCAGGTTGACTACGTCTTCCTTCAGAATAACTTCCATGTGAAACTCTCCAGTGTTGCGGCCGCCATCGGCGGTCCTGTCTCTTCGGACAAAAACGCGGGCCAAAGCGGACCGCGCTTGGGTTCTACATCGGCCTTCGGAAAACTGCCGCCTGTCCCGTTCGCGTCATGCAATGCCGTTCCCATTACGGAAGGGTTTGCGCGAGCCGGCAGAACGGCAACCGCAGGCTATAGCGAAACCAGAGTTACTGTATCCCGAAACCGAAACACTCAAGTCGACGCAACCAACAGGAAGCGGCGACCTTCGTGGATCTTATAAGGCTACACGCACTCTGGTTTCGCTCTAGTGCCGTGTGGCAAACGGCAGCAGGGCGATATTCCGGGCCTGCTTGATGGCGCGGGTCAGGCGGCGCTGGTGCGTGGTGCAAACGCCGGTGAGACGCCGGGGCACGATCTTGCCGCGCTCGGCCACAAAGCCTTGCAGCAAGCGAACATCGCGGTAAGGAATCGCATCGATCTTCTCGGTGCAGAACTTGCAGACCTTCTTGCGGCGGAAGAACTTGCCGCGCCCACCGGAAGGACGGCCACCACCACTGGGCCGTCCGCCGGAATGGGACGATCCTGAGTTGGAGCTGGAACCCGAGTTCGAACTGTAGCTCGAGCCAGAGTTCGAGCTGGAATTCGAGCTGGAGTTCGAAACCGGAGTGGATTCCGCGCCGGATGCGGCTTGCGGTGTTGCTGCTGCGCTCGTCTCGGGCGCTTTTGCTTGAGTCTCTTCAGACATGCTGTTTCCTCTTCACTCTCTTGGGCTCCGGTGAACGCCGATGCGGCGCTCGCCGATGCGCTGGATCAGGCCGCAGCCGGCGCCTCGAAAAAGCGGGGCCCGCGGCGGCAATTCGTTTGCAGCCGCTCTAGACGGCCTGAACCGGCTCCGTGGCTTCCACTGCCGCCGGAACTGCCGGAACAACCGCAGGCGCCGCCACAGCAGCCGGAGCTACTACGGGGGCTGCAACAACCGGGGTCGCGACGGGAGCTGCGACCGGAGCCACAACGGCTGGGGTCGCCGTGCGGCGAACGCCGCGGCGAGCCTTGACCTTGGCCAGACGCTTCTCTTCTTCGTCGATGCGCACGGTGATGAACTTGATCACCGGCTCGGTCACACGCAGACGGCGTTCCAGTTCCAGGATCACCACGCCGTTTGCCTCAACAGTGAGCAGAATGTAGTTGCCCTCGTTGAATTTGCGCACCGTGTAGGCAAGCTTGCGCCGACCCATCTTTTCGACGGTCTTCACCACTCCGCCGCCCTTATTGATGTTGGCGGTGAAGCCGGCAATCAGCTTGTCGACATCCTCTTCGACCACATCGGGCCGAACAATGAACATAACCTCATACAAACGGTCCATCAAGTTTCCTTTTCCGCTGAAGCCTTTTGACTCCAGCCGCTGCCGCCGGTAAAAACCATAGCGGCGAGTTCCATCTCGCAGGCCTGTTGTCTGGTCCCGCTTGTTACTCCGTCGCCGAGTTGTTTGGCTCGCGACGGTTGAATTCGTTCATCGCGGCTGCCGGACCGTCTGAGAGGATGCGCCGCGTGGCTGTTGCCACCCGATCCAACACCTCGTCCAGCACCGTCAAATCCGCCTTGCGCATCGGCGCGAGCAGGTAATCCTTGCCAAGGCGCCTGCCACGACCGGCCGCAATGGCCGCTGGTGGCAAATCCGGCCCCATGCCAATGCGGAGGCGCAACCACTCTTGACTGCTCAGGGCGCCGGTTATGCTGCGGGCTCCGTTGTGCCCAGCCGCCGATCCGCGCTCCCTGATCTTGAAGGAGCCCAGCGGCAGGTCCAGCTCGTCATAAATCACGAGCAGATCCTTTGCCGGGTCCGCCTCAAACTCTCGAACCAGAGCGGCTACGGCCAGCCCGCTCAGATTCATGAATGTCTCCGGCTTGGCCAGGACCACTTCGCGCCCCGCCATGTGACAGGTTGCGGTCATGGCCCGGCAACGCCGGTTCTGGACCACAACGCCCTCTTGCTGGGCGATGCGGTCGATGGCCATGAACCCCGCGTTATGCGGGGTCCACAGATATTCCAGCCCTGGATTGCCCAGCCCCACCACCAAAAACGGGCCGCGCCGTTCAGCAGGCTTGGGGTCCCCAGCGAGCGATTTTCGCTCGCTGGAGAGAGGGAATTCACTTGCCTCAGCCAAGGCTTACTTCTTCGCCCCAGCGCCGGGTTCCGCCTTCTCCTCGCCCTTGCCCTTCTTGGCAACCTCGGGCTCGGCAGCGCCTTCCGCACCAGCAGCTGCTGCTGCCGCCGCCGAGGCTGCTGCTTCAGCTTCCGCAGGCGTGGGCAGTTCTTCCTTGATGGAGACAACGTGAGCCACTGTGGTCTCCTCGTCGCTCAAATACTTGATCTTGTCGGAATGCGGCAAGTCGCTGACGCGCAGCACACCAAACATCGCCAAGTGGCTGACATCCGCTTCGACCTGGCTGGGAATGTCCGCGGGCAGGCACTCGATTTCGACCTCGCGCAGCACCTGATCGAGGATGCCGCCTTCGGCCTTGACGCCCACTGGAATTCCCAATAGCTTGATGCGCACTTTGATGCGCAAAACCTTATCCAGAGCGATGCGCTTCAAGTCGATGTGAAGCAACAGATCATTGATCGGCTCGCGCTGCAAGTCGACGATCATGGCCTTGGCCGTGGACTGGCCTTCGATTTCAACGTCGAAAATCGTGTTGTGGCCGGTCTCGGAAAACAGAATCTTCGAAATCTGCTTGGGGTCCACTTCGATGGCCACCGGATCGTGTCCCGGGCCATACAGCACGGCGGGAATCTTGCCCGCGACGCGCACGCGGCGAGCGGCATTTTTATTGAACTTGCCCACACGGGGCTTGGCTACGACAACTTCTGGCATTCGGTTTCTCGTTTCCTGGCTTCGGGCACGGAAAACAGCTTATAGCTTCCAGCCGCTAGCTCCTAGCTGGCTCAGGCTGCTGTAAACTGTCTCGCCCCGCTCCCTTTGTGAAGAGCAGCTTCTGACTGCTTGTTGCTGTTGCGTGCGGAATCGGCATCGCTGTCGATTCTGCTCCAATTCCTTCAGCCCTCTGCTTCAGCGCATCAGGCCGGTAATCTCAATCAACCAGCTAGCAGCTAGAAGCTGAAAGCTAGCGGCTGCTTCTAGGAAAACAGCTTGCTCACGCTGGTTTCCATGTGAATGCTCTCAATGGCCGCGCCCAGCAGGCCGGCAATGGAAAGCACTTTAATCTTGGGCAACTTCTGCGCCGCCTCGCGCAACGGAATGGTGTTGGTCACCACCAATTGTTCCAAGCGCGATGCGCTGATGCGCTCGATGGCCGGGCCGGAAAGCACGGCGTGGCTGGCGGCTGCATAAACACTCGTCGCGCCGTTGGCGTAGAGCGCATCCACGGTCTTCACCAGTGTTCCAGCCGTATCGACAATGTCATCGAGAATGAGGCAGGTTCTGCCTTTTACGTCGCCGATGACGTGCATCACCTCAGTGACGTTCATGTCGGTGCGGCGCTTGTCCACAATGGCCAGGGGCGCAACGACCTTCTGCGCAAAGAAGCGGGCCCGCTCCACGCCGCCGGCGTCAGGCGAAACCACCGTCAGGTTGGGCAAGTTCAAATCGCGAAAATAGCTAACCAGCACCGGGCTGGCGTAAAGATGATCCACGGGAATATTGAAGAAGCCTTGAATCTGCGCCGCGTGCAAATCAACGAACAAAGCGCGGTTGGCTCCTGCGGTGGTCAGCAGATCGGCAACCAGCTTGGCGCTGATGGCCACGCGCGGACGGTCCTTGCGATCCTGGCGGGCGTAGCCGTAATACGGCACAACCACTGTGATCCTGGCCGCCGACGCCCGCTTGAGCGCGTCGATCATCACCAGCAGCTCCACCAGATTGGAATCCACCGGGAAGCAGGTCGGCTGCACCACAAACACATCCACGCCGCGTACATTTTCGAGCAGTTGGAAATAAACTTCGCCGTCGGCAAAGCGCTGCATCTTGGCCTCGCCCACCGGTACGCCGATGTGGCGGCCAATCTCCTCGGCCAGCGGACGGTTGGCCGTGCCGCTGAAAAGCTTGAATCGTTTATCCTCGCTCAGACTGCGGCGAGGTTTGCGCTCTACGACCGGTTTGGCATCCTTGAGCGTTGACTCTTTTGCTGCCCCTTCGCGAAGCAGGTTTGTCCCGCTCTCCTGCTGCGTGCTTTCGGTCGTCGCCTTCGGTGTTTCCACTTCCATCTTCCGATTACCCCCAAGCTGGTTGGCTTTGGCTGTTTCCGGTTTACCACTTCAAAAATTTGGCTGGGCGACCAGGATTCGAACCTGGACTCATGCCTCCAAAGGGCATTGTCCTACCATTAGACGATCGCCCAACATTCCCTGCGTTACAGCCAGCCGTGAGTCTCTCGCGCTGCACGGACGGCTGTCAAACCAACTGCGGCAGAAGCATTTCGCGCCAGTAAGCCGAGCGCGGCAGGGTACGGGTCAAACAGCTCCGAACCCCAACCGGCCGCAAACGTTCGCAAGCCGCTTCCGCATCTCCGCGGGTCCTGTACAACCCGAAGAGCGCCGAACCGGACCCCGACAGCGAGGCCACTAACGACGAGGCATGGCAAGCTGCCTCCGGAGTGCCCGGGTCCGCAAGGATGTGCTTGATTTCTGCAAGGGAAGGATGCTGGGGGAAAACGACGCGTTCAAAGTCGTTCTCAATCCAGCTCGTGATCCCGGTGCGGACAAGCACGGACTCTTTTGGTCCGGCCAGGTCCCCTCCATTTGAGGGAACACCGGAGGAGCCTGCTCCCTGCCCTCCTTCCGGGATTGCTCCCGCAAAGGCGCTGGCATAGGCACGGCTCAACCTGTTTAGTTTATCTGCACTGGCCTCCGCGGTCAAACCCTCGGTGACGCAGAGGGTGTCCCAGGCGCGAAAAGCCTGTGGCGTCGAGACCCCCTCTTGTGGCGTGGCCACCACGCACCAGACCGGTTCGATGTCCGGCAGCGGATAAACTTCCTGTCCCCGGTCCAGGCCCAGAATCGTGCCGCCAATCAGGAACAGCGGCACGTCGGAGCCAACTTTGGCCGCAATCTCCAGCCGCCGCGCCGCCCACATTTGGGTGACCGGCTCGCCAATCTGCTGGGTGCCCCATCCTTCGAGCGTTTTTTGCTCGAAGGGTGGGAATCCACGAACCTCTGGATGCCCCACCCTTGCCGCGTTTCTGTTGTTGCAGCTAGGGTGGGAATCACCAATCCCCAACTCCGTTTCCAACCCCACCAGCGCCGCCACGGCGTTCGCCGAGCCCGCGCCCAGCCCGCCCTGCACCGGCAGGCGCTTCTCGATGTGAACATCCACCTCCGCCGTGAGCCCGAGCACCTCCAGAGCCAGCATGGCCATCTTCCAGGCGGTGTTGCGCTCATCGGTGGGAACGCGGCTGTCGTTCGACGTCAGCCGCAGCGCCGTCCGTGCGGCAGGACGCGCCGTAACCGTGACCAAGTCATGCAACTCCAGAGTTTGGTAGACAGTCGTCAGTGCATGAAAGCCGTCGGCGCGCGGCGCGCCGATCGAGAGCCCCAGATTGATTTTTGCGTGTGATCGAACCGTTGTCGGCATACCGGCTTATTGTAGAGCGCGACGGGATGAACCCCGCCATTGAACTGAAAATAGCAGCACTTCCCCGCCGCAGGCTGCCATACTGTCACCATCAGGAACGGAGGCGCTTATGTTCACCCCGCAGCCCATTGGATTTGTCTCCAGCCCCTTTAAAGAAACAGCCGCGATCCCCAAGGGACTCGGCGCGAAGCACAAAGAGGAAGGCGCGCTCAACATCCTGCCCGCCTTTGCCTCTGGCCTCGCCGACATCGAGGGCTACTCGCATCTCTATGTACTCTGGGTCTTCGACCGCTCCGACGGCTTTGACCTGACCGTTACGCCGCCCACGGATCATCGCCCGCACGGCCTCTTTTCCACCCGCGCGCCACGCCGTCCCAACCCGATTGGCCTGACGGTAGTCGAGTTGCTGCGCCGCGAAGGCGATTCTTTGCATGTCCGTGGCGTGGACATGCTGGACGGCACCCCCATCCTCGACATCAAGCCGTATCTCAGTAGCATCCCGGCGGAAAGCTTGCGCCGTGGCTGGATGACCGAGGTCGAAGCGCAGAAAAAGTGATCGTCCCGCGCAGTCGGCACTCCCCGAGAAGCCTACTTCCGTCCCTGTGTAAAGTAGAAGGTCGCCGCGGACCCGAAGAGCCCAGAGAAAACGGGAATCCATGTGTTAAAAACGCGCGAAACCTCTTCAACAGAATTGGGTTTATTGTGGGCAAGGCAAAGAATGCAAACGATGTGTGCAACAAAGCTGGCGACAAGCGCACAGAAGAGCAACAGAGCCAAAAGCTTGGTGGCTTTGGCTCTGTGCTCTTCAGGTGAAAATTGAGGTCCAGGCGCTTGGCTTACCCCTGCGACCTCTTCGAGATCCGCAGTACTACCGACAGATTCGGCAATGGAAGTTTCCTCTGCCGTGGGCACGCTCTCAGGATCGGCTTGCGGAGGCTCAGCCATTGGTGCGAGCTCCCGCTTTCGCCAGCTTCCTGTTTGACAGGTAGGGGAAAATCACCTCACGCTGACGACCGTTCTTCTCAACCAGCACTGTCGCCTTCTCATTCTGCGTCTGTTCGACCGTCCACTGCAGAAGCCGCAAAGACTGCCGAATCACCTCTGCGCGGCTGGGCGCTCCCGTAGCACTCTTCAGTTCGTCCAGTTCGCCCAATGCGTCGTCCGTAAAATCAAATTGCAGCCGTGTCTTGGCCATATGAATCCATCTCTCCGTCTGTAACGGGGTTACCGCGTTCCCGTGTAGGAAACGGTTGCCGAAAACTCTCAATCGGAGCTGTTTGTTCGTCGATCTGTTCAAGCTCCGAAAAGGCTACTGGATCAACTTCCTCAATGGAGGCTTCTGAGAATGCCGTCGTTCCTGTAAATAATTCCATATCACTCTCCGGTTTCGAGATCGCCCATATCTCGAAACTTTATTGGTTTGAAAATTCATCCTCGGTCTCCTCCATAATCCGATGGCCCCGTGGCGGCGTTACATCGGATCTGACACGAGTATCGCATGAGTATTAAATGAGTGCAATATACTTCTTTCATACTCGCAATATTTTTTACTCAAGCAACTTCACTCTTTTTTACTGTCTGCTGTCCACTGTCCGCTGTCTGCTGCCGTTTTGCGTTACCCTGAAGCGTATGGGCCGCATCCGCGTACTTTCCGACCAGGTTGCCAACCAGATCGCCGCCGGCGAGGTGGTGGATCGGCCTGCCTCGGTCGTTAAAGAGTTGCTGGAGAATGCTTTGGATGCCGGAGCCAGCCGCATCCGCGTCGAGGTCGAGGCGGGCGGGCGCAAGCTGATCCGCATCGCCGACGACGGCCACGGCATGAACCGCGACGACGCACTGCTAGCCTTCGAGCGCCACGCCACCAGCAAGCTCCGCACCGCCGACGACCTGCTTTCTATTGCCACACTGGGCTTTCGCGGCGAGGCGCTGCCCTCCATCGCTTCCGTGGCCCGCGTGACCCTGGAAACGGCCACCGGCGAGGAATCCGCCGGAACCCGCATTGAAATCGCCGGGGGCAAGATTCTTCATGTGGACGACGCCGCCCTGCCGCGCGGCACCACGATTGCCGTCGCCGATCTCTTCTTCAACACCCCCGCACGGCGCAAATTTCTCCGCTCGGAATCGACGGAACTAGCTCATGTGGCGGCACTTGTGACCCACTACGCGCTGGTCCACCCGGAGATGCACTTCGAGCTGATTTCGGCCACGCACACCATCGTTTCCGCGCCGCCGGTTGCGCGGACCGCCGAGCGCGTTTACCAGCTTTTTGGCAAGGACACGCTGGCGCAACTACTTCCCGTGGCCGCCGAAGCCCCCTTGCAGCACGCCGGCCTGCCCGAGCCGCCGCCGTGGAAGAAAGATCCCGACGCGCCAGTGCGCGAGCCCGGCGCCTTGCGCGTTTCGGGCTTCTACTCCAAGCCCGAGCTGCAAAAGCTCAACCGCAACTCCATCTATATCTTTGTCAACAAGCGCCTGATCCGCGACCGGCTGCTCATGCACGCCATCACCGCTGCCTATCGCAACGTGATTCCGCCCACCAGCTTTCCGGTGGTGCTGCTCTTTCTGGAGATGCCGCCTGGGGAAGTGGACGTGAACGTCCATCCTGCCAAAACCGAGGTTCGCTTCCGCCAGCAAAGCCTGATTCACGACTTTGTCTGCGACAGCCTGCGCACGGCTCTGGTCAAGGCGCGCCCCGCCGCCGGTTTTCTGGCCGCGCTTGACGCCGCACCCACCGCCAGTCCTACGCTGATGCCCCCGTCTACATCGCCTTTGCCCGGCGCGCCAGACTTTCCTCCGCCGCCGGACTCCGAGCCGGTCGCATTTCAGACCGCCTCTGCGGACGCCGCGCCCTTCGAGCTAACGCCGCACCGCCCCGAGCCCGTTCCTGGCAAACTGCCCTTCACCACCGAGAGCTTCCATCCCGGCCCCGGCGGTTGGAGCGGCCAGAAAGCCTGGGGCGAAGCCGCCGCGGCGCTCTTTCAGCCAGCCAGTCTGCCGCCCGCCGACGAGTGCTCCTCCGGCGACGCCGAGGTCGCAAATCCAGCAGCGGAAACGGCCCAGGTTGAGGCCGAACAGGCCGCCGCCAACCTCAACCAGTTGGCTTCGCTTCACCCGCTGGGGCAGTTGCGCAACTCCTTCATCCTGGCTACCGGAGAAGACGGATTATGGATTATTGACCAGCATGTGGCGCACGAGCGGGTGCTTTTCGAGAAAGTTTTGCGGGACCGCCAAGTCGAAAAAGTCCAGCGCCAACGGTTATTGATGCCCATGTTGGTGGAATTAAAGCCGTCGCAGATGGTGACCTTTGCGCGCATCGCCGAGGAGCTGGAACGCAATGGATTTGAAGTGGAACCCTTTGGTCCTCAAACACTTGCGGTAAAAGCTGCTCCGGTTGGCCTGGAAGGAGCGGCTCTGGAACGGATGCTGGCCGAGGTGATTGACGAATCCAGCTCCGATTCGGACGAACCGAGCCAGAATCAAGACCTTACGGCGCTTCGCACACGGATTGCCGCTTCCATCGCCTGTCATTCGGCCATCAAAATTAATACCCCTCTAGACGAAGTTCGGATAGAATGGTTATTGAGTGAACTGGCGAAGACCAGCCACCCAACCAGTTGCCCGCATGGACGTCCAATTGCTTTGTTGTATTCTTGGAAGGAGATCCAGCGGGCCTTTCACCGTATCTGAAACAAGAAGGTGGAAGGTGGCAGCCCTCCTCTTAGGGGACAGGGAAGCCCGGCGCAAACGCCAGCCTGGAAGCGAGGTTTTTCTTTGACATCAGAGCAATTGGAAGCATCGCGCTCCGAAAGGATGCGCCTGAACGGACATGGGGCTCTCACATTCGAGGATGCCCGGACGTGGATTGAGGAGACTGGATTGTGTCTCTTCCTGCCCAAACGGCAGTTTTCCTCGCCCATTGCGCCGTCATTTCTTGAAGCGGTAGTCGGCAAACGCGAATCCATTCCTGACCCCAAGCATGTTGCTCTGGCCGAAGAATTACTAGTGCGCCTCGAGACATCGGACGTGGCTGTGCGGCTAAATCTGCTGGGCTTGCCGGGCGAAAAGCCTGATTTTGTCGTGGCCAACTGGGTTCTGCCCTATGTCTATGCCCTGCGCGGCGACCGCGATTGGCGTCGCAGCCCGCAACTGACCGGCTCTCGCCAGGTTTCGCAACTGGCGGTCCAGGCCTACAAGCAGTTGGAACTCGGCGACACGACCCTTTCCAAGCTTACCCAGGCTCTGGGCCGTGAAGTGACCGAAGGCGCTGTTCTGCGCGCCATCACCGAGCTTTGGCAACAACTTCGCATCATTCCGGTCGTCTCCGCGCCCGGTCAGCCTGCCCAGTGGCAGTTGCTCCGACTGCGTTTCCAGAAGGCCATTGCCGAAGGTGCCTCTACCTCCCAGGTGACAGCCATTTCCGTGCTTGCCTCCATCTATCTGCAAGCGGTCATTGCCGCCAGCATGGAAGAGGTCGAGCTGTTTTTGGCTCCGCTCACCGCCCGCAGCAAGATCCGGGAAGTGCTGCGCGGTCTGGTCGCCACGCGTCAGGTTCGCACCATCTCGCTGGGTCACGCGCCACTCTTTTATGTTGCCGGGACACTGCCGGAGTTTGCCGACCCGCCCACAATTTTTGCCAGCGCATCCGTGCCAGCCTCGGCCTTCTTCCTGCGTTCCCAGGACCACGAGGAGAATCTGCCGGAAGCTCTGGCCGCAGTGACGCCGAGTGCGCCAGATGCCTCAGCTGTCCCGCATCAGCCCGCTGAGAGCCATGCGCCGCGCACCGCTGCTGTCCACACCTCGACCACAGAGAGAAAATCCGTCGCCGCACGGCCCCACTTCAGCCGCCCGGCATCGAGTTCTCGTGACCACAAGCCCGGACAATCCTCATCCAGCAGCCGTCCGTCCCGGCCATCCAGTTCGCGCACGTCCTCCAGCGCGCGGCCTTCCTCCGCCGCCCACAGAGGCATGAAAGCAGCCCCCGGCGCGAGCGGCAAGCGCAATGGCACGGCTTCAGCCGGCGGCAACCACTCCAACGGAAACAGAAGACCGTCGGCTCGCCCCTCCAACGGCGGATCGAGCGCACGCTCCAGCCAGTCTTCCGCGTCATCGTCCGCGTCTTGGAGCCAGCACAAGGTCCATTCCAACGGCGCCAAGACCGCGGGCAAGCCCGGCGCAACATCTCGCGGCAGTAGCGTCACACACAAGACCTCCCGGCCGGCAGCGCGGCCTTCTCACGCCGCCAACGGCCACAAGCCTGCTCTTGCCGCCGGCGCCAAGGCTGGAAACAGCAAGCGCTTTGGCTTTACCGCACGGCCCAAGCCGGAAACGAAGAAGCGCGGATGAGCACACTTTCTTTCAGCCCAGCTGACTCTGCCCGCAAGATCATTGTCGCCATTGATGGCCCTGCCGGTGCGGGAAAGAGCACGATTGCGCGCCATCTGGCCCGGCATTTCGGCCTCCTGAACCTTGAAACCGGAGCCATGTATCGCGCCTTCGCCCTCAGGGCGCTCCGTGCGGGTATCTCCTTGGACGACACCACTACGCTCGAAGGCCTTGCCGCCGAAACCAGCATCCGTCTGGAGCCCGGCAAGGAAGAGAATCGCGTCCTGCTCAACGACGAGGACGTTACCGGCATGATCCGCAATCAAATCGTCACCGATGCCGCCTCCCGCGTCAGCGTCTTCCCCGCCATTCGCGCCTGGATGGTCCGCCTGCAACAGCAGATGGGCGCACAGGGCGGAGTGGTCATGGAAGGCCGCGACATCGGCACCGTTGTCTTTCCGCACGCCGAGGTCAAAATCTTTCTGGATGCCGCCCCCGAGGTTCGGGGTATGCGCCGCTACGATGAACTCGGCCCCAAGCCGACGGTGCAGCCTGAAGAGGTGATCCGCGACCTGCGCGAACGCGACGAGCGCGACCGCAATCGCGCCGACTCGCCGCTCAAGCCCGCCGCCGATGCCGTTCTTCTGGATACGACCCATCTGACGCTGGAAGAAGTGATAGCCGCCGCCGAGGCCATCGTAGCCGCCAAGCTTGCCCCCCAAGCTTCCTCTGCACATTGAAGCGGGTGCCCCACTTTAGGCACAGTTTTATCGTGCCTAAAGTGGGATAGCTCCACCTATCTACAGCTTTTTGCAGCTCCGCCTATCTATAGGTTTTTATTGACCCACTTATCTATAGACTTTTATCGTCTTTTATGGCTTTTTATGGTCTTTGTGCTTGCACTCTCTTCCCGCAAGGATGAGAGTCACTCCCCACAGCCCACTTCCACGCTCCCGGTGTAAACTTTTCCTTCGTGACGGTATTTTTTCTTCCCCCGCGCGAACAGGAAAAATCATGCACAAATACCCGTTTGTTCTCTCCCTTGCACTCACCTCTGTCCTCACTCCATTCTGTTCCGCGCAAACCGGATCGGCTGCCGAGCAGCCCAGGCACTCTATGACCTTTGAAGACATGATGAAGATGAAACGCCTGGGCGATACTGCCGTCTCGGCGGACGGCAAGTGGCTGGCCTACTCGGCCACCACCGTTGACCTCGACCAGAACACAAAAACGGCTGAGCTGTTCATCCAGCCCATCGCAGGCGGAGAGGCAAAGCCGCTCGACGTGGCTCAGCCTGGAGATCTCGGCCCGCAGTTTTCTCCCGACGGGCACTCCTTGCTCTTTCTCTCTGGTCGAAATGGTTCGCAACAAGTGTGGCTGGCCGACTTCGACACGGCCACCGGCGCCGCCAGCAACCCAAGGCAACTGACCGCGCTCCCCATTGAAACCGGCGATGCCCGGTGGTCTCCTGACGGGCGCTCCGTGGTCTTTACAGCCTCTGTTTATCCCGATTGCCCGGCCATCACGCCCGCGAACGCCAACGGCGAGAAATGCAACGCCGACCGCAATGCCACGCTCGCTGCCAGCAAGGTCAAGGCGCAGATTTTCACTCATCTTTTGTATCGCCACTGGGATCACTACACCGGCGAAAAGCGCAGCCACCTCTTTCTCCTTTCGGTTGCAAGCCGCGGAATACGCGATCTGACGCCCAACGATCCCCACGATGTTCCGCCCTTCTCGCTCGAAGGCGGTGGCGGCGGTTTCGCCTTTTCGCCCGACTCGAAGGAGCTGGCTTTCACCGAGAACCTCGACGAAGAGCCGGCCATAAGCACCAGCGCCAGCATTTTTACGCTCGATCTGACCGACCCGGACGCCAAGCCCGTGAAAATCTCCACTTCCAAAGGCGGCAACTTTAATCCCGCCTACTCGCCCGACGGCAAGTACATCGCCTGGCGCTCGGAAGAGCGCGCCGGCTACGAAGCGGACAAGTTCCGGCTGGTCCTCTACGACCGCACCGCGAAAACGATCCAGGATTTGCTGCCGAAGTTTGACCTCTGGGTGGATGAATTCGCGTGGGGGCCGGCAAATTCGAGCGTGATTTGCTTCACGGCAGGAATCAGCGGTGCAGAGCCGGTTTTTGCGCTCAGTGTCATTGATGGCAAGCCGAACAATCTCCCCGCATTCTTGACCGATGGCGGTGCATATAGCGATTTGCACGCAACAGCGGACGGCAAAAGGCTGATCGCGACGCGTATGTCCGTCCGGTCGCCGGGTGAGGTCGTCGCTCTCGAAACCGATTGGATTGGCCGAACCTTGTTCGACTCCACTTTTTATCTCGATTCGATCAAGGATGGAAAGTTCGTTGCCAGCACTTATGAGCCCATCGCAGACGACCAGATCCTGCAGAAAACTCAGCTTACCCATCTCAACGATGCTCTTCTGGCTCAACTCGATTTGCCGAAGATGGAATCCTTCTGGTTCGAGGCCGCTGACAAGACCAAGCTCCAGGGCTTTCTCATCCGCCCTCCGGCCTTCGACCCGGCCAAGAAATATCCGGTCAAGTTCCTGATCCACGGCGGCCCGCAAGGCGCCTGGGGCGATGACTGGAGCTACCGCTGGAATGCCGAGCTTTTCGCCGCCAACGGCTATGTCGTGGTGATGATCAATCCCCGCGGCTCGACCGGCTACGGGCAGGCAGTGATCGACGGCGTCAATGGCGACTGGGGCGGCAAGCCCTTCACCGACCTGATGGCCGGTCTCGACTACGCCGAGCAGCATTACCCGTTCATCGACAAGAACCGCGAAGCGGCGCTCGGCGCCAGCTACGGCGGTTTCATGGCCAACTGGATTCTCGGCCACTCCGACCGCTTCCGCTGCATCGTCAGCCACGACGGCATGTTCAACCCCGAATCCGCTTACGGGAGCACGGAAGAGATGTGGTTCAACGAGTGGGAGTTCCAGGGCAAGCCTTGGGATTACTACGGCAAGCCGGACTCGGAAAATCCCTTCCGCAAATGGTCTCCGGCCATGTCGGCCAAGAACTTCAAGACGCCGACGCTCGTCATTCACAACCAGCTCGACTACCGCCTCGACGTCAGCGAGGGCTTCCAGCTTTTCGACACCCTCCAACGCCTGAAGGTCCCGTCGAAGATGCTTTACTTCCCCGACGAAGGCCACTGGGTCCTGAAGCCGCAGAACTCGCAGCTCTGGTACAAAACGGTGAACGACTGGGTGGACCAGTGGACAAAATAGAGCATTTTTGGGGATCGTGTAAGGTCTGGGGTGCCCCATCCATTTCCGCGTCTTTTGCGGAAATGGGTGGGAAACGATGCCACTATTTTCTTGCCGGATCAATAGGGTGGGAATCCAGGATCGGCCCAATAAAAATGCGACAATAAGCTTTAGAACGGTCTGTTTTTCATATCAACCGGTTGGAGGTGGTTCCTGTGGCCAAGCTGCGAGTTTTGTCGACGCACCTGTTTATGAATCAGCGCCTGCATCCCGGGCTGCTGGAGTTGGCCAGCCAGTCAGGCGCGCAGGCGGTTGAAATCTTTGCCGCGCGCCAGCACTTCGACTACACCAGCCACGAGCAGGTAGCCGAGCTGGCCGCTTGGTTTCGCTCCAATTCCCTTGAAGTTTGGTCCATGCACGCCCCGCTCTACCCCGACCGCGAAATGGGCCGCTCCGGCGCACCCGCCGTCAACCTGCTGCACCCTGAAAAGGCCCGCCGCATCGAAGCCATGGACGAGATCAAGCGCGCTCTGGACACCGCCGACGAGATTCCCTTCCGCAACCTCGTTGTGCATCTGGGTGACCGCAACGACGCATGGTCGCAGCGCACCATCGAGTACGCCCTTGTCGCGCTTGAATACCTTGACGCCTTTGCCCGTCCGCTGGGCGTGCGTCCGTTGGTCGAGAACCTGACCAGCGAGCCCACCACCCCCGAGCATCTGATGGAGATTCTGCAAACCGGCCACGAGGACGCGGACGGCATCTGTCTTGACCTGGGCCACGCCAATATGACGGTCGGCATCCCCGCGGCCATCAATACGCTGGGCAGCCGCATCGTCCAGGTCCACGCGCACGACAACCACGGCCTCAAGGACGAGCATCTCTTCCCCGGCGACGGCGCCATCGACTGGCCGGCCACCGTCGCGGCCCTCAATGCTCTGCCCGAGCCGCCCGCAGTCGTGCTGGAAATCAGCTCCCGGCTTCCCGTTGAGCCCGCCGCCCTCCCGGACCGCATCCGCCAGGCCTTCGACCTGCTCGACTAGCAAGCAGAACGGGAGCCCCAACGAAGATGGGTGCCCCACTTTCGGCACAGTTTTATCGTGCCTAAAGTGGGATAGATCCACCTATCTACAGTCCTATAGCTTTTTATCTAAGGTCTTGAGTCTCTTGCAAAATTCGACTGAGACTGCGAAATGTGTCAGGGCACGACTTTAGTCGTGCCGAAAGAGCAACAAAATCATATTGGGCTTTAGCCCCTGAGCGAATGCCAATGTAACTCCAACAACCGACTTCGCGCTCTTCTGCCAACCGGCGCATTCAGCTAAAGTAGAAGCATTGTGATTATCAACTTTGCCAGGCGCGCATACGACCATAACTGGAATCTCGATCCCATTACGCGTTCCCTGCTCGATACTGATTTTTACAAGCTGCTGATGCTGCAGTTGATCTGGCAGCACTTTCCCAAAACCCACGCCTCTTTTTCGCTTCTCAATCGCACCAGCTCGGTGCGTTTGGGCGAGATTGTCGACGTGGAGCTGTTGCGCGAGCAATTGGAAGCGACGAAGAATCTGCGCTTTCGCAAGTCCGAGCTGATCTGGCTGGCGGGCAACACCTTCTACGGGCGCAAGGACATCTTCGATCCGGCCTTTCTCGAGTGGCTGGAAGACGGCTTCCGCCTTTCGGATTACGAGTTGGCCGTCAAGGACGGGCAGCTTGAGCTGCGCTTTGATGGCCTGTGGACCGAGACAACCATGTGGGAAATTTATGCCTTGGCGGCCATCGACGAGCTGAGAACGCGCGCCTGCTTGAAGCGCCTCAGCGAGTTTGAACTCGACATTCTGTATGCGCGGGCCAAGACCAAGCTCTGGGAAAAGATGGCGCGGCTGCGCGGCGTTCCCGGCCTGAAGGTCAGCGACTTTGGAACCCGTCGCCGCCACAGCTTTTTGTGGCAGGAGTATGTCGTCAAGGCCATGAGCGACGTGCTCGGCCCCAGCTTCTCCGGCAGTTCAAACACTTATCTGGCCTACAAGCACGATCTGGAAGCCATCGGCACCAATGCGCACGAGCTGCCCATGGCGCTGGCCGCGCTGGCGGTGAACGACGAGGATTTGAAGACCGCTCAATACCGCCTGCTGGAGTTATGGCAGCAAACCTATCAGGGCGAACTGCTGATCCTATTGCCGGACACCTTCGGCACCACGCAGTTTCTTCAGAATGCGCCGGAGTGGGTGGCGAACTGGACCGGGCAGCGCGTCGACAGCAAGGACCCCTACATCGCCGGCGACGAATACATCGCGTGGCTTCAGCAGCGTGGATGCGATCCGCACCAGAAATTGCTCATCGCCTCCGACGCGCTCGACGTAGACCAGATTCTCGGCCTGCACGCCTATTTTGGCGGGACCCTGCGGCCTGGCGTCGCGCCCGGCGATTTCCATCGGGCCAGCGACTTTCTGGACGAGCGCAAATGGATTCCTGGGCGGCGCATCCGCTTCAGCGCCGGATGGGGCACTTTTCTGACTAACGATTTTCGCGGCTGCAATCCCCAGGGCGATGACGTCTTCAGCCCGGTTAGCCTGGTCTGCAAGCTCCACGATGTGGAGGGCCGCCCGGCCGTGAAGCTCTCTGACAACTACGCCAAGGCGCTCGGAGAGACTGCCGAAGTGGAGCGCTATCGCCGGATCTTTGGAACGGCGGGCATTGAAAACACGCCGGTTCTGGCGTAAGTCCCGCACCGGCTTTACCGACCCGCAATGGATGAAACTGTGCCCCATCCATCGGACGTCTTTGTTCTTGTCCGATGGGTGGGAGTCCGTACAACTCCATAGCCTTGTGTTTTGTTGAACTTGCGCTTTTGTTTCTCATTAGGGCACGACTTTAGTCGTGCCGCAACTGCAACAAAATTAAGATGCGGGCTTTACCCCCTGCCAAACCTACCCTTCCGAACAGCCTGATCAAGTGCCTTTTTCCGCAGCCTGTTCAGCCCCCTGAAAAACCGGCCAAATATCGGGGCCTTCAGGCCCGGATCGGGGGCGATCCGAAGCGAGTACAACCGTAGTACTAGACCGGCAAGGCTTATGGAAAACTATCTAAAAACCGGACCGACAGAGTGCTTTTCTTTTTTATAGAAAGTTACTGATTGTCAGTTCTAGACGGGGTATAATCCGGCCAACAATTGAATTTACGGTGAAAGCGGAGGACATTCTATGTTTTCTCACGTTTTGAAGTACACCAGCAGATTCTTTGCGTTGGCACTCGTTGCGGTAACGCCTGTTGCCTTGGTGGCCCAGGATTCAATTAAACCGGCCGCAAAGGCGCCGACGCAAGATTCCGCGTCCAAATGGGACATCTTTGCAGGCTACAGTTATCTGGCCCCCAAGGGAACGGTGCAGATTCCGCTGACCAACTCCACAACCCAATCAACAGATTATGACGCCGTCGACGTCGGGGTAATCGGCAGTGTGGCCCGTTACTTCAGCAGGTATATAGGCGCTGAGGCGGTGGGCGATGTGCATCCGCAAGATGAAAACTCAATTCAAAAGGCCGATTTCAGCGGCGCCTCGCTGGGTCTGATCGCACGCTATCCAACCTCCGACATGACTCCGTTTGTTCACGCCCTGGTCGGAATCGAATCCGTGGGCAGCTACCTGCAAGATGAGCATTGGGGCGTTGTGCTGACGGCTGGCGGCGGCCTGGACTATTCCACCCCGCTGTTCGACCATCATCTGGCAATTCGTTTGTTCCAAGTAGACTTCCAGTACATCCACGATAATTTTGGCCCGGGGATCGGTGGTGGACGCGCTAACATCAACGCTGCCCGCTTGAGCGCCGGCATCGTCTATCGCGTAGGCTCCTTCACGCCGCCTCCACCTGTGACCCTGTCTTGCTCGGCCAGCCCGTCTGCGGTTTTCCCGGGCGAACCGGTCACGGTGACCAGTACTGCTGAAGCCTTGAATCCAAAGCTGAATATCGTTTATTCCTGGACCGGAGCCGGCGTGACGGGCAGCGGAACGACCGCTTCGGTGGCCACTGCTTCGTTAACGCCCGGCGCCTATACGGTGAAGGGTGAAGTGAAGGAAGGCAAGGCTGGCAAGGAAGGGCTCAAGGCCGGTGAACAGGCCGACTGCTCGGCCAGCTTTACCGTCAAGGCTTTCGAGCCTCCGACCATCCGTTGCTCGGCCAACCCCAGCACCATCAATCCGGGTGAGACCAGCACCATCACCGCCGTGGGTGTGAGCCCGCAGAACCGTCCGCTTACCTATAGCTACTCGTCCGATGCGGGCACCCTTAGCGTCAGCGGAGCAACCGCCACGCTCACCTCGACGGGTGGGACTGTCGGCGCAATCAACATCACCTGCAAAGTCTCCGACGACCAGGGTCAGTTGGCAACAGCAAACACCGGCGTGACCATCACAGCCCCGCCTGCTGCTCCCGAGCCTTCTCCGGAAGTCAAGAGGCTGGAGGCGCGCCTGGCGCTGCACAGCGTCTTTTTCCCGACCAATCTGCCCAGAGTCAAGACCCCCAATGACGGTCTGGTGGACAGTCAGCAGGTAATATTGACCACTCTCGCGACGGACTTCAAGAACTACCTTGGATTCAAGCCGGATGCCCACATAACCCTGACCGGACATGCGGATGTGCGCGGATCGAAAGAGTATAACCAGGCACTTTCCTTGCGCCGCGTCGCCCTCACAAAATCGTTCCTGGTTGAAAAGGGTGTTCCCGAGGCCAGCATTGAAACACGCGGACTTGGCAGCGAGGAACAACTCACAGCCGACCAGGTAAAAGAAATCATTGAACAGAATTCCGACCTGAGCGAGGCGGATCGCCAGAAGGCCCTTCGCAATCTGAAGGTTATTGTTCTGGCTCAAAATCGCCGTGTCGATGTCGTTCTAAGCACCACGGGCCAAGAATCGGTGCGCCAGTTCCCGATCAACGCTGCCGATGCTCTGACTCTGCTCGACCAGAAACCTGCAACGCACCACAAAAAGGCACACACAGCCAAGTAACCGTATTACCTTTGTTGCCGGGGCCGATCTGCAGGCCGGCCCCGGCAACACGCCTGGGAATCAGGCGCTCTAATCCCCGCCTCAAATCTCTGTAAATCCACTCCCATCCGTCCCTGGGCTACAATAGAAGATGACTTTAGGCCAATCTTTCTTGCGCGCTGAGCGCAAACCTAGCAAGGAGCAATAAACTTTATGGCGATTCCCGCCACCCATTTACGTCCTGGCATGATCATCAAGTTCAACGGCGAACTGCACCTGGTTTTCAAGGTGGAACACCGCACCCCCGGCAACCTGCGCGCCTTTCTCCAGGCCAAGCTGCGCAACCTCAAGTCCGGCGCCATGTTCGAGCACCGCTTCCGTTCCGCTGATTCCATCGACAAGGTGGTCGTGGACGAAATTTCCATGGAGTTCCTCTACGCCGACGGCGACGACTACTACTTCATGAACCCGGTGGACTATGAGCAGACCGTCGTCAAGAGCGAAACGCTGGGCGATGCGGTCGATTATCTGACGCCGAATCTGCAGATCAAGATCAGCTACTACGACGGCAAGGCCGTAGGCATTGATCTGCCGCCAAGCGTTGAGCTGACGGTCCTGGAAACTGAGCCTGGCCTCAAGTCAGCCACCGCCTCCAGCGTCAGCAAGCCCGCCAAGACCGAGACCGGCCTCGTCGTTCAGGTTCCCGCCTTCATCAACGAAGGCGAAAAGATCCGCGTCGACACCAGCGAAGGCACCTACCAGAGCCGCGCGTAGAGTTTCCATTAAGCTGCTGATGTACGGAGCCAGAGCTTGAACTGTATCGACTTTCAGAATATTTCCGAGATACGCATTCGGGAATCCAAGGCATTGCTCGATGCCGGATTCCCGGATGGTGCATACTATCTGGCAGGATATGCAGTCGAGTGCGCCCTGAAGGCCTGTATTGCCAAGCGAACGCTGAAGCATGACTTTCCAGATAAGGATCTGGCGAACAAAAGCCATACGCACGATTTAGGAAAGTTAATGCAATTGGCGGAATTGAAGGACGAACTGGATCATGCGGCACAAGTTAATTCGCCGCTTGAAGCGAACCGCACAATTGTTCAAAGCTGGTCTGAAACCAGCCGCTATCAGAGAAAGACTGTTCAGGAAGCAACTGAACTGATACTTGCAATTGAAGACCGGGAAGGAGGATTGCTTCCGTGGATAATGCAACGCTGGTAAGTTTCGACATCGAAAGCGGACAAAAAGTGATCGATGCGCTTGATGCGGATGGCAAGAATCCGAACGTCGCGCTTTGGGCAAAAATTCCTGATTACGAAGATTGGAGACTTGTCATCGCGTCGGATCGTCTCGACCAATCGTCCTCGTTCTCCGGTTATACCGAAATCAATGAGGCAATAAGGAAGGCCGGAATTCCGATCCACAGAAAACCGCCAATTTTCCTTCGGTCAATGGATAAGCCTTTCATTCAGGCCCTGCGTAACGCTTTTGCCTCGGCTGCTGACACTTACGGGATGCGTTTGGGAGGCCAGATGTTTGGCGACCAATATTTGGAAGACGCATTTGTCTATCGCATCCGTTGATACACATCAGCCCCAGATAGTTAACCTTCTCTTTTGAGTCACACCAAGAAGAAAAACCACCGCTGGTTGGCGGTGGTTTTCTTTTGCGAGTTGAAACGAATTCTTCCAAATAAGCTCTACTTGCCCACCTCGGGCAATTGGACCAGCTCGACCTCTAGCACCGCCTCGATGGATCCCAGGGCTTCCAGCACCTTGTCTGAAACCGGCGCGTCCACCTGCACCAGCGCCAGCGCCTTCACAGGTTTTTCGCCGGTGCGCTCGCGGCCCAGCGCGAAGCTGGCAATGTTGACCCCGTGTTCGCCCAGAATCGAGCCGATCCTGCCGATCACGCCCGGCACATCCAGATTTCTGCAGACCAGCAGGTTGCCTTCAAGCGGCGTTTCGACGTCGATGCCATCGAAGGTCAACAAGCGCGGCTGCCGGTCGCGAACCACCGTGGCGCTGGCGCTGCTGGAGCCCGTGCTGGCGTGAAACTCGATCGTCAGCACGCTGGCCGCGCCGCCGTGATGGCTTTCCTGCTTCTCCTCGTGGAGCCGGATGCCGCGCTCCTCGGCGACCGTCGCCGCATTGATCCGGTTCACGTTCTCCGAGCCCGCCAGCAGGCCCGCGATGGCCGCATTGCGCACCAGGTCGGTCTTGGTTTCGGCCAGCTTGCCGCCATAGATCAGATGAATGGACTCAATGCCGCCCCGTCCCGTATGCGCCAGAAACGAGCCCAGCCGTTCCGCCAGGTCGATGTACGGCGCCAGCACCACGTACTCCTCGTGGCTCAGCGAAGGCATATTCACGGCGTTCTGCACCACGCCCAGCTTGAGGTAATCGCGCACCTGCCGCGCAATCTGCACTCCCACTGCCTCCTGCGCCTCGGCCGTCAAGCCGGCAATGTGCGGTGTCAGAATCACGTTATCCAGCGCTGCATACGGCGAGTCCTTCAGCGGCTCCACGGCGAAAACGTCCAGCGCCGCGCCCGCCACCTGGCCGCTGTTGAGCGCCTCCACCAGCGCCGCTTCCTCCACCAGTTCGCCTCGCGCGCAGTTGACGATGCGCACGCCCTTCTTCATCGTTGCCAGCGTCTTTGCGTTGATCACGCCAGCGGTTTGCGGCGTCAGTCCCACGTGCAGCGTGATGTAGTCCGACCCGGCGAACAGTTCATCCTGCGTCACCAGCTTGATGCCGTTCTCCCGCGCCACGGCGGCCGACACAAACGGGTCGCTGCCGATAATCTCCATCCCGAAGCCCCTGGCCCGCCGGGCAACTTCAAGGCCGATCCGTCCCAGGCCAAGAATGCCCAGCGTCTTGGCGCGCAGCTCCGTGCCCTGCAGAATCTTCTTCTCCCACTTGCCGGCGTGCATCGACGCGTTCGCCTCGGGAATCTTGCGCGCCATCGTCAGCATCAGTCCGATGGCCAGTTCGGCCACAGCCACCGAATTCGCGCCCGGCGTATTCATCACCACTATGCCCCGTCGCGTCGCCGCGGCAGCGTCGATATTGTCCACGCCCACACCGGCCCGGCCAATCACCCGCAGTTTCGGCGCATGGCTCATCAGCGCATCGTCCGCCTTCACTCCGCTGCGCACCACCAGCGCGTCGGCATCCGCCAGGGCAGCCGGCAAACCGTCCGGCAACTGGTCGTACGTGAGAACTTTCCATCCCGGCTCGGCCTCAAACACGGCCAGCGTTGCCGGAGATACCTTCTCAGCCAGAACAATCTTCATCGCGTCTTCCTTGTCTTTGCGTGCAGCTTCATACTCGTCAAAGCGAATGCCGTGCTGTTGGCACAGAATCCCAAACATCCGCAGCACCGCCGCGTGCGGCTTGCCCCCGCCCCGCTCATACTTGGTCAACGAATTCGGATGGACCCCCAACTGCTCGGCCATCTGGTATTGATAGAGGTTCAACTGCTTGCGTGCAATCAGCAGCTTCTCCCCAAAACTCAGCTCAGACATGAAAACCAGCTCCCAGCAGACAGCGAACAGCTCCCAGCAGACAGCGAACAGTTAACTGCAACCTTCCAGAAACTGTTTGCTGTCCGCTGTTTGCTGTCTGCTACTTTGCTGCCTCCGCATACACCTGCTGCGCCGCCGCGACTGCCTGCCCATAAACCACCGGCAACTTCAGCGTGTCTTTGGCAATGTTCTCCATCGCGCCCAGCAAGGCGATCGTGTCCAGGCTGTCGAAGAAGCCCAGATGCGCCACGCGGAAGATCTTGCCCTTCATCGAGCCCTGCCCGTTGGCAATCGTCAGGCTGTAGCGCGTCTTCAGCGCCTTGACCACGTCGCCCGAATCCATTCCTTCCGGAACAGACACGGCCGTCGCCGCCGCCGAGGGCGAAGTCGGCGCAAACAGCGTGAAGCCCAGCGCCACCAGCCCGGCGCGCGTCGCCTTGGCGTTCGTCTGCGCGTTGTCAATCAGCGCAATGCGGCCCTTTTCCAGGTCGCCTCCCGCCTGTCCGGCAATGTAGTCGAGAGCCGCGCCCAGCCCCGCCACCAGCGACACCGCTGGCGTATATGCGGTTTCGCCCTTGCCCTGATTCTTGCGTTCCTTGCGCAGATCGAAGTAGTAGCGCGGATTCTTCGAGCTCTCCATCGCCTTCCACGCCTTCTCGCTCACGCTCAAATAAGCCAGCCCCGGCGACATCATCACCGCCTTCTGCGAGCCGCCGATCAGAATGTCGATGCCCCAGCCATCCACGTCGAACGTCATGGTACCTAGGCCAGTAATGCCGTCCACCACCAGCAGCGTCCCGGTTCCCTTCACCAACTCGGCCACAGCCTTCACGTCGTGGCACACTCCCGTTGAAGTTTCCGAGGCCTGCATATAAACGACCTTGTGCTCCGGCTTCAGCGCTTTCTTCACTTCCGCCAGGTCAAAGGTCTGCCCATAAGCCGCCTCCACCACATCCACCTGACAGCCGAAGGTCTTGGTCAAATCCACCCAGCGCTCGCCAAACTTTCCAGCCGTCAACACCAGCACCGGGTCGCCCGGCGACGTCAGATTGGAAACCGACGCCTCCATCGCTCCCGTTCCCGAACTCGACAGCAACAGCACATCGTTCTGCGTGCCGACGAAAACCTTCAACTGCCCCAGTACCTTCAGGAACAGGGCGCGAAACTCCGGCGTGCGGTGGTGCAGGTCCGCAGCCGCCATGGCAAACTGGGCCGCTGGAAGCAGCGGCGTTGGTCCGGGTGTAAACAAGCGCGTCTTGTTAATCATGATGTCTCCTCTTTTTTTGTTGGGGCCTGAATTCCGAGCCTGAAGCCAAAGCTCGACCGTTTCAGCAGCCCTGCGGCGGTCGGTGGTCCCTCGATCACAGAATACACAAAAATGTGGATTTTATGGATTTATTTTCCGTGCAAATCAGCAGGAAGATCATTCTAGAGATTCCATTCCCAAATCAAAGCCGAAAGCATCCCTCCGCCCACGCTCCTGTCAAAGTCGCTACAATTCTCTTTTGAGTTCCCCACCGGCGTTACCGACCCGCGGAACATGAAACTGTGCCCCATCCATCGGACGTCTTTGTTTTTTGTCCGATGGGTGGGAATCCGCAGAACTCCTTGACCTCGTCGTATTTTGCCGGGCGCACAGGTCCCGATTTTGGGACCTTGGAGAGTACAACCCATCATCAAATCAGCATTTTAGAAAGGAATTCCATGACCGACGCAGGAGCACTCGAAGCCCTTGTCAGCAAACAAGTTGTCACCGCCATGAAGGCCCACGACGCCGAACGTACCGGCACATTGCGCCTCATCAAGAACGCCCTCAAGAACAAGGCCATCGAGAAGCGTGCTCCGCTGACCCCAGCCGAGGAACAGCAGGCACTGGCCAGCATGGTCAAGCAGCGCCGCGACTCGATCGAGCTTTACAACCAGGGCAACCGCCCGGAGCTGGCCGCCAAGGAAGCCGCCGAGATTGTCGTCATTGAGGAGTTTCAGCCCAAGGCTCTCGACGAAACAGCCTTGCAGGCCCTGGTGGCCGAGGCCGTTGCGGAAGTCGCCACCACCGTAGGCCATGCCCCCACCCCCAAAGAAATGGGACCGGTTATCAAGTCCGTCCAGGCCAAGCTACAGGCCGCAAGCCTCCGCGCCGAAGGCCGTGTCATCAGTGATTTGGTCAAAAAAGCTCTGGCCGGATAGGGCGCAGAGGACAAACAAGAACAGCTCGTGTCCTGAGTCTGAAGTTCGATAAAGAATTGTTCGCAGGTTTTGTAACAGGGCATGACTTCAGTCGTGCCGTGACTGCAACAAAGTAAAGATGCGGGCTGTAAGTATCCACCGGCAGAGCCGGTGGCTTTACGGTTGCTGGCCCCTCAAAGGGGCCTTTTCGCAACCGTCCGAAGCAAAAGCAAGAACAAAAGCAAAAGCCCATTCATCTTACTTCTTGCAACGACATCGGCTAGAACCGACTTAAAGGCTTACTCCCGTAAATGTCAAACTACTACTGCCACCCCGCCAAAGGCGGGGGATCTCCTCTCCCTTTAGACCCTGCCCAATCTTCCTTCTTGTGCACGCTGATTAGGTGCCTTTTTCCGCAGCCTGTTTAGCCGCTGCGGAGTTGCAAATGGATGAAGATAAATGGCACAGCGGCTAAACAGGCTGCGGAAAAGCTCAATCCGGAGGGAGCAGGGGGCTTCAGCCCCCTGAAAAACAGGCCAAATATCGGGGCCTTTAGGCCCGGATCGGGGCGATCCGAAGCAAGTACAACTGTAGGATTACCCCTCGAGCAACCCGATCAGCATCAGGAATTGGTTCAGTTCTTCTCTGTCCGCACCCTGGGCCTCTTGCTGCGAATGGCGTTTATCTCGCACGACAAAGCTGAGACCAACGCCATCGTTGCCCCACCGGTTGACTTTGACCATCACAGAAATCGCACACAGAGCTTCTGGTCTTTCGCTGTCTGTCTTTTTCAAGGTCATCTGGATCAGGGTGCCTGGGTACCAGCGTTCTTCGGTCAGCACGTACAATCCCGTGGCGCTTATATCGCGAATGGTATGCGCCGCCGAAACGCCGCCGGTCCAGAAGTAGGCAGTGAGTCCGGCCAGTGCTGTCCGTTGCGCTTTTCTCGGCTCCGGAGGGTCAGGATTCAGAAACCGCTGCAACCAGCTCTTCGGCTTGCCGCCCTTCTTCTTCCACGGTTCAACCGGATCAGCCTCAACCGTTGGCGAAGGTGCAGCGGGAGCCTTCCCGGGGCCGTTTTCTGCAAGCGGCAGAACAGGAGGCGCATCCTGCACTTTTGGGGCACCGGCCGAGTCCATCGCGCCGGGAAACAGATGAAATTGATGGCCAATCTCCTCGGCCAGTCCCAGCACCAGTTGATCTCCCGGCTGTGTATGCGAGGCAAAGATCGAGTGAGCCGGCAGCGCCACAACGCTCGCTGCGGGCGGGCAGGAAGGAGAAACACGGAAGGTGGGATAAAACTCGACGGTCTCAATGACCCGGTAATCCGTATCGAGATAAAGCAGGTCGAGAGGGACACTTGCATCGATTTCGGGAATTCCCCTGAACGGGTTCAGCCACAGCCCCGCGCCAGACTTGGCCGTCAGCATCGGCAACCGCTCAGCAAGAGTGACAGAGGAAAAATCGCCGCTTGCGATCTCTACCCCGAGAATGCACTTCCGGGTCTCGTTGTAGGCGCAACAGTTCTTCGACTCGACGCTGTTTCCCATCTTCGGCGAACTGTCGCCAAAGTGGGTGCGGATATCGGCTTTATGCAAATTGGTCATTCATGCGCCTCCATCCAAAAGCACCGTTGATGTGCAGTACAATCCTCCACTCTCTTCATCGGCAGAATTCGGTCAACGCTTCACGTCACGCTTCGCAAGATACACCAGAAAATGCCGGATGCAACTGGGATCTTCCGATTCTTCGCGCACCAAAATCTCACCTGCAGACACTGTACCCCTTTCTACTAAATTATAGGGTGTTTTCAGAACACATACTGGGGGGGTAACGTCTTTGATACCTCGGCTTCCGGCATCGGGAAAAGTGGAGCTGCCTGAGTGTCTTTATCCGGAAAATCCGCTAGTACTACAGTTGTGAATCGCGATTCGGAGGGAGCAGGAGCCTTTATAGCATTTTTACGGACGATGCAAGGATGCTCCGTGCCCCATCCATTTCACGTTCTTTGTGAAATGGGTGGGAAACCACGAATTTAGCCCTACAGGAACTGTGAAAATGCTCTAGCACTAGCAAAACCAATCTCGAACCAAATGCCCTCAATAGCTGCGACACAGCTGTATCTATTCCCTAGTAGATAAGATGCTCAAAAAGCGCAAAAGGATGCTCGGAGGCCCGTTTTCGATTCAAGCCTTGGCTTTCCACGCGGCCAGCTTGGCTGTTGCCTGCGACAAGGGCACTCCCTTGAGCAGAAAAACCTTGCTCCGCGACAACTCGCCCGTCATCAGTTCGACGGCGCTTTTGGAAACCGAGAAAGTCTCCGCCAGAAAAGCGATCAGGGCCTGATTGGCGCGGCCTTCCAGAGGCGGAGCCTGAACGGCAATCTTCAGTTGCGCCGCCGAGCCCTCGCCATAAACGCCGGTAATGGCCGTCTTTTTCGCACCGGGTTGGGCGCGAACAGCCAGGGTAACGCCGTTGGAATGGGCGCGCAGCATCAGGCCGGCTGCGCGTAGCTGCGCGCGCCGAACAGCGCCGTGCCCACGCGGATGCGGGTTGCGCCCTCGGCAATGGCCAGCGCGAAGTCGCCGCTCATGCCCATCGAGAGCACGTCGAGCGAAAGCCGCGGATAAGCCGCCGCCCACCGTCCCCGCCACTCCAGAAGGCTCCGAAAACAGGCGCGCGTCTCCTCTTCCGCTACGCCCAGCGGGGCAATCGTCATCAGTCCGCGCATTTGCAGATTTTCGAGATCCGGCAGCCGCTCCAGCAACTGCGCGGACTCGGCGGAATCGGGCGCGAGACCCGCCTTCGACGCCTCTGGACTCAGCTTGACCTCCAGCAGAATCGGCAGCCGTTTGCCCAACTTGCCCGCCGCCTCGTTCAGCCGCTCGGCCAGCCGCAATGAGTCCACTGAATCCACCGCATCAAAAAGCTCCGCCGCTCGCTGCGCCTTGTTCGATTGCAGATGACCGATGAGATGCACGCGAACCGGCTTCTCTGCGCGCTGGCGCAGCGGATCGACTTCAGCCGCCTTGCCAGCAAACTCCTGCACGCGGTTCTCGCCAAAAAGCGCCAGCCCCAGCGCGGCAGCCTCGGCGATCGTGACCGCCGGATAGGTCTTCGAGACGACCATCAGTTCGACCTCGCCGCGTGCCCGGCCCGCTTTCCGGCACGCTGCCAAAATCTCCTTTTCCAGCCGTTCCAGATTCTCTTCAAGTGGCGTCATCGTGCTCCCGCTCCCATCTAAAATATCCCAGCAACCAAGCCCACTTCCCTGGTGTCTAATTTCAACATGTGGACTGTTATTCTTCTCACATTCTCCAACATCTTCATGACCTTTGCCTGGTACGGACACCTCAGGTTCCGCAACGAGGCATTATGGAAGGTAATCCTTGTCAGTTGGGGCATTGCCTTCTTTGAATACTGCCTGCAAGTGCCCGCCAACCGGCTCGGCGCCGACCGCTTCAGTCCCATCCAGCTCAAGGTGATCCAGGAAGTCATCACGCTGGTGGTCTTCGCCGTCTTCGTCACCTTCTATTTTCACCTGCAACTGCACTGGAACCATGCCGTCGCGGGGCTGTTCCTGGTAGCGGCAGTCTTCTTTACCTTCCACGCCTGGTAGCAAACACAACTGGGTGCCCCAGGTCCGGATTTTCGGACCTGGGATCCATGAGCCCAACGCGCAAATCAAGCGTTCAAAGCCTCAATGTCCCTGCTCTTCCAGGAACTTCTCCACTTCCAGCGCGGCCATGCAGCCCGATCCAGCAGCGGTAATTGCTTGCCGGTAGCGCCGGTCCTGCACATCGCCGCAGGCAAAAACGCCCGGCACCACTGCGCCGTCGTGTGTCACCAGCACATGTCCGGTCGTCCGAATATAACCCGCGTCATCCAAATCAATCTGGCCTGCAAGCATCTTGGCGTTCGGGTCGTGTCCAATGCCGAGAAACAAGCCGCTAACGGGCAAGGTGCTGACTTCGCCCGTCTTCACATTCCGCAGGCGCAGCCCCTTCACTTCCTTCTCTTCCACGCCCAGCACTTCCTCAATCACCGTATCCGTGCACAGCACAATCTTCGGGTGAGAAGTGACGCGCTCCAGCATGATCTTTGAGGCGCGGAAGGCCGCGCGGCGATGAATCAGCGTAACCTTGGAGGCAAAACGCGTGAGGAACAGCGCCTCTTCCATGGCCGAGTCGCCGCCGCCCGCCACGGCAATCTCCTGGTCGCGGAAAAAGAAGCCGTCGCACGTCGCGCAACTGGAAACCCCGTGCCCGATCAATTCCTTCTCGCCGGGCACACCCAGCCAGCGCGCCGTGGCCCCGGAAGCGACAATCAGCGTGCGCGTATCGATCTTTCCCGACGAGGTTTGCAGTATTTGCAACCCCAGGGGGTTCCCGCCCAACTGCACTGATTGCAGATCGACCGGCATGAATGTCGCGCCGAAGCGCTCCGCCTGCTTCCTCATATTGTCGATCAGCTCCGGCCCCTGTATGCCTTCCGGCCAGCCGGGAAAGTTTTCTACCAGGGTGGTCATCGAAAGCTGGCCCCCGGGCGCGTGGCCCTCCAGAACCAGCGGGTTGAGTCCGGCGCGGCCCGCGTAGATGGCCGCCGTGAGTCCGGCGCAGCCGGAGCCAAGAATAACGGTAGAGCGAATGTCTGTCATGAGTTTTCCCGTGTTGATTCTATCTCCTGCGGAGGGCAATTCCCCTCTTCAGGGCTTGTCTTCTGTTCAGATGACACTCTGAACGCATTTGACTCACCCCCCGGTCTGCGCTCGCCGCATCCACCTCTTTTTACGCCAAAGTACAAAAGTCATTAGAACTTTCTTACTAAAAAAATTGCAATCCTGGCGCTTCCCATGCTGATAAAAAGACCGTGTTCACCTCAAAGCCTGATTCGGGTCTCTCGGGAGAGAGGCCCGAATCGAGCCGATATTCCCTGTCTGGAGCGCTCTTCATGTCCGGCTTTCGCTTCCGCCTCTCGCACCGTACGGTCGCCTGGCTTCTGGCCTTGCTTCTCTTGCCGTCGGCGGCGGTGGCCGGTGGGCCGAAGTACGTGGCCGGAGTCAGCTACTTCAACTCTGGCGTGCTGGGCCAGCCCGTTCACTGGGCCAACGGGCAACTGAATTACTACGTTGATCAGGGACCATTGAATGCCTCGGTTACGAACAAGCAGGCCACGGCCATGGTCGATGCGGCGGCGGCTCTCTGGAGCGCGGTCACGACGGCTGGCGTCACGCTCACTGACAAGGGGCAGTTGAATGAGGACGTCAGCGGCGCAAACATCACGATAAGCGGCACTGGTTTCACGGTCACCAACGAACAGACCAACCAAAAAGGCGTCATTACCGCGCCAGCCGACCTGACACCCTCAGCGACAGGCTACCCAGTCGGCGTCGTCTTCGACGAAGACGGCTCGGTGATTGACGCCATTTTTGGCACAGGCGTCGCCGCGCAGAACAGTTGCCAGAACAACGGCGTCTATTTCTGGCTGGACAACATCAACACGGACGCCACCATCGCCCACGCCGTCATTGTGTTGAACGGCCTCTGCGCCACCAGCGCCGACAAGCTGGAGATGATGAGCTTTGAACTGGAGCGTGCCTTCGGGCGAATACTCGGCCTGGACTACTCTCAGGTGAACCCCGGCGCCACGACCAGCGGCGAGGCAAACGTACTGGAAGAAGAGGAAGGCTGGCCCGTCATGCAGCCGGTCAGCGGCCTCTGCAGCTCGACCGGCGGCGCTTGCATCCCTGATCCAGCCGTGCTGCGCTGGGACGACATCGCCGCCCTCAATCGCCTCTACCCGATCACCGCCGCCAATCTGGCCAGCTTTCCCGGCAAGCAGATCACCGCCGCCAGCACGGTTTCCATCCAGGGGACCATCAGCTTCGGAAACGGCCTGGGAATGCAGGGCGTCAACGTGGTGGCCCGGCCGCTGGACGCAAGCGGCAACCCCATGTATCAATACACGATCAGCGCTGTCTCCGGCTCGACCTTCAACGGCAATCATGGCAACCCGGTCACCGGCTGGGACGACACGAATGGCAATCTGCTCACCATGTGGGGCTCAAACGAAGCCGACCAGCAAGGTTATTTTGACCTGAGCGGAATGCCGCTGCCGCCGGGCGCGACTACAGCCAACTACGAGGTCACCTTCGAGGCCATCGATCCGCTATCCATTCTTTCGAACTCGGTCGGCCCTTATCTGGACGGCTCGCCAACTCCCTCGGGAACGCTTTCCGCTATTTCAGTCACGGGCCTCGCGGCGGGCACTTCAAAGACGCTGACGGTCAGCGTGGAAGACTCGGCAGTGGGCGGCGAGAACGACGCCATCGGAAGCGAGAATGCGCCGCGCATGCTCCCGGTCAGCGGACTCTGGAGCGGGCGGCTCAGCCAGGTGGGCCAAAGCGACTGGTTCACCTTCTCCGTTCGCGGCGGACGCACCTTCACCGTCTTCACCGAGGCCTTAGACGAGAGCGGCGCTCCCAGCATCAAAAAAGCCATGCCGGCTCTGGGCGTCTGGGACGCCTTCGATGCGGCGGGTTCCGCGGCCGTGGGCTTCGACGCCGCATTCAACGGCCAGGCCACGGGCGAAAGCTGGCTACAGATCACGACATCGGGCGACGACATTGTGCGCCTCGGCATTGCCGACGAGCGCGGCGACGGACGGCCGGACTACGCCTACGAGGGCCGCGTGCTCTACGCCGATACGGTTTACCCGCAGCATCTCGCGGCCGCGGGCGGCGCCATCGTGATTCACGGCATGGGCTTTCGCTCGACGGACTCGGTGCTGGTCGGTGGCCAGGCGGCCTCGGTCATCAGCGTTTCGCCGAACGAGATCACCGCCATCGCGCCCGCCAGTACCGTCATCGGATCAGTGGACGTGGAGGTGGACGATCTGCCCATCTACAACGCCGCGGCCATCATCTCCGGCGGCATCAGTTACGACGCTGCCTCCGGCGACGCGCTTACGCTGATGAACGCCAACCAGCCCTCGGGCACGATCCCCATCGGCGTGCCGGAGGCCTTCTCCGTCATCGCTCTGGACGCGAACCTGATTCCGGCTGGCGGAGTCTCCGTCATCTACACCGTGAAAAGCGGAACCGCAACCTTGGGCTGCGGCAGCTCGACCTGCACGGTAACGGCCACCGGCGACGGCCGCGCCACCATGAATCTGACGGCCATCGACAGCACCTGCTCGGTCGTGACCGTCTCGCTCACCAACGCTTCCAGCCTGCAGGCTCATTTCTGTGGTGGCACGCCTCCCGTCCTGGCCGCGCTTTCGTCCACGCTCTCGCTGGCCGCCGGAGCTACGATCACCTGGACGGTCGAGGCCTTGGCGCTGAACAGCGGTGTGCCTCTCAGCGGCCAGTCCGTCGCTTGGCAGACGACTTCGAGCAGCATCACCATTCCCAGCGGCGCCGTCACCACCAACACCAGCGGCATCGCCGCCAAGGCGCTGACTGTGGGGCCGCTGACCGAGGGCGAAACCGTCACCGCGACAGCCTGCCTGAACGGCACCAGCCAGTGCGTTACGTACACCGCCTTCGGCGCACGCCCGGAATACGCCACTCTCCACGCCGTCTCCGGCACCACGCAGAGCCTTTCAGTCAGCGGCACGGCCAGCCAGATTACGCTGCGCGTGCTGGACATGGACGGCAACCCCATGGCAGGCGGAACGGTCACGCTCTATCAGGCGCTCTATGCCTGGGCCTCGGCCTGCTCCACGCACGGACGCTGCGACCAGAACGAGTTGCTGGCCACCGAAAGCGCCACAGCCACCTCCGCCTTGGACGGAAGCGTCACCTTCAGCCCGGCGTCGCTGGCCGATGTCGCCACCAACATGACCGGCATCGCCGTCACCGGCGACACCAGCAGCGTCAACATCGCCATCGAGCAGCATCCGTGAGACAGGGGTTAGGGGTTAGAAGTTAGGGATTAGCGGGCGTCCCATTTTCGTCACAGTTTCATCGTGCCTAAAATGGGATAGATCCACCTATCTACAGTCTTTTATCCTGGAAACGGCCGTTGAGCCCCGGAGCAAGCGTCTTGCGATAGGTTTCGTAATCTCTGAAAGTCGATGCTTTGTAACAGGGCACGACTTCAGTCGTGCCGTAACTGCGACAAAGTAAGGATGCGGGCTTTAGCCCCTGCCCAACCTGCCTTCCCGAACGCTCTGATTCTGTGCCTTTTTCCGCACCCTTTTTAGCCCTTGCGGCCATGTCCGCGTTGAGCAAGAACGCTTCTTCGGATCTCCTTCGACCACGATATTTTGAACTGCCCCGCACCTCCCCAAATGGTGACATCATCAATCGTGATACCTCTTGCGATTCAAATTTAGATGACCAATTCAAAGAGGCTTCAACTGCCGTTTCTTGGTTTATAGCTTTTCCCCACCTGTTGCCCATGCCCTACCCGCACAAAAAACACCGTTTTTGCGTTTTTTTCTACGGGTACAAGCCCACAAACCCCATGCGCAGAACGCGTCCGCCGCATCGCGGATGCTTGCGGAAAATTTCCTCACTTCGTCGCACAATAATCCATGACAGCAATTCTCAATAGCCCCTTGCATCGGGCATCCCAGGAACACCCCATTGGGCTGCTCCCGTAGGGAGCCATCGAGAATAGCCCAGGGCAAGCGAAGCGCAGCCCTGGGGATGAGGCAAAGAAAGGATCATCCGCCCCGGAGGGGCGGATCGAACGCCCCCGTCGTGCCGGAAGCTGCTGGCAGAGGCCGAAACGTCACCTAACTCCTTTCCCTGGACGATTTTGCAGGGAACTTCATTGTTTTCACGATTTTACAGCGCAACCATACCTGTAAGCTAAAGAAAATAAGGAATTTCCCTACAAAATAGGGGTGGGGGGGTGCACGCCTCGGCGGGGTGCCCCATCCTTGCTTTGTCCCGTAAGGGTGGGAACTGACGAACCCCCAGAAAAAGCAGCTTTCCGCCCTCATTCGAGTAAACTGATAGTACGATGCTCGATTTGGTATTTGTACGCAATAATCTGGAGCTTGTTGAAGAAAAACTGCGTGCGCGCTCGGCCGACCCGGCGGCGCTGCTAGGTGATTTTCGCGCCCTTGATCAGAGCCGGCGCGAAGCCATCACGATCTCCGAGCGCCTTAAGGCTCGTCGCAACGAGTTGAGCCAGCAGGTCGGCGCACTGAAAAAAGCCGGTCAGGACGCAACGGCCATGATGGAAGAGACACGCGCCCTGAAAGACAAGCTTGACGCGTTGGGCAAGACCGCCGAGGCCCTCGACGTCCAACTGCGCCTCTGCCTTTCCCGCATTCCCAACCTGACCCGCGACGAAGTCCCCACCGGCAAATCAGACGCCGACAATCCCACGCTGAAGACCTGGGGCGAAAAGCCGGTTTTTGATTTCGAGCCAAAGTCGCACTGGGAACTGGGCGAGTCGCTCGCCATTCTCGATCTGGATCGCGCCACCAAACTGAGCGGCGCGCGCTTCGCGGTTTACATGGGCGCCGGAGCGCGTCTGGAGCGGGCGTTGGTCAGCTTCATGCTCGACCTGCACACCCAAGAGCAGGGCTACACCGAAGTGCTGCCGCCTTTCATGGTCAACTCGAAGTCGCTCTACGGCACCGGGCAGTTGCCCAAATTTGCCGAAGACCTCTTCCGCTGCTCCGACGCCGACGTGGAAGCCGTTGCCCGCGGCGAGTTCAAGGACAACGACCACTGGCTGATCCCCACCGCCGAGGTCCCGGTCACGAACCTCTATCGCGATGAAATCCTGGACGAAGCGCGGCTGCCGATCTGCCTGACGGCCTACACGCCTTGCTTCCGTTCCGAAGCCGGAGCAGCCGGCAAGGACACGCGCGGCATCATCCGCCAGCACCAGTTTCAAAAGGTCGAGATGGTCAAGTTCGCCCGGCCGGAAGAGTCCGAGGCCGAGCACGAAAAACTGACGCGCGACGCGGAAGAGATTCTGGAGACGCTCAAGCTGCCCTATCGCCGGGTTCTGCTCTGCACCGGCGACACCGGCTTCTCCTCGGCCAAGACCTTCGATCTGGAAGTCTGGCTCCCCGGCCAGCAGCTTTACCGGGAAATTTCCTCCTGCTCGAACTTTGACGCCTTCCAGGCGCGCCGGGCCAACATCCGCTTCCGCCGCGGCGGCGCCAAGGGCAAGCTCGAGTTTGTCCATACCTTGAACGGCAGCGGACTGGCCGTTGGACGCACCTGGGTGGCAGTTGTCGAAAACTATCAGCAAGCCGACGGTTCGGTCCTGATTCCAGAAGCGCTCCGGCCCTACATGGGCGGCCTCGAGCGGATTACCCGGAGCGAAACGCTCAGTTAGGGCATGATGAAAAAGCTGTTGAAATCGTATTTTTTCTGGACCTACCCGCGCGGCTGCGTCCACTACGACGTGATGGTGACGCTGATTCTGCTGTTCATCTTTGTCACGCCGTGGCTCTGGAACTACGGCGACAAGCCGTCCAGCGCAGCCGGTCCCACGCATCCCATCCAGGTCATCGGCGATGGCGGCCGTGGGTTGATTGTCACCGTGCCTGCCTCGGACGTAAACCTTGACCTGAATACCACGGCATCGAGCCTTGTGGTGAAGAAAGCCCTGCGCAAGGCCGTTGAACCGGTCATTGGCGACGCCGTTTCCGTGAAGCATTGGGAAACCGCGGTAGACGCCCAGGGCAACTGGACCTGGAAGGTCTGGGCGCGCCGCTAGGCCTCTTACCGCGTGGCAAGGCACCAATTTTGGGTGCCCCAGGTCCCGCTTTTGGGACCTGGGATAGCATGGGCTCAAAGCACAAAAGAATTTGATCAGAGACCTGAAAAAATTCCGCGCAATTTACCTCGTTTGAATTTGCACGGAAACCTCAATGGGCAAACATGCGTCCAACACGATAAGGAAAAACCTATGCGTTTGACAAGAAAACTCATTGTTGCCGCGTCGATCGCGGTGCTTCTGCTTGCGGCGCATGCTGCTCTCGCCGCCCCAGCAGATGAAAAGGACAAGGTTCTGCACCGGCTCGACGAAGCAGCGAAGAACTTCCACTCTACCTCTGCCGACTTTCAGTTCGATTCCGTCGAGACCGATCCCATCTACGACAAGGACATCCAGAGAGGCACGGTCTACTACGAACGCAAGGGCTCGACCTTCCAGATGGCCGCGCACATCAACGAACACAACGGCAAGCCTTCGCCAAAAATTTACAGCTATGCCGGCGGCCTCTTCCGCTTGTTTGAGATTGGTCTCAACCAGGTCACGACCTACAAAAAGGCCAGCCAATTTGAGAGCTATGTGATGCTCGGCTTCGGCGCCAGCGGCAGGGAGTTGGCCGACAAGTGGGAGATCAAGTACATGGGCCCGGAAACGCTCAGCGGCGTGAAGACCGAGAAGTTGGAGCTGTTCGCAAAGGATCCAGCTGTCCGCAAAATCTTTCCCAAGGTGACTATCTGGGTCGATCCCGAGCGGGGCGTCAGCCTCAAGCAGGTCTTTGACGAAGGGCCGGGACAATACCGTGTCTGCGTTTACTTCGGCTTCAAGGTCAATCAGCCTCTTCCCGCCGACGCCTTCATCCTGAAGACCGACAAAAAGACGGCGTACGTAAACCGGTAGGCCGCAACGCCGCCCAGCGCGAACAGCATCGGGAAACACTCCAGCGTGTAGCGAGCCTCCGGAGCCTCAATGGTCGTCAGCAGCACGCTGCGCAGCACGAGATAAGCCAGCATCGGCCGCCAGAAGCGCGGCCGCAGGCACACTCCGGCAATCGCCAGCAACAGATAAAACGCATTCAGCCCGGCGTAGGCCCAACTGAAGCGCGTCTCCGCGTTGTGATGCGCATAAGCCCACCAGTCCAGGTCGATGGGCAGATTTTCCACGCGCGGCCTCAGCCACATATCCACCATTCTCCCCAGTGGCAGCCAGAGGGCCGTGCGCAGCGGATCGGCGGCGCGGCGCTCGTCCGCCAGCTTGCCAAACCGCGCATCGAGCGCCGGCGTGATCTCCTGTTTCACGTTGTAGTCGGCGGCCACGGCGGCGGTTTCGGCGTATTGGGCTGGGGAGTCGAAGGCCCGGCTGGGGAGCTTACCAATATCCAGCACATCGCCGGGAACGTTCCAATAAATTTCATACGTCGAAACGAAATCCAGGCACCAGCTCTTCACCCAGCGCTCCCAGCCGAGATGGAGATCCTCGCCGGGATCGGTGGCCAAACGCGGCGCTAGCGGCTGAAAAACGTGGAAGACCTGCCAGTTCCGTCCGCTCCAGACGGCAAAGGGGGCCAGAGCCAGCAAGACGCAAACCACCGCCATACGGAGCGTCTTTCCATTGAAAAGCTGCACTTCGCCTTTTTTGCGCTTCAAGCCCATCACGAGCGCCGGAGCCAGCGCCACGGCTACCAGCGCGCCGTCGGGCCGCAGCAGGGCCGCATAGGTTACCGCAAAGGTAAACAGGAGCGCCGGCGGCCAGCCTGGCCGGGCACGGAAGCGCTCCGCCGACCAGAGCGCCAGCGCCAGCACAAACAGCGTCAGCGATTCGCTCAACGGCGCGATGGCATAGATCGCCGTAAAAGGGCAGAGCATGGCCAGCCATAGCGTGCAATGCGCGGCGCCGCGGCGAAAAGCGGGAGGCGCGACGCGTCCGGCAAAATCGGCCAGCAGCAGGCAGCCGGCCAGTTCCAACGCAATCTGTACCCAGGCCGCCGAAATATAGTTTTCCATCCCGAAAACCCGGAAGCAGAGCGCTAGGAACAGCGGGTAGCCCGGCAGCCGGATGAGCGTAGGATAGAGTTCGTTACCCGCTCCATTCAGGGCGTAGCGACCATGCAATAGCAGGTTCTTCGCCACTCCGCCGTAGATTAGCGTGTCGCCGTTGACCTGAAAAAACTGCTTCAGCATCCACAAACGCAGCCCAAGGCCGGCAGCCAGAGCCAGGGCAACGGAGAACGCGGCGCGCGCTCCGCCCGAGGACAGGAATCGAGCAGTTGATTGACTCTCTTGGGCAGCTTCCATACGATTTGTACTGTATAGCGTAGAATAATTTCGCGCTACCGCTTTCATCTTCCCCAGCTTTCGCGGCAACGTTTTTTCGCAGAAGGATTCGTCAAACCGTTCATGCTCGATAAACAAATATTCTTCGATCCACAACGCAAACGATGGAAGCGGCTGATCCTCGTTCTCAATGTGACAGCCGTGGTTTCCACCCTGGTTTTGTGCGCCTTTATCTTCAATGTACTGCGTTTTCAGCAGTTGCCAGCGTTATTGCTGACCGCCCCCAAGCACAATTACAAGGCCTTGCCCGACCCGTCCACACTCCAGCACGGCGCCAAACCTGCGCGCCGCAAGACCACACGCAAGCCCTCCGACATTCCCTTCAACACCGGTGAGGGTTTGCGCGCGGCCTACTACGTCCAGGACGACCCGGCCAGCTACTCCTCACTCAAGGAGCACGTCCGCCAGATCGATCTGCTGTTCCCCGAGTGGTTGCACGTCGACGCGCCCCAGGGAATTCTGCTGGCAATCAACAACGACACCCACCGCGAGTACCCGGTGATTGATGGCGCCACCGTCCATGACCCCGACGAGGCGAACAAGGTCAAGCGGCTGATTCAGGCCTCCAAGGAAGACACCGAGATCTTCCCTCACCTGAACAACTACAACCCGTCCACTCAGAGCTGGGACCCGGCCATCGCTCGCGTCCTCAACGATGGGTACAAGAGCGCCGTGCTGCGCCAGCAGATTCTTCGCTTCTTTATCGCTTTTCCGGCCTATCGCGGGCTCTCGCTGGACATCGAAAACCTGCCTGACAGCGCCATACCCGGTTACGTGAGCTTCGTCCGTCAACTTTACGCCGATCTGCACGCTCGCAATCTGCGGCTTTATGTCAACACCGCAGTCTCCACCACCGACGACGACCTGAAGGCGCTTGGCGCCAACTCTGACGGCGTCATCCTGATGAACTACGACGAGCACGAGGTGGAAAGCCTGCCGGGACCAATCGCCAGCCAGGAGTGGTTCGTTAATAATCTGCGCCGCGCACTCACCCTGGTGCCCAAAGAGAAGCTGATCTGCGCCATCGGCAACTACGGTTACGACTGGACGCTTTCGATCCCCAATCCGAAGGACCATCGCAAGGGCCGCAAGCCTGCCAAGCCAAAAGTGATCGACACGGAAGATCTCACTGTTTCCGAAGCCTTGCAGCGCGCCTCCGACGCCGACGCCGACCTTGACCTGGACTACAACTCGCTCAACCCGCACTACGAGTACATTGACGAAGACTTAAACCAGCGCCATGTGGTCTGGTTCCTCGATGGCGTCACAGTGCTGAACGAGCTGCGCGCCGCCCGCGCCCTCGGTTTGCAGACTTTTGCTCTCTGGCGCCTGGGCGAGGAAGATAGTTCGCTGTGGAATGTGTGGGACAAGCCATCCAGCCCGGACTCTCTGCAAGCGCTCGGCTCCGTCCAGCCCGGCCACAGCATTGACAATGAAGGCGACGGCGACATTATCCGCGTCACCGGCCTGCCCCAGTCCGGCAAGCGCTCGGTCACGGTGGACACCGACGAGCCCGACCCGCGCAGAAAGCTCATCATCGATGAGCACATGGACGCGTATCCGCGCACCTACACCATCCAGCAGTACGGCTATCACCCCAACCAGGTGGCGATCTCCTTCGACGACGGTCCCGACCCCAAGTGGACACCGAAGATTCTCGATATCCTCCGCAATAAGGGTGTCAAGGGAACCTTCATGATGATTGGCTACGAGGCGCAGAAGAATGTCGGACTCATGAAGCGCGTTCTCCGCGAAGGCCATGAGATCGGCAATCACACCTACACCCATCCCGACATCAGCGAAATCTCCAACCGTCAGCTCGATCTGGAGATCAAGCTCACCGAACGCCTCTTCGCCAGCAAGCTCGGCGTTCAGCCGCTCTACTTCCGCCCGCCCTACGATATCGACGAGGAACCGGACACCGACGATCAGGCCGCTCCGGTCGAGCGCATCCAGCACGACGGTTACACCATCGTCGGCAGCAAGATGGACACCAACGACTGGAACGAGAATCCCCGCAAAACGCCGCAAGAGATTACCCAGACCATCCTCGATCAGTTGGATGCCATGAAGGTCAAGCCGCAGTTTCGCGGCTCCATCATCCTCATGCACGACGGCGGCGGCGACCGCTCGGCGACCGTGGCCGCTCTGCCCATGCTGATTGATGCCCTGCGCGCCCACGGCTACACGATCGTGCCCGTCTCCACGCTGCTGGGCAAGACCACCGCCCAGGTCATGCCCCAGCTCACCTTCCGCCAGAAGTTGCGCGCGCTGCCCGACTCCATCGCCTTTTCCAGCCTCGCTCTCATCGGCCAGTTCATCGTGCTGATCTTCTTTATCGGCGACATTCTCATGAGCGCGCGCCTGGTGCTGGTGGGCCTGTTCGCCATCATCGACCGCCTGCGCCGGCCCTATCACAAGGCCTCGCCCGGCTTCAACCCCCGCGTGGCCGTTCTCATCCCCGCATATAACGAAGAGAAGGTCATCGTCCGCACCGTCCGCTCGGTGCTGAACTCCGACTACAAGAACCTGCACGTCATCGTCATCGACGACGGCTCCTCCGACCACACCCTTGAGGCGGCGCGACAGGCCTATGCGGCGGAAATCGCCGCCGGCCGCGTTCAGGTCCTCACCAAGCCCAACGGCGGCAAGGCCGCCGCGCTCAACTACGCTCTCGACCGCATCGTCGAAGAGATCTACGTCGGCATCGACGCCGACACCGTCATCGCCGCCGACGCCATCAGCAAGCTCATCCCGCACTTCGAGGATCCGCGCATCGGCGCCGTCGCCGGCAACGCGAAGGTCGGCAACCGCGTCAACCTCTGGACCAGTTGGCAGGCCCTGGAATACATCACCAGCCAGAACTTCGAGCGCCGCGCCCTTGACCTGTTCAACGTCGTCGTCGTGGTTCCCGGAGCCATCGGCGCATGGCGCACGGCCTCCGTCAAAGCCGTCGGCGGCTACCCGGTCAACACCGTGGCCGAGGACGCCGATTTGACCATGGCCCTGCTCGAAATGCCCATGAAGGTCGTTTACGAAGACCGCTCCTTGGCCTTCACTGAGGCGCCTATCGACGTCAGCGGTCTCATGCGCCAGCGCTTCCGCTGGTCCTTCGGCATTCTCCAGGCCGTCTGGAAGCATCGGCTCGCTTTTGTCCGCAACAAGGCCATGGGCTTCTTTGCCCTGCCCAACATCCTCATCTTCCAGATGCTGCTGCCGCTGGTCTCCCCGTTCATCGACATCATGTTTGTATGGGGCATCATCAACTACTTCGTCGACCGCCACTACCACCCCCTGGCGGCCTCGGCGGCCAGCTTTGAGAAGCTGCTGGTCTACTTCCTAGGCTTCCTGCTTATCGACTTCGTCACCTCGTCGATCGCCTTCAGCCTGGAGCGCCGCCATCCCGCCAACAAGGGCGACGGCTGGCTGCTCTGGCACATCTGGCTGCAGCGCTTCGCCTACCGCCAGGTCTTTTCCATCGTCCTCTTCAGAACGGTGATCCGCGCCATCAACGGCAAGCCCTTCAACTGGGAAAAGCTCGAGCGCACCGCCAAAATGAGCAAGAAAACCGACGCGCTCACCGAAACACCGTAATGCTGCCAAGCTTTCAAAAAAACGCGGTTCCAGTTTTGTGGCGCAACTTCAGCCGCGCCACAAAACAGATCAGGGAATCAACCCGGCGCCCCGGGGTCTCGCTTCAGAGACCTGCGAATTCAGAATCCAAAAATGGAACTTTTCTTCCGCAAAATGCACTGATTGATTAGACAACCCTTAATTAAATTTCTTGCTTTGCCGATATACGACATGTGAGGTAAGCAAGATGATTTGCGCTAACCGGAGAATCGCTGCGCAAATCAGCGTGCTTCTGCTTGGAATTGGCCTGGGCATCGGAGCCGCTTTCCAGATCGCCCAAATCCTGCAATTGCGTGCCGGTCAAGCGGCGCTGGACCATTACGCGAATCAGACTCTGGATACCGGGTTGCAGGCTGTGGGAGAAGCCAACAGCCTGCGCAATACCATTATCAGCCGCGGTCTTCCGTTCTGTTCGGATGCCGAACTGACTCTGATGCGCGACCTGCTCTTCAACTCGATCGATGTTCAGGAGATCGAACGCATCCGCGAAAACAAGGTGATCTGCACTGCCATGATGGGGCGGCTGCCGGCGCCCTTGGCCATGCCCGCGCCCGATCTGGTCGCCGGGGATAATCGCCTCTCTGCGGATGCTCCCGTGCCCATCTCCTCAACCAGCCGCGGCTTCATCGCCGAGCGCGATGGGCTCGCGATGGTATTCAACCCCGATGCGGTCAAATACCTCGATGCGTTGCCGATGCGCTATAGCGGCCTGTATTTCGACTGGGAAAAAATGACCATGCTGCGCGGATTCGGCCATCCGATGCCCTTGACCAGCGAGGAGGTCGCCGCGCAAAAGCTAATCGAGCGCGGCGGCGTCTATTACCTGCCGCGCTGCAACCGATCGACGGTTTCCTGTATTGTGGTTTCTGAGCCCCGCGCCAATATGCTTGCCCGAGGGCATGGCTTTACAGCGGCGCTGCTGCTGGCTGGCACTTTTGCCGGAGGCGCCCTCGCTCTGGTCTTCATCCTGCTCTACCGCAAACAGCTCACCTTGGAGAGCCAACTGCGCCGCGCCATCCACAAGAACGCCATCACCCTGGTCTACCAGCCGGTCGTCAGAATCGACTCCGGCAAGATGATCGGCGCCGAGGCGCTCGCCCGATGGGTCGATGAGTCCGGTGAGCAGATCCGGCCGGATATTTTTATCGCTCTGGCCGAGGAGAAGGGATTTGTCAAACAGATCACAGAACTGGTCGTGCAGCGCGCCATCGATGAACTCGGCGATCTGCTTCGGGCCGGCGCCTTCCAAGTGACCATCAACATCACGGCCCAGGATCTGGCCGACCCGGAATTCTTTGCCTCCCTCAACCGCAGCATGGCGCAAGCGAAGATCCTGCCCTCGGCCATCGGCCTGGAACTCACGGAGCGTTCCATCGCCAACCAGGAGACAATCGTCCACGCCATCTCGCTACTCAGCCAATCAGGGCACGCGGTCTACATCGACGACTTCGGTACGGGCTATTCCAGCCTTTCCTACCTGAATAGCCTGGCTGCAAGCACCATCAAAATCGACCGCAGTTTCACCCAGACCGTCGGCACCGGCGCGGTGACCGCTTCGGTTGTGCCGCAGATTCTCGAAATGGCCGATCAGTTGCATCTGGCCGTGGTGGTGGAAGGCATCGAGACCGCCGAGCAGGCGGATTACTTCCGCAAACTCGGCGGCAAAATCCAGGGACAGGGCTGGTACTATGGCAGACCAGTCTCGGCTGCCAAGATGCATGAACTCTTCCCCGCCCCATCCGCCGCGCCGGGATATCCGGCCGGGTGCCCCGTTCCTGATCCAGCCACAAAGTGAAAGCTTCAGGCTCCGCATTTGGAACCTGAAAAGTCACAAGACTCAACCGCCGCTTGGCTCCGCTTCCGTACAATGGACCTCGAAGCCAATGAAACCCCCTCGCGTTCTCTTTCTCGGCCGAAGCACCCTCGACGTTCTCTACCGGCTGGACCGGCTGCCGGAGGAGGACACCAAGGTTTTCGCGCGTGAGTTCCATGCCGCGCCCGGCGGACCCGCGCTGAACGCCGCCATCACCCACGCGCTGCTCGGCGGAGAAGCCATGCTCATCAGCGCCGTTGGCCGCGGCCCGTGGGCATCCGTAGTGCGCGCGGAGCTTTCGCGCCACGGCATTTCCCTTTTCGATCTCGCCGCCGGCACGGCCTATGAAACGCCCCTGACGACCGTCCTGCTCAACAACGCCACCGGCAGCCGCACCGCCGTCAATCCACCCGCCTCCCCCGTCGCTCTGAAGCATCTGAACGCTCCCTGGGAAGCCGAGATGGGCCGCCTGTGGGGCGCGATTCCGCCCGTTCTTCTCTCGGATGGCTTTCATCTCCGGGAAACCTTGCCGCTTCTGGCAGCCTGCCGCGCCGCGGGAACCGCGCTCTGCCTGGACGGCGGCAGTTGGAAGCCCGGAACCGACGAACTGGCTCCCTTGCTTACCGTCGCCATCTGCAGCGAACGCTTCGCGGTTCCCGGCCTCGACAGGAGTCCGGACGCGATCTTTGCCTGGTTTGCAGACCAGGGCGTTCCCTGCGTCGCTCTTACGCGCGGCGCAAAATCCATCCTCGGCTGGGAGCGCGGCCACCGCTTCGAGATCGACGTAGCGCAGGTTGATGCCGCCGACACCCTCGGCGCCGGAGATGTCCTGCACGGGGCCTTCTCCTACTTCTACGCCGGCAACCCGGAGTTTGAGCTGGCACTGCGCCGCGCCTCCCAGATCGCAACCCTCTCCTGCCAGAGCTTGGGCACGCAGGCCTGGGCAGCGCAAGGAATCCTGTGAGCTGTCAGACCCGCGCCCTTTTGAAAGCAACAAACTACAATGGGAAAGGCAAATTTCTGGTTGGGGAGCGGAGCATGGCGGAAAGCACAAAACTGGCCATTGTGATTATGGCGGCAGGCAAAGGAACGCGGTTGAAGTCGCAACGGCCGAAGGTGCTGCACGAGATTGGCGGCAAGCCGCTGCTGGCCCACGTGATCGCCGCCGCCAGCCGCATTGTCATGCCAGACGACATCTATGTTGTTGTCGGGCACAAGGCCGAAAAGGTGCGCGAGGCCATGGCATCGACCGGCGTCCGCTTCGTCGAACAGCCCGAACAGCGCGGCACGGGCCACGCCATCCAGTGCGCCCGCAAGGCCATCAAGGAATACGACAATATTCTGGTGCTCTCCGGCGATGTGCCGCTGATCCGCCCGGAAACCATCCAGAAGGTCTGGCAATTCCATCAGACCCAGCAGGCGGCCATGACCATTCTGACGGCCGCGCCCGAGGACCCGACCGGCTACGGACGGATTCTGCGCAAATCGCAAAAATCCGCCGAAGTTGAAGCTATTGTCGAGCAGAAGGATCTGGCCGCCGGGCAGGAGAAGATCGGCGAAATCAATTCCGGCATCTACGCCTTCCAGACCGCGCCGCTGCTGGAGCAGATCGACAAGCTTACCGCCGACAACGCCCACCAGGAGCTTTACCTTACGGATGTTGCCGGACTGCTGAGGGGGGCCGGAAAGCGCGTGGTCGCCATTCAGGCCGACGAGGCAACTGAAGTGCTGGGCGCCAACACCATTGCCGAGCTGGTGGCGCTGGACTCCGCGCTGCGCGCCGCCACGGCCAACCGGCTGATGGCCGAGGGCGTGACCATCTTCCGGCCGGAAACCTGCGTCATAGACGCCGACGTAGAAGTCGAGGCCGATGCTGTGATTGAGCCGTTTGTGCAGTTGCTGGGCCGCACCAGGATCGGCGCTGGCTGCCTGATCCGGTCCTATACGGTGATTGAAAGCTGCACGCTGGGGCGCAATGTGCTGGTTCAGCAGAGTTCGGTGCTGACCGACAGCACGGTGGCGGATGGCGCGAAAATCGGCCCCTTTGCGCACCTGAGGCCGGGCAGCGAAATCGGCGAAGAGGCTCACGTGGGCAACTTTGTCGAGACGAAGAAGACGAAGCTGGGCAAGGGCGCCAAGGCTAACCACCTTACCTATTTGGGCGATACCGAGGTGGGAGAACGAACCAACATTGGCGCGGGAACCATCACATGCAACTATGACGGCGTCAACAAGCACGCCACGCGCATCGGCAAGAGTGCCTTTGTGGGCAGCGACACGACACTGGTGGCCCCGGTCGTGGTTGGTGATGGGGCTTACATCGGCGCCGGCTCCTGCATCACCAGGGACGTTCCCGCGGACTCGCTGGCCGTGGCTCGGGGGCGGCAGGTGGTCAAAGACGGCTGGGCCGCGGTGCTGCGCGCCAGCCGGCAAAAGAAATAGGAGATTTCGGGCAGGTTTCTGGCTTTGCCGCCTCGGATCGTGCCCGAAAATCCAAAAATCAGAATGTGGAACATTCGTATCAATTTGAGGGAAAGTGGGTATGGGATTTCCGTCGCCGCCGACCCTTCTGTGTAGACAGAATCGATAAAGTGAACATCTATTCAAGCCGGCCGGCCGGTGCGATTCATAGCCTATTGATTACATCAAGTATAAGAATCTAAATATGTTGTTTACTTTACAGAGCATAGACGCCAAAAAATTGATACGTATACCAGCAGAAAGTGTTTCGCATCGGAATGCCAAGTGGCATTTTGGAAATAGCCCGAGCGACAAAAAACTTTCGATTTTTGTATTTGCATTCTTCTGAATCTATGCTATGGTGTATATATTCCAGTTGATGAGGTGGCAGCGCTTGTCTCCTTCATCGCTGGAAGTAATTTGCGTCACTGGCCTCCCGGCACGAACAGAAAACCGTTCGTGCCGTCTTTTTTTTGTATGAGCAGGGACCCTGCCCCAGAGCAGCCAGACAGAAGCAACTCCTTCCTTTGTTGTATTTGAACGTCGCAAATGCAGCGCACCGTCTTAGAATGAACCTGCGAATTCCGAACGAATCCATCGGTTCAGCTTCTTAAGGAAGGTGTTCATGGCGATTATTCCGCCCAAAGAACTGAATGTGGGTGCGGTTGTGCCGCATTCGCTCGACAATCAGTTCATTTCGGACGCTCTTCTTCGGCAAATGATAAAAGCGGGACAGGACTTCAGCACCCCCAGCATCAAGGAAAGACGCTCGCGACTGTCCAGAGCGGAATTCATGCGCTCGCTCCTCTATGCGAAAGAGGTGGTCGTCAACCGGGCATATTTTGTGAACACGCCCTACCTGTTTGAACTCTATAGTTCAGAAGGGGGGGCGCGCGACTTCGCTGAGTTAATGAAGACCGGCGCCATCCTTCCTTTCGTTACAGGCAAGGATCTTCTGGGAAGGCAGGACTTTGATCAGCATCCAGAGGGCGCCAAGGCATTGAAGCGGCTGGTGCCGCTGATTCACCATATTCGGAGTGTGTCGCTGGATACGGAAGAACTCGACGCGAAAAAGCGCAGCGATCCTCTTGTGATTTTGGGATTGCACGCTACAGACCTTTTTGCAAGTCTCGACGGGATTGATGCGAACGGTTGCAGGCTGCTTCTTCGCGAACTAGGAGCGCCTGCAGGCTTGCTCTTCGGGACCACGCAGGGCCTCATCAATGAGTTCCAAAGGAAGATGCAAGAACTCGCAGAGATGGCGGAACAAGCACACGACAAAAACGGCAGGCGTATCTTATATCGAAATGACATCTATAAAAGATTCTTCTGCATCAGGGATGTAAACAACGAGAATTCTGTAGTCAATGGAAGATTTGTGCCAGGGTTACTCCAGTCGCCTGCCTTCATCCGGCTTAAAAAGCTCGTTGACACCGTATACAATTTCAATCTCTCCGATCATCTGGGCTGCTTCAGCATGACCGCTTCCGGGATGGGGGGAAGGACAATTGTCGACCTGATTAGCAAGATGGGTGGGGTAGCAAGCGCAACGGAGTCGAGCACTCGCGCGTTCGGCACAGAGGAAGAGAAACTGCTGGAGAAGGCTCGACAAATCAATATTCAATACCTGAAGAAGTCCGTCGATATTCACCTTCCGGATCTTGAGAAGCTGACAATTCGGAACGTCCACGATATTCGACAAGATAAAAAATGGAAAGGCTTTATCCAAAGCAAGCGCAACTTGATGGAAATTTCCAGCGCCGACGATCTTCCGGAAGCATTTACCGAATTCGTCCATCGGCACAAAGAACTGCACTTGGAGATGACCGCGAATAGTTCATGGAAAATTCCCATGAAAAGACTGATTCACATCATGCACCTTGTTGAAACCCCATACCTCAAGCTCATTTCGCCAGCAGTCGGAGCTTTGGGCGCGCCTCAGCCGGTGACTGAAGCAATTGAAATAGGCTTGGAAATACCTGCAACGCTGGCGTTTACCATTCATTCGGTCAACAAAAAGACGCCTGAGCTTAGGTCCGCAATGTCTTTTTGGAGCACCTGGAAGTTTCGATCATCGGCGCAAAAGGACTTAATCCGTATCAAAAAAGAACTTGGCGCCCTGGGGGCAGGTGATCGTCAGCAGGATAATGGGCAAGTGGAGCAATCGAAATCATGAGTTTTCTCACCGATCACCAGCGTGCTGCGTTGGACAGCTACGAAGAGCTTCAACTGCAGCATCCCGAGCTCTTCGGGCGCCGCCTCCTGCGCCCTATTATCACCGACCGCTGTGTGCTCGAAGCGTATGCGACAGCGCATGGAGCGGTTCTCGGTGTGGCGGCAGAGACGCGTTTCTTCCTCTTTGTGAGCGACCTGGTTCAGCCGACCAATGGCAGTGCGCCGTTTGTCTACAGCCGCCTCATCCACCGAGGGCAGATGGCGGGCGGGACGAACATTGCTGTCCTGGCCATCATTGCAGACGCCGCGCTCGGTGAAATGGGAAACGTAATTGTCGTGGAACAGGAGCGGCACGCCACAGGGCAGATGGAAACTGCAATTCCCCGCGGGTTCGGTGAACCCGGCGAAGATGGCCCTAAGGCCGCCCTGCGAGAATTGGAGGAAGAGACCGGATATATTGGCTCGGATGTGGCGTTTCTGGGGGAAATGGCCATTGATTCCGGTGCAGGGGATGCTCGCGTGAGCTTCTATCGTGCCCTTGTCCGCAGACGTATCCCGTTCACTCCGGAACCGGAAGAAGCTATTCAGGACGTGAAGCTGCTTTCGCCCGACGCGCTGTGGAATGCAATTCGCTGCGGAGAAGTAACGGATAGCTTCACTGTACAGGCACTGACCTTGGCAAAACTCCACACGGGATGACCGCTGTTTGAAGAGGATTCTCCGGCGCAATTTGTCTGCGGCATCAGAAAAAAGGCATTCCCGGCCTACTGGATAACCAAGCAGGGCAAGTTCTTGGCCTCAGTTTGCGCATTTATTAGCCGGCGCGAGTGCGAGAGCGCCGATTTGAACAACAGTCGCTCAGCGGGGCAGTGCGCCCCCCAATAAGCGTAGAATCAATGGAAGCAGCACGAGCCAGTTGGTCCGGCTCGCACCCAATGGGGTCCGGCAACAGAATTTCGTTGCTGGGATGCGCATGTGGGGGCGTCACGGTTTCGACGGGATCGATTGCGGCAAAGGAGACATGTCAGGGTGTGGGCACCTGTAATCGCCTGCAAAAACAAAGTTGCCAATGAAGAACTGGCACTTGCAGCTTAATTAAATAAGCTGCCGTCTTCCACGGCTTTGCCTATGGGCTGTGAGCGGACGTCATACAGTAGGCTGGCGGCTGCGGCTCGGTCCGTGTTGTAACCGCGAGATTATCGGACTAGCTTCCGGCGCATCTTGTCCGCTCTGAGTGCCGGGAGCGAAACCACAAGGAATCGGACAAAGCATGAACTCTCCTGGCTGACAGCGATTTCGGACGCGGGTTCGACTCCCGCCGCCTCCACCATAAATTAAACGCAATAGGTTCAATTATTTAATCTGTGGGAAATTAACCAATTTTGCAAACTGTACCGGAATTGTACCAACCGATTTTTGGTGCTAGAGTGTCTAGCATCATGCTCACCGTCTACAATGAGCCGGTCTCGCAAATTCGGACATCGAGATAAGTGGAAGCTCTGTTCCCCAACCGCCTAAAATGGCGAAACGAGGAGAGCAGATGAGCAGACGCCCGCGTCGGAACCACACAGCGGCCTTTAAAT
>Ga0224531_1000047_pt1 | contig 78018 bp, 63 predicted proteins | sample CBST100metaG_FD_179876 | JGI IMG/M metagenome (GOLD analysis project Ga0224531, IMG submission 179876) | Peat soil microbial communities from Stordalen Mire, Sweden - C.B.S.T100 | ecosystem: Environmental > Terrestrial > Soil > Wetlands > Peat | place: Sweden: Norrbotten County, Stordalen Mire...
CGATGGTCTCCGTGTGGCCGCGCAGCCGTTGCGCACGGCGAGCCATGGCGTCGCGCACAAACTGCTCGTTGAGCGCCTCCCAGCTCGCCGCGTGCGGAATCGGCACCATGAAGTTACGCCGCGTGTATACGTCTTCTTTTCCCGCTGCGGCGGTTTGATATCTTCGAGGTAGTCCGTTGCGGCATCGGCGAGTGCTATGCCAGGCGATGCCTGCTCTTGAGACTCTGCGATCAGAACCCCAGCTTTCGCAGCCTGAAGTTCCAGGAATTTGCGTCGCGCCCAATCCAGCACATCGGCCTTGTCGGGCACAGGTTCGCGGAAGCGGGATTTTTCCTCCCGCCACTCAAGGTAGTAGGTTCCCTCGGGGTGGACTTCGATCGCGCCCTTAATGCGGACCTTGTCCTTCAGTTTTCCATTGGATTCGACGACGGCGGGGTAAAAATTCCAAGCGCCATCCACCTTGACTTTTTTGAGGATGTTGACGCGCTGGGTAGGACCGTAGCTGGAGACGACTTTGGTCATGGTGAAGACTCCAAAAGCGCCAATTTAGCGCTTTATGGATACCATTGTGGACACCAAGCTAGTTAAAGTCAATAGAATCAATATATGGCGGAGAGGGGGAGATTCGAACTCCCGATAGCCTTGCGACTATGTCTGATTTCGAGTCAGGTGCATTCAACCGGGCTCTGCCACCTCTCCGTGCTTTTACTGCCTGCCTTCACCCAGGCCGCAGGTCGATGGAAATTCCTGCGCTTCTCCTGTATGCAACCAGTCCTTCATCAGTCTACTGGCAAATGCGCAATGCTTGCAATGCCCAAGAGAACTGGCATGGCTGGCTTCGTTCGTTGCGTTCATGGATGAGCGGAATAGTTCTTGGCCCAAAATGCCTGATTGGCCTGAAAACGAGCCTTCCGAAAAATCTTTTGCGAAGAATATTATCTTGACAAAAAATGCTGGCAGCGGTAAATATGACTCATGGTCATAACTGTCCAAGAGCCGGAAGTGAGCAGGAGTCAGATCGTGCGCCGCGCAGCGCATATTCCGGCTGCAGTCGCTGAAAACGCAGTTGATCCGCCTTCGACGGGACGCCGCCAGCGCCACGCTGCTGAAACGCGCCTTCGGCTTTTCCGCTGTGCTGTACAGCTTTTTGCCAAGCGCGGCTATTCGAACGTGACCGTGGAAGACATTACGGAAGCCGCGGATGTGGGCAAGGGAACATTCTTCAACTACTTTGAGAGCAAGGATCACGTGCTGGGCGTGTTGGCCGAGATTCAGTTAGGCAAGGTTGCTGAAGCCGTGCAGCGGGCGGCCAACAGCAAGCAGATTCATACTGTCTTTCATCGCCTGTTTTTGCGCCTCGCGGAAGAACCGGGAAGAAGTCCGGAACTTGCCCGCACGATTATCTCTTCGTTTTTGGTGCGCGCGAATGTGCGCAGGCAGATCGCGCTTCATATGGAAAACGGCCGCAAAATGATTGCGGAGATCGTAGCGGATGGGCAAGAGAGTGGGCAAATTGATCGGAGCCTGAAGCCGGATCAGGTCGCGCGGCAGATGGTGCAGACAATCATGGGCACGGTCCTGTTCTGGTCCTTGCATGAGGAGCCCGCGCTCAGCATATGGATAGAAGACAGCTTTCAGGACTTCTGGAGAGCAATTGCCGTTTCCGGCAAAGGACAGGCATGATGAAATTTGATTTTCGCACTGTCGTTCTTTTTATGCTGGCAGGCCTGATGGTGTGTATGCTTTCAAACACATCAGGGGTGGCGCAGCAACCAGATCCTTATCGCCTCACGCTTCAGGAAGCAATTCAGAAGGCGCTTCAGGCTAACTTGAGCGTGCTGGAGGCCGGCACGCGGGTCGAAGAGGCTGAAGGCACCCATGCGCGCCGCTCTTCCGCCGCGCTGCTGCCGCGTGTGACCGCCCAAACCTACGCCAATGCGCAGAACCGCGATCTGCGCGCCTTCGGAATGTCCTTGCCTGGAATTCCGGAAGTCGTCGGTCCTTTTTCCAACTACGATTTCCGGGTTTATGCGCAGCAAAATATTGTTAATCTCGAAACCTATCACGGACTCAAGGCCAGCGAGCGAGCGCTCGATGCGGGCAAGATGGATGAGCGCGATGCGCGCGACCTGATTGTTCGCGTTATCGCCGGACTATACCTGAACTCGCAATCGGCCACCGCGCGCACCGAGGCAGCGCAATCGCGCGTGACGGATTCCAGCGCCTTATTGAAGCTCGCCAAGGATAAGCACGATGCAGGAACCGCGACCGGCGTGGATGTGCTCCGCGCTCAGGTCCAGTTGGCCAATGATCGCCAGGCGCTTCTGATTGCACAGAATCAGACCAAACAATCGCTGCTGGAGCTGGCGCGCAATCTGGGCATGAGTCCGGCCACGCCGCTGGAATTGGCCGAGCCGCTCAACTTCCATCCTCTTGCCCAGCCGGAATTTGAAACCCTTGCGCCCGTGGCGCTGGTTGCCCGCGCTGACTATCTCTCGCTGACCAGCCAGCGTGAGGAACTTCTGGAGCAGCAGCGCGCCAACCGCGCCCGATCCTATCCAAAGTTGAGCCTCAACGGAAACTTCGGCGAGATCGGCCGCAGCATCGGGGACGTTCGGAGCACGGGCTTGGTGCAAGGTCAGATAGATTTCACGCTCTTCGACCGCGATCGCAATGGAGAAGCGCAAGAGTTGGCCAGCCGTGTGAAGCGCATCGACGATCAGATTGCGGATCTGCGTCGCGGCATAGATGAGCAACTGCGCGAGGCGCTCCTGAATCTGAATTCCGCCTTCGAGCAGGTGGCCGTGGCGCGGGAAGGCCAGCAGTTGGCGCGGCGTGAACTCGAATTGGCGCAGGATCGTTTCCTCCAGGGCACGGCGAACAATGTTGAGGTCGTCACGGCGCAGGATGAGTTAGCGCGTGCCGAGCAGAATTACATCCTGGCCGTCTCCAGTCATGTAGACGCAAAATTTGCGCTTGCCCGCGCCATGGGCGACACACAGAAACACATTGTCGAATTTATGGGGAACTGAGATGTGATTTCAGCAAACTATTTTGTGTCAGGGCGCGACTTCAGCCGTGCCGAATGAAGCCGGAAAGCAAAGGGCATTCGCCCTCGAGGTTTGAAGCAATGAAGCGAATCATCCCAGTTCTGATCTTGTTGGTTGCGGCCGTTGCGGTTGGCGTTTACTTCTATCCTCGCCTGGTCAAAAAGCCGGAGCCGGTCAATCAGCTTACACTTTCCGGCAATATTGAAACGCACGAGAGTCTGGTCAGCTTCAAGGTGCAGGGGCGTATTGTCGAACTGCCCGTGGAGGAGGGCCAGCAGGTGGAGCAAGGCGCTCTGCTGGCGCGGATCGATGACGCAGACTTCAAGCAGCACGCTCGTATCGACGAGGCTTCGCTTGGCGTCGCCAAATCGAATCTTGCGCTTGTGCTGGCCGGAACACGCCATCAGGAAGTGAAAGCCGCTGAGCAAACCATGATCGACGCGCAGGCCGATCTGGAGCAGAAGAAGCTTGATAATGAACGCGCCCAGAGGCTCTTCGCCAAAGACGAAGTCTCAGCGCAGGATCGCGACCAGGCGGCAACCGCGCTCAAGCGCGCTGAGGCCATTTATCAGGCTGCGCAGCAGCGCCATAACGAGGCAGTCGAGGGCAGCCGCAAGGAAGAGATTGCCATCGCGCGCGCCAATGTCAATCAAGCCAACGCCAATCTTGGCCTCTCACAGGTGAATCTGAGTTACACGGTCTTGCGCGCTCCTTCGGCCGGGGTAGTTACTGTTCGTCAGGCGGAGTTGGGAGAAGTCGTTTCGCCTGGCTCCCCGGTCGTTACTCTCTCTGACCTCGATCACATCTGGCTGCGCGCCTACATCGCAGAAACCGATTTGGGGCGTATTCACTGGGGACAGGAAGCTACTGTCACCACCGACACTTATCCTGGCAAGCAATATCATGGCCGCATTTCCTTCATCTCATCGACGGCAGAATTTACTCCCAAAAGTGTGCAGACAACCAAGGAACGAGTTACGCTTGTCTACCGGATCAAGATCGATATTGATAACTACAATCACGAACTGAAACCAGGTATGCCCGCCGACGCTCACATTAGTCTGGTATCGAACGGGCAGAATCCGGTTTCCTCCGCGACGCCAGCCAAACAATGACCGACCAAACCCAATCCGCGATTGTTGCCGATATGCTGACGAAGAGCTTTCCCGGCGTGCGTGCGGTCAATTCCCTCAGCTTTGACGTGCGCGCCGGAGAGATCTTCGGCCTTGTCGGTCCCGACGGGGCAGGGAAGACAACCACCCTGCGCATGTTGGCTGGGATTATGCCGCCCGATGCGGGGCGCGCCACGGTTGCGGGTTTCGATGGGACGCGCAAACCGGAGGCCGTTAAGCGCGCCATTAGTTACATGCCGCAGCGCTTTGGGCTTTATGAAGATCTTACCGTGGATGGAAACATCCGTTTCTATGCGGACCTTTTTGGAGTGCATAAAACGGAGCGGAAGTTTCGCTCCACGCAATTACTTCAAGCGGCGGGGATGAGCGAGTTTCGCGGGCGTTTGGCCGGTCGGCTCTCCGGCGGCATGAAGCAGAAGCTTGGCCTCGTCTGCGCGCTGATCCATCGGCCCAAGGTGATTCTGCTCGACGAGCCAACCACAGGCGTCGATCCCGTTTCGCGGCGCGACTTCTGGCGCATCCTCTACGAACTGCTTGCGGAGGGCGTGGCGATTCTGATTTCGACGGCCTACCTGGACGAGGCCGAGCGTTGCCATCGCGTCGCGCTGCTGCACCAAGGCAAGCTGCTATTCTGCGATACGCCTGTAGATCTGAAGACGAATTTCGGCAAGGGCGTTTTGTCGATCACAGCGCCGGAGCCGCGACGACTGCGCACGGAACTGGAAGGCGCTGCGGGCATTTCAAGCCTGCTGCCAATGGGCGACGGACTGCATGTCGTCGTTGACGATGCCGCCCGGCGGATTCCAGAGTTCGAGGCAAAGCTGAAGCACGCCAATATTCCCTTCGACGCGATTCTTGAGGTCGAGCCTTCCATCGAGGATCTGTTTGTCGACGCCGTCGGCACGGGAGCGGTAAACCATGCCTGAAACGAGCAACCCGGTCGTCCCCAATTCGGTTGTCATCGAAAACCTCGTCAAGCGGTTCGGGGATTTTGTCGCCGTGGATCGGATCAATCTGAAAGTTCGCAAAGGCGAGGTCTTCGGCTTTCTCGGCCCGAATGGCGCGGGCAAATCCACAACGATCCGCATGTTGTGCGGGCTGCTCACGCCCACCTCCGGTCACGCGCTGGTTGCGGGGTTCGATGTGGGCAAGAATCCCGAGGCTGTGCGCCAGAACATCGGCTACATGTCGCAGAAGTTTTCTCTTTATAACGACCTGAAAGTCATCGAAAACATTCGGCTGTTTGCCGGACTTTACAGCGTGCCGTCCAACGAACTGCAAGGCCGCATTGAGTGGGCGCTTTCGATGGCTAATCTCAAAGGCCAGGAGAATCTCATCACCGGCACGCTGCCCGGCGGCTGGAAGCAGCGTCTGGCGCTGGGCTGCGCCGTTCTGCATCGCCCGCCCATCATCTTTCTCGATGAGCCGACCTCCGGCGTTGATCCCATTACGCGCCGCCAGTTCTGGGAGTTGATTCATCAGATGGCAGAGCAGGGAGTCACCGTCTTTGTCACCACGCATTACATGGAAGAAGCTGAATACTGCAACCGCCTGGCGCTGATCTTTCGCGGAAGGATTGTTGCGCTGGGAACGCCTTCGGAGTTGAAGCGCGACGCGATGAAGGGTGAACTTCTTCTTGTCGAATGCGCGCCGCTGGGCGAAGCGGTCGAAGCGCTGCAATCGGCCGCCGGCGTGATGGATGCGTCGGTCTTTGGTAACGCCTTGCACTTGGTTGTGCAGGATGCCGCCGTGGCAATGCCGCAGCTTGAGCGTTTTCTTGCCGAACGCGGCGTTACCGTTCGGCGCATGGAAAAGATTCGCCCCAGCCTGGAGGATGCTTTCGTCTCGCTCACGACAGAGCACAAAGCGGCAGAGGAGGTTAAGCTATGAGCCTGACTCGATTGCTGGCCATTGCACGGAAAGAGGTTTTGCAGATTGTTCGCGACGTGCGCAGCCTCATCATTGTCGTCATCATGCCCGCCGTGCTGGTGCTTCTGTTCGGCTATGGAGTCAATCTCGACCTGAAGGGGCTGCCGGTTTATGTCTACGACCAGGACGCGAGCCAGCAGAGTCAGGATTTGCTGAAGCACTTCCAGGTAAGCGAATATTTTCATATCGTGCGCGTGGTGAATGACTATCCGGCACTGACGCGCGCTCTCGATGATGGCAGCGCCAAGATGGGCATCGTGATTCCATGGAACTTTTCCGAGTGCCTTCGCGACGGTCGCCCCGTCCAGGTGCAGGCGCTCGTCGATGGCTCCGATGACAATTCGGCCAACGTGCTGATTGGCTACGCGCAGGCTGTGGTCCAGGGCTATTCGTCACAGGTCCAGATTGACTGGCTGCGCCAGCGCGGTTTTGCGATGCAGCCGGCCGCGCTCAGTGTTGAAACCCGCACCTGGTACAACGAAAACCTGGAGAGCAGCGCCTTCATTATTCCCGGCGTGCTGGCGCTGGTCATGTCGGTCATCGGCGCTTTTCTTACCTCGCTGACCATCGCGCGCGAGTGGGAGCGGGGCACGATGGAGCAGCTTATTTCCACGCCTGTGACCGCCATGGAAATCATGCTCGGCAAGCTGGCGCCCTATTTTGTGCTTGGTATGTTTGACACGATCATCAGCGCGCTGATCGCGATCTACTGGTTCCATGTGCCGTTTCGCGGCTCGTGGGGTACTTTGCTGGCCGCGTCGGCCATGTTTCTGATCGTGGTCCTCTCGATGGGATTCCTTATCTCCGTCGTCGCCAAGGGGCAGTTTCTGGCTTGCCAGATTGCACTTCTAATTACATTCCTCCCGGCGTTTCTGCTCTCCGGTTTCCTCTTTTCCATTGACCAGATGCCCATTGTGTTGCAGGGGCTGACGCGCATCTTGCCGCCTCGCTACTATGTCTCGGTGCTGAAGAAGATTTTTCTCAAGGGAACGCCAGCGTCCCTGCTGTATGTGGATCTGGTTCCATTAGGAGTTTTCGCATTCGTGCTGGCTCTGGCAGCCACGCGCAGCTTCCACAAGAGGCTGGAATAAAGGAGAGATCTGATGCTGGCGCGCCTGAAGCAATTGCTGATCAAGGAGTTTATCCAGACCTTGCGCGACAAGCGGACGCGCGTCATCCTGATTGTTCCGCCGCTGATTCAGATGCTGGTCTTCGGCTACGCGGCCACCTATGAGATCTACCATGTGCCCACGGTAGTGCTCGATCTGGACCACAGCCAGGAGAGCCGCGAACTGATCTCGCGCTTTACTTCGAGTCCTTATTTCGACGTGCAGCGCGAGCTGACGGACTCGCGTCAACTCGGCGATCTGATTGAGCAGGGAAAAGCCACGGTGGGTCTGGAAATTCATGCCGGCTTTGCGCAGCAACTGCACAAAGGCCAGACCGCGCCCGTGCAAGTCATCGTGGATGCGACCAACTCGAATACCGCGCTGATCGCCTCCGGCTACATCTCGCAAATCGCGCTGGGCTACGCGAAGGAGACCCAAACGGACCGCATCAACCGCATTGCGCCGCAATTGATGGCGGCGATGCCGTCGGTCGAGCTGGCTCCGCGGCCGTGGTACAACCCCGACCTCAGAAGTCGCTGGTTCTTTGTGCCGGGAATCATCGGCAGCTTGACGGTGGTGCTGGTCATCACCCTGACCGCCTTTGCTGTGGTCCGTGAACGCGAGATCGGAACCCTCGAACAGATCATGGTCACGCCCATCAGCCCGGTCGAATTCATTCTGGGCAAGACGCTGCCGTTCTTCCTGATCGGCCTCTTTGATGTCACGCTGATTGCCGTGGCCGGCTCGCTCTGGTTTCAGGTGCCGTTTCGCGGCCACGTTTACGTTCTGGCGACTGGCGCCGTACTATTTCTTCTGTGCATGTTGAGCGTGGGCCTGCTGATCTCCACCATCTCCTCCACGCAGCAGCAGGCAATGGTGACGGCGTTCTTCTTTATCATGCCGAGCATCACGTTTTCCGGCTTCGGCTTTCCCATCAGCACCATGCCGCAATGGATGCAGGATTTGAGCTATCTCAATCCGCTGCGCTACTTTCTGGTTGTCATTCGCGGTACCTATCTGAAGGGCGTGGGGATGGACATCCTTTGGCCGCAGATGGCTGCCATGGCCGGCCTCGGAGCCGCCCTGCTGACATTTTCGATTCTCCGCTTCCACAAGGCGCTGGACTGAGGAACCACGGGATAGAATCAAAGACCAGCAACCTGTCTTCTCTTTGATGTACCTTTAACTTTTGGCTTTGTTTCCGATCTTCCGGTCGCAGCATAAAACTGCGTCCTTGGCCGGATGCAATACTGGCAGACAAGAGTTTCAGGGAGTTCGACTTCTTATGATGGAATTCCATATATCGCGGAAGGCGCGTGAACGCTATCAGTTCGCGGAGTCGTTGTTTTCCTACACAGGGAACGTCATTTTTGCCAACGTGGCCGCCTGCCGCGAGTTTGCGCACCGCATGAATACGGTTCGCGACGTAGAAAAGCATCCCGAACTGGCGGTTCATGCCGGCAAGCTCTACGCCATGGGATTGATCGACGAGGCCAGCCATGTCCTGATGGCACGCTACCGCGAACAGTTCGATCCGGCGGTAATGACCAGCGCCCTGGACTGGTTTTCTGCCAAGGTTGGCGCGGAGGAGTTGGACAAGCTGCTGCTGACCTTTGTCGAGCAGTTTCCCGGCATCACCGTCATTCGTGGCGAGGAAACGCCGCGGCAATGGCTGGCTGGCCAGTCCGATGGCACGCCTCATCGGGCCGCCGCTTTGGAAGAGTTGCTTCTGCTCTGGACCTCCAACCGTAACCAGGCTTTTCAGCCTTTCGAGGAGCTTTTCGAGGAAAAGCCGCTGGCCGAGAAGACCGTCTACCGCCAGGTAACAGCGGATTTTCCCGACTACTTCGCCAGCCGTCCGCTGATTCCGCTTCCTGATGCCAAGCCGATGAATCTGCTCGACTTGCTGCGCGCTCCGGCCGTCGGAGCGCCGGGCTCATTGGCCGATCAACTGGCCCTCATTCGCAAGCTGTGGAAGCCGCTGCTGGGCGACAGCCTGGAGCATTTTCTGCTGATTGCCGGCGAAATTCTGCATGAAGAAGAGCTGGCCATCTGGATGCAGTTCAACCCGCCCGAAGTCACGGCCCAGCGTCGTCGCGAGAGCGGAAAGCAGCAGTGGCCCTCGGCTGGCGGCACGGCCGAAGTCCCCACCTTCGGCGATCCGGCCCGAGAATACGAAAAGTTCTCGCCCGACACAGCCTGGATGCCCACGGCCGTGCTGATCGCCAAGAGCACCTATGTGTGGCTGGCGCAGTTGAGCCGGCAATATGGACGCCGGATTGCCCGCCTCGATGAGATTCCCGACGAGGAGCTGGCCACACTGGCGCACCACGGGCTCAATTCGCTCTGGCTGATCGGCGTCTGGGAGCGCAGCCGCGCGTCGAAGACCATCAAGCAACTCTGCGGCAACTCGGACGCCGTGGCCAGCGCCTATTCGCTTTTTGATTACACGATCGCCGAGGACCTGGGCGGGGAAGCGGCCTACATCAACCTGCGCGACCGCGCCTACCGGCACGGCATCCGCTTGGCGAGCGATATGGTGCCCAACCACATGGGCATCGATTCGCCCTGGGTCGTTGAGCATCCGGACTGGTTTATGTCTCGTCCGGAGTCGCCTTATCCCGCTTACAGCTTCAACGGCCCAGATCTCTCACAGGACGGGCGCGTTGAAATCAAGATTGAGGATCACTACTTCGACCAGTCCGACGCCGCCGTGGTCTTCCGCCGCCGTGACCGCTCCAGCGGCGAAACCCGCTACATCTACCATGGCAACGACGGCACCAGCTTTCCCTGGAATGACACGGCGCAGCTCGACTACCTGAATCCGGCGGTTCGCGAGCAGGTGATCCAGACCATTCTGCATGTGGCGCGGCTTTTTCCCGTCATTCGTTTCGATGCTGCCATGACCCTGGCCAAGCGCCACTTCCATCGCCTCTGGTTTCCCGGTCCCGGAGCCAGCGGCGCCATTCCCTCCCGCGCCGAATATGGCATGAGCCAGGAGGAGTTCGACCGGGCCATGCCGCATGAATTTTGGCGCGAGGTGGTTGATCGCGTGGCCGCCGAAGTTCCCGGCACGCTGCTGCTGGCCGAGGCTTTCTGGCTGATGGAGGGCTATTTCGTCCGCACCCTAGGCATGCATCGCGTCTATAACAGCGCTTTCATGGTCATGCTGCGCGACGAGGACAACACCAAGTACCGCTCGGTCATCAAGAACACCATCGAGTTCGACCCGGACATCCTGAAGCGCTACGTCAACTTTATGAGCAATCCTGACGAGCGCACGGCCATCGATCAATTTGGCAAGGGCGACAAATGCTTTGGCGTGAGCGTGATGATGGCGACCTTGCCCGGCTTGCCCATGTTCGGCCATGGCCAGATCGAGGGATTCACGGAAAAATACGGCATGGAGTATCAGCGGCCGCGCTATGACGAAACTCCTGACCATTGGATGGTCCAGCGCCACGAACGCGAGATTGCGCCGCTTTTGAAGCGCCGCCGCCTTTTTGCCGAGAGCGGTAACTTTCTGCTTTACGACTTCTTCCTGGATTCCGGCTCGGTGGACGAGAACGTCTTCGCCTACTCCAACCGCAATGGGGACGAACGCGCCCTGGTCATCTATAACAACCACTACGGCGAGACGCACGGAACCATCCATATTTCAGCGGCTTACGCCGACAAGGGCGCTGGGCAGCTTCGTCAGCAGAGAATCAGGGAAGGCTTGGGCCTCAGCGACAACTCCGCTGCGATCCTGACCTGGCGCGATTCGCTGACAGGGCTCGAATACCTGCGCCGCGCCAGCGATCTTGCCGAGCGCGGACTCGTCTTCGACCTGCACGCCTACCAGTGCCATGTCTATCTCGATTGGCGCGAACTCTACTCGACGGCGGAGCAGCCATGGGACCGGCTTTGCGATCACCTCAACGGGCGCGGCGTGGAGAGCCTTGAAGACGCGCTGGCGAAGTTGGAGTTGCAGCCGGTACATGACGCATTGCGCGCCCGACTGGCCCCTGACTTGGTGCGCCTTTTTGCCGATCTGGCAGGCCATTCCGACTCCCTTTCTGCCGGAATCAACAAAAAGACCGCAGCACAGCGCCGCGAGTTCTCTGATGCTGCCTTTGTGCGCTTTGAAGCTTTCCTGCGTCTGGCGCAAAAGGCTTATGTGAAGCGCATCGGGTCTGCTGCCGTCCAACCCGTTAGCCCCGGACTGCTGCGGGCGGCCTTCCGCGACCGCTTGTCTGCCGCGATGCGTATTCCAGCCATCGAAGCGCTCTCCCCGGCTCCTTGGACTGCGGCTGCCCGTCGTGTGCTGCCCAGCCCGAGCCCGCAGTTGAACGCTACAGCCCTGTGGGGGCCTGTGCTGGGCTGGTGCGCGCTGGAGTTACTGGCTGAATCCATCGACCTCGAAAACTCGCAACGCATCGCGCTGGATCTCTTTGACCGCCTCCGTCTGCGCGAGCCGTTTGCCGAGGCTTTCAACGCGCTCGGATTCGAGGGCGAGGAGGGCTGGCGCGTTGCCGCGCGTATGAAGGTTGTGCTGCTCGCCGAGGCCGGCGCTGGCAAACCGGAAGAAGCGCCTGTCAAGGTTGAGCTTGGGGCCGAAGAGCCCAAGGAAACGGTGAAAGTGCCCGCGACAACTTCACCGGCGACTGAAAATGAGCCAAGGTCGCTCTCGCCGGCCCTGTGGCCCGCATTATGGTCTGATCCAGATGTGCGCTGGCTGACCGGCGTGCATGAGGCCGAAGGCCATTCCTACTTGGTGCGCGAGCTCTACGAGGAACTGCTCTGGTGGCTGCATATGCCCGCTCTGCTGCGTCTGGCGGACGAGGCTTCTCTACCCGGTCCAGCGGCGGTGGCTGCGATCAGCAGGACCATTGAGGAGTCGCTGGCAACGGCGGAAGGCGCTGGTTATCGCGTGGATCTGCTCTCCGGTCCGCTTATTGCCGAAGCCGCCAGCGAAGAGGGTGCTTCTGAGGCCGATTCAGCCGCCAAACAGACTTCCGTGCCGAATGCTGCGCCTGAGAAGACTCAAGGATTGGAAGAACATGGAATTGAATCGCAGGCAAAGACCAAGGCCGATCCTGCCTAATACTACAGTTGTACTTGCTTCGGATCTTCTCGATCCGGGCCTAAAGGCCTCGATTTATGGGAGATTTTTCAGGGGCCTGAAGGCCCCTGCTCCCTCCGAATCGCCGATTTACAACTACCGTGACCGTATGATTTTGTCGTTTTCAGGCCCCAAAATCGGAATCTTGGGGCACCATGGCCTTGACGGGACGGCAAGCTGGTCGATCGAGCCCCCCCCACCCCTATTTTGTAGGGAAATTCCTTGTTTTCTTTAGCTTACAGGCATGGCTGCGCTGCAAAATCGTGAAAACAATGAAGTTCCCTGCAAAATCGTCCAGGAAAAGGAGTTATGTGTACTTTTGGCCTCTGTCGGCAGCTTTCGTCTGGAAGGCGGCCCGCCCGGGACGATGATTGGAAGATAGACTTCCAGGATCATTGTGCGACGAAGAGACGAAATCATCTGCAAGTAATCGCAGTGCGACGGGCGCACTGCGCGCATGGGTTTTGTGGGCTTCTACCCGTAGAAAAATACGCAAAAATGATGTTTTTTACTTCACTCTAGCCCGTTGTGGTCAGATGATTCGGAGCATCCGCATCCATGAGGCTTGTTTCGCGTCTTTCATGGTCACAAAATGGTGTGACGCAAAGCACATCCCATTGTGCGTGTGAAATGTAATTTTCTCAGCGAGCAATCTTCGGGGTAAAAAATCTCTGCGACTCGCGTTCACACATGGAGCGCGAGGTCCTTTTGCCGGGACAGCAGCGGTTTTAGGGTGAACGCTATCGTCTTTTTCTCCTTATTTCCCCCGGAAGATGGTTCAGAAGTTGGCAGGGCTAGGCCTATGTCGCTTTTTCCATCTCGTCACCTCACAATGTGTGCGCGCTCCATGTGTGCCGTTTTTCCTGGCGGTACCGGCGCAGTTGTGCGCCATGGATACCGTGATGGAATCCATGAAAGGGAAGTGGCCAAGCGCTCGCTGATGGTCCTCGTCTTGCCGGGTCATGGCTTTTGCAGCAAGGGTGAGATTCGCTTTTGCATCCCAAACGGGTCGCGTTTTTGAAGCGGAGGAATCATGCAGGGTGTCGCCGATGAAGTCTTGAATGCCGATGAAAAGCTGGTCATCGATCATGCGATTACGGAGCACGAGGGCCGGCCTGGTGCGTTGCTGGGAATTCTGGAGTCGGTTCAGGCCGCCAACGAGCATAAGTATCTTTCCATGGAAACCTTGCGCTATATCGCGGAGAAGACTGGGATTCCTCCAGCCAGAATCTACAGTACCGTCACCTTTTATGCGTTGTTCAACCTTGAACCGCAAGGCGGCAACGTCGTTTCTGTTTGCCGCGGAACCGCTTGCCATACTCGGGGATCGCGCTCGTTGATGGAGAGGCTCTGTCTGGAACTGGGGCTGAGCAAGCGGGAACTGGGCGACAATCCCAAGGACGACAAGGTGGCGCTGACCACGCCGGACTGCAAATTTACCATTCGCACGGTGGCTTGCTTTGGCCAGTGCGCCCTGGCTCCTGTGGTCGAAATCAACCACCATATTCTGGGCCATGTAAATGAGCGCACGTTGTTGCGGGAAGTGAAAGCGTTGGCGGAGGGAAGGGAATAATGCCTCGAATTCTGGATATTGGTGCGTTTAGTGCGGTACGTGAATCCGGACTTGCCAAGCTGACCCCGGCCATTCCGCGCATTGCGGTGGGAATGGGAACCTGCGGCAGCGGCAATGGCGCCGAAGAGGTTTACCACGCCTTGCATGAGGCCATCGAACGTCGCGGGCAGGAGGTGCTGCTGACCAGCGTCGGCTGCTTTGGCGCCTGCTTTCAGGAGCCGCTGGTGACGGTCCAGAATCCCGGATCTCCGCTGGTCATGCTGCGGCGTGTGCAGCCCAACGATGCCGTTCCCATTCTGGAGGGCCTGACCAGCAATGTCATGCCGCCCGACCTGATCTACTGCAAGATCGAGGAATGGGATCACATCACCTCGCATGTCAGATACGGCCATGGGTATCCGGAAATTCAGTTGTGGAGCGAGATTCCCTTTTTCAAGGGGCAGAAGAAGATCGTGTTGCGGAACTGCGGGCTGATCAACCCGGAAGACATTGAGGAATACATCGGGGTTGGCGGTTACCAGGCCCTCTACAAGGTGCTTATTGATGGACGCGCGGCAGGTGTCATCGAGCTGATCAAGGCCGCACGGCTGCGCGGGCGGGGCGGTGCCGGCTTCCTGACGGGCAATAAATGGGACTTCCTGGCCAAGGCCAAAGGGGATGTTAAATACATCATCTGCAACGCCGATGAAGGCGATCCTGGCGCCTACATGAACCGCAATGAGATCGAAGGCGACCCGCATTCCTTGTTGGAAGGCATGATTATTGGCGGGTATGCGATGGGCGCGGCGAAGGGCATCATCTATGTGCGCGCCGAGTATCCTCTGGCGGTGCGCCGCCTGACGCTGGCCGTCGAACAGGCGCGAGAATCGGGCCTGCTGGGGAAAAACATCCTCGACCGTAGTTTCGACTTTGATATTGAGCTGGTGCAAGGCGCGGGAGCCTTTGTTTGCGGCGAAGAGACTGCGCTGATCGCTTCGCTCGAAGGCCGCGCCGGAAGGCCGCATTCGCGTCCGCCTTTCCCCGCGCAGAAGGGCTTGTGGGGCAATCCGACCAACATCAACAACGTGGAGACCTGGTGTAACATTGCTCCAATTGTCAGCCGTGGTCCGGCTTGGTTTGCCGAGAGCGGCAGCGTAAAGAGCCCCGGAACCAAGGTCTTCTCGCTGGTCGGCAAGGTCCAGAACACAGGGCTTGTCGAGATGCCGCTGGGCACTCCGCTGAAGCGCTTTATCTATGACATTGGCGAGGGCGCCGCGCCCGGTCGCCGCGTGAAGGCCGTGCAGACCGGTGGCCCTTCCGGCGGATGCATTCCCGTCGATATGCTCGATACGCCGGTTGACTACGAAAGCTTGGCGCAAATCGGCGCCATCATGGGCTCGGGCGGCATGGTTGTCATGGACGAAGACAACTGCATGGTCGATGTGGCCCGCTACTTCGTCGAGTTCACGCATTCCGAGTCCTGCGGAAAGTGCGTACCCTGCCGCGTGGGCCTGGACAAGGCGCTGCGCCTGCTCAATGCGATCACCGAGGGCAACGGAACCCCGAAGCATCTGGTCCTGCTCGATGAGCTGGGACGGATGATTCACGAGTGTTCGCTTTGCGGACTGGGCCAGACCGCGCCCAATCCCGTGCTGACCACCCTGCGGCACTTCCGCGAGGAGTACGAAGACCACATCCTTGACCATCGCTGCCGCGCTGGTGTCTGTCAGGATCTGGCCATAGCTCCCTGCGAAAATAGCTGTCCGCTGCGCATGAATATTCCGCGCTTCCTTGAGCTTTTCCAGGAAGGACGGCTTGAAGACGCCTTTGAATCCGTCATCATGGACAATCCGCTGCCCGCCTCCACGGGGAGAATCTGCCAGCATCCGTGCGAGAATCGCTGTCGCCGAGAGTCCTTCGATGAAGTCATAAACATGCGCGAGGTGCATCGCCACATTGCGGACGCGATTTATCAATCGGATCGCTTTGAGCCCATGGTGCAGCAGATTCTTGGGCGTCGGCTTCAGCCCACGGGTCGCAGCGTGGCCGTGGCCGGAGCTGGTCCAACGGGCCTGACGGCAGCCTTCTATCTGGCCATGCTGGGCCACGACGTGACCATCTTTGAGGAACACAGCGAGGCGGGCGGAATGTTGCGTTTCGCCATTCCCGAATACCGGCTTCCGAAGTCCGTGCTGCGGCGCGAACTGGATCTGATCGAGAGCATCGGCGTGAAGATGGTCTTCAACACCAGGGTGGGATTCGATCTTCCGCTGAACGATCTGGCCAGCCGCTTCGACTCGGTTTTTCTGTCCATTGGAACCTGGAAGGAATCCTGGCTCTATCTTCCCGGAACGGAGTTGAAAGGCGTTTATCCCGCTCTGCCGTTCCTGGAAGTGGTCGCCAAACACGAAAGCGCCCGGCTTGGATCGCGGATTACGGTGATCGGAGGCGGCAACGCGGCCATCGATTCGGCCAGAACTGTACGGCGTCTGGGCGCCGATGTCACCATCCTCTATCGCCGCGAGCGCAAGGACATGCCTGCCATCGACGAAGAGATCAAGGCCGCCGAGGAGGAGGGCGTCAAGTTTGCCTTTCTCTCCGCGCCCCATCGCATCCTGGGCGATGACGAAGGCCGCGTGAAGGCCATCGAGGTCGTCAAGACGCACCTCGGCGAGTATGACAAATCGGGACGCAAGCGGCCCATCCTCACCGATGAGGTGCATCGCTTTGAATGCGACAGCGTGATCCTGGCCGTGGGCGAGACTTTTGATCTGGACTTCTGTCGCGCCTCCGGCCTGGAGCTTAAAGAGGAAGGCACCATTGTGGTGGATCGCTTCTCGCTGGAGACCAGCCGCAAAGGCTTCTTTGCGGGCGGAGACGTCATTACCGGCGCATCCAACGTTTCCAACGCCATGAGCGGCGGCAAGCAGGCCGCACGCAAGATCGATGAGCGGTTGATGGGCGAGGATCGCTGGGAGCAACTCTTCCAGCAGTTTGAATACGACCGGCACGCGCCCGGAGAGCCGAGCCTCAGCCGCCGCCACTTGGCGCACGTTCTGCCCGCCGATGAGAGGGTTCATTCGCAGCAGGAAGTTGTCGCCGGCCTCGACGCGCAGGAAGCGCTGGAAGAATGCCGCCGCTGCCTCCGCTGCGACTTGAGATCCAACTGAGCAGGTAAAGAGAAAGGAGCGCCGCCGTGCCAAACAAAACGATTTCCATTCGCATTGATGGCGAACAGTTGACCGTACCGGAAGGGCAGACGATTCTGGAGGTGGCCAACGCCCACGGCAAGCAGATTCCGACGCTCTGCTATCTGAAAGGGCTGAGCACGGTGGGAGCCTGCCGCGTGTGCGTCGTCGAGCTTGCCGGCACGGACCGCTTGTCCCCGGCCTGTACCACGCCGGTTCATGAGGGAATGTCGATCAAGACCAACTCGCCAAGGCTGACCCTCTACCGGCGCATGGCCGTCGAGCTGCTCCTCGTTGAGCGCAACCATATCTGCTCGTCGTGCGTGTCGAACGGCCACTGCGAGCTGCAATCGCTGGCTCAGTCGCTGGGCATCACCCATGCTCGCTACGCCTACAACAACCCGCAACTGCCGGTGGATATGACGCATCCCCGCTTTGTCCTCGATCACAACCGCTGCATTCTGTGCACGCGCTGCGTTCGCGTCTGCGCGGAAGTGGAAGGAGCGCATGTGTGGGAGATTTCCGCGCGCGGCATCTACTCCCAGGTGGTCAGCGACCTGATGGATGATTGGGGCCATGCACAGAACTGCACGGGCTGCGGCAAGTGCGTCCAAGTTTGTCCCACGGGAGCGCTTACGGAAAAGGGCATCTCCGCTCCCAGTATGGTCAAGCAGGGCGACCTCGTCAGCCGTCTCGCCAAGCGAAGGACTGCTTCCCTGGACGGCGCGGAGTAGCCGTAAAAGTGTGATTTTGTAGCGCCTTCCGGCTGGCTGCAGTGCGGGCGTCCTCGCCCGCGCTTGTCCATGGCCAAAGACCAATTCATGCCGCCATGCCATTGATTGGGTGTCCCAGATCTCGATTCTGAGACCTGGGATACACGAACTCAATGGGCCTTCTTTGTCTGCTCAGAGATTGGGTCTCCGCTTTTATTTGTGCCAACCGCCTGCGCCCTTTAGAATCAAGATTGGCGGTTGATTGCGCCGATCTTGCGCAGCACCAGGAACCGATGAGCGAACAGGAAGCAGAATTTTCCGTTGAGACGCCAGCAGTATCGCCTGCGTGGATCAGGGTCGAGCGTGCGCGGAATCCCCAGCGCCCGTATCCCTCGGACTTCATCGAATGGATCTTTACCGATTTCAGCGAGATTCACGGAGATCGCGCCTTCGGTGACGACGAGGCCGTGGCCTGCGGAATGGCGCGGCTGGATGGCGAAGAGGTGCTGGTCATTGGCAACCGCAAGGGCGGCACGACCAAGGAGCGCGTGCGGCGCAACTTCGGCATGCCCAATCCCGAAGGCTACCGCAAGGCGCTCAGGGCAATGAAAATCGCCGAAAAATTTGGCCGTCCGGTCATCTGCTTTATCGATCTTCCCGGAGCCTATCCCGGTTTGGGCGCCGAAGAGCGAGGCCAGGGCGAGGCGATTGCGCGGAATCTCATTGAAATGGCGCGCCTGCGCGTGCCCACCATCTCGGTCATCAGTGGCGAGGGCGGATCGGGCGGAGCGCTGGCACTGGCCGTCGCCGACCGTGTCCTGATCCTCGAAAATGCGCTCTACTTTGTGATTACTCCCGAGTCTTGCGCGGCCATTATGTGGCGCGATGCGGGCCAGAAGCAGTTGGCCGCCGAGGCCATGCACATCTCCGCGCCGGAGATCGCCGCGCTGGGCTGCGTGGACGAGATTGTTCCCGAGCCGCCCGAGGGGATTCATATCAATCGCGAGGCGGGCACCGGGATGCTGGGCACCGTGCTCAGAAAGCACCTGGCCGAACTCAAGGGGCTGCCGGTTGACAAGTTGGTCGCCGCGCGTCAGGCCAAGTTCCGCAACATTGCACAGTTCTACACGGAAGGTTGACTCGGGTGGCGCAAAGGCGGGCAAACTCATTGGACAACTGCGGCTCCCAGCGGAGAAAGCACGCTCAAGTGCGCTCGGCACAAGGCGAACTGGCCGCGATGGGAGTATGCAGATGACTGTATCCCAGCCTGGCACTGGCCGGTTGCGCGCCTACTTTGAATTTCTGGTCGCGCTTGTCTATTTTTTCGTAGCGCGATCGCTGGCGCACAACGGGGCCATTGGGCTTGCCCGGGAGCAGTGGACGCTGGAACAGTGGTCGCCGCTCATCGATCAGGCCATGCTGGCCTTTCTGCTGCTGCTGGGCTATGCGGGCATGGGCTTTGCGCTTGACCGCGAGGAACATCCGGTGCGTGCGCAGGGCTTTCCGCGGCGGACCGGCTGGTCAGGCGAGGCGGGGCTTGGCTTGGCCGTTGGCTGGACGCTGGCCGTGGCCTGCGTCCTTCCCTTGGTGGTGGGCGGAGGAATCGCCATTGTGCTTCTCCTCGGGCTCTCGGCCTGGGGTTGGCTGGTGGCAGACATAGCTTTTTTTGCGTTGGCTGCGCTGGCTGAAGAAATTGCATTCCGCGGTTACGGATTTCAGCGCTTTGCACAAGCAGTCGGTCCGATCGGAGCGGCGGTGGGCTTTGCTGCCTTTTATGCCGTCGTGCAGGCTCTTCTGCCCGGATCGAACCATGTCACATTTGCTGTTTCCGTGGTTTTCAGCCTTGTGCTTTCCACTGCTTATTTGCGCACACGCGCGCTGTGGGTGAGTTGGGGGCTCAACTTTGGCTGGAAGGCCAGCCGGGCGCTACTGTTCGGGCTTGCCATCGGCGGCGACAACAACCACTCGCCGGTGGTGCAGGGCAATCCCATGGGACCGCTTTGGCTGACCGGCGGCGGTTTTGGTTTGGACAGCAGTTGGGTGGCGTTGATTCTCCTGCTGGCGACGCTGCCGGTGGTTTACCGGCTTACGCGCGAGCTGAATGATCGCTACAACGCGTCGGAGATGGTGCCTGAGATTGCGCGTGAGGTGGTGTCGGCGATTGTGCCTGGTAGCCTTCCGGAGGATCTTGGCGCGGCCACGCCTCCGCCCGCCAATCCAGAGCCACCCTCGGCGCCTCAGCCTCCCGCTGCTGATTAGAGCGTTTTTGATTTATATCCGCAGGAGCATCCTCCCCCCTCCGGCAGGAATATTATCCTAGTCGAGGAAAATCCGGAGAAGCGTCCTTGCTCAGCGCGAACATGGCCGCAGGGGCTAAAGCCCACCTTTATTCTCAGGTATTGGCGGCACGACTGAAGTCGTGCCCTGTTACAAAGCTTAGACTTTCAGAGATTGCGAAACCTAACGCAGGACGCTTGCGCTGGCTTTCAATTGCCGTTTCCAGGATAAATAATTCGAACCGCTCTAATGAGCCGGTTTTGTTTCATGGAGCAGGCGCGAAACCGTCTCTTCGATCAGGCTGCAGGCGGCGGGAAGCGCTGCTGTCACGGCATTGCTGAATTCCTCGCCCAACTCCGTCGAACCTGCGCCGATGGTTATGAGATGTGCCTGCACGGGTAGGGAAGCGTAGAGTTCGCGTCCCAGGGAGAGCAGTTCGGCGGCATCCAAGTGATGGGTTGCCAGTCCTTGAGCGCCGGTGGCTGGTTGGACAGAAGCGAGTTGAACTGAGCCAGGCGCTGCTTCCGCGGAACAGTCGATAAAGAGGACCGACTCGGCATAGGCAATATCTTCTGCCAGTTCGGGGGTCCATTGCTGCCGGGAGAGCACGCGGACGGCTGTTTCTGCGCAGAACCTGTTTTCCGCCCATTCAGCGAGCCACGGCCCGACACCGTCATCCCCGCGCAGCGTGTTGCCGCAAGCGAGAATAAGGCATCGGGCCGGAGTTAGACTCATGTTGGTTAGCGAATGACCTGATCCACAGCCTCACCGTCGGCCGAGATCAGAGTGACAACAAGGGGCATCTGCCCAACAGCGTGCGTGGAGCAGCTGAGGCAAGGATCAAAGGTGCGGATCACTGCCTCGATACGGTTGAGAATCCCCTCGGTGAACTTGCCGTTCTTCACATAGTGCTTCGCGGCCTGCAGAATGCCCCTGTTCATCGCGTTGTTGTTCTGGCCGGTGGCAATCACCAGGTTTGCCCAGGTGATTTTGCCGTCCTCGTCCACCTTATAGTTGTGCATCAGCGTACCGCGCGGAGCCTCTGCCTGTCCCGCGCCTTCAAGCCGGTTAACGCCAGCCGTGGCACGTACATGCTTGTCGAGAATGCGCGGATCGGAAAGAATCTGCTCGATCTTTTCCAGGCCGTAGAGCATTTCGACGAGACGGGCGTGATGGTAGTAGAAGGAGCTCTCCACTGGCCCGCCAGCCAACTGCTTGAACTCAGCCAGTTCCTTGTCCGCCAGCGGCGTGCCCATGGACTTGACAATGTTGAGTCGAGCCAGGGGACCAACGCGATAGCTGCCCTCGGGATAGCCAAGCGGCTTGTAGTAAGCGAACTTGGTGTACGTGTAAGGCTCAACGGCCTCACCGATCACTTGGGTGTACCTGTTGGCGGTGATGCCGTCCTCAATGATGTTCCCCTGGGGGTCAATCAGCCGAAGTGCGCCGTCGGTGAACTCGATCGACTCATCTTCGTTGATCAGGCCCATGTAGTTCGTGGGGAAGTTGGCGAAGACTTCAGCCTCTGGCTTGAAGGTCGATGCGATTTTCTTGTAAGCGTCCAGCGCCATACGGAGATTGGCGTGGGCCTCGGGCAGCATGGCCAAAATCTCATCGCGCTTGGCCGGAGACAAGGGCTCAGTGACGCCACCAGGCACAACCCAACTGGGATGGATGCGCTTATTGGCAAGCACTTCAATGACGTGCTGGCCAAAACGGCGCAGACCAATGCCGGCGCGACCGAGTTTGGGCTCAGCGGCCACAACTCCGAAGACATTGCGCGTCTTGGGGTCGGATTCCAGGCCCAGCAGCAGATCGGGCGAGGAAAGATAGAAGAAGCTCAGCGCGTGCGATTGAACCATCTGGGCCAGATTCAACATGCGCCGCAACTGCGCCGCGGTGTGCGGAATGTTGACCGACATGATGGCTTCGCAGGCCTTGGCCGAAGCCAGCAGGTGCGAGACCGGGCAGATGCCGCAGATGCGGGCCATCAGGCTGGGCATTTCATAGAAAGGCCGCCCTTCGGAAAACTTCTCAAAACCGCGCACCTGCGTGACATGAAAATGCGCGATCTCGACCTCGCCCTGGTCGTTGAGTTGAATGGTGATTTTGCCGTGCCCTTCCAGGCGGGTTACCGGATCGATAGTGATGGTCTGGCTCATGGCTCAGGCTCCAAATCGGGTGAGGGCTGGAATATCCAGAGGCTCGCCGGTTACCAGCGCGGTCAGCGCTGTATAGAAAGTATCGGCCGATGGCGGACAGCCCGGCAGGAAGACATCCACCGTCACATATTCATGGATGGGACGTACAACCTTAAGCAGCTTGGGCACCACGACACAAGGAATTTGTTGTTGTGTGCTGGCGTTTTCAATGTATGCACGGTTCAGAACCGCTTCTGGACCGATTGGATTGCGCATCGACGGCACGTTGCCGGCAACAGCACAATCGCCCATAGCAACCAGCATCTTGGAGTGGGCGCGAATCTTCTTGATCTTCTTTTCGTCGTCCTCCGAGGCGATGGCTCCCTCGACCAATGCGATGTCCACCTCGTCGGGGAACTCCTTGGTGTCGACGATGGGACTGTAAACCACATCGATCAACTCTGCCAGATCGAGGAGCCGCTCGTCCATGTCGAGAAACGACATGTGACATCCGGAACATCCATCCAGCCACACTGTTGCAACTTTCAGTTTGCTCATTGCGCTTCCCTCATCAGGTTCAGGTAAGGCAGAAAATCAGGGGACTTGGGGTGGTCAGAGCCAATTTTACTCTTGTCGAAGAGGGCTCCAGTGGGGCAGACCTCCACGCACTTCCCGCAACTGGTGCAACCGGACTCTCCCCATTCCTCGTGCAGATCGGTGATGACGATGCAGTCGGCGCCTCGGCCCATCAAATCCCAGATATGCGCTCCCTCGATTTCCGAGCAGACGCGCACACAACGGGTGCATAGAATGCAGCGATTGTGGTCGACGGTGAAGCGCTCGTGGGAGGCATCCACCGGCAAAGAGGGATTGCGATAGGGCAGAGTGATGTGGGTCAAGCCCTGGCTCTGCGCCATCGCCTGCAACTCACAGTGGCCGTTGGAAACGCATACGGAACAGATGTGGTTGCGCTCGGCGAAGAGCAATTCGAGAATGTTGCGGCGATATTGCCGCAGCCGCTCTGTGTTGGTGCTGACTTCCATGCCCTCTGAGATGGTGGCCACGCAGGCGGGCAATAACTTATTGGTGCCCTTGATTTCCACCAGGCACAGACGACAGGCGCCTACGTCGCTGAGGCCTTCTAGATGGCAGAGCGTCGGAATCTCAATATCGTTCTCCCGCGCCACCTCCAAAATGGTCTGGCCTCTGCGGCCGCTGACTTCCTGTTCATCGATGATGAGCGTTTTGACTTCGACGGAGTCACTCATGCCAGCACCTCCACGGGAGCTTTGATGTTGCAGACGCCAGCCGGACAGCGCTTGTTCACGATATGCTCGATGTACTCGTCTTTGAAGTACTTGAGCGTGCTCAGCACCGGGTTGGGCGACGTTTGCCCCAAGCCGCACAGGCTGGCGCTCTTGATCGTGTCGCACAACTCGATCAACTTATCCAGATCGTCCATGGTTGCTCTGCCTTCGCAGATCTTGGTCAGCAGGGTGTACATCTGAGCCGTGCCCGCGCGGCAGGGAACACACTTGCCGCAGGACTCGGTCATGGTGAACTCGACGAAGAAGCGCGCCACATTCACCATGCAGGAGGTATCGTCCATCACGATCATGCCGCCTGAGCCCATGATCGAGCCCACCTTGATCAGCGCATCGTAACTGACTCCGATGTCCATCATCTCAGCGGGCAGACATCCGCCGGAAGGACCGCCGGTCTGTACCGCCTTGAATTTGTGTCCATCCGGTACACCGCCGCCGATCACCTCGATGATCTCCCGGAGCTTGATGCCCATGGGGACTTCCACCAGGCCGGTGTTGGTAATCTTGCCGGTAAGGGCGAAGACCTTGGTGCCTTTGCTTCTTTCCGAGCCCATGCCGGCAAACCACCGGCCACCCTTGCGGATGATGGGCGCGATGTTGGCGAAGGTCTCGACGTTGTTGATAAGCGTCGGCTTGCCCCACAGACCGCTGACAGCGGGATACGGTGGCCGCGGCCGCGGTGTGCCACGCCGGCCTTCAATCGAAGCCAGAAGCGCCGTTTCTTCGCCGCAGACAAAGGCTCCGGCTCCCAGGCGAATCTCCACATCGAAGTTGAACGGCGTATTCCCGATATTGTTGCCCAGCAGACCACGACGCCGTGCATCGCGCAAGGCGGTTGTCAGGCGGCTAACAGCCAGCGGATACTCGGCGCGGACATAGAGATAGCCCTTGCTGGCGCCGACCGCATAGGCCGCAATGGCCATGCCCTCGATCACACGCTGCGGATCGCTTTCCAGAACACTGCGATCCATGAAAGCGCCGGGATCGCCCTCGTCGCCGTTGCAGATGACATATTTCACGTCACCGCTCGCCTTGGCGACTGTGCTCCACTTCAGTCCGGTGGGGTAGCCTCCGCCGCCGCGTCCCCGCAAGCCGCTTTCCGTGATCTGGCGGATCACCCCATGGGGTGTCATGTCGGTCAACGCGGTTAGCAGCGCGCGATAGCCGTCGCGTGCGATGTAATCGTCAATCTTTTCCGGGTCAATGTGGCCGGAGTTTTCCAGCACGACATGGACCTGCTGGTCAAAGTGCTCGCGCAGATCGCATTGCAGCTCCGCGATAGGCTCTTTTCCCAGATTTGCCACTACAGCTTCAGCGTGACTTGCGTCCATGTGCTGATAAAGAGTCTCGTCCGGGTCCACGAGTACCAGCGGACCGGCGGCGCAGAGTCCCATGCAGCCAGTACGGCGCACCATCACATTCTTGCCTTGCGTCTCGACTGCCTTGGTCAATGCGTCTTTCAGTTGGTCCGAGTGCTGGCTAAGACACCCGGTGCCCATACAGACGTTGACCACGTAATCGTATTTCGCGTTTTCCGCGCGAGCGGATTCGGCGATCTGATCCAGTTCTTCGATGGTCATTCCACCGCCCACCTTTCGAGTTGATCCTGCATCTGGGGCTCGGTCATTTGGCCCACCAGTTCGCCGTCGGTAAGCACCACAGGCGCGCGACCGCAAGCGCCCACGCAACGAGCAGTCATGAGACTGATATTTCCGTCCGGGGTGGTTTGGCCGTGAGCAACGCCAAGGCGCTTTTCAGCCTCGGCCAACAGCTTGTCGGACCCTTTAATGAAGCAGGCCGTACCGGTGCAGATCGTCATCGTGTGCTTGCCCGGCGGTTTCAGACTGAAGTAGTGGTAAAAGGTCACCACTCCATAAGCCTGGCTCAACGGCACACGCAGGGATTGGGCCACAAAGCGAATTGCATTGTCATCCAAGTAGCCGAAAGAGGACTGCACGGTGTGGAGCGTTTCAATAAGCGCGTGGCGGGCAAAGCCATTCTTGCGCATGGTGCCGTTCACGATCTTCCAGCGTTTGTCGTCGCTTGGTAGCGGCGGTGGTGTGAATGCAGGCACAATTCCTCCGTTCACGGAACTAGGATACACAGCGATCAGACTGCTGCGGCGCGTTCCATGTCTCACTTTCTTTTACGGCTTGGGACCTATCGGCATCGGTGACAACCATCACTTGGAATGGTGGATAACTCACTCCGCCGTCCTCCTCGGATATGTCTCTTTTAAAGGCCTTGCAGGCCGAAAACAGTGCTGGACGAGACCAGTGCTCGGTGGATCACCTGGATCCTATGGTGAGTACATGCCGATGCGCTATGCTGGTCTCCGATGTGAGGTCTCGTTTGACTGACAAAGTCCAGCCCGAAGTAGAACCGTGCCAAGCGCCGGTCAGAAGGCAGATGCAGGTCCGCGGAGTGGTGCAAGGGGTCGGTTTCCGGCCGTTTGTGTACCGGCTGGCCCACGAAGAGGAACTGGCGGGATTTGTCAGTAACGATACCGGCGGGGTGACGATCGAAATTGAGGGCCCCAGAGCGCGGGTGGAGGCGTTTCTCGTCCGTCTGCGTACTCAGACGCCGCCTTTGGCGCGCATTGACTCCGTTGTTGTCAGGGATTTAGCCACGACCGGCGAGGCTGGTTTCAGCATCCTGGCCAGCGCGCGGTTGGGCCGGGTGAGCACCGGGATTCCCGCGGATGCGGCCACCTGCCCGGATTGTCTGCGGGAGTTGCTGGACCCCAAAGATCGCCGCTATCGCTATCCATTTCTGAATTGCACCAACTGCGGACCGCGATTCACGATCACCCGGCGGATTCCCTACGACCGGCCGCAAACGTCGATGGCGAAGTTTCCCATGTGCCCTGCCTGTCAGCGCGAGTACGACGATCCGATGAACCGGCGCTTTCATGCGCAGCCGAATGCCTGTTGGGAGTGCGGGCCGCGGGCTTGGCTGGTCGGGGCCGATGGCGTGGAGATTGCTGCGGACGACGCCGTGGCGGCTTGCATTGATCGGCTGGTTGACGGCCAGATTATGGCCATCAAGGGGATTGGCGGCTTTCACCTGAGCGTGGATGCAACCAATCAGGCGGCGGTGAAGCGCCTTCGAGAGCGCAAGCGCCGCTATGGAAAGCCGCTGGCGGTGATGGTGCGCGATCTCGACGCGGCGCGGACGGTCTGCGCGTTGACTGCCGAGGAAGAGGCTCTGCTGGCCACGGCTGCGCGCCCGATTGTGCTGGCGCGCCAGCGCGTGGGTTGCGGCATCGCAGACAATGTTGCGCCCGGAATTCCTTGGCTTGGAGTCTTCCTGCCTTACGCGCCGCTGCAACATCTGCTTTTTGCCGACCGGCGCGTCCGGGCTTTGGTAATGACCTCCGCGAATCTCAGCGAGGAGCCAATCGCCATTGACAACGACGAGGCATTGTCGCGGCTGGGAGGCATTGCCGATGCTTTTCTCCTGCACAATCGCGAAATCTTGCAGCGCTGCGACGACTCGGTGGCCGCCGTGGTGGATGGAACGCCGCAGCTTGTCCGCAGAGCGCGAGGCTTTGTGCCGTTGGGCGTCGAGTTGCCGCTCGATGCGCCGCCGTTGCTGGCTGTAGGCGGACATTTGAAAAACGTTTTTGCTCTGGCGCGGGGGCGATTTGCATACCAGAGCCAGCATTTAGGCGATTTGGAAAACCTGGCGGGCCTTGAGTTTTTCAAGGAGTCCTTGGATCACCTGATGCGCACCTTCGAGATTGAGCCGCGGACGGTGGTGCGCGACTTGCACCCAGGTTACCTTTCGACTGAATGGGCCAAAGAGTGGGCGCGTGAACGTGGACTCGCGCTGATCGCCGTGCAGCATCATCATGCGCACGTGGCCGGTTGCATGGCCGAGCACGGCCTCACAGGCCCGGTCATTGGCCTGGCGCTCGATGGCACCGGTTATGGCACGGATGGACGCATCTGGGGCGGGGAAGTTTTGATCTGCCGTCCGCAGAGCTTTGAGCGGTTTGGACACCTCGAATATGTGCCCATGCCGGGCGGCGAGGCGGCCATCAGAGAGCCATGGAGAATGGCGTTCGGAGCACTGCATTCGGCGGGGTACGACGTTGTATCTGCGGAGACGCGGTCGCTGATGGGCGCGACAGAGAAAGAGGCGCGGGTACTCGCGCGCATGATTGAGCGCGGCGTGAATGCTCCGCTGACTTCCAGCCTGGGACGGCTTTTCGATGCGGTGGCGGCGGTTGTCTTAGAGCGGCGCACAGTGGATTACGAAGCGCAGGCGGCGATCGAACTGGAAGGCATCGCCGTCGATGAGCCGTATGACGAACAAGGTTATGCGATGGAATTCGTAGGCGGGGATTGGGGCACACGCCAAGCGGTGCGGATCAGTGCCGCGCCGTTGTGGCGCGAATTGGTGAAGGACTTGCAAGCGGGTGTGAGCAAGGCGCGCATCGCGGCGCGCTTCCATGCCGGAGTGGCTACAGGCTTTGTGCGCGTGGCGGAGTTCGCCCGGACAGCCACGGGAATTAGTCAAGTCGCATTGAGCGGCGGTTGTATGCATAACCGACGGCTGGCGCGGTTGCTGCGGGTGAAGTTAGAAGCTGCGGGCTTCCAGGTCTTCCAGCACGTCCAGGTTAGTCCTGGGGATGGCGGTCTGAGTTATGGACAGATTGCAGTGGCGGCGGCGATTTTAGCCAAACAGAGTAAGTAAATCAGATAGAAGAGACGATCATTATAGGATGGTTCTGAATAAGCCGATGTTCAGTCAGGATTTGTAGAATAGATGACTTCTACTGCATATCTCTTCGCGCATTATCTCGGCTAGGTCTCTGATAGCATAATCTTGTACCTATAGAGCATGACTTCCCAGGTCCCAAAATCGGGACCTGGGGCACCCAGCATCGGTACATCTTCAAGCTGTCAGAGACCTAGCTCCAGTATTTACCTACAGTAACGACGAGCGCCTTTCCAGTAGTAGCACATCTCGCCAAACACCATTTAATTGGCCAAGCCGTTCACGGCAGCCAACTTCTCGAAAACCATGCTTGCGTTGTAAAGTTAAGCTACCGTGATTTTCTGGAAAGACTCCTGATTGTAGTGTCCAGATCCCTTCCTTCTCCGACGCAATGACTAGTTCGCTCATCAGGGCTGTTCCAACACCGATATTCCGATGTTTGTCGCCAACGTATATGCTGACCTCAGCCACACCGTGATAAACACAGCGACTCGACACATGACTCAAAGCTGCCCAACCCGCAATTTCTCCATTCTTCTCTGCCACTAGGCGGCATTTCGAGAGATGCCCTTTGTCCCAATCCCCCCACGCAGGCGCTGTAGTCTGGAAGGTAGCATTGCCTGTTGCAATGCCCTCCATGTAAATACGCTGAACTGAGTTCCAGTCGTCCGCCTTCATGGCCCGAATGATGATGTTCATCGAATATGTTCCCTTGATTGCAAACTATGAGTTAAGCAAACCTTGCATTCAACTATAGCTCAGCATTCGCTAATCCGATCAACGCAGGAACCTGGATAAGCGCTTCACAGTGCCAAAAATGCTTTGCAGAAGTTAGCTGGTAAGGTGGACTAACTGCTCGGCTTCCTCGCGCGGTCCAAGGATAGAAACCCGTGGAATGCGGCCGCGCACCATGGAAACTTCGTCGCAGCGCTGCAGACGCGGGCAGTTTTGGCAGTCCTTGAAGATCTTGTCTGGCAGTTCAGCCTTGTCTTCGACAGAGCGAAAGCCATACTTGAAAAAGAAGGTGGGAATGCGCGTGAACAGGCAGACGGATTGAATGCCGTGTTCTTCAGCCTCATCGAGCAGCGAGGTGAGAATGCGGCCGCCTGCGCCCTGACTCTTAGCTTCGGGCCTGACCACGATGGAGCGCACCTCACAGAGATGCGGTCCGTAAAAGTGCAGAGCGCCGCAGCCAAGAAAAACGCCGCCATCGGATTCAGCGACAGTGAAATCGCGGATGCTCTCGCAAATTTCGGCAAAGGCGCGCCGGAGAAGCGTGCCGTCGGTGGAGAGCGAGTTCACCAGGTCGTAGATGTTGGAAGCGTCCTTGACCAGCGCCTTACGCACCAGCATGAGCAATCTCCTGAGTAAGTTCAGCAATGCGCTGGGATACAGCAGCCAGTGCTTGATGTACACGCTCGTGCGCGGTTCCTCCCGTCACGTCGTGGCAATCGAGGGTTGCCTTCAGCGTAACAGCAGCGAAGAAGTCCTGCTGGAACTCCTCGCCAAACTGGTGCAGTTCGTCGAGGGTAAGTTCACCGAGTTCGACGCCTTTCTCGATGGCAAAGCGCACGGCATGGCCGATCTTTTCGTGCGCCGTGCGGAAGGGAACGCCCTTGCGTACGAGATAGGTAGCCGCGGCCATGGCATTCAAGTAGCCAGACTGCGCCGCATCACTCATGCGCTCGAGATTGAATTGGATGGCGGAGGTGAATCGCGCCACCAAGGCGATCATTTGCGGCACAAACTCAACGGAAAATGCCGGCTCCTGGGTCTCCTGCATGTCTTTATTGTAAGCCAACGGCAGCCCTTTAAGCAGAAGCGTCACGGCTTCAGCCGCTCCATGAATCCGGCCGACCTTGGAACGAATCAGCTCGGTAAAGTCGGGATTCTTCTTCTGCGGCATGGCGCTGGAGCCGGTCGAAAAGGCCTCGGGAAGGGTAATAAACCCAAATTCCGCCGTGGCAAAGAGGGTAATTTCCTCGGCAAAGCGGCTCAAATGCAGGCCGACAAAGGTAAGCGCTTGCAGGTACTCCAAAACAAAATCGCGATCGCTGGTGGCGTCGATGGAGTTGGCGGTAGGTGCCGTGAACCCCAACTCGCTCGCTACCAGATTGCGGTCAAGGACAAGCGTTGCGCCAGCCACCGCGCCAGAACCAAGCGGGCAGTAGTTGAGCCTTGCCGCGCAGTCGCGCAGCCGCGCGGCATCTCGCAGAGCCATTTCAACGTAAGCCAAAAGCCAATGCGCCACCAGAACCGGCTCGGCACGCTGCATGTGGGTGTAACTGGGCATGACCGCGTCGCCCGCGGCGCGAGCCTGCCCGACCAAAGTATTGGCCCATGCGGTCAACGATTGCACGGTGAGGCCGATCTGCTTGCGCACGTAGAGGCGGAGATCGGTGGCAATCTGCTCGTTGCGGCTGCGGCCGGTGTGCAGCTTCAGACCGAGTGAGCCGATGCGCTCGACCAGGCTGAGTTCAACAAAGTGATGAATGTCTTCGGCCGACGCGTGGTCGCGCACCTGCGCTTTGCCGGCTTCTGATGCGTGGTCCGCAGCAATTGCATCGAGCGCCGCGCGCATCTTTGCGCCTTCATCCTCAGTAAGGATGAAGGCGGCGATGAGGGCCGACGCATGCGCCTTGCTGGCGGCTATTTCTTCGTCGAGAAGCCGCCAGTCAAACACGATGGAGCGCTGCCAGGATTCGAACTCAGCATCCAGCGGCTCGCGAAATCTGCCGGACCACATCTTCACTTGGCGGTCTCCTTCTGCTGAAAGCTGGCGACGTTTTTCAGGCCGCCGAGCAGCAGCAGCAGCAAGGCTTTCTCCGCGTGCAAGCGGTTTTCGGCCTGATCGAAGACGATCGACTGCGGGCCATCCAGAACCTCGTCGGTAACTTCAGCATTGCGGCGCGCAGGCAGGCAGTGCATGAAAACCGCACTGGGTTTGGCTTCCTTCATCAACGTTTCGTTGACCTGGAAGGGCCGGAAGATGGGCTCGCGCTTGGTTGATTCGTGCTCCATGCCCATGCTGACGCAGACATCGGTGTAGATGGCGTCGGCGTTCTCGGCGGCAGTGTGCGGGTCCTGAAAAAGGTTAATCTCGCAGTGATTGACCTCTGCGATCTCCCTTGCCCTGGTCACAATTTCGATGTCCGGCGAGTAGCCGCGCGGGGTGGCGATGGTGACGTTGGCGCCCAGTTGCGCGCCGGTCAGCATCAGCGAGTGGCACACGTTATTGCCGTCGCCCACATACGTAAAGTTGATACCCTTGGTCGTCCCGAAGTGCTCTTCGATGGCCATGAAGTCGGCCAGCGCCTGACAGGGATGCTCGAAGTCGGAGAGCGCATTGACGACTGGCACGCGCGAGTTGGCGGCCATTTCTGTGATGGTGTCGTGCGCGTAGGTGCGCAGCACGATCACATCCACCCAGCGCTCCACATTGCGCGCCACGTCGGCAATGGACTCGCGCTCGCCGAGCGGCGAACTGGTCTGATCCACGAAGATGGCGTTGCCGCCCGTGGTGTTGATGGAGGTCTCGAAACTCAGCCGGGTGCGCAGGCTGGCCTTTTCAAACATCAACACCATCTGCTTGGCGTCCAGTGCATGGCGATATTTGGCGGGATCGCGCTTGACGTCGTGGCCGAGCTTGAGAACGGCGCGCACTTCGGCGCTCGATAGATCGGCAATGGAGCATAGATCCTCGCCGTTCAGCCTTTCGGCGGCGGCAAGAATATCGGGGTCGTTTTCGACGGGAACGGCAAGCTCCCGGTTTTCCTTGGGTGCAATGCTAACCACGGTTTTGTCCTCCTGCTACCTGTGCGTCACACAGAGCGGCTTGTTGGGTAAGAATCTCGTCCAGCGCCTGGATGGCGGTGTCCACGTCTTCGCGCTTCAGAATCAACGGCGGCAGGAAGCGCAAAACCGTGTCGCTGGTGCAGTTGATGAGTATGTGCCGCTTGAGCATTTCAGCCACAAGGAGCTTGGCCAGATCGGCGGAATCGACCTCCGCCGCGACCATCAGGCCGATGCCGCGCACATTGATGATCGCGCTGTGGCGCTTGGCAAGAAGGCGCAGTTGCGACTGGAAGTAATCGCCGACTTCGGTGGCGTTGGCAAGCAGATGGTCTTTCTCCATGGCGTCAATGACGGCGCAGGCCACGGCGCAAGCCAGCGGTCCGCCGCCGAATGTGCTGCCATGCATACCAGGGTGAAAAGCGCGCGAAACCTCTTCGGTGCAGAGCGTCGCTCCCATGGGAAGGCCTCCGGCCAAGGGCTTCGCCAGCGTGGTGATGTCTGGATGGACGTTGTAATTCTGGTATGCGCACCACTTGCCGGTGCGACCCATGCCGCATTGAATCTCATCGGCGATCAGCAAAGCGCCCGTCGACAAGGTGAGCGCGCGGGCTTCGTCGATGAACTCCTGCGTGATCGGGCATACGCCGCCCTCGCCCTGAACCGCCTCGATCAGAATCGCGCAGACCTCATTCGAAAACTTGGCACGCAGGTCGGCGACATCGTTGAATTTCACAAACTCTACGCCGGGCATGACGGGCGCGAAGGGTTCGCGGTACTTCGTCTTGTGGGTGGTTGCCATGGACCCGAAGGTGCGTCCATGAAAGCCATGATCCATCGCAAGAAACTTCATGCCGATTTGCTTGCCTTCGCCGCGCAGCAGACCGGCGTGCGCGCGCGCCAGCTTCAGCGCGCATTCCCATGCCTCGGTACCCGAGTTGCAGAAGAAGGCGCGATCCATGCCCGTGCGTTCGGTCAAGCGCAGCGCCAGTTCAGCCTGACCCTCGTGATAGAAGAGGTTTGAGGTGTGAATGAGCTTGTGGCTCTGCTTGGCAATTGCCTCTTCGATGACGGGATTTCCGTAGCCCAGCGCGTTGACGCCGATGCCACTAAGCAGGTCAAGATAGCGTTCGCCTTGTTCGTCGATGATATGCACGCCTTCGCCCCCCACGAAAAGAACGGGGTTGCGGTCATAAGTGGGAAGCAGCAATTTCGCTTCGGCAGCACGAATCTGATCCAGTTTCGTCAATTCCATTTCTCCTGGTCCGTTTGTTCTGCGGACCGCTAGGCCACCATCACTTCGGTGCCAAAAGTTACGCGAGAGCTACATAGGTCGGGAAGGGATCCGGCAGCTCCTGCTGGCAAAATTCTTACGCGCTTCACGCCGTTCAAAAGAGCTTCGCGGCAAGCGCTAAGCTTGGGCAACATGCCGCCGGAAATGATGGCATGTTTCGCCATCTCGGCGATCTGGTCAATACAGAGCCATCGCATCACTTCGCCGTTCGCGCCCTTGACGCCGGGAACGTCGGTCAGGAAAACGAGCGCATCGGCGCGGCAAGCAACCGCGCAGGCCGCGGCCATCTCGTCGGCGTTGACGTTGTAATACTCGCCGTCGAAGCCGAGCGCCATCGACGAGAGTACCGGCACGCCGTTCAACTGCCAGATGGCGTCCAGCAAGCGCGGATCGCTTGAGGCAATCTCACCCACGTAGCCAAGGTCGGGAGCCGTGTGCTTCTTGCGCGCGCGGAAGGTCAGGCCGTCGCCGCCGGAAAGGCCAACCGCGGGAATGCCCAGCGCGCCCAGACCGGCGACCAGGCTTTTGTTCACTTTTCCGGCCAGCACCATCAACGCCACGTCGCGGGTTTCAGCATCGGTGACGCGCAGGCCATTAATGAACTCGCTCTGCTTGCCGAGCGCCTTCAGCATGCGCGTCAACTGCACGCCGCCGCCATGCACCACGGCCACTTGATGGCCGTCGCGCACCAGTTCGGCAATGGCGTGTACGCATCCTTCCAGAAGCGAGGGAGTTTCAAGGCCGGCCCCACCCAGCTTGACGACATACTTCATTCGAGACCTTCCGCTTCGGGCCAGCCGAGCATCACATTCAGATTCTGCACGGCCTGGCCAGCCGCGCCCTTCAGCAAGTTATCAAGACAACTGACAACGACGGCACGGCGTCCGTCGGCAGCGAGCTGGAAACCGATGTCCTCGTAGCAGGTGCGGACCGAGTATTGAATTTGAGGAAGCTCCTTGTCGTAGAGCCGAACCATGGGGCTGCCAGCAAAAAAATCGTGATAGATCTTCGACACGCCAGTCCGGGTCTGAGGCTCGCGGAAATGCACATAGAGCGTGGAAAGAATCCCGCGCGGAATAGGCAGCAGGTGCGGCGTAAAGATGATTTCGCTGGCGTCCAGGCCAATCTGCTCCAGCAACTCGCCGGTGTGGCGATGGGTGAAGACGCCATAGGCGGAGAAATTGCCGGCCGTATTCATGTAGTGCGTCTTGGCTGAGGGCGCTTTGCCTGCTCCGCTCACGCCGCTTTTCGAGTCGGCGACGATGCCGTGCTTCAGGTCAACCAGGCCCGCAGCCACCAGTGGCCGAAGGGCGAGGATAACCGATGTTGCATAGCAGCCCGGGTTGGCAATCAGGCGCGCTCCGGCAATCTGTGCCCGATGCAACTCCGGCATTCCATAGACGGCCTGCGCCTGGGTGGCCGCGGCCAGCTCGGCGTTGGCGTCCTTGAAGTTATAGACGGCGCGATTGGTTGCCTCGGTCAGCCGCCAGGCGCCGCTCAGGTCGATGACGCGCAGACCGCGCGCCAGCGCCTCCGGCACCCACTCCCGCGATTGCTCGTGCGGCGTGGCGAGGAAGAGAACATCGACGCCCCGGCTCACAAGAAGTTCCCAGGAGAAAGGCTCCTGCTTCAGTGCGCCGCTGCCCTTGCTGTCAACCAACTGCGGATGAATCTCGCCCAGGGGCACGCCGCCCCGCGCCGCGTCTTTTTCGTTGACGCGGCCGGCGAAGACCGGGGGCTTGTTCTTGAGACGGGGATGCCGCAACAACAGCCGCGCCAGTTCCGCGCCCGCGTACCCAGTCACTCCTACCACTGCTGTTTGCACTGTATCGATCATGACTCCAGCATCGTCCTCAAACGCATTTCCACTTCACCGGCCCGGCGAACGTCGGGGCAGATTATAAGCACGGTGTCGTCGCCGGCCAGTGTGCCCACGACTTCCGTCCAACCTTCACGGTCCAAAGCCGCGCCCAGCGGTTGCGCTCCGCCAATTACCGTGTTCACCACGACCTGATTCATCGCCTGCCGCGCGCGCAGGCCAAAGCTCTCCATCATTTCCACAACCGTGGGCGGGGTATTATCCTCGTCGGCCGAACCGACGTTGTCGCCTTTAGGCAGCGAATAGCCGCCGGGACCCTTGGAAAGACGCAGTTCGTGAATGTCACGCGAAAGCGTCGCCTGGGTTACGGCAAAGCCGTGGCGGCGTAGCTTGCGCCGCAACTCGTCCTGATTGGCCACCAAGGAACTGGCTACCAGTTCGCGAATCGCATTGTGCCGCAGAGACTTCATTCACTCTTCCCAAACAACTGTCGAAGCAATGCTCGCAGTGAGTTTTCCGCACATGCATAAATATACGACAAGAACGCATAAGTATGCAAATCTGTTCCTGCTTACAGAGCCAAAGATGATGTCCACAGCTTCGAAACACGATGATGCGCCGGAGCTTCCGCCGAGAATCGACTCTCGAAAGAGGAGGCATACGGCCTCGGAGAACCATCAAAGGATATGCTTGTCGGCTGGGAATGAAAAGGGCAAAACAATTATTGATCCGGCAAGAAAGCAGTGACATCGTATTCCCACCCATTTCCGCAAAAAACGCGGAAATGGATGGGGCACCCTAACAGTATTTAGTTGCCGGATCAATAGGGCAATCGCAATTGGAATTGGAACCGGGAACAATAGCAGTTTTGAAAGGGCACGGCTTCAGCCGTGACGCAGAAATCATCGAAAAACGACGGGCTTTAGCCCACCGGGGGGAAGTGCTCGACTGCCTTTGAAAAGCATCCCTCAGGGGCTGAAGCCCGTTCCTTCTCTTCCGCCTTTCTTGGCACGGCTGAAGCCGAGCCCTTTCAAAACAAAAACTCCCATATTCTGGAATGCGATTCCCCAGGGAAAACAAATCACTCGGGACCATGGCCCCTCCGCGCTGATACACTGAGCAATTGCGATTGGAAAATTTACCTCCCCATTGAAAGCACAATGACACCTGCCGCTCCGCTTACCACTTTGAACGATCTATTCCTCCATGTAGCTGACGCCGCTCGCCAGCGCGCTGTGCTCTCGCAGGACGACTCTGGCCAATGGCAACCCATTTCCTCTGACCAGATCTACCAGCGGGTCCGAGCGCTCTCCCAGGCTTTCCTCGGCTGGGGCGCGCAAAAGGGCGACCGTATCGCCCTCATCAGCGAAAATCGCTGGGAGTGGGCTGTCACCGACTTCGCAGCTCTGGCCATCGGCGCGGTGGATGTGCCCATCTACCCCACCCTGACCGGCGAACAGACCGCCGCACTGCTTCAGAATGCAGGCTGCCGGATTGCTGTTGTCTCCACCAGAAAGCAGTTCGACAAGCTGAACGCTGTCCGCAGTCATACCCAGCTTGAACGGATACTCATCATGGATTCGGCTGCGCCGCCCGAGGGCGCTATCGCCTTCAGTGAGGTGCTGGCGGGGGCGGATGACCGCGGCGCCGAACGCGACCCGACTTTTGACGCGCTGGTGCGCTCCGTCGAGCCCCAGGATCCTGCCACGCTGATTTACACCTCCGGGACCACGGGCGAGCCCAAGGGCGTCGTGCTGACGCACGGCAATATCGCAGCCAACCAAAACGTTGCTCCCGTGGATTTTGCCCTCGGCCCGAAGGATGCCTTGATCTCCTTCCTGCCTCTCTCTCATGCGACGGCTCGCGCGCTGGACTATGTGATGTACCACTACGGCGTGCAGATAGCTTATTGCTCGAAGTTCGACAAGCTGAACGAGGTCATGCTCAAGGTTCGACCAACCGTGATTGTGGGTGTACCGCGGGTCTTTGAGAAAATCCGTGAGGAAGTGGAGCGCCAGGCGGGACTTTCACGCATCAAGATACGGTTGCTGGCGTGGGCCGTTCGCGTGGGCGCCAGACACGCGGAAATGGTCTACGATGGCCGCAAGCCTTCCTCGCTGCTTTGGAAACTGGTCGACAAGCTGGTCTATTCCCAGGTACGCGCAGCCTTCGGTGGCCGGGTGAGAATCTTTGTTTGCGGCGGTGCGCCGCTGGGTATTGATACGGCGAAGTGGTTCGCGTCGATGGGGATCGCGCTCTGGGAGGGCTATGGGCTGACAGAGACCTCGCCGATCATTGCGCTCAACACGCCTCTGCACCATCGCATGGGCGCTGCGGGCTTGCCTCTGCACAATCTTGATCTGAAGCTGGCCGAGGACGGGGAGTTGCTGGTCCGAGGACCGTCGGTCTTCACCGGCTACTGGAACAAGCCGGATGCAACCGCCGAGGTCCTCGACCAGGACGGTTGGTTCCAGACCGGCGATATAGCCCACCTCGATGCGGATGGTTTTCTTTTCATTACCGATCGCAAAAAGGAGCTGCTGAAGACCTCCGGGGGCAAGCTGGTGGCGCCCCAGCCGATTGAGAGCAAGCTCGTAGTCAGCCCGTTGGTGGCACACGCTGTGCTGGTGGGTGACCGGCACAAGTTCGTCTGCGTGCTGCTGGCGCCGGAGTTCGCCGCACTGGAGGCATGGGCGCGGCAGCACGGCATCGAAGCCAAATCCCGCGTCGAACTGGTGGCCGACAGCCGCGTGATTGCACTTTATGGCAAGATTGTGCAGAAAGTGAATGCCAACTTGGCCAACTTTGAGACGTTGAAGCGCTTCGGCTTGGTGGCTGACGAGTGGTCGGAGGAATCCGGCGAGTTGACGCCCTCGCTGAAGCTCAAGCGGCGCGTGATTACAACCCGCTACGCGGCCCAGATCGACGCGCTCTATGCGGACGAAGCGACCGCACACGGCGAATCGGGAAGGTAAGGCCCCGGCGCAGTTCCTTTCGATAGACCGAGCCCTTGTCCCACAAGCGGCCGAGGGCTCGGAAAAATGGCGCTCCCCCGGCGCCTACGGCCAACAGCGCACCGAAAAAAATGATTGCGTCAATGTTGAGGCGCCCCGCATCCGACCAGTACGCATCCGGTTCCAGGTCCAGCCAGATCGAAAACTCGTCCAGAGTCAGCGCCGCGCCCACTCCGAAGCCGACCGACATTAACCGGCTGAAAAAGATTGAAAGCGGCGAGTGCGACCGTCCCAGGTCCAGCAGCCAGCCGTAGCCGACCAGCAGCAGGATCAGAATCCCCCAAACCAGATGGTGAATGTGTGTCCCATGAATCACCACCCACTGAAAATGCCCTTCATGATTCACGATACGGTGGACCAGTATCCGGACTCCCACAAACGTGAGCAAAAAGGAGACGGAAGCCAGGAACATGCGCCGACGCGGACGGTCCGGGATAGTGGAGCGGACTAGAAATCCAAGCCGGGTCAATTGCAGCAAGATCAGCAAGACAGCGACAACCACGCTGGCGAAGGCCAGCAACAAAAGCGCTCCAGTTCCGGGCATATGTTCTTATTGATAGCATCCCCAGGCCATTGCAACAAGGGAGTAGCCCAGGATGTGCGTGAGCCTGGTCACGATTCGGCTTGATGGCGGCGGAGTAAAATAAAAACGCTGTCTGGGACCAGGATTTCTTCGTTCTGGACGCACAATCCAGGGAAATATTCTCGGCTCGGCTTCAAATGCCGCAGCTTCGAGGAGGAGATTTTACGATGCGAATTGCTTTGTTGACCGGTGGAGGAGACTGCCCCGGACTGAATGCTGTGATCTACGCGGCTGTGAAAAAGGGCATCAACCACTATGGCGATGAGTTTATTGGCTTTCTTGATGGCTGGCGCGGCGTGTTGGACAACAACTTCATTCCGCTCACCCTGGAGAATATTGATGGCATTCAGCTAAAGGGCGGCACCATTCTGCATTCCTCGCGGACCAATGTGAAGAAAATTCCCGGTGGCCTCGACAAAGTGCAGGAAGTTCTCAAGGCCAACAAGATTGATGCGCTGATCGCTTTGGGCGGCGATGACACGCAGTCGGTGACCCAGTTTCTGAGCGATAACGGCGTGCCCAGTGTGGGCGTGCCCAAGACGATTGACAACGACATCAACGGCACCGATGCCACCTTCGGCTACGATACCGCCGTTTCCATCGCGACAGAGGCCGTCGATCGCATTCGCACCACCGCCGACTCGCACAACCGCGTGATCGTGGTCGAAGTGATGGGTCGCGATGCCGGTTGGATTGCCTACGCCTCGGGCGTAGCTGGCGGCGCCGATGTCACCCTGGTTCCCGAGAAGAAAATCGACATTGACCATGTGGCGGCGTTGCTCAAGCACAACTATGACAACGGCAAGCACTACGGCATCGTGGTCGTCTCCGAAGGCGCTCAGTTACCGGATGTTGGCCAGGTCATTGGCGATGCCAAGACCGACTCTTTCGGTCATGCGCGTCTGTCTGGCATCGGCGAAGCACTTGCCAAGCTGATCGAAGAGAAGACCGGCTTCGAGACCCGCTCGGTCAATCTTGGACACACCCAGCGCGGTGGTGTTCCCACGGCCTATGACCGCCTGCTCGGTCAGCGTTACGGACTGCATGCAATCGATATGGTCCACGATCAGAAGTGGGGCCGCATCGCTGTGCTCAAGGGCCTTGACATTACCGACATCACCATCAAGGAAGCCATCGCCACCAACCGCCGTCTCGATCAGCGTTTCTTCGACGTGATCGCGGACCTGGAAGCGAAAGTCTAGCAGCCAGCAGTATATCGATACGCAAAAAAGCCATCCTCAGTGCGAGGGTGGCTTTTTGCTTTGAATCTGTTTTATGGCATCTCAAGAAAGTGCGCTACAGTTGGGCTGTGTTCTACCGACTCTATACGCCGCAGGACTTTGACGCGCTTTACGCGATTGAAAAACTGTGCTTCGAGCCGATCTTTCGCTTCGGCCGGGGCTATATGCGGCGGCTTGTCCAGCGTCCAAATGCTGTTACCTGGATGGCGGAGGAGGATGGGCAGTTGGCCGGTTTTGCCATTGCCGAGTTTTCATCGCAGGGGCGCACGAGCAAAGTCACGGCTTACATTCAAACCATTGAGGTGGCGCCGGAAGCGCGTGGCCAGGGCGTTGGCAGCGAGATGCTCGGCCGCATCGAGGAGTCTGCGCGTCTTGCGGACGCCGTCTTGATCTGGCTGCATGTGGAGGCCGCAAATGCGACCGCCATCCGGCTCTACGAAGCACAGGGCTATTTCTGTGAGGGCAGGCAGGAGAATTACTACCCCCTGGGCCGGGCGGCGCTGATTTACGTCAAGCGTGTCGATAGCTGCGCGCTTGGAATCGGATAGCTCCACGCCGCCGTGTCTACCATCGCAGACTGGCCAGGCTGCCGCTCATCAAGTGTTGTGCGCCCATCCTGAATAGCAGAACAGAGGCTAAGACCATGCGTTTACTCTACAGAGTGGTGCGGAAGCCATGCGCGGCAGCAAGAAGTAAATCACAAAATTCAAACGCCAGTAACATTGTCCGTAGATAATTGTGGTAATCAGGAAAGCTATGAGGAGATTTTCGTGAAGAGAGCATTGGTTGTCGTTTGTTCGTTGGTTTTGGCCTTGAGCTCGGCCCAGGCTCAGAAATTGACAGGAGCAGGCGCGACTTTCCCTTATCCTATTTATTCCAGATGGTTTACTGAGTATAGCGCGGCGCATCCCGGGGTTCAGGTCAACTATCAGTCCATCGGTTCAGGCGGCGGCATCCGGCAGATGACGGTGGGCTTGGTGGACTTTGGAGCCACCGATGCTCCGGCAACCGATGAGCAACTGGCTCCGTCCAAGACGAAACTCATTCACATTCCCACGGTGTTGGGAGCCGTGGTGCCCATCTTCAACGTTCCTGGTGTCAGCAACATCCGGTTTAGCCCCGAGGTGCTGGCCGGCATCTTCCTAAGCAAAATCACCTACTGGAACGATCCTCGCATTGCCAGAGACAATCCGGGCGTCAAGCTGCCCAACATGAAGATCATCGTCGTCCATCGCTCTGACGGCAGCGGCACCACCTACATCTTCACCGATTACCTCAGCAAGATCAGCAAGGAGTGGGCCAGCGGCCCCGGCAAGGGGACCTCACCCAGTTGGCCTGCGGGCGTGGGAGGCAAAGGCAATGAGAACGTGGCCGGTCTGGTTCGCCAACTCCCCGGCTCGCTGGGCTACGTTGAACTGATCTACGCATTGCAGAACAAAATCAACTACGGCGCAGTGAAGAACGCCTCGGGCAACTTCATCAAAGCCTCGATTCCCAGCGTTACCGCGGCTGCCGCCAGCGTCAAGGAGATTCCCGCCGACTATCGGGTCTCCATCACCAACGCACCCGGTCGGGACGCCTATCCCATCTCCAGCTTCACTTGGCTGCTGGTGCCGCTCAAGTCCCCCGACCCGGCCAAGGGCAAGGTGATCCGCGACATGCTCAGTTGGATCGTCAAGTCTGGCGAGAGCGAAGCCGAACGGCTCTCCTACGCTCCGCTGCCGAAGAATTTGGTGCAAAAGGAACTCAAAACAATCTATTCGCTGCAGTAACACTGTTGTAAATCCGGTCAAAATCCTTGCAAAAGCTGAAGTTCGGCGGCAGAAAGCCGATACATATCAGCAAGAGGAGCCCCCAAACCGGGGCAGACGAAAATGGAAATTGGTCCGGTAACCAGCGTTCGCATCGTACCGATGGTCAAGTCCCGTGAGACTGATCTTGGGATGACGGACGTGTATGATGTCGATCGGTTGTCCAGAGTCGGCGACGAAACCTACACGCCCAGCGACGCAAAATCCGAAACCGGCCTTGAAGACGGCGAAGACGATAAATACGAAGAAGAGGACTTGAACGACGATCTGGACGAGGACGAAGAGGACACCGAGGTGGAGCCTGCGGCGTCACCCGCCGGGAACGGCCAGATCAACTGCGTAGCCTGAACTACATCTAAAAGATAGCTGTAAGCTTTGCAAATGAATCGAGCTCAATGAACTGCTGGCCTTGTGGCGCGGGGTCGAGTGTGGCGTGTTCCAGAACCCAGGTATCTTTGTGGAAGAGGAAGACGGCGTTCAGACCCGCAGCAAGGGCAGGGTTGATGTCGCTTTTGGGGCTGTTGCCGATCATCCAACTGGTCTGCGGAGCAAGTTGATGGCGATGGAGGACTTCGCGATACGTCGCGGGGTCTTTTTCGGCCACAATCTCGACGATGGAAAAGTAAGGTGAAAGGCCGGAGCGGCTCAGCTTGTCGGCCTGCTCGGCGTGATTGCCCTTGGTCATCAAAATGAGCCGATGGCGCGTGGCCAGTTTGGCCAGAGTCTCGGCCACACCGGGCAGCAGCTCAATCTCCTGTTCGGCGATGGAGCGGGCGAAACCCAGGACGCGCTCGCGTTTTTCGTCGGTCATAGGCGCGGGGCTGAGCCTCTCAAAGCAAACAACCAGTGAATGGGTAAAGCTTGGGAGGCCGTATCCGTGGGTTTGGATGGTCTCACGCTCGACCGCATTCAGGGCTTTGCGCACCTCGGCGGGCGAATATTTGTGATGGTTGAGGTAGCTGATGAAGGCGGCAATCGCGCGCTCGAAGTAGATGTTGTTTTCCCATAGCGTATCGTCGGCGTCGATCAGCAGGGTCTGGCCTGAGGCAATTTTCGGCATAAGTCTTATGGTAGCGAATCTTCGCGGCACTCCGGTTGCTGTGGAATCCCAGGTCCCGAAATCTGGACCTGGGATTCCCAGATTTCGATGTGAATCGCTTACGACTTGGGTTGAGCAGCCAGCCACTGCTTCAAATTCGGCTCCTGGAACGCATGCAGTTCAATGCAGCCGTCGATGTGCTCGATGGCGTGCTTGAGAGCCTTATCAGAAGCGGCAACCTCGTGCGTGGAGAAGAAGGTCTTCACGCTGGCACGGGCATCGGCAGAGCAGAAGTTCCCCGTGGAGCCAACCAGCACTGCGCCCATTTCGGTGGTGAACTGAGCTTTCACCTTGTCCCAGTTATCCTGGATGTACTTCCATGCTTGATCGCGGCTTTCGTCATTGCCGAGGGCGATGGCAAACTGAATCGCGGCGTCCTGGTTGCGGACCTTGCCGGAGACGGCGTAGTCGAGGGAACGCTGAACCAGAGCGGGGTCCTCAAACTCAGCCAGCAGGCGCAGAGCGCCGATCTGATACTCCGGATTGGTCGAGGTTTCATAGATCTTCTGAATCTGGTCAAAGAGCTTCGCATCGCCGTTGTGGGCGGCGATGGTCAGGGCTGTTTGGCCAAGAGTGGCATCGACTGCGCCTTGATCGTCCATGAACCTTGCCGCAATCTCCCGTGCCTGGGCAAGAACGGCGGGGTCCTTGCCGAGAAGGCCGAGCAGACCGAAGAGTTGGGCGCGCAACTCGCGGGTGTTGGCTGAATCGGATTCCGCGGGCGCGCCGAGCTTGGAGTACTCGGGAGCAAAGGTCAAACGAACCCAGGCAGCAAGCGCCGCGCGTTCTTCAGCCGTGGCCGCAATGCGCGAAGAAGCCGTGTTGACGCCTCCAATGGCGGCGTAGAAGACTTCTGCTCCAGGGTCGGATTGGATGGCTTTTACAAGGTCAAGATAGGCGCCGATGGGAGCCTTGTTGGCGCGTACCTGCGCCCATTCATCGCCGATCAGGCTGATGCGCTCGGCGGGCGTGAGAGTGGTTTCCACTTGCGCGACCAGTGCCTTATAGAGACGCGGCGGATAGGCGCTGCGATAGTAGCCCTTGCCGTTGGCATTGGCGAAGAACAGACCGCTGGCAGGCGTTTTCAATGCAGAGTCGGCAGGCGTGAGCAGTTGGCAGCTCTGGCCGGCGGCCGTCTTGAAGCAGACCGGGAATGTCCACTTTTGCGCGGGGTCTGGCTGGATGCTTGGGCTCAAGAAAAAGCGCTTTTGCGCAACCGCGACATGTCCAGAGACTGGCTCGGAAAATGTAACAATAGGCTCGCCGGGCTGGGCGACCAGGCTCTCCATGATCTTGTCCACCGGCTTGTGGCTGGTGGCGGTTTGAGCGCCCCAGAAGTCCTCGGCGGTGGCATTTGCGTAGAGATGAGCGGCCAGGTAATTGTGCACGCCCTGGCGAAAAGTCTCCTCGCCAAGATAGTTTTCCACGCTTCCGAGTACGGCTCCAGCCTTGCCATAGGAGATGCCGTCGAACATCTGGTTGATTTCGCTGGGGGTATCGGCCTTGGCGCGGATGGCGCGGGTGGTGGGCTGCGCGTCCAGAATCAGAGTCTGGTCCACATCGCTGGCCACGGACTCATCGATATTCCACTCCGGGTACATGTTGGCCACCGCCTTGGTTTCCATCCAGGTGGCAAAGCCCTCGTTGAGCCAGATGTTGTCCCACCACTGCATGGTCACAAGGTCGCCGAACCACTGGTGGGCCATCTCGTGGGCGACAACCAGGGCAACTTCTTTCTTCGCGTCGACGGAGGCTGTTTTCGGGTCCAGAAGCAAGTCGGTTTCGCGATAGGTGATGGCTCCAAAGTTTTCCATCGCGCCAGCTTCAAAGTCTGGCAGGGCAATCAGGTCAAGCTTCTTGAGAGGGTAGGGAATTCCGAAATAGTTGTTGTAATAGTGGAGTACATATTTGGCGACATCGACGCTGTAGGGTGTAAGTGCCACCTTGTCGGGCGTGGCGCAGGAGCGGATGGCCACGCCATCGGATTCGCCCGAGGTGCATTGGAAATCGCCGACCAGGAAGGCGACCAGATAAGTGGACATCTTCGGCGTGGTGCCGAAATGAAGGGTGTGCTTTCCAGCAGCCGGGCCGGGTGTATCGCTCACAATCGGCCCGTTGGAGATAGCCGTATCGTTCGCATCGACGACCAACGAAACATCATAGGTGGCCTTGAAGGCCGGTTCGTCGAAGGACGGAAAGGCTTGGCGCGCGGAGGTGGACTCGAACTGAGTTACGGCGTAGTTGCGGCGGGCCGTCTTGGAAAGATAGAAACCGCGCAGTTCGTTATTCAGAATGCCGGTGTAGCGAATGGACAAAGTAGCCTTGCCCGCAGGCAGTTTCTCCGGGAAGGTGAAGATTGCTTGCTGCTTTTCCTGGTCGAGTGTCACGGCAGCCGACTGTGCCTTGCCGCCAGCGGTCGCGGTTATGCTCTCGAAGGCGATCTCGGCCGCGTTCAGCGTGATTGTGTTCGTTGGCTCAGCCAGCGTCACGTTGATCGACTCGACGCCGGAGAAAGTCGCGGCCTTCAGGTCGGGCGTCAGCGTGAGCGTGTAGTTCTCCGGGCGAACGCTCTGAGGCAGACGCTGGGCGTTTGCCTGGAAAGGAAGAAAACAGACAAAAATAATTGATGCCGCAATCGCAGCGCGGAACGATGAAACGCAACCAGAAAAATTCATGCAATCCTCGTGAGATTGGCCGGTTATTGTGCCGGAGTTTTCTTCGGCAGCAGGGAATCGAGCAGCAGCAGACATGCGCCGATGACGATGGCGGAGTCGGCCACATTGAAGTCCGGCCAGTGATAGCTAAAGATGTGAACCTCAATGAAGTCCACCACAGAGCCGTAAGCGATGCGGTCGTGAACGTTGCCAAGAGCACCGGCAAAGACCAGCGCCAGCGCGACGGTGGTCGTGGTGAGGCGGTCGCCAAGGCGCACCATCAACACCAAAACTGCCAGCGCGGCCAGCAGGGAAAAGCTGATCAGCGCCCAGCGAACCGTGTGCGGCGAGGCGGAGTCGGCAAACAGCGAAAAAGCCGCGCCGTCATTGGTCCAATGACTGATGCGCAGAAAGTGAGGCACCACCGGAATGGCGCCGCCCATGGGAATGTGCAGCGCCACCCACGTCTTCGTGAGGCGGTCCAGAAAGATAACGACGGCGGAGATAAGTAGCAGCCAATGCAGGCGGCGGGGCGCGGTTATTTTCATTGGGCAGTCTCCGTAGGCGGCGCGATCTTCATTTCCTTCAGCGCATCCTGGCAACGAGTGCATACGTTCTCCCAAATGCCGTAGTTCCCAACCTCGGGCATGAAGTTCCAGCAGCGGGCGCATTTGTGACCGCTGGCGGGCAGAGCAATGACAGTATTCGAGAGATCCTCGACAATCGTCACCTTGGACACATTCAGAATTTCTTTCAAGCTGGAGGAGTACTTGTTAGAGATCGTGAGCAAGTTCCCTGTGACCCTAATCTCCAGCTCTGCTTCAAGTCCTTTGCCGATTCGCTTATCCTTGCGCGCTTCTTCGAGCTTGAGCATCGCAGCGTCGCGTAGCCCAAAAATCTGCTTCCATTCCTCCAACAGCTTTTCCGGGTCTTCAGAGAAAACTTCCTCCGGCTTGGGAAAATGCGCCAGATGAACGCTCGCCTCGCGGCCTTCGACTTTGGGCAAATATTCCCAAACCTCGTCAGCGGTGAAGCTGAGAATGGGCGCGAGTAGGCGAACCAGCGCTTCGGTGATCTGCCAGAGCACGGTCTGCGCGGAGCGGCGTTCGTGGCTTGTGGGCGCGAAGGTGTACATCCGGTCCTTGAGCACGTCCAGGTAAAACGAACTCAGGTCGGCCACGGCAAACTCGGTCACCGCATGATAGATGCGATGAAACTCGAAGGCCTCGTACCAGCCAAGGACCTGCTCGGTCAGTTCGCGTGTGCGAGCCAGCATGTAACGGTCGAGCGGCAGCAGATCGGCCTCGGCGATGCGGTCGCGCTCGGGGTCGAAGCCGTTCAGGTTGCCCAGCAGAAAGCGGAAGGTGTTGCGCAGCTTGCGATAGATTTCCGCGCAGCGCTGCATCAGGTTTTCGCTGGCGGCCGTGTCCTCGCGGAAGTCCACCGATGCCACCCACAGGCGAACGATCTCGCCGCCCATGCGCTTGGCAATATCGATCGGGTCCACGCCGTTGCCGAGGGATTTCGACATGGCGCGTCCCTGTTCGTCCAGCGTCCAGCCAGCCGTGGCGACGTGCGAGTAGGGCGCGTGTCCGCGCAGAGCCACTGAAGTCAGCAGGGAAGAGTGGAACCAGCCGCGATGCTGGTCGCCTCCTTCAAGATAGAGCACTTCCGTTCCATCATTGTTTTGGAAGCCAGCATAGGCGGCTTTCAGGTCGGGATCGCTCTCGGCCACTGCAAACCAGCTTGTGCCGGAGTCGAACCAGACATCGAGAATGTCGGTTTCCTTGCGGAATTCCGTGCCGCCGCAATGAGCGCACTTCGCTCCAGCCGGGAGTAGCTTCTCAATCGGCGTCGTGTGCCAGGCCTCGATGCCTTCGCGCTCCAGCAGGTCGATGATTTTGCGGTTGAGATCCGGATCGATGATCGGCTGATTGCACTTTTCGCAAAGGAAAACGGCGATGGGCACGCCCCAAATGCGCTGGCGGCTGATGCACCAGTCGGGACGCGTGGCGATCATGTTGGTGATGCGCTCCTTGCCCCAGGCCGGGTCCCAGACCACTTTGTCTATTTCGTCGATGGCGAGCTGGCGGAAAGTCTTTTCCTCGTTTTGGACCGACTTTACAGGAGCTTCGAGCGAGATAAACCACTGCTCGGTGGCGCGATAGATGACCGGCTTGTGACAGCGCCAGCAATGCGGGTAAGAGTGCTCCAGGTCTTTCGAGCCCAGCAGCGCTCCGCGCTCCTTGAGCATCTCCAGCACAACCGGATTGGCGGCCCAGACATTCAGGCCTTCAAAGGGCGGTGGCGTACTTTCTTTCCATGTGCTGGGGTCCACGTGAACGCGACCGCCAGCGTCGACGCGGCAGGTGAGGTCGATGCCATAGCGCTGGCCGGTGTAGAAGTCGTCTGCGCCGTGCGAGGGCGCGGTGTGAACTGCGCCGGTGCCGGTATCGGAGGTGACGTAGGTCGCCAGCACGCCCAGAATGCTGCGGTCGAGAAACGGATGCTGGAAGGTGACCCGCTCCAGTTGGCTGCCTTTGAAGCGAGCCACTTCCGTGGTCGTGCCCAGATTGCAGTCGGCAATAGTGGCGGCGGCCAGTTCAGCCGCAACGATATAAACTTCGTCACCGGCAGCCAGCGCCACGTAGTCGAAGTCGGGATGGAAAGCCACAGCCATCGACGCGGGCAGCGTCCAGGGGGTGGTGGTCCAGATGATGGTGGAAACCTGCTTGCCCGCCAGAGCCGGATCGATCTTTGCGGCCTCCGAGGTGAGCCGGTAGCGCACGTAGATCGAGGGGCTGGTGTGCATCGCGTACTCGATCTCGGCCTCGGCCAGTGCCGTGCGGTCGTGAATGCACCAGTAAACCGGCTTGAGTCCGCGATAAACGAAACCCTTTTCAAGGAAGCCATAAAAAGCTTCCAGCGTGCGGGCCTCGTAGTCGCGGGACATGGTCTTGTAAGGCTTGTCCCAGCGGCCAAAGCAGCCGATGCGCTCAAACTGCGAGGTCTGCAAATCGACGTACTTCTGCGCGTATTTCCGGCAGGCCTCAAGCACGTCCGGCACGGGCATTTCCCGCTTCTTGCGGCCCAATTGCTCGTCTACTTTGATCTCAATGGGCAGGCCGTGACAGTCGAAGCCAGGGATGTAGGGCGCGTCGAAACCGGCCATGGTCTTTGACTTGACCACAAAATCCTTCAGCCCCTTGTTCAGCGCATGGCCCAGGTGAATGGGGCCGTTGGCGTAGGGAGGGCCATCGTGCAAGATGTAGGCAGGGCGGCCGTGGCCAGCCTTGCGCAGTTCATCATAGAGCCGGAGCGAGGCCCACCGGGCCAGCCGAAGCGGTTCATTCTGCGGCAGATTTGCCTTCATCGGGAAGGCGGTACGCGGCAAGGTAAGGGTCGCCTTTAATTCTGGTGCTGAGGACATCGATACTCCCTGGGATTTTTCGATTTGGTCCATTTCTTAGTGTAAACGGCAGGGAAGAAAAATGAAGGTAACGACTTGAGTCAGACGCGCGAAGTGAATAATTCGCATGATCGGCCACTCAATTTCTGCCTACGATAACAACTGCGGCAGTTTTTCGTCTATTATTTATGGAAAGCCCGACCATGCCGGAATATGAGAGTTCGGATTGCGGTGTCTTGCCGGACAAGACACAAAGAGCCCGACTCAAGCATAATGGAAGCGTGGACCTGGAGACGGAAGACTTCTCGTTTGAACGGCAAACCAGGGCCCCAGAGGCCAGAGAACCAGCAGCACATATGGCAAACGACCTGCTCATTCAGCCAGATACGGAAACCCAAGCTGCCGCGGCCATCAAGGACGGCGCCGAGCTTGACCTCACCTTTGGTGTGCCCGTTGAGGAAGCGCCCATCTGGGCCAATCTCTACGAGAGCATCCGTGACGTCTTTTTTCCGCCCAAGCTGCCCCCGCTGGAACTGACCTCGACGCCGATTCCGGTTCCTGACCGGATGGCGGTCAAGGCCAATCCTTGGGCTTTCGGCATCGCAACCACAGTGAATGTGGCGATTGTGGTCTTTTTGCTCTTTATCGGAGTGAAGACCTATATCAACAAAATGAACCCTACCCTGACAGCGACTGACATTGATGTGGGAGAATACAAGGCTCCCAAGGCCGCCACACGGGCTGGCGGCGGTGGTGGCGGTGGCGACCACAGCATCGTCGATCCCTCCAAGGGCAAGCTTCCCAAGTTCGAGAAGAATCCGGTCACGCCGCCCCAGGTGCAGACCTTGGATCATCCCAAACTGGCAATGGAATCAGCCATCAACGTGCAGAAGGATATTATCCTGCCGGATAATCCGAACCTGCCGAATATCGGAGTCAAGAGCTCCGTCAACGTCAAGCTGGCCTCGAACGGTCAGGGTGGCGGTGGCGGCATGGGCACCGGCTATGGTGGCGGCATGGGGTCGGGATCTGGCAATGGATACGGACGAGGCTCTGGCGGCAACACCGGCGGGGGACTGTACCACATCGGTGGCAACGTCTCCGCCCCCGTGGTGCTCTATGAGCCGGAGGCCGAGTTCTCCGATGAAGCGCGCCGGGCCAAGTATCAAGGAGTTGTTTTGGTCAGCATTATTGTCGACGCGCAAGGACATCCGCAGAATGCGCGCGTGGTGCGCGCACTCGGCATGGGGTTGGACGAAAAGGCGCTCGAAGCAGTGATGAAGTACAAGTTCAAGCCGGCGATGAAGGACGGCAGAACCCCCGTCCCAGTACCGATGAACGTCGAAATTAACTTCCACCTTTATTGAAGGCTTGAGGCAATTTCGAGCAGAAAGAGCGAAGCACAATCGTGCTTCGCTCTTTTCATTTCGTAGCAGGACCAAAGCCCCAGGCGCGATGCTTGCCCTGTTGCGTCGGGCATCCTGCGGTCTGGCTACAGCATTTTCGATTCTGGTGTTTACAGAATCCATGCTGCTGTGTGGCTTTTTCCTCAAGAAAAAGCCACCTTCCATGCTTTCCTGATGTAAAGATGTGAAGCGAAAATGCTCTAGCCGATAGTCGCAGCACAGCCTCGATAGCGGCGCGACCGGTTACATCGATCCGCTCGTCGCAGGCCATCCGGCATTGCTCGATCATATCCACCATGAGCAGCAGAAACTGCCCGTTCATGGCCAGAAAACCGGCCAGTTCTTCTCGTTCACTTTTCCTTGCTTTCCTATCGTGTGGTAGCTTGTTTTCACAGCGGTTATAAGTATGCATTCGAGCAGCCCCGTTCTTCCGTTGGGTTTCGATCTGTGTTGAAGTTGAGGCATGAATGCAAACGGAATGGGTACAGGGTTTCGTCGTCGGAGCCAGGCGGAGGTCGAGCATTTGGTTTTGGAGTACAAGCAGAGTGGACAGGGGCGCAAAGAGTTTTGCGCGGCACATGGGCTAAGGGTGCATACGCTGGATGCGTGGCGCAGACGCATAGCGGGATTGCGACAGGAGATTGTTCCTGTCGAAATCGTTGAGGATGGTGCGGCGCGGCGGTTCTTGAAGTGAGCGGGGAGCCGCGGGCAGTTTCGGGTCGTGCTCGCGGCGGGTCTTCGCATCGAGGTCGAGCCGGAGTGGCTTGAACACCCGCATTGGATCTTCAGTGCGTTCGATGTGGAGCTCACTCGGGACCTGTAAACACACAGGTCCGAATTCTAAGCCGCGGCATAGATGCCTATCTGTCGCCAGAAACAACCGTACAGCGGGGGAACGAATGGTGCACGTCTGAGTACGCAACATGCACCGCGCTAAAAAGGCCACCTGAACTTGATTCTCAGGTGGCCTTTAAACTCTTTTTTTTCTGCTGTATGAATGGTGCGTCCGGAGGGATTCGAACCCACGACCTACTGATTCGTAGTCCTTTTTTAGCGGTTTTGCAGGAGGCTGGATAGACACGCATAAAGTGTTATAAGGTATTTAAATACAATTACATAAAAGGAGTATTGTCTTTGCACTCTGTTGCACGGAACCGCACGATTTTCCATGTCAAACATGCACCAAAACATGCACCAGATTTGCCCCTGATTTACGACAAAATACGGTAAGCGCCCTTGCCTCCGAAATGCCATCCTTCATCGCTCCCACTACTGGCTTCCTTTTGCTTCGCCCTTGAAAGTTCGCTTGCAGCACAGTTGTCGTCTCCTTTTTTGCCTGCGTTCGGCCCATTTCAACGGGAGAGTTTCGAAGCTGAAGGATACCTGCTCCTGATCGCTTTGTGCCATATCGTGGAACAATTTCATGTGAGACATATCGCAATTAACTTGAAAAGGCCATGAATTGAAATGGCAACCAAACGGCTGCATGTACTACAAATCGGTCCCTTTAGGTGCCATATCTTATTCATATTGGACAAGATATGCGCAGTATCCTTGCTTCAAAAGTAAGACGATTAAGTGCATCTGATCCTTTTGTCGGTGAATATCGACCTGCTATAGGCTCAAAGCAGGCTGGACAAAGCGGTAGCAAAGACTTACTCTGTCAGGGTCGGCAAGAGATGGTTCTATTTGTCCCCAAACCATCAGCCTTCATGGCTCTGGTAATTCTTCGCCGGTAATGACCAAATGTTCGCGGCAGGAGGTTATGTACGCCCTCTGTGTTCGGCATCTGGAAATGATTGTGTGAGTGGCTAAACACTAGGTTGACTTGCTAAGTCAGCTTAGCGAAGCTATGCGCTTTAATGCAATTGCAAGCCGAGATCCCCAAAGAGCAAGACGGGGTCTCGCACTTTGGGCTTTCTCCCCATTTTTTAAGGAGCGATGAACACCCAATGAGACTTCAGACGATAGCTTGCGAACCGGAGTACATGGCGTCTCTGAGCCCGGGTGTTGCGCCTGTTGCCAACCGCAATTGGTACGCTGTTTTTACGATCCCGCAGCACGAAAAGTCCGTGTTGAAACACCTCGATCTGCGAGCGATCGAATCCTTTTTGCCAACCTATCAAACAGTCAGGATGTGGAAAAACCGGCAACGAATGAAGCTTATCCTGCCGTTATTTCCAACCTATCTGTTTGTGCGTATTGATGATTCGGAACGGGCGAAGGTCCTTCAGTCTCCTGGAGTGCTGCAAATCGTAGGTAACGGCAGGAAGGGCATCCCTCTTCAAGACTCTGAAATCGAGTTCCTGCGCGCAGGCTGCTGCAAAAAGCAGATCGAACCGTACTGCGACCTTGTTATTGGAGAGAAGGTCCGCATCAAGAGCGGGGTTATGCAGGGGGTTCAAGGAACTCTTGTGCGAAAGAATAGCGGCATGAAGTTCGTGCTGACGCTTAAATTGATTAACCAGAATGCCGCCGTCGAGGTAGATGCTGACTGCTTGGAGGCTGTGGTTTCCTGAGCAGGATGCTCCTTCAAGAGCGAAGGACACCGATAGAGATAAGCGGAGCAAGCTGACGAAAGATTAGCCTCTGACAGGAACATGCTGGTTCAGTAGGGAATTCAACATAGATCGCATATGGAGTTCGTCTCCGCTCCTATTTCCAACAGAACCACCCCGAACCGACCCTGGCTAAGAATGAGTTACGTGGAATTATGGGCGTGGGGATCAACATGCTCGCTAGGTGAAATGCCAATCGGTGATTTCTTGTTGCGGCATGCGGTTCTTGTGCTCTAAAAGTTTGTAACCGTCGTTTCTGAAGATCGGTGGATCTCAGCGGTGAGACCAGAAAGTGCGGCGTGATGCTCGTACCAAAAAATACAGCGGTGAAGGACCGAATAGTCCATTCTGCAGGCAATCTGTTTGCGCGCCAGGGGTATCACGGAACGAGTACGCGTGAGATAGCCAATCTTGCCGTAGTGAGCGAAAACACGATATTCCGGCACTTTGAGCATAAAGAAGATATTTTCTGGGTAGCTCTTAGCACGCATTTGGCAACAGTCAACTTAAGCCAGGATATTCTGGAAGGGATCGCACAATGCGACTCTCCGGAGATGGTATTGCCAAAGTTGCTGAAGGTGCTTGATGAGACAGCAAGAGCAAAACCAGAGCTGCTCCGGTTGATTGCGGTTGCATTCATTGAACTTCGCGTGAAGGCGACAGGTTTTTTTCAAGAGCATTTCTCGCGTGCTCTCTCAGCAATCAATCTATATTTGAACGTAAACATCGAGAATGGAAAGATACGTGGCTCGGAATCCTTAATGCTGATTTCAGCTATGATTGGAGCTGTGTTCATCTATCCTGGGATATACAGCCTGATCGATGGCAACAAGCCTTCCTATTCAAGTAGTTTGGAGGCGGAGCGTGCCTACGCCAAGTTCTGGTCGGACTTGCTGGTTCCAAGAATGGCGGCTTGTCCGCGGCAAATCGGGCAGCGCTTGGTAGATCATTCAGATGGAGCCAGGGAAATCAAGGACGCAGTTGATTCTTGAGCCTAACGTTTCCGTCTAGAGGCACGGTTTATGGGATTAGCTTGGAGAGAAATCCCTGATTGAATTGAGGGGCGGATTCCAGCCCGCGATAGTCACGGATTGTCCAAAAGCGGCCTAGTCTGCCAGCGTCAACAAGCATAAGGAAAAGGTCAAAGGATGAGCGAAGTAGTGCTTCATAATCGTATGGGATCTGATCTCAAGTGTTTTTTGAACCGATTGGGCGGTGTGTTCTTCGCTGCCGGATTCGCCTTGTTGCTTTCCGGACCTGCCGCAGTCCTGAGTCGCGCACAAGCGCCGGTCCAAAGTAGTGAAGATCAGACATCCACTGCTGCCGGCAGCAGTACCCCAGCGACCGCTCAGTGCAATGAAACCCAAGGGATAGGCCAGTGCCGTGACGCCCAAGGGACAGATCAGTATAGCAATGCCCAAGGGACGGACCAGTACGGCAATGCTCAAGGAACAGGCCAGTACAGTGATGTCCAGGACACCGGCCAGTACAGTGATGTCCAAGGGACAGATCAGTATAGCAATGCCCAAGGGACGGACCAGTACGGCAATGCTCAAGGAACAGGCCAGTACAGTGACACGCAAGGGACAGACCAGTACGGCAATGCTCAAGGAACAGGCCAGTACAGTGACACGCAAGGGACAGACCAGTACGGCAATGCTCAAGGAACAGGCCAGTACAGTGACACGCAAGGGACAGACCGGTACGGCAATACCCAAGGGACGGGGCAGAGCAGCAACGTCCAAGCATCACATGCCCAGAGCGGAAAAGCCCAAACGCTTGCCCCGCATAGCGGTTTGCCAGCAACGGGCCCGCGCGTGGCGCCGTCTGTACGAAACGGTGTCGAGATTCATCCGGACGAGCCCCAAGAGATACAGCGCCGCAGTCCCTATAGAAATTTGCCTTCTCTGCATGACCTTTACACTCAGATTCCATCTGCTGGAGGCAAGTTACGGCGCTTTGGCAGCGATGCTTTTCGAATTGGCACGGGGAACGCGAACCAATTGCCAATGGACCTTCCAGTAGGTCCGGATTATGTCCTCGGACCTGGTGACAACTTGATAGTGAACATGTGGGGCGGCCGCTCAAGTCGCCTTAGGCTCACGATCGACCGCCAAGGCCAAATCGCACTGCCGGAAGCAGGCACTATCACGCTTGACGGACTCACAATCGACCGAGCGCAGAGCGCCATTCAAAAGGCCCTTAGTACACAGTTTCAGGGTGAGCATGTCGAAATCTCGCTGGGCCGGCTTCGCACAGTGCGGATCTATGTGGTTGGTGATGTCCAGCGCCCCGGCGCTTATGACGTAAGTTCCATGTCGACTCCGCTCAGTGCCTTGTATGCAGCCGGAGGACCAACTAGCCATGGATCATTACGTATTCTTCGCCAGTATCGAGGCACGCATCTCGTCCGTGAAATCGACCTTTATGACTTCCTGCTGAGAGGTGTTCGTTCTGGCATCGACCGATTGTTACCGGGTGATACACTCCTGGTGCCGCCGGTCGGATCTCAAGTTACGGTCGAAGGCATGGTGCATCGTCCGGCAATTTACGAGCTAAATGGCGAGCAAGGCTTGGATCAAGTGCTTGATCTTGCCGGAGGCGTGCTTGCTTCTGCGAACTTGAAACAGATCAATGTTGAGCGTATTGAAGCCCACCAACGCCGTACCATGTTCAGTCTGCAACTTCCTGAAAGCATGGCAGGAATGAAGCAGAAACTCGCCGACTTCCACATGCAGGACAGGGATGACGTTGTAATTTCGCAGATTCTTCCCTACAACGAGCAATCAGTCTATCTTGAAGGACACGTATTTCGTCCGGGCAAGTACCCCTATCGGGAAGGAATGACAGTCGCAGATCTACTCCATTCTTACCAGGACGTTATGCCCGAACCGGCAGATCATGCAGAACTCATTCGTTTGCAAGCACCGGATTTTCGGCCGGAAACCATAAGCCTCAGCTTGACGGACATGCTGATGGGCAACGAGCCCATCGCTCTTCGCCCGTTCGACCTAATCCGCGTCTTTAGCCGGTATGAGATTGATTCGCCCACGGTTTCGATTGAAGGAGAAGTACTTCGCCCCGGCAAGTATCCGATGTCCCAAGATATGACAGTGGCGGGACTGGTACGTATGGCAGGAGGGTTTAAGCGCAGCGCTTTTCAAGAGGAAGCCGACCTGACTAGCTATGCGGTGATGGATGGCCAAAAGGTACTGCTTAACCATAGTATTGTTAATCTGAAGAAAGCGCTGGACGGCGATAAGAGCGCAGATGCGGTATTAAAGCCCGGCGACGTCGTCAGCATTCGACAACTTGCTGGTTGGCAGGACATTGGTTCATCCGTGACGATCACCGGCGAGGTTGAGCATGCAGGCAGCTACGGAATTGGACAGGGAGAGCGTCTCAGTTCAATTCTGAAGCGCGCAGGTGGCTTCCGCGACGGGGCTTATCCGGCAGGCGCTGTGTTGACGCGCGTACAGGTCCAGGAGTTGGGCGAGAGAGCCCGACAGCAGATGATTCAGAGAGTCGAAACCACCCCGCTCAATTTCAAGCCGGGTCTATTGACTGGGCAGGACCAGACGGAGGCGCAGCAGGCTACCCAACAGCAGCGCGACCAAGTTCTCGCAGCACTGCGCAGCCATCCAGCTACTGGTAGGCTGGTGATTAAGATTTCTCCGGACATCAGCAAGTGGGAGAATTCATTTGCTGACATAGAGCTGCGTGCAGGCGACAAACTGTTCATCCCGAAGCGACCGAGTTTCGTGCTGGTTACTGGTCAGGTGAACAATGCCACTGCCATAACGTATGCCCCCGGAAGAGATGCTGGTTGGTATTTGCGCCAAGCCGGCGGCGCGACGCGCTCCGGTGATAAGGGAGCGATTTTCATCCTACGCACTGATGGATCTGTCGTAGCGCATGAAAGCACCTGGCTCGGCAGCAATGTCCAGAGCATGCACATGAAACCCGGCGATTCCATCATTGTTCCGGAAAAGGCCGTTGGTTCGCAAGCTTGGAAGAATGTGATTTCCGCTGCTCAGATCATGTCATCGGTCGCTATCACTGGCGCTGTTGCCGGAATCTTTTAAAGGCCTGAAAGGGAGTATTCCCAACAACTCCAGCGGCGCAGTGCAAGGAGCGGGCTTCATCCGGCACAGGCTCAAGCTGGCGAAGGCGCGAGATAGGCCTTGGCCAGCTTATGAGGAAACAGCAAACGTTGCTAATCGTTGCAGAAGCCAGCATCGCATTGTTGTTCAGAAAGTGATAATCAAATGAATCAATCTCAAAGCGCTCAGGGTTCCGAAGCTTGCACTGAGACAAATACAGAAGAAGAATTCAGTAACGAGGAAGTGGGCGAAGCCTTAAGCGTCCAAATCACTCGATTCTTGCGGTCATTGTGGATGAAACGGAGGATGGCCTCTGGCATTCTTGCCGCAGGTGTGCTGCTTTCTCTGCTGTGTGCTCTCTTACTGCCGAGCACTTATACATCGACGACAACACTAATGCCTCCTGAAAGCGCTTCTTCCAGTTCATCCCTGATGAGCTTGCTCGGATCTGCCGGTTCTGCAGCTGGCGTTGGCAGCGTTGGCAGTGCGGCGCTTGGAATAAAGACTCCCGGTGCCCTATTCACCGGGATACTTGAAAGTCGGACGGTGCAGGAGAGTTTGGTGAAACAGTTCGACCTTGTTCACCAATACAAGCAGCGTCTCACTGAAGATGCCTGCAAGCAATTGACGGTCGATACCGTAATTAAGGAAGATCCTAAGAATGGAATTATTACCATAAGTGTTAAGGCTGACAACCCGGTGCTCGCTTCAAACCTGGCACAGGGGTACGTTGTAGAACTAAATCGTGTGGTGACAAATAACAGCACTTCAGCCGCTCGACGAGAACGAATGTTTCTAGAGGAACGTCTAAAGGAAATCAAGAAGGATCTAGACGATTCTGGGAAGGCGTTGAGTCAATTTTCTTCCAAAAACAAAACGATTGATGTCGCTTCCCAAGGAAAAGCGATGGTGGATGCTGTGTTCAAATTGGAAACCGAACAGGCATCTGCCCGCTCAGAATTGGCAGGACTGCGTCAGGCCTATTCGGCAGACAATATCAGAGTACGCAGTGCGAGTGCTCGCGTCGAAGAGCTTCAAAGGGAAATGGATAAGTTGGCAGGGCCATCTCAGAGAGATGGTTCCACTGTAGCCACGGGCGGCTCTGACTATCCTTCTGTCGGAGAACTGCCTATATTAGGGCTTACTTATGCCGACCTGGATCGGCGAGTGCGTGTCGATGAGGCGGTGTGGGAGGCATTGACCAAGCAGTATGAAACCGCCAAGGTTCAAGAGGCAAAAGAAATTCCTACGGTTCGAGTCCTGGATGTGGCCAATGTGCCAGAACGAAAGACCCCTAGCGCCAGAAAGATCATTGTGATCCTCGGGACAATCTTCTCCTTGTTTTTCGCCTGCATTGTGGTTTTTATCACGAACGTATGGGAAGGAATGGATGCTGAGGATGAGGGAAAGATACTGGTGACAGATGTTTGGAACGCCTTGCTGAACTCTCTGGCTTGGGTTCGTCACATTCCTGGAATCAATCGTCTGTATGCACGAGTCAAGGGATCAAAGTAGCGTCGCTGCTTCGTCGCGGAGTTCTTGCAAAGTTATCCACTTGAAGCATGAAAAGGACAACCGATAAAAATACTTGAACAGATCGCGCGCCTGTCAGTTCTGTTCCGCCTTCGGCCATTCGAAACGGCAACCGAGGGAGGACGTTCCAAGGAGCGGCTTCGCCGTGCTGCCATGACGACAGTATCCGCCGGTATGGCAAGAGTGATCGGGATGCTGGCATCCCTGGTTACCGTGCCGCTGACCTACCGCTATCTCGGCCCGGAGCGTTACGGCCTGTGGATGGTGTTGATTTCCATCATCTCGGTGATGGGCTTTGCGGATCTCGGCCTGGGAAACGGCCTGATTAACGCCGTTTCGGAGGCTTATGGCAAGGATGATCACCATCTGGCAAGGGAGTACGTCACAAGTGCCCTGGTCATGATGCTGGGCATCGCGGCTTTTTTCGCGGTAGCCGGGGCAATCGGATATCCGTACTTGCCGTGGATGCGACTGTTCAATGTGAAATCCGGGGCAGTGGCCGCAGAGGGCGCCCGGGCCTTTCTGGTGTTGTACGCCTGGTTTGTACTGAGCATCCCTCTGGGTGTGGTAACGCGCGCACAGGCAGGCCTGCAAAAGGGCTATCTTCCACAGATTATTGGTGCTGCCGGAAGCATTCTCTCGCTGCTTGCCTTGCTGGTCGTGGTTGCGCTGCATGGCAGTTTGACTTGGCTGGTCTTTGCATCAACTTTTGGGGCAATCGCCTCTACCGTGGCCAATGGATGGATGCTGTTTCGTGAGCACCCCTGGCTGGTGCCCGCATGGCACGCGTATCGCAGAAGCTCGGCGAGCAAGATTCTCAGGCTCGGCCTCCTGTTCTTTGTACTGCAGTGTGCGATGTCGGTCGGTTTCACTTCCGACAACATCGTCATTGCCCAGGTTCTCGGCGCGGCGGCGGTTGCCGTGTACGCTGTGCCGCAGAAGCTTTTCAGCTTTATCTCCATGGTGGTAGGCATGGGGATTACTCCGCTATGGCCTGCCTACGGAGAGGCCATTGCGCGAGGCGACGTGGCATGGGTGCGCCGTGTCTTCCTTGGCTCGCTGTGGATTACGCTGGCAATCGCCGTACCGCTCTGCACACTGCTGGTCCTTGCCGGACCCTGGATTTTGAAAGTGGCCGTTGGCAAATCATTGCATGCACCGCTGTCGCTGCTGGTCGTGCTGGGCTTGTGGGGTGTCGTTTCTGCTGTCAGCGCGCCTATGGGCATGCTGCTCAATGGCGCGGGAGTTCTCAAGGCGCAAGCCATCATAGCCGTCGTTGCAAGCCTGATCAATCTGGCCCTGTCCATCTTTCTTACACGCTTGTTTGGCGTGATTGGAGTCTGTTCTGGCTCGATTATTACGCAAGTGCTTATTGCTTTTCCGTTGTACTTCGTCGTAATCCGCAGACTGCTTCGCAATTTGGAAAGAGGAAGGATCGACATTGGCGTCCAGCAGGTCGATTTTGTACGCGAGTTACCGAATAGCTGAGCAGTAAAGCTCTTGAAAAGGAGGGGTCTTGTCTAGGTATATCGCAAGAAAGCGCATATCGGGACTATTGATTAGAGTCCTGACGTTGCCGCAAAGGATTACGAGAATACTCGAGGAACAGATCAAGCGCGAAGCATGTAGCGCAGACAAGACAGTGCGTCTTTATCCAGAAAGCGCCATTAACAATCTTCCCAATAATAAGGAGCGTATCCAGATTGGCGCTCATACTTTGTGTCGCGGGGAGCTTAACATCTTCTCCCCTGCTGGGAATATTAACGTCGGATCCTATTGTTATATCGGGGACCATACTCGCATATGGTCAGCGGTGGGAATTGCGATTGGCAATAGAGTATTAATTTCTCACTGCGTCAATATCCACGATCACAATGGGCATCCCATAGCTGCAGCACAGAGGCATCTCCAGGCAGCAGAGATATTTGCAGGGTGCACCACAAATATGACAGATGTGGGTATGGCGCCAATTGTCATCGGGGATGATGTCTGGATCGGATTCAACGCCACAATCATGAAGGGCGTCACGATTGGTGAGGGCGCAATCATAGGCGCGGCGACCGTGGTTACAAAGAATATTCCACCGTATGCAATCATGGTGGGGAATCCAGCGCGACAAATTGGTACCGCCCACGAATAAGGGAGCAGGAGTGTCATTGTGCGCTTTGCGGAGAGCCAAGTGAAAGAAAATATATGGTCGCAACGCCGGGTTCTGGTAACCGGCGGCGGTGGCTTTATTGGCCGTCATCTCATTCAGCGGCTGGTGTCGCTGGGTAGCCGGGTTGTTTCCCTGGGCGGCAATCGGAACGACATGGAGCTTGTGCCCGGCGCGCATTATATCTTTGGCGATATTTCTCGTGACACACTGGAAACCGTCGACTTTGTTCCGGAGATGGTCTTCCATCTTGCTGGTGGCGCCTCCGTGGCCGCCTCTGTGGCTGATCCTCCAGACGACTTCCTTAAGACGGTTTTCTCCACGGTTCTATTGCTGGACTTTCTGCGCCGTCATTGGCCAGGAGCGCAACTGGTCTATGTTTCCAGCGCGGCAATCTATGGCGAAGCTGCTCACAAAAAAGCCAGTCACGACCTCGCCTGCCTGCCGATCTCACCCTATGGAGTGCACAAGCGTCAGGTCGAGTTCCTGTTGCTGGATTACGCGCGCATGTATCAAACGCGGTCAATAATCCTACGCCCTTTTTCAGTGTATGGGCCGGGTCTGCGCAAGCAACTGCTGTGGGATGCCATGCAAAAGGCAAGCCGCGGCGTTTTCGAGTTCTTTGGCTCCGGCGATGAGCTGCGCGACTGGGTCTATGTATCCGACCTCGTGGAGTGTTTACTGCGAGCCAGCAAGTACGCAAGCGCCGCCGTGCCGGTTTTTAACGCGGGTACATGCCAGGCAGTCTCGGTTCGCAATGTGCTCACAGAACTTTTCAGCGTTGCCGGACTGGACCGCGAACCCGTCTTTCTGGGCCAGCCCAAGGAGGGTGACCCTGACAGCTTGGTAGCCGAAGATTCAGCTGAGGCCGTGCTTGGCCCTTTATTCCAGACGCCCTTGCTCGTTGGCTTGCGCGCTTATGTGAATTGGTATTCTTCCCGGGGTGAGCATGATTAGAGTAGGCATGATCTTGTCGCTGAGGGGAATGTGGCAGGGCGGAGTCAATTATTACCATAATCTGCTGAGTTGCTATCAGAAGTATCCAGATCCTGCCGTGAAACTTGATGTCTTCAGTCCTTTTCCAGAGGATGTAGCGCGTTATCAGTGCGATGCCATAGAAATTCATCCGTGTCCCCAATTGCTGAGACGCCCACAAAACTATCCAAGGTTTATCCTGAAGCGGCTGCTTCGCTATGACCCGGTGTTGCTGAAGACGTTGGAGCGCCACCGGATCGATCTGCTGACGCACAACTCACTGGGAAGGCAAACAAGAGTCAATACGTTGCAGTGGACGCCGGATTTTCAACACAAAAGAATGCCCCAGTTTTTCACCCCAGAGGAATGCGCTCGCCGCGATTCCAATATCAGTAATGTTCGGCGCTGGGGCAACATTTTGCTCAGCAGTCACGCCGCGGCCAACGACTTCCGGCGCTACTATCCGGAATTGGCTCAGGTGAAGACGCATGTCCTGCATTTCTCCAGCGCAGAGGTCCTGAATACGGCGCTGCTAAGCCGCGCGGAACTTGAAACGCGCTATCCTGTGCATGATCCGTACTTCTTTCTGCCCAACCAGTTTTGGCAGCACAAGAATCATGCGGTGGTAGTCGAGGCTTTGCGCCAAACTGCGCCAGAGATTCGCGTGATCTGCACAGGGGCACTGGATGATCGCCGCGATACGGCCTATGTGCCGAGTTTGCTAGCCAAGGTAAAGCAGGCGAGATTGGAGCATCGCTTCATCTGTCTTGGCACGGTGCCATACCCAGCGTTGATAAGCATGATGCATCATTCCATCGCTGTTCTGCAACCGTCGTTTTTTGAGGGATGGAGCACAACAGTGGAAGAATCTAAGTCGATGCGCAAGCAGATTATACTTTCCAGCATCGACGTGCATTTGGAGCAGGCCCCCGAAAGGGGCGTGTATTTCTCCCCGGATTCCCCAGATGAGCTTGCAGCCTGTCTGACACGCATCTATGCCGAATTTGATCCTGCGACGGAAGAGCTTTTCGCTAAGCAACGCCTTCAATACAAAGCAGCAATCGAGGGGAATTGGATTGAAGACTTTGCACGAATTATGAAGACAGTATCTGGAACTTCAGGCTAAGTGCAAAGGCGTAGAGACAGAAACGAATGCTGAAGCCTATGCTTACAGAATTGACATGTTCGAGAGACCTCCCTGAAATTGACAATGCCAAAAACAAGTAATACAGGACGTGGACTCACAGACGATGTCGCTCCTGCGGCAACCGCAGACATGCCCAGCCGTGGAAGTGCGCATCACAAACTCACGCGGCGTCAGAGTAGGTCCCTCGATTTGCTGTTGATGCTGTTTGTCGTGGCCCTGTCGGGCAATCCTGCGTTTACATCGCCGGGAGTTGCAAAGCTTTTGATTCCGGCTGTGGTGATTCTTCTCGGGCTTGCCGTCTACGCCAAGAAGAAGCCCTCAGGGCCCCATCAAGGATTCTTCGTTTTGGCGCTGTTCGGCGCAATCACAGCTATTCAAGTCGTCCACTTCCAGATCTTTTCGGCCGTCACGATTCTCGGGCTGTTTTGTCGTTTTGCCATCGCCTACTGCGTCGTGGTTTTGATCCCAGATTTTGCTGGCACCTATGTGCGAGTGATGCTGCTACTGGCAGCCCTGAGTTTGGTGTTTTATTTTAGCTATCAGGCAGGCGCTTTGGTAGGCATCGATATCGCGGCACTGGTCAAGCCACTGGCTCTGAATGTCTCCACCAATTTCGGATCCTCGTCGATCCTTCTACACACCTTTTTTAGCGATCCTGACGGCGCAAAGCGAAACGCAGGAATGTTTTGGGAGCCCGGTGCGTTCTCAGGATATCTAAACCTGGCACTGGTCTTTCTCTGCCTCATTCGCGCACGCTTCATGAAAAGGGATTTTTACATTCGTTTTTTTGTCCTATCCGTGTGCCTTTTGACGACGGAATCCACAATCGGTTACATCGCATACGCAGTGGTGGTGTGCCTCGAAATCCTGACGCGAGCACGGCGCACAGGTCGCACCAGTCTACTTGCATACCTAGGCATGATCTCTGCGTTGGTTCTGTTTTGCGTGCTGGCCGCAAATCTAGACTTTATGGCTCCCAAGATTCAACATAGCGTCTTGTCGGCGACAACTCAGGCCCCGGGGTGGCAGGTGGACCGCCTTGGCACGATTCTGTTAGATCTCGATTACATTGCCGCGAGGCCATTTACAGGATGGGGCATGCTTGGCGAGACGCGGTTGGCGCTCAACCCCGAACTAACAGAAGATGAGATAACCGGTCGCGGCAATGGGCTGTCGAACTTTGCGGCAACTTTCGGCGTTCTGGCTCTAGGTGTGTGGCTTTTTTCCAGTTACCAGACACTGCTGCGCCTGTCCTCAAGGCGAAAGAATCTAGCCCTTCTTGGGCTACTTATTCTTGTGATTGTATTGAATGACGAATGTTTTTTGAATTTTCCTCTCTTCCTAATATTCTTTTTCCCTTTTCAGCAGGGACACAGACTGACAAGCACTTTGCTCCTGAAGCAACCTGAGGATGCTCTTGTATGCCAAAAATAGCAACTCTTTTAACAGTACATAACCGGCGCCCACTGACACTTGCCTGCCTCTCCGCGCTATTTAGTCAAGATCTTCCAGAAGAATTCGAGATTCAGGTTTACCTCGTGGATGATGGCTCGTCCGACGGAACAGCTGATGAAATTCATAGGCGCTTTCCCGCAGTCATCGTGATACATGGCGATGGAACACTCTACTGGTGCGGAGGCATGCGGCGTGCGTGGTCGGAAGCGAGTAAGGGGCAATTCGACTACTACCTTTGGCTCAACGACGACACCATGCTCCTGCCAGGAGCCATCGTAGCGCTGCTTGACACGGCTTCCGCAATACGCCTGGAGTGTGGCCAGTATCCGATTGTCGTGGGCTCGACACGTGATCCTGATACTGGAGCTTTGACGTTCGGCGGCAGATGGCTACACCAATCTGCATTGATTGAGCCCAGTAACGTTCCCCAGGCGTGCGACGAAATTAATGGGAACATCGTTCTCGTTCCGCAGGCGGCGTTTGAAAAGGTGGGTAATCTAAGTCCAGAATACACACACGCTATCGGTGACAATGATTATAGTTTGCGCGCCACTCGCATGGATGTGCCCGTCTATGTTGGGCCCGGCTATTATGGACTCTGTAAACCAACAGAACAAGCGCTATGGACTCGACCTGATATTCCACTGACACAGCGTTGGCGTGTTCTTCACAGTCCAAAAGGAATGCCGCCTTCTGAGTACAGTGCATATTTGCGGCTCCATTTACCTCGAAAGCGCCTGTGGTGCCTCCTAAAGCTTTATGCCCGTGTCGCATTTCCATTACTCTGGTCGTGGAAGAACAACCGCAGGCTAAGGAGCTAACCATAGGTGTTTTGCCAAGTTGAGATGCCTTGCGCTATTGATTTCAATGTTAGGTTCTTACTTCCGCATTCGTAGACAGGAATACTTTACAGAATTCAGGCGGCTTCGAGCGGTTGGGCGATGTTACCGATGAAACAGCAGATTAGCCTTTTGGAAGATGGTTGTCTGTCAGCATCGACCTTAGTTCAACGCATAGGCCTTCAGTAAAATAGAGTTGAGTTCTGTTTGAATGCATACGCGCCAACCCTACAGCACCTCTGATGTGCCTATCATGGCAAATGTAACTAGATGATATTCATGTCAAGAGGTATCCTGGGCAGACTTTCATGGCCTATGCGGAGTCCTATTTTAGCGGTAAGATACTGTATAAGAACGGCCTAAATTCACCGAGAGAGGATCATGAAAAAGACAATGCAAGGACGAGCCGAATCAGTAGATATGGCGATATTGACGAATTTTGTTCCGCCTGCACGTCTTCCTGTATTTCAATACATCTCGCGACGTCTTCGAACAATTATATTCGTCGATACCGAGATGGAAAACAACCGAAAGTGGACCCTTCAAAACGACAAATTACATATTCACGTCGTTCGCTCTCTTTCCGTTCCGGTGACTTACACGCATCCGCAGGGATTTAGAGAAAAGTCTTATTTGCACCTTCCATATGGCCTGTTTTTTTGCTTGCTCGCAGCCCGGCCGAAGCGTATTCTTAGCGGCGAGCTAGGCATGCGTACGGCAATCGCTTGCTTATACAAGATTTTACGGCCAAGCGTAAGGTTAATTGTTTGGACAGAAGGAACCGCTCATACTGACGCACCACGCGGAATTCTTCGCAAATGGTGGCGAAAGGTGCTTGTGAAAATCCCAGATAACTTCATTGCTGTTAGTAGCGGGGCAAAAGAGCTTATGGAATCATATGGAGTGCCTGAACGACGCTTACGTATGTCGCTATTTGTCACTGGATTCGACCGGCCGCTCCATATTCCTGCTCGCGATATGATACAGCAACGCCGGCTCCTTTACTGCGGGAGATTGAACGAATTGAAAGGTGTGCGAGGGTTCGTGGACGCATTAGTCTCCGTTCAGTCGTCCTTGAACCGTCCTGTGGAATTGTGGTTCGTCGGTTACGGTTCAGATGAGAAGTACCTTCGTGATCTTCCTTTGCCGCATAATCTTTCATTTCGCTTCCTGGGGTATGTGCCTTTCGAACGCATAACTGAGATCTACTGCCAATGCGGAATTTTGGTTTTCCCAACGCTCTCAGACGTTTGGGGGCTTGTCACAAACGAAGCAATGATGTACGGCATGCCAGTCCTCGGGAGCCGTTATGCCCAGTCCGTTTGTGATTTGGTAACGGACGGAAAGACTGGATGGACCTTCGTTCCGGACAACCGCGCCGAAATGGAGCACGCGATTCACGCGGCACTCAGCGCGAGCGAAGAGGAATTGCACGCCATGGGTAAAGCTGCGCACCAAAGAGTTGAAAATTGTACACCGGAAGTTTTTGCCGAGGATGTGCTTAACGCATTTAAGGCGATAGATAGAGTGCAGCATCCGTAATGCGCAAATACCGGAAATCTGGTCAATCGAGCAGTCCTGTGAAACTATCTTTTGTGGTTTTCGGTGTTGTGCAGGCTTCACATTGTGGGGGAACATGTTTTGGCAAGAATCTATCCGGACGGCGATGAAATCTGGTTTCTATAGTTACCTCGACTCGTATTTCCGGCAATCCAAGCGACGAAAGACGCATAACGGCGAATTGGGATTCTGCGAATGTTGCGTAGTTGGCTTGTGAAAGTGCCGAATATGTTAAATTCGCTATGTTCACAAGTAGTGTTACTATCCTTGCATGTGGAATGCATTGAATACCTGCTGTCGCCTGCGAGGCGACTCATTTTGCCGAGTCTTACATTTTGTTGTGCAATAACATTACGGTGGATAGGACATTCTTAATGACTGCTGACACACCAAAGCGCTTGCGGGTTTTGCTATCCGCGTTTGCGATCGCTCCGAATCATGGCTCTGAGCCGGGTATGGGGTGGAATGTCGCAATACGACTCGCGAAATACCACAATGTAACTGTTCTCTGCGGGGATTTAGCGGGGGGCAGACAGACCGAGAAGGAGTTGCAAAACTACTTCCAAGATCATGCTCCAATCCCCGGCTTGGAGGTGTGTTACATTTCTCCATCCGCATTTACTCGGGCTCTTCATTGGATGCACGCACGGCCTGGCTTGTGGTTCGTTTACTACTTCGCCTACAGAATGTGGCAGAAGGACGCCTTTTCCTGTGCAACCAAGATGCACGCACGCAGTCCTTTCGATCTGGTCCATCATCTGAATATGATCGGGTATCGAGAGCCAGGATATCTCTGGAGCCTGCCTGTACCTTTCTTCTGGGGTCCGATTTGCGGTGCATTTTCTCCCCCATTGAAGATATCTTTGCAGACTGGAAGCTCACGATTTCTCGTACGTTATATAGTGAACGCTTTTCAAAGGAAGTTCTCGCATAGGGCTTCTATGGCTGCCCGAAAGGCATTACTTACCTGGGCCGTAACAGATGACGATCTGCGCATGATTGAGGGGTGGGGGGGGCAGGCTGAGTTGCAGTGTGAGGTTGGGACCTCGAACATCTCTGGCGTACCTCATATCAGGAAGGAGAGGGAGGCATTGCGACTCGTATGGAGCGGGTTGCACATTCCGCGCAAGGCCTTGCCACTTGCGCTAGAGGCGATGTCTCGGCTTCCGAAAGATCAGTTGTTCCACTTGGACATCTTGGGGACAGGACCGAAGACCAGGCAGTGTCAAGCACTGGCGCGGCACCTTCGGATCGAGCACCTGGTAACTTGGCACGGTCAGCTCACACAACCGGAGTCTTTAGCCGTCATGTCCAAAGCCCATGTGCTGCTGCATACGAGCATCTGCGAAGCTACTTCTACTGTTGTACTTGAGGCGCTTGCCCTTGGTCTACCTGTAATATGCCATGATGCGTGCGGCATGAGAACTGCTGTAACGAACCAATGCGGAATCAGAGTCCCCCTGCGTGATCGTGAAACCAGCATCGATGGTTTTTGTAGCGCAATCCAAGAGTTGGGCGATTCTGTGGTATACAACCAGCTTTCCATTGGCGCTCTTCAACGTTCTTACGAACTGACATGGGACAGCAAGGTTGCCAGAATCAGTGACGCATACACGAACAGAATGGAGGGTCTGCATGAGTGACAACAAGCGAGTCGTTGTATTTCAAAGGCGCATTCCGCCCGACCGGTTTTATCTGTTCATGGACCTTAGTACCCACTTTCCCAATATACAGTTTGTTATTGTGTCCTTTATGGAAGCCAATCAGTATGGACCAGAGAGTTACAGAAACTCAAAACTTCTTAGTTATTAATTTTAGCCTAGTTGTTGGAGTTGTCAGCGTTGGGTGAATGCTTCATAGCGCACTTTGGATTGGACTTATATGCGAGTATTGATGGTTCACAACTTCTACGGATTGGCTAGGCCTAGCGGAGAAAACGTCTCATATCTTGCCGAGCGCGATCTTCTGAAGAGGCTAGGCATGGAAGTGATAGAGTTTTTAAGGCATAGCGACAGTATCCGTTCTCGCGGCTTTTTGGGAACCCTTATTGGCGGTATCGTTACGCCGTGGAACATAAGCAGCGCGTTGGGCATCCGGGCGCTTGCTAAATCGACAAAACCTGATATCGTTCATGTTCATAACACTTTTCCTTTGATTTCTCCCGCAATATTCTGGTCTCTGAAGGACTTACCTTGTGCGAATGTGTTAACGCTTCATAACTACCGACTTTTTTGTGCGGCTGGTATACCCATGAGATCAGGCGAGGTTTGTACAACTTGTATAGACACTCGAAGCGTGATTCCCGCGCTAAGGCATGCGTGTTATAGAGGCAATGTTGCGGCCACGGCTCCGCTGGCTGCTTCTATCGCTCTTCACAGAAGAATCGGGACATGGAAGAAATGTGTCGACGCGTTTATCACGCTTTCGAACTACCAACGAAATCTCGTAATCAAGGCTGGACTGCCACAAAGCAGGGTTTATGTAAAGCCGCACTTTTACCCTGGCCAGCCTCATGAAATACCGTGGGGTGATCGAGAGGACAAGGCTCTATTTGTCGGTCGACTCAGCTCGGAGAAAGACCCCGCAGTCCTGCTTCAAGCGTGGAGCCTGCTCGGGGAAGACGCGCCTGCGCTCGACATGATTGGCGACGGACCGGATAGAGGCATCTTGGAAGCCGAAATCAAGAAGCGTTCTATGGGACGAGTCCGGCTGCTGGGAGAGTTGAGCTTTAGTGAAACTCAGAAGAGAATAGCAAGAGCAAAACTTCTTCTTGTGCCGTCTGTATGGTTTGAAGGGTTTCCGATGGTAATACGAGAAGCCTTTGCGTACGGTGTGCCTGTTGCAGCATCACGCCTTGGCGCATTGATGGAATTGGTAGAAGATGGTGTCAACGGGGTTTTGTTTCAGCCGCGTGCGGCGAATCAGATTGCTGAATCAATCCGCCGTTTGTGGAACAACCCCACCACTTTGGAGCGCATGGCGACGATGGCACGACAGACCTACTTGCGCGCCTATACTGAAGACGCCAATGGTGAGATTCTCAAGGCTATTTACGCCGCAGCCAAGGCGGCGAGGAAAGATCGTAAGTGAGGTGCTGGATTCGATTTCGAGTGCGGCAATTTGGTGATATGCCTTCTCTGCAAGTCTTTGCCTAAATTGACCCTACTTACTTTCATTTGTGCATCGTTGTCTAATTCGCTCGCAAATCCCTATAGGGAGCTTCTAATCCCGCATTCGGTACGGTTGCAAGCGGATCATCCCATATGTTGCCGCTGAGTGGGCACCCTAGGACCAGACAGGAGCCATGAATGAAGATTGGCCTTTGTGTCGGATAATCTGGCTGAGGAGTCGCTTCTCCGTACACCACGTTATTGGTTACGGAGATTCCATCACTGCCAGAATCCAGATAGATGCCGCCACTGGGGCCAGGGTTATCAACTATCAGGTTTGAGTCGATTGAGCTTCCTGGCTGACTTCCAATCATATAGACACCACCTCCGTCCGCTCTTTGCAGCATGGTGTCATGGACGTAATTAAATTGCACGAGATTTATTCGAGCAGGAGTTGGATCTTCTAGCCCCCAGCCCCAACCAATCGAAATCCCTGTGTAGGGAAGATGGGTCACTTCGTTATGGACCAAAGTAGTCTGCGCTGTGTACCCGACAAATATACCAACCGCCCCAGTGAACTCTGCGCCTGCGTCATGGATGTAGGAATTTGAAACAGTATTGCCTCTAACGATCATTCTGGGGTCTGAGGGGGCACGATCGTCGGCAAGCACGTCCCCGATCTGAATTCCGTTAGCTGAAATGTCAAAAACTTTAGCTCCCGATATGAGATTTCCGGTAGAACCAGACTGAATATCAATGCCGCTGCCACCCATGTGAACAAAGGAGCAGCGCTCAAATGTGGCATTGGCAACATACTGCAGGACGACGCCACCCGGCGTTTTCATGAACTCTTCGTGAGGGTTGGACAGGCTTTCATCCGTAATGAGTTTGCTTGGGTCGATCCGAAACGCCGCCTGTATTTCCGGAAAGCCTAGCCGTGACGATGCTTCAAGCCAGCTTGTATGCCCGAATGCGATGCCCGTGAAGGACAAATCCTTCACGGGGACATCGATTGTTCCGGTTACAGTCAATAGCGTTTGTAGCAGAGGGGCTATGACAGTTGCCGTTTTCATGTTCTCGCCTGAACGAGGAATGTAATACACGATGTGGTTCGGTCGGTCGAAATAGAACTGGCCTGGAGCCAGAACTTCGATGGCGTTTTCAAGATAAGTAGAGGTTGAGACCTGCATGCCGCCTTTATGGCGAGCCAGATAAAAGCAGGGGTTATCTAACGAAACATATGTACCGCTGACGGTTGAGGCGATACTTTGCAGGTCGCACATGGACTGTGACCACTGATTATAGGAGGAGAAGAGTCCTAGCTCCATGTCCGTCGGGTTCTTCCAGGTTGTGATGTCGTCAGCGATCACGAATCCAGCATCGCCCGTAATCGTGTCAGAATTAACAGTCATGAGTGGGTTTGTAAGCGGCATGCGGCTGCGGGTGGCACGCACACCATTCACGTAGATTTGACGAAAATTTTCGAGGTTGGCAGGGGCATACCATCGTCCTTGCGCATCAGGGCCAGCCCATCCGGTAATCTCTGTACCGCCGCTGACAGTGACCTGCTCGCCTGGATACGCCGACCAGCTCACGCCAGAATCACGCATGTCTAGTTGGAGAGTTTCGTCGAGAAAATAGGTTCCAGCTCGCAGATAGATCTTGGAACCAGCGGCGCGGTAGCCGCGCGCATTATCCCGAGCGTGCGCCAAAGTCGCGAACGGCGCGTCAATAGTTCCGGCGCTTTTGTCGCTACCATCAGGAGCAACGTAGAAAACTCCGCGAGTAGTAGCGATGCTGCCCCCGCAGGAGACTAGGCAATCCATACTCAGAAAAAGAAGTACCGTAAATACAGGCTCAGGTAGAAGTTTACATTTCAACATTGGTGAAAACTCCCAAATCGAGAAGCTCGACGCGGCACGAATCTTACATGCTGACCGTAGCTCCGGCAATCATGTACCATGATATATGATATTCTGTTGATGAATCGGCACTAGATCGCTATAAATTTATATTACAAAACGCGCGACGGCCCCAATCCAGAAATTTCGAAAGGCCAATTGAGCTTATTCCTTTGCCTATCCGGTTTACGCCGACAGCCACAATGGGTAGTATAAAAGCGGATCGTACAGGCAAGGGCAAAGTGATGGACGTTCTGCAACACGGCGATTTGCCATTTCCGCACTTGCTTCCGGAGTTTGAGCCCTGTTCCCGAAAGGCTGCTCCGCATACCTGGAAAAGGCTCGATGGGGAGAGGGCTTCCTCTGCCCTCACTGCATGAAGATGGGAGAGTCATTCCGTTTTGAAAACCGTCCAGGTGTTCTGCGCTGCAGAAAGTGTCGAAAGAATGCCCGGCTAACTGCGAGGACCGTAATGGAGCACAGCCATCCCCCTCTGAACGTTTGGTTCTGGGCAGCCTATCTGATTGCCAGTCAAACGCCCGGCATGTCTGCTGTTCAGTTTCAACGACAATTGGGGTTATCTCGCCACGAGACTGCCTTCGCGATATTGCACAAACTCCGCGCGGGCATGGTGCGCCCAGAGCAGGACCGCCTTCGCGGCAGGCTTGGCGATCATATGGAAGTCGATGAAGGCTGGGTAGGAGGACGAACACGCGGAGAAGACCGTGGCGTCCACCACAAGGTTCTCGTGGAAGCCGCCGTTGAGGTTCGTCAACGCAAGCCAGGAACGAAGCTTGATCAGCGGAAGAGTGGACGTTATGCCGGGCGAGTCCGACTTGCCATCGTGCCTGATCGAAGCGCTGAATCACTCTGCGGATTCATTGAACACGCAGTTGAACCGGGGACCCTGGTTGTCGCCGACGATTGGTCCGGGTATGCCAGCCTCGACAAACGCGGCTATCAATATTTATTTTGCCGCCATGGCGCTTGGCGATCCGAGCGTGGCTGAAGAATGCATGCCGATTATCTACCTCGTTTTCGCCAACCTGAAGCCTTGGCTACTCGGTACCCATCACGGTGTCAGCCATCAGCACCTTCAGGCCTGCTTGAACGAATTAACTTTTCGCTTCAACAGACGATTCTATCCGTTCAACGCATTTCGGTCCCAGCGCGGTATCGCTGGCGGCGCGACTGCTTCAACCTATGCCAGGCTCTACTCAGGAGAATGGCCACACCCTACATCCCGTGGTTTTGGGCGTAAACCGGATAGGCAAGGGTTGTAGTTCATCGAAACAGGAGATGGTGAAATGACAAAGCATATTACCTCTGCGAGTCCTGAAAATGATATATGGAAGGATTGCCATACCCCTCCTGTCGTTCGGGTGTTAGACGTTCCAATCACCTTTGCGAAGCGCGAAGAGGTATTGAGCGTTATTGAACATGCACGAAATGACGGTAAGAGAAGATACATTGTAGTCACCAATCCGCACAGCATTCTCATGTGCAGGCGCGATCGTCAGATGCTTTCTGCGACTCTTGGCGCTGACTTGACCTTACCAGACGGAGTTGGGACCTCGCTCGCGGCCCGGCTTTTAGCCGGAACAAGTGTAGGACCACGAACTCCAGGACCAGAATTGATGCTTTACCTGCTGGACCAAGGTCGCTCTCTCGGTTTGCGTCATTACCTCTATGGCGGACGGCCCGATGTACTTGAAGAACTTGCCAAGCAGATACGATTGCTTTTCCCAGGAGTTCTGATTGCAGGAACGCATTCTCCGCCGTTTCGCCCACTTGATGACTTGGAGGATGAACATGTCGTTGAGAAGATTTCCAGCATGGAACCTGACGTGGTTTGGATTGGACTCGGTGCTCCAAAACAAGAGAAATGGATGGCGAGCCATGTTGGCAGAGTTCGTGCCGCTGCTATGATTGGAGTCGGCGCGGCGTTCGATTATCACGCAGGCGCGGTCCCATGGGCACCTTGCTGGGTTCGCCGAGCAGGGCTAGAGTGGATTTATCGGCTGATGCATGAACCGGGCAGACTCTGGAAGAGAAATCTCGACAGTCCTTTATTTGTGGCGCTCGTCTGCGCACAGAAGGCGGGCATTGTTCGCCATTGATTGTGCACGATCTGGGAAGAAGATCTCGGCAGTTACTATGTGGTTACTTTATGGGAGAAATATTCATGCAAAAAGTCGCATTGATTACGGGAATCACCGGGCAAGATGGCTCCTATCTGGCGGAGTTGCTGCTCGGAAAAGGTTACGTGGTGCATGGCATTAAGAGGCGCTCGTCGTCGTTCAACTCGGGCCGCATAGATCGCCTCTATCAGGACCCGCACCAGCCCGATGCTCGCTTCCACTTGCATTACGGCGACATGAACGATTCGACGAATCTGATCCGCATCGTGCAGTCAGTGCAGCCGGACGAGATTTATAATCTCGCGGCGCAGAGCCACGTGCAAGTCAGCTTCGAGACGCCCGAGTACACGGCCAACGCCGACGGCATCGGTGCGCTGCGACTGCTGGAGGCAATTCGCATTCTGGGACTTGCGAAGAAGACGCGCTATTACCAGGCTTCGACCTCGGAGCTATTCGGCAAGGTGCAGGAAACGCCGCAGAGTGAAACGACGCCCTTCTATCCGCGCAGTCCCTACGCGGCCGCCAAGCTCTACGCCTACTGGATCACGGTGAACTATCGCGAGGCTTATGGGCTGCACGCTTCGAACGGCATCCTGTTTAACCACGAGAGCCCGGTGCGCGGCGAAACCTTTGTCACGCGCAAGATCACGCGCGCGGCGGCGGCGATTCACCTCGGTTTGCAGGAGACGCTCTACGTCGGTAACTTGGATGCCAAGCGCGACTGGGGCCATGCACGCGAATTTGTCGAGGGTATGTGGCGCATTTTGCAGCAGAAAGAACCCGGCGATTACGTTTTGGCCACCGGCGAGACGCACAGCGTGCGCGAGTTTGTTGAGTTGGCTTTCACCGAGGTGGGATATCGGATCGAATGGCGCGGCAAGGGCATCGACGAGACTGGCGTCGACTCGGCGACGGGCAAGGTACTGGTCCGGATCGATCCACGCTATTTCCGGCCGACCGAAGTGGATCTGCTGTTGGGCGATCCGTCGAAGGCCGAGCGCGTCCTGGGTTGGAAACACACGATCACGTTTCCGCAATTGGTCAAGGATATGGTGGTGTCGGACTTGAAGGTTGTAGCGCAGCAATCGAAGGTGCGGAGTATTGGACATGAGTAAATTCGAGTTGGGAGGAAAACGCATCTGGGTTGCCGGTCATCGCGGCATGTCGGGCTCGGCGATTACACGGCGCTTAGAGCGCGAACATTGCGAAATCGTCACTGCGACGCACAGCGAACTCGATCTGCTGGATCAGCCCGCGGTGAATGCCTGGATGGCTGGCCAGAAAATCGACGCGGTTTTCATGGCCGCGGCCAATGTTGGTGGCATCTGGGCCAATTCCACACGGCCAGCGGAGTTTTTGTACCAGAACCTGGTCATTGAGACCAACGTGATCGAAGCGGCGCGGAAAACGGGCGTCAAGAAACTGCTATTTCTCGGCTCGTCGTGTATCTTTCCGCGCATGGCAGAGCAGCCGATGCGCGAGGAAGCGCTGCTAACAGGCGCGCTGGAGCCGACCAACGAAGGTTACGCGATTGCCAAGATCGCCGGCATCAAACTCTGCCAGACTTACCGGCGGCAATACGGTTGCGATTTCATTTCGTTGATGCCCACCAACCTCTACGGCCGCGGTGATCGCTACGATCCCGAGGGCGGGCATGTCGTGGCCGCGCTGATCATGAAGATTCACGCAGCGAAGGTCGAGCACAAGCCGACCGTCGAGTTGTGGGGCACAGGCACGCCGTGTCGCGAGTTTTTGTTTTCGGACGATTTGGGTGACGCCTGCGTCTTTGCGATGAAGAACTATTCCGGCGAGATGTTTTTGAACGTCGGCACCGGCAAGGACATGACGATTCTGGAACTGGCCGAACGCATCGCGAAGGTCATCGAGTGGCAGGGCGAATTTACCTTCGATCGCTCAAAACCCGACGGCATGCCGCGCAAGGTGATGGATGTCGGCCGCATGACAGCCTTGGGATGGACGGCGCCGACGCCCTTTGAGGACGGCATGCGCGAAGCCTATCGCTGGTATACCGAGCATATCGCTTCGCACTGAAGATAACCGAGTGGTCCAGGTTATGCCTAGACCGAAGCGGAGCGCTGATCTTCTGGAGGACTGGCTAAGGCGAGCTTTGGCGTCGCTGGATGAAGGGTTCTCACTCAACGCGGTGGGACGACGGATCGGATGCAATCCGAGTTCAGTCATGCGCTAACGCGGTGCCCGGCTAGAGGGTGGAGACAGTGCGTTGCAAGTGCGCTTTTCTCCAGGGCGTCCGTTGAAGCTGGCCGCCTCACAGAGAAAGCGTCTTGTTCGTCTGCTGCTCAAGGGACCGATGGCGCAGGGCTACCGTACCAAGCTATGGACCACGGCACGTCTTGCCAAGTTAGTCGAGAGCAAGTTCGGAGTTCGCTATCACCCGGACCATATCGGTCGCCTGATGCACAGCGTCGGCTGGACTCCGCAGAAGCCGGAGAAGAGCGCGTTGGAGCGCGATGAGGACCAGATCGAACGCTGGTCAACGGGGGAAGACCACCCGCTTACCAACATCGGGCAGGCCACTCTCTTGGTTGACGAATTCGAGCGCGGCCAGGTACCGGCCGTCACCGGCTACAAGGAACGCGTGGCCCGCACGGTCCTTGTAGAATCCTGTTTGCTCGTCCCTGCTGGCCCGAGAGCATCCGTGCGCCTGTTTCTCAATCGGCGTTTTGGAGCGCTGGTTCCCGGCCTCCACCCGGCAAATTTCCGCGGAGATGCGCGGCAACGCCTAAGTTGCGCGATAGCATTTAGCTTGTATCGCTCATACATGGTGTGTCCGCCTGATAAATGATAGAGAGGCTTGCTATCGTTTATGGCATGGAACTGACAAAACCCTAATTGGCATGAGCGACAGAATGAATGGCTGGTTTGACAGCTAACCGCTTGAGTACATGCGATACCGATCTGCTGTGCTTCTTTCGAAACCGGAAACCAAACAGGAAGCCTCGACTTGGTCCTCTAAAACGGAACGATTCGCGCTGTGAGGTATCGACGTACGGGCGGATAGAACACGTGCCACAGAATTCCAATTGTGCAGGGGGCGGTCCGCTGCTTCAAGCTCCTGGGCGTTGAGCGAGCTTTCCATGGTAAAGCTGTCCCAGCGGCGCAATACGGTGTTGACAAGAAGCTTCAGATCGGAAAGAAAAGTGGCGTGGGCCATATACTCCACATCTAGCTCGCGCTTGGCGGAAGAACAACCGTGCGATAGTAGACTTCCAGCTGATCACTGGGCACATCGGCGAGAGCCACGGCTTCGTGAGCGAAGGCGAAGGTCGCTGCGCCTGTGATTCCCGGACGGCCCTGGAGACTGAAGATCGCATGTTCCGGCATCTTGGGGCGGGCACCTACCAGGCTCATATCCCCCCAAAGCACATTCAACAGCTGGGGCAACTCATCAAGCTTCCAGCGGCGCAAAAAAAGGCCTACAGGAGTGAACTGCTGGTTGTCTGTCGTGGTAACCGCATGGCGCTTTTTGTCCGAGGCGTCCGGCATGGTTCTGAATTTCAGAATGGTGAAAGTCTGGCCGTGACGGCCCATGCGCTTCTGTAGGAAAAAGGCGGGACCGACCGAGGTCAGCCACACAGCCAGTGCAATTACCAGCAAGACCGGAGCCAGGATCGTCAGTCCCGGCAGAACGCAGGCGAGGTCAAAGAAGCGCTTGGCGCCCGACCGCGACCATGGACTCAGCGGCTCTATGGGCAGATCGGGCAAGAAGCGCGACGCCGGCGAATCGTCGTGTACTACCTTCTCATCCGTGCCGCCGCGCACGTGATACCGCATGGAGCATTCCGATGCATTCTCTTCTGCATGATCGTCAGAAACTGTCATGAGATGTGAGTTGCTGCTCAAATTGCCCTCCAGAGACACAAACGTCCTCAAAAACAAATGACGTCCAAATTTTGTAAGAAGAGGGCACTGTCTTCCCGCTGGCGTGTCTGAAGACGCCGTCGAGCGGCGTACTTTCCTGCTCTTGTTCGTCAAGACAAACGAATGTCCGATCTTCGTCGTTCACCGGTAAGCGTCTTGTCTTCCCCTCTGGACAGGCATGCTGCGCAGGTTTGACGATGGCGTCATGGAACAGTTGCTGACACAGGGGTTGGAGCGGCGGATTCGGGTGCACCGTTCGGTAGCCGAGAAGCG
>Ga0224531_1000049_pt1 | contig 77127 bp, 57 predicted proteins | sample CBST100metaG_FD_179876 | JGI IMG/M metagenome (GOLD analysis project Ga0224531, IMG submission 179876) | Peat soil microbial communities from Stordalen Mire, Sweden - C.B.S.T100 | ecosystem: Environmental > Terrestrial > Soil > Wetlands > Peat | place: Sweden: Norrbotten County, Stordalen Mire...
GCCGTAGGGCAGGGAGAAATCGCCGAAGTTTCGGCGGTGAGTCCCACCGAGATCATGCTCAACGGCAAGGCTCCGGGTGAAACCAGCCTGATCATCTGGGACATTCGCGGCGGACGGCAGTTTTTCAACGTGCGGGTGCGGGCCAGCATTGGGCAGACGAGCGACAGCCTGGACGCGGTGCGGCGTGAATTGAAGGCCGAGTTGCCGGGGCAGGAGATTCGCGTCAGTTACGACAACAACAGCATCTTTTTGCGCGGCACGGTCAAGGATCTTACTGATTCGGCGCGCGCGGTGCAGATTGCCTCGACCGCGGGCAAGGTGGTGAACCTGCTGAATGTGGCCGTGCCCAAGGCCGACGCGCAGATTTTGCTCAAGGTGCGTTTTGCCGCCGTGGATCGCAGTAGAGCCCGGAAGCTGGGGATCAATTTATATAGTCTCGGTCTGGGAAATACCGTAGGCAGCATTTCAACGGGACAGTTTTCACCGCCGACCATTTCGTCGGGCAGCAGCAGTAGCAGTAGCAGTTCGTCGAGTTCCAGCTCGGGTTCGACCTCGTCATCGAGTGGTTCGGCCACGTTTTCCAACGAATTGAACCTTCTGGTCTACTTTCCCGGATTGAAGGCCGGTGCCGACATTGAAGCTTTGCAGAGCGAGGGCGTGGTGCAGGTCTTGGCCGAGCCCAACGTCATCGCCGCCAACGGCAAGCAGGCCAGCTTTCTGGCGGGCGGCGAGTTTCCCTATCCGGTGGTTTCGGGCACTTCGGGCGGCACCGCCGCGGTCAGCATCGAATTCAAGGAATACGGCATTCGCCTCAACTTCATTCCCACCATCACTCCGCGCGGCACCATCCGGCTGCAGGTCGCGCCCGAAGTCAGCGCACTCGACTACACCAACGAGGTCGAAATCTCTGGCGTCGAAGTGCCTGGCATTACCTCGCGGAAGGTGAACACCGAAGTGGAGCTGGCCGACGGCCAGAGTTTCATGATCGGCGGCCTGCTCGATAAAAGCGTTACGGAAACCTTCCAGAAGATTCCTTTCCTGGGTGACATTCCAGTGCTGGGCAAGTTCTTCCAGTCCGAGTCGAAAACCAAAAACGATACCGAGCTGATCGTGATCGTGACGCCGGAGATTGTTGCACCGCAGCCGGCCGGACAGCCGCTGCCGGATTTGAAGTATCCGGAAAAATACATCCCCGCCAACTCGAATATTCCGATGCATCATCCCGACACCAAGACTCCGGAGAACACGCCCGAGCCCGCGCCGGCGACGATTCCGGTCGAGAAGCTGGTCGATAGCATGAAGCAGGAAAAGCCGCTGACGGTCGGCGGCGGCTTTAGCCCTTCGTCGGGATCGAGCAGCACGGGCAGCTCGGCGGGTAGTTCGCAGCAGTAGATCGAGTCGGCTTTGGGTGCGAATCTGACAAGCGACGGCGGCAAACCGATAAGTGGATGGCGGCGGATTGCCTTTGCTGTGCGCCAGCGCATCGCGGCGCGGCGCGCGGCGGTCGCGGTGTTATTGCGCGTAGAAAATCGCACGCGGGGAACGGTGCTGGCCACACGGCTTAAGGCCGCGCTTACTTCGACGGCGCGACGGCGCGGGTTGCTTGGCTGCGACGGCCTTGAGCCCGGCGAAGGGCTGTGGATCGCGCCCTGCGAATCGGTGCACACCTTTTTCATGCGCTTTTCCATCGACTTGGTCTATCTGGACCGCAAGGGGTGCGTGCGCAAGCTACGCTGCGCGGTAGGCCCGTGGAGGCTTTCAGCCTGCCTGACTGCGTACTCGGTGCTGGAGCTGCCGGCGGGCACGATTCGCGCCACGGGGACCGAACGCGGCGACCGGTTGGAGATCGTACCAGCGGATCAGAATTCCGAAAAGATAGAAGCAACCTAAGCGTTGACGGCGTCTGCGCGGCGTGCGGTGGCGCTCGCCGCCAGGTACCAGACGAGCAATGCCGGCGCGATCCACAAGTAGAGATACGAAGCGACGCCGCGCACGGTGTAGACTTCGGCGTCCATCAGCAGAATCATCAGCGCCGGCGCGGCCACCAGTGCGCGGAAGCGCGTTGCGCAAGCGCCGTGCATCAGCGCGGGAATCGCCAGACATAGATCGTAGAACCAGCAGTAGGGCGCGACCAGCAGCGAGACGAGCGCGAGCAGGCTGCCGTGCGAGGTCCAATCCCAGGATGCGCGTCTGCGCCAAAAGTAAACGAGCGCCCAGAAGCAGGCGAGGGCTGCGGGCAGGTATTGGAGCCAGAGGGCGTGGGGCGCGAGCCGATTGCGCATGAGGGCGGCGAGGCAGGGAATAAAGTCGTTTTCGACGGCGGGCGAGCGCATCAATGCGAAGTAATCTCGCCAGGCGTGAGGCGCGATAAGAAAAGCGGCGGCGCTGGAAAGCGCCAGAGCGGTGACGGCTCCGGCCAGCAGACGAAAGGCGCGCGCGGCGACAATCCAAACGATGAGCGCGGCGACAAAGGGCAAAAGCAAATGCGGCTTGAGGGCGCAGAGCCAGAGCGATGCGCCGGCGGCGAAGGGCCGGGTTTTATGCAAGCGGAGAAAAAGCGCCAGCCCCAGCAACGCAAAGAGCGCGGTTTGGCCCATGGTGAAGCAGATCAGCGCCGGGGTGAAAGAAAGCGCGAGCGCGGAAGTAAGATTGTCGGCGGAAGGATACAGCGGGTGAAGCAAATGTACGGAGAGAAACAAGCAGGCCAATAGCGGCAGCGACCAGAGCGCGGCGGCGAGATGGATTCCTAAAAAGCCGAGCGGATAGGCCAGCGGCAATGCCCACGGCGGATTGCGCATGAGAAGAACGATTTGGTAGGGAAATCCGGCCGAGTGCTCGATCGACAGGATGGCGCTGCCGTCGTAGGGATTGGCGTGGCGGAGCAGTTGCTGTCCGGTCGCCCAGTAGGAAACGAAGTCGCGCGAACCAGCCAGATTACCGGCAACCGGAATCGCGAAAAAAAACAGCGCGGTAAGTGCCAGCGCCAGCCCGGCGGCAGTTGCAATCGCAAACGCGGCAAAATCTGGTCGAGGTTTTTCCGCGGCGTTTTCTGACGAGCTGGGCATGGCAGCTATTCTACGAGAGCCGCCCGCGCCGCACACAGGTAATCGAGCATCTTCCGCTTTCAGAAGAACGTTGTCGTACTCATTCTTGATGAGTCAGAACGGCGCTGGAGCCGTCGCGCGGATAGCGCAAGCCGAGGTTTCCTATTATGATTTAGCTCATAAGTGGGGATATTCATATGCCAATGTATAGATATTATTTGTCACCTATAAGCTTGAGCTCACCTTCCAAAAACGCCGGCATAAAGAAAAGAGCTTTTCTGTCGCTCTGTGCCGCGTTTCTTCTGGCTGGGCCTTTGGCTTTCGCTCAAACCACAGCTTTGCCGCCGCAAGCGCAACTGACCGCGCTTCCCAATGGCGTCGAATTGACCGACGGATCGGCGCGAATCGATGTGCGGATTCTCGAAGACCGCGTGGCGTCGGTGCATGTACTCACCGGCGGCCAGGCAACGCCGCGCACGTCGGTAATCTCTCCTCAGCCCGCGCTGCGCGCGCCTGCTTCGATTGCGCGTTCGGAACAGAAGGGCGTCTACACGCTCACAGCTACCGGCATTGCCGTGCGCATTCAAGAGGCAGCGCCTTATAGCATTGCCTTCTTCGACGCCACGGGCCGGCAACTGCTGCGCAGTGAAGATCCATTTGGCGAAGCACGCGATTCCAGCATCGCCATGCAACGCGCGGACAGCGAAACGCTTTACGGCATTCACGGGCTGGCGCTGAACGAGCGCTTCGGCGAGCTGGCGCGCGATGCGGGCGGCCGGGCCGCGGCCGGCGCGCAGGGCAACAGTGGGGCGCCGTTTGTTTTTACCGCGAACTATGGCTTGTTAGTGGATTCCAACGGTGGCGAGTTCGCGACCGACTTAGGTCGCATCGATTTCCGCCACGGTTCGCGTCCCGACGTCGAATATTTTGTGATGGCTGGTTCTCCGTTGGAGACGATGGCCTCGCTTTCTCGCCTTGTCGGTCCTCCGCCGATGCCGCCGAAGTGGACGCTGGGTTTCTTCAACAGCCAATGGGGTTCCACGCAAGATGAGGTTGAAAAGATCGTCGCCACGTATCGCGCCAAGCATCTTCCCTTCGACAGCTTCATCCTCGATTTCGACTGGAAGGCATGGGGCGAGGACGACTACGGCGAGTGGCGTTGGAACAGTACCTCGGGTACGGGTAGCGTTGCGCCCAATAAATTTCCCGACGGCGCCAGCGGCGAGTTCGCCCGGCGGATGACGGCCGAGGGCGTGAAGTTGGTCGGCATTCTCAAGCCGCGCATTCTTGTTTCGTCGGCGGAAGGCGAGAATAAGCCAACCGCCGCCGCGGCTTACGCCACCGAGCATGGCTTTTGGCATGACGGCGAAAAGCCTTCATCGGATTATTTTTCCAATCGGCTGGCGAACAATATCGATTTCAGCAAACCGGAGGCGCGCGCCTGGTACTGGCAGCATTTGTTGCCGGCATTCCGCACGGGAATGGTAGCTTGGTGGAGCGATGAAGCCGACGAAGACAGCGACGAGCAGTTCAACAACTTTCAGTTTTTGAACATGGGCCGCGCCCTCTACGACGGTCAGCGCGCGGATTCGAATCTGCGCGTCTGGTCGATCAATCGCAACTTTTATCTTGGTTCCAGCCGCTACGGCTATGCGGGTTGGTCGGGCGACATCAGTACCGGCTTTGCCTCTATGGCTTTTCAGCGCCGGCGCATGCTGGCCGCGCTCAACACCGGCGAGTTTCATTGGAGCATGGATACAGGCGGATTTGGTGGCCATCCAACGCCGGAGAACTACGCGCGCTGGATGGAGTTTGCCGCCTTTGTGCCCATCATGCGCGTGCATGGCGATCTGAACGAAAAGCGCCAGCCATGGGTTTATGGCCCGGTGGCCGAAGATGCCGCGCGCCATGCGCTCGAATTGCGCTACCAACTGCTGCCTTACATCTATTCTTACGAGCGTCTTAACACTGAGGGCGAGGCGGGGCTGGTGCGTCCGCTCTTCTGGCAGTTTCCTGCCGACCGCGAAGCTGCAACGCTGGAATCGGAGTGGATGTTCGGCGACGCGCTGTTGGTTTCTCCGGTCGCTGCGCAAGGCGCGACTTCGCAGGCTGTTTATTTGCCCGCCGGCAAGTGGTTCGATTACGCTACGGGCCACAGCTACGCGGGCGCGCAGCGCATTCAACTTCCGGTAGACGCCAAGAGCTGGAAGGACATTCCGCTCTTTGTTCGCGCCGGCTCCATCTTGGCGACGCAACCGGTCGAGGAGTATGTGGGCCAGCATCCGGTCGCCGAGATTGCGCTTGATATTTTCCCCGCCGATTCTGCCGCGGCCTTCACGGTCTACGATGACGACGGCCAGAGTTACGACTACGAAAAGGGAATCTATCTGCGGCAGCGAGTCGCCGCGCAACGCGACGGCAAAAAAATTCAAGTCGCGATCGACGCCGCCAGCGGCAGTTATAGCGGAGCTCTCCACACCTACCTGCTGCGGATTCACGCCGCTGCGCGCAAGGTGACGATCGACGGCAAGCCGCTGCCCATGGCCGCCGCCGCAAATAGCTCGTCTTCTGACGCTGTCGGTACTTGGACGCAAACCAGCGATCGCTTCGGTCCCGTGGTCCTGGTGCGCGTCGTCGCCGGAGCTAAAACTTCTTCAACCGTTGTTCTGCAATAAGAAAAAATCTGCAATAAGAAAAATAGGCGCGACGGTCTTCCGCCGCGCCTATTTCATTCCGGCCCTGATTCTTGAATCGCGTTGAGCGGAAGACGTATGGTGGCGCGCGCGCCGAGGCCGTCCTCACGGTTTACAAGTTGAATTTCTCCGCCGTGAGCGCGCGCAATCTGCTGCGCTAACGTCAGCCCCACGCCGCTGCCGGTTTGCTTGGTGGTGTAGAAGGGGACGAAGAGATTGTCGGCGTTGGCGATGCCCAGGCCGCGGTCTTCAATGGCGATCCGCACGGCCGCGCCGCCGACCTTCCAACCGATGCGCACTGTTCGCTCGTTGTTGGCCAGCGAGGCATCGACGGCGTTGGCCAGCAGATTGATCAGCATCTGTTCCAGCTGATCGGGATCGGCGCTGATGTTGATCTGCGGACCGGACTCGATTTCAATCGGCAGCCTTTGTTCGAGCAGCGCCACGCGCTCGATGAGCGGAGCCAGCGGTACCGGCTGGAGCCTTGGCGGCGGTAATTGAGCCAGCTTGCGGTAGGTCTGCACAAAGCGGTGCAACGCGTCGGCGCGGCTTTCGATCACGCCCAGCCCGCGGCGAAAATCGTTGCGCACGGTTTCATCTTCATTTAAATTACCGACGCGCGTTAGCAAACTGCCGGCGATGGATTTGATCGGCGCCAGCGAGTTCGACAGTTCGTGGCCAAGCACGCGAATCAGCCGCTTCCACGCAGCTTGTTCTTCTTCCTGGAGCGGCAGGCTCACGTCGGTTAGCAGCAGCATCGTGTGCGGCGCGCCCTCTTGGCGGAAGGCGGCTTTGCGCAGCAGCCAGCGTGCGGGCTTGCTGGCAAAGGCGTGGATGCTCTGATCCGGCGCATGAAGCAGATCTTCCAGCCCCAATTCGCGTGCCGTGCGTCCCAAGCTGCGCGCGTAAGGAATTCCAAGAAACTTCAGGCCGGCGTCGTTGACCAGTTGCAGCAGCTCTTCGCGGTCGAAGGCGAACAGCGGCGTGTGCACCACTTCAAGAATGCGCGCCAAAAGCGCGGTAGCTTCTAGCGAACGTACGCGCTGCCGTTGCAGCAGATCGGCCAGGGCATTGATTTCGGTCGACAATTCGCCCAGCGCATCGGTAGTGCCGGCGTTGCGCGCGCGGAAGGAGTAGTCGCCTTCGCGCAGCGAAGAAACGACGTTGGCCAGGGTTTGCAGTGGACGGAAAAGGGTTTCGAGAAGCGCTGAAGAAACAAGCGCGAAATAAATCAGCAAACAAAATGCGAGAAGAAGAACGGCGGCAAACCCAATGTGGCTTCGATACAGGAGAAAGCCCGCGCAAAGAATTCCGGGCAGCGCCAACAGCAGACAGAGCAGCCGCGCCCGGACGATCGCCGAGCGCTTGCGCCTGCGTATGCCGCCGTCATAGCCCATATTTTTCTTTGCGCCGATAGAGCGCCGCGCGGCTCAAGCCGAGCGCGTCGGCGGCTTGCGAGATGTTGCCGTCGAAGCGGCGCAGCGCCTTGCCGACCAGCAGCGCTTCAACATCGTCGATGCTCATGTTCTCGATGGATTGCGAAACCGCGCGCGTGGGCGCGGCGGCCAGATCGGCCGGCTCGATTTCATCGCCGCGGCAAAGCAGCACCGCGCGCTCGATGGCGTGCTCCAGCTCGCGCACGTTGCCGGGCCAGGCGTATTGCATCAACTGCTGCATGGCGGCGGTGCTGAAGCCGTTCAACTGTTTGCGATAGCGCGTGCGATTGCGATTTAAAAAATGCTGGGCCAGCAGCGGAATGTCTTCGCGCCGGTCGCGCAGCGCGGGCAAGTGAATTTCCACGGTGTTAAGGCGGAAGAGCAGGTCTTCGCGGAAGTTGCCCTGCGCGGCCTCTTCGTCCAAATGCGCGTTGGTGGCCGAGAGCAGGCGCACATCGACGTGGCGAGTTTGCGAGGAGCCGACTCGCTCCAACTCTCCGGTTTCAAGCACGCGCAGCAACTTGGCCTGCTGATGCAAGGGGACGTTGGCGATCTCGTCGAGAAAAAGCGTGCCGCCGTTGGCCAACTCGAAGCGCCCGATGCGGTCGGAGCGCGCGTCGGTGAAGGCACCCTTGACGTGGCCGAAGATTTCGCTTTCGAAGGTGCCCTCGGGCAGTCCGCCGGCATTGACGGCCACTAGCGGCATTTGCGCTCGCGGAGAGGCGGCGTGCAGCAGACTCGCGACGATTTCTTTTCCCGTGCCGTGCTCGCCGGTGATGAGTACGTTGGCGTCCGAGGGGCCGATCTGCGCGATCAGCTCCAGCACCGGCTGCATGGCCGGCGCGCTGGCGATAAACTCCGTCTTGCCTTCGGAGCGCAACAGCAGATTTTCTAACTCCAGCCGGCGCGCACGGCGCAGCGCCTGATGCAGCTCGGCGTGCACGCGGATGAGCGAGAGCAACCGTTCGTTTTCCCACGGCTTCTGGATGAAGTCGCGCGCGCCGCGCTTCATGCACTCCACGGCCAGATCGACGTTGCCCCAGGCCGTCATCACGATCACCGGCAGCCGCGGGTCGAACTCCTGAATGCGCGCCAGCAGATCGAGACCCTCCTGGCCGGAGGTGGTGTCGCGGGTGTAGTTCAGGTCGATCAGCAGTACGTCGTAGTCGTGCTCGCCGAGCGCATCGAGCAGCGCCTGGGGCGAACGCACGGAGTCTACCGCGATGCCCTGCGGCGATAGCAGCAGTTCGACGGCTTCCAAAATATAGGATTGATCGTCGGCGGCCAGAACGCGAATTGCTTCCTGTTTACTGTCGATTTTCCGCCTCCACAACGCCTTTTTTCACTTCGTCGATCGAGATACCGTACTCTTCCAAAATCGAGCCCGTGGCGCGCCGCACTTCGATGCGCGCTTTTTCGTAGGCCGTTTCAGCCGTCACCAGCGCCGAGGCGGCCAATGCCAGGTCGTGTTCGGCGGCCAGCGTTTGCTGGCTCGATCCGGCGCCCAATTTCTGCTCTTGTTGCATAATATCCAATGTCTTCTGCGACAGGTCTCGCGCCTTGCGCGCCGCCTCAACGCGGCTGGCCGCCTGCTCCAGCGCATAGCGGGCGTTTCGCACTTCGATGCGGATATTCTTTTTCAATTCCTCAAAGTACACCTGCGACTGGCGATACTCAAGCTCGGTGCGATATTGGTCGGCCTTGGCGATGCGGTTGCGCAGCGGGATGCTTAGCGAAAGCCCCACCCGGTACTCCGGTGCGGTGTCGTTTAAAGCATTTTGAAGCGCGCCTCCGTAACTACTGGGCAGATCGGTGGTCGTGCTGGGACTGTAATATTTCGCATTCATTGTTCCCGCCGCGCCGGTTCCCACATAAACGCCGTAAAGATCGAGCGATGGCAGCATCGCGTTGCGCGCGGTCTTCCGGCTTAGCTCGCGGTTCTCGAGGTCGAGTTTTGACTCTTGCAATTCGGTGCGAGTGGCCAGTGCCGCGGCGATCATCTGCTGCACGTCTTCGGCGATGGGCTTGATCCGCGTAGCGATGCGGTCGGTAGGTACCACCGGCATTTCTTCGAGCGCCTGGTCGTCGAGGGTGCGCGTGATGGCGTTTTTCATGTAGAGTTCCTGTAACTCCAGGTTGGTTCGCGCCACGGTCAATGCTTGCTGGCGCGCGGCCAATTCGCTCTCCGCCTTCAAAACATCCATGGCGGGAATCGCCTGCAACTCGAGCTGCTTGCGGTTGGTGTTCAGCGTCTCCTCGGCGAAGGCTACCGAGCGCTCTTCTACCTGCTCATTATCGTAGGCGTTTACCAGATCCCAATAGAGATTGCAGATCTGCGTCACGGTGGCGATGGCCTGCGCGCGAAAGGCGATGTCGGAGATCTTCTGGTTGGTTTTGGCGATGTGCAGATAGCGCAGATTCGGACCCAGTCCGAAGCCAGCCAGCAGTTGTTGCTGCACCACAACCTCCATCGACGCGGAGTACGAGGGGCTGAAGTAGTCGTATTTGCCGTTGGTCGTAGCGCGGCTGTTGTTCCAGGTCACCTCGACGCTGCTGCCTGTTGCGAATGCCTGGCTGTAGTCGAAATTGGCTACCGAGGTGTTGTATTTGTAGAGGGGAACGCCCTCCACCTGAAAGTTGGTCAACTGTTCGGAGGTGTGGTCGTTGTAGACTTTGGCGGTAATCTGCGGATCGTAACTCGAAACCGAGGTGCCGGTTCCCAGCGTGGATGAGACCAAGCCCGAAGCGCCCGCGCCGGCGCCGCCCGCGCCGCTTGATGTGCCACCGGCGCCGGTGCCCGCGCCGGCGCCGCCGCTGCCGCCGCCGGGCGTGCCCGAAACTACGCCGGTATTTACGCCGCGCACCGAACCGCCGGCCGCCGTGCGCAGCACGTCCATCCGCGCGATGGGCAGGTTGTAGCGCGCGATCACCAGATCGAGATTGTTTTCCAGCGCCAGATCAATGGCGTTGCTGAGTGAAAGATAGATTTTTCCGTCGCGTACCAGCGCGCTCAAACGCGCGGAGTTAACAAGATCTGGCGGCGGCGCGGTTCGTCCGCGATAGGCGCCGAAGGGTTTCAGCGAGTGCCTCGTTAGTTGATCGAAGGGAATCGCGCTTGGTTTTGCGGCGGCCTGCGCGGGCGTTTGCACGGAAGTTGTTGCCGTCGCCGGCGCGGAGGATTCCGCGGCTTGCGCCAGATTTACCTGCAACAGAAGAATCGCCGCCGCGGCTTGCGCCGTTCGGCTCCAGTTTGTTTTTACCTGTTTCACTTCGATCTGATCTCCTCGGGTTGGGCCGTCAACTTTTCATCGCGCTCCAGCCAACCGTCGCGTAGCTCGACGATGCGCGAGCCGTAGTGCGCGTTCTCTTCAGAATGCGTGACCTGTACGATGGTCGTGCCCTGGCGATTGAGTTCGCGGAAAAGTTCCATGATTTCGCGCGCCTGCGTGGAGTGCAGATTGCCCGTCGGTTCGTCGGCCAATAGCAGTGCCGGCGCATGCACTACGGCGCGCGCAATGCCCACCAGTTGTTGCTGCCCGCCGGAAAGCTGGCTGGGATAAAGATCTTTTTTGGCCACGATTCTGAAGCGGTCGAGAATGTCGGCCACCATTCCCTGGCGCTCTTTGGCCGGCAGGTTTTTGTAGCTGAGCGGCAGATCGATATTTTCAGCGACCGTCAGATCGTCAAGCAGGTGATAGCTCTGGAAGACCATTCCCGTGCGCTGGCGGGCCAACTCGGCGCGCTGCTTGCGGTTGAGCGTGTGCACGGCCGTTCCCTCAAACCAGTATTCGCCGAGCCAGCCGTCGTCGAGCAGGGCGAGCACATTCAGCAGAGACGATTTGCCCGCGCCCGACGGGCCCATGACGGTGAGGAATTCTCCTTCGCGAATCGTTAGTGCAATGCGTCGCAGCACCCAGGTTTCCGTGTGTCCGTTTTTGTAGCTTCGTTCTACGTTTTTCAATTCGATCATGATGACAAACAGCTCCAATCTTTCAGCCGGGGATTTTCGGTCAGGTTATTCGGCGCGTAGCGCCTGCATGGGATCAATGGATGCGGCGCGGCGCGCGGGAATGACGGATGCCGCCAACGCTAGAACAAGAATGACAAAAGCCGCCAGCGCCAGAACAAGCGGATCAAGAGGATCGACCTGGAAAAGCAGCGAGCGCAACAGGCGCGTAGCGAAATAAGCTCCTACCGCTCCGATGCCGCAACCGATCAAGCCCAACTTTGCGCCCGAAACCAGAATTATTCGTATTACGCTCGCGCGTTGCTCTCCGAGCGCAAGGCGAATCGCCATTTCTTGCGTGCGCAGCGCGGCGGAAAAAGCGATGACGCTATAGATGCCCAACAGCGCCAGCAGCATGGCCGCCACGGCAAAGCAGGAGATGAGCACGGTGTTGAATCGGCGCGAAGCCTGGCCCTCTTCGACCACGTGCTCCATCGATTCCATGTGCGTCAGCGGCAGCCGCGGATCGATGGCGTGGACCGTCGAGCGCAAAGCGCTCATCATCTGCTCGGGAGGCAACTGCGTGCGCAGCACAATCGAGCCGCCTTGGCCATTCAGCATGTCGGGAGGAGCTAGCGCGCCATAGGAAATTGCATTCTGTGCGGCGGGCTGGTAGATCTGCTCCCGCGTCGGTGCATCGGCGGACTCCTGCTTGATGTCGCCGATCACGCCCACGACCGTCATCCAGGGCGAAGGCGTTTCCGCCAAGCCCCAGCGCAGGCGCTTGCCGATGGGGTCTTGGCCGGGCCAATAATGTTGCGCCAGGCTTTGGTTGACGATCACCACCAGCGGCGCGCCCGCTTGGTCGGCTTCGGTAAAATCGCGGCCGCGCAGCAGCGGAATTCCCGCCGCGCGGAAGTAATTTCCTATCACTTGAGAAGCCCAGGAAAGATTGGGGGCGGCGCCCTTGGGCGAAACGTAACCCTCCGCGACAAAACCATTGCCGTCTTGGATTCCCGCGGCGGGCAACTGCGAGGTGACGCCCACGGCGGTCACTCCGGGTAACTGCTCCAGCCTGCGCCGGAGCGCGCCGTTGAATCCGTCGATCGCGGCTTGCGTCGAGTATTGCTGCTCGGGTAAGTTATAGCTCGCGGTTAAAGTATGATCGGTGCGAAAACCGAGATCGACCGAGCGGAGTTTTTCAAAGCTGCGCAGCAAAAGGCCGGAGGCCGTGAGTAACATCAGCGCCACGGCCAGTTCCGTAACGACTAACGCCGAGCGCAAGCGAGCATGGCCGCCGCCGGCCGAGCTCGTGCGCCCGCCTTCCTTCAACGCGTCATTGACGTCGGCGCGCGCGGCGGTGAAAGCGGGAATCAGCCCGCAGAGCAGGCCGGTCAATATCGCTAGCAGCAGAGCGAAGGCGGCGACTTTCCAGTCGAGACCGATGGCGCTTACGCGCGGCAGAGTTTCCGGCAAAAAGCTCAACCCCGCGCGCAATGCAACCGATGCCAACCCCAATCCCAGCAATCCGCCGGCCACGCTGAGCAGCATCGTCTCTATCAATGTCTGGCGCAGAACCGCGGCTCCGCTGGCGCCCAGCGCCATGCGCACGGCGATTTCGCGGTGGCGGCGAATCACGCGCACCAGCAGCAATCCGGCAAGATTGGCGCAAGCAATGAACAGCACTACGGCGACGGCAAGAAAGAGCGTGCGTACCAGCGGCCGGGCTCTCTTCGTCGTGGATTCCTGCAAGGAATGAACGAGCGGATGAATGCGTATGCTGGACATGAATGCGGGAAAGTTGCGCATGATCCCTTGCGCCACGCCGGCGGCATCCTGCTGCGCTTGCGCGGATGTAATGCCCGGCTTCAGCCGTCCGACTATTGAAGAATTCCAGCTTCCCGCGCCCTGCACCAGTTCACTCTGCGTGAAGCTGACGGGAACCCAAAGCTCGCTGCGGTTCAACTGGCCCGGAAGCAGCGGAAATTCGAACTCGCGCGGCATGACACCGATGATTTCGTAAGGCTTGCGGTCGAGCAGAATCTTCTGGCCGAGAATATGCGCGTCGCCGTGGAAGCGGCTGTGCCACATCTGGTAGCTGATGACGGTCACCTGCTGGTGGCCCTCGTCTTCCTGCCGCGTAAAAGCCCGCCCCAGCAGCGGAGAAACGCCCAGCGTGGGAAAGACGCTGGCGGTGAGACGCGCGGCGTTGATTTGCGCCGGATCACCCATTCCGGAAAGTTCATAACTGCTCGATTGGTAGCCACCGAGAGATGAGAAACTGTGCATCTCGCGCGCATAGATGCCAATCTCCGGCGCGGTCTCTCCAAATTCAGCGTCCGCGCCGAGCCCCGCAACCTCCAGGGCATCGGCGAGCGTCACCAGCCTGCCAGGATCGGCGAAGGGCAAGGGGCGCAGCAGAACGCCTTCCACGATCGAAAAGATGGCGGTTGTAGAGCCGATGCCGAAGGCCAGCGTCAACACGGCGGTCAGCGTGAAGCCTGGCGATTTGCGCAATTGGCGCAATGCGTAACGAAGGTCGAGCCATAAATGATTCATCGCGGAGTTTCTCCTTTGCTGTCATCGGCGGTTCACTTATTCGCTTCTGAGCGCCTGCATGGGATCGATGGATGCCGCGCGACGCGCCGGCAGCCATGCCGCGACCAGCGCGGTCAGAATCAGGACCAGCGCGACCGCAATAAAGTTGGCGGCGTCATGCGCCGCGACGCCGAACAGATATGTGCGCGCGAGCTTGACCGCGAACCAGGCGATGGCGCTGCCGGCGACCAGACCGATGCCGATCAGAATCGCGGCCCGGCGCAGAACGAGTTTAAGAATGCCGGCCTGCGGCGCGCCAAGCGCGATGCGCAGGCCGATTTCGCGCGTGCGCTGCGCCACGGCGAAGGAAAGCAAGCCGTAGAGTCCGACGGCGGCGATCGCCAACGCCAGCGCGGCGAAACCTTCGAGCAGGTGCGCAATCAGCGTCTGGCTGCCGAAGGAATCTTCCACGGCTTCGTGGATGGTTTCCACGTCGATCGTCGTCGCATCGGGCGCAACTTCGTGCAGTGCTTTGTCGAATTGCGCGCGCAGCACATCGGCCGGAACCGCGGCGCGAATGGCGACTTGAATAAATGCCTGAGCGATTCCGTAAAGCGGCGTGCCCGGTTCAATCTGCGCCAGGCAAAAGTAAATTTCCGGCTTGGTTGGCGCGGTGACCTTCGCCTGCTTCATGTCGCCAATGACGCCGACGATGCGGATTTCGTGAAAGCGTCCGGTTTTGCCCATGGAAAGCACGTGACCGATGGCGTCCTGGTTGGGAAGGTATTTATTGACGAAGGCTTGATTGACGACGGCAACCGGCGGCGCAGCGGGCGAATCGTCTTCGGTAAAGAAGCGGCCACGAAGCATGGGAACACCGAGCGCGTCGACCAGTCCGGCCGACGCCAGCCGGCCGTCGGCTTGCGGCTGCTGTTTGAAGGGAACATCCTTGTGGTCGATATTCGTGATGATACTGACCGCAAAGTTGGTGCGCAAAGGCAGAACGGAACTGAGCGCCGCGACCCTTACGCCGGGAATGGCGCGCAGCCGCTCGATGAGCGGCAGATAGGAGGTGCGCACGACATTCGCATCGCCGCTTTTGCCCGCTTCATCACCTAATTCATGCGTTCCGCCGTTCAGGATAATGCCACCGGTGAGCACATTCTGCTGCGTAAAGCCGAGAGGCACTTGGCGCAGCGAATAAATGGTGCGCAGAAAAAGTCCCGCGCCGGCGAGAAAGACGACGGTGAGTGCCAGTTGCGCGACGACCAGCGCTTCGCGCGTATGATTTTGCCGCGCCGAAGCCGTCGTGGTCACGCCTTGCAGGCTGCCGCGCACATCGTGGCGCATGGCGGCGAAGGCAGGGAAGAGCGCGCAGAGCGCCGCCGTGACGAGTGTGAGCGCGGTCATTGCGGCTGCGACGCGCCAGTCGAGATGAATGGCGTTCGACATTGGCACGATGCGCTCGATCGAATGCCAGAGAAAGTGGATTGCGGCTTGCGCCAAGAGCAGACCAACGACAGCGCCCGTGCTACTCAGGAGCAGGCTTTCAACCAGTGCCTGTTGCAGCAGTCGCATGCGGCTGGCGCCCAGCGCGGCGCGTACAGCTTGCTCGCGCGTTCGCGAAACGGCGCGCGTCAGCATGAGGCTAGCGACATTGAGGCAGGCCAGCAGCCAGATGCCGAAGGCGACGCCATAAAGCAGAAGCAGCGGCTTGCGAGCGCGTTCGTTCATCGATTTTTGATATTCGACGATTTTTAGTTTCGCCGGTATGTTGCCGTCTGGATTCTGCTTGGCAATCGTTGGCTGTACGCGATTAAGATCGGCTTCTAGCTGCGCCGCCGTCATCCCCGAGGGAATGCGCGCATACATCTCGCCGCCTAGATCATCTTTGCCGCTCATTGCGGTGCGCGTTGCAGGTGGAATCGGTTCCGGGGTCCAAATCTGCGGCTCGTCGTTGCCGAAGGGGAAAGAAAAACCTTTGGGCATTACGCCGACGATGGTGAAGGCGGCCTCTTTGATGGTGAGTGTTTTTCCGACGATGTTGCGATCGCCGTAGTAGAGTTTGCGCCACGCTGCTTCGCTCAACACGACCACGCGATTGCGGCCGGGCTGGCTTTCGTCGTCAAGGAAGGCGCGCCCCAATATCGGTTGCACTCCCAGCAGATGCAGCAGCGAGGCTTCAACGCAGGAGCGCTTGACTTGCATCCGTCCGCCGGGACCAACGACGCTTGCCGGTATCTCGTTGAACGAAGCGCCGATCTGCATCCGTCCGCCAGTAGCATCGCGCAATTGAAGCATGTTGGCATAGTCCATGCTGTAGTAGGAACCAGGGTCAAACTGCGACGAATCGAGCTGCACGTCAACTAGCCGACTGGCGTCCGCGTAGGGCAACGGTCGTAGCAGCACGCCGTTGAGCACAGTAAAGACCGCCATATTCGCGCCTAATCCCAGCGCCAGAATGGCGATGGCGGCGCAGGCAAAGCCCGGCGAGCGGCGCAACTGGCGCAAGGCGTAACGCAGATCGTGAAGCAGCGAATTCATTTCCTGTTCTCCAATGAAAACTATTCGGCGCGTAGCGCCTGCATGGGGTCGATGGATGCGGCGCGCCGCGCCGGAATCAGCGTTGCGCCGAGCGACACCACTGTGATGATGGCGATCGCCAGCGCAAGGCTGGCGGCGTCGAAGGGAGAGAGTTGATAGAGCATCGATTTCAGCGGACGGATCGACAACAGGGTGAGGGGAATGCCCGCGCTGAGTCCGCCGACGAGCACCCACAGGTTTTCGCGCATCATCATCCGCAGCACCTGGCCGCGGCTGGCGCCCAGCGCCATGCGAATGCCGATCTCCGTGGCGCGGCGGCTGACGCGGAAGGAATGCGAGCCGTAAAGCCCGGTGGCCACCAGCAGAGCGGCCAGCAAGCCGAAGAAGCCGCTCATCGCCGCGAACATGCGTTGCAGTGCATACGATTCGTCGAACTGCTCCTGCTGGGTCACGGGCTTTTCGAGAGGCACATTGGGATAGAGCGAGGCAACGGACTTGCGCAGTTCCGGCAGCATCGCCATTGCCTCGCCGCGCGTACGCACCTCGATGTGCTCAGTGCCTAGCGTTGGCCCCTGCATGGTGGCGTAGTAAGCCATCGGCGCCGGCTTCTCATCCACCGACGTGTACTTGCTGTCCCGCACTACACCAACGATGGTGGATTTCGCCATATTCCCGTGAACGACATGGCCTAATGGATTTGTATGCGCCAGGTATTTGTTTACAAAGGTCTCGTTGACCAGGGCCACCGACTGCGTATTCGTTCCATCGGAGTCGGTGATGTCGCGACCGGCAAGAATGGGAATGCCCATGGTATGAAAGAAATCTGGGCCAACGCCGTTGGTAAACATCGTTTCGCCTTGTTTTTGGACTCCATCGAGAATCAGATCGCCCGCATTACACCATCCAGATCCGGGAGTGTATTCAACCATTGAGACAGCCTCCACCCCAGGCGTCTGACGCAGCCGGTCGAGCAGTGTGCGATAGAAGAGGTGGGGATCGGTCTGGCCCTGCGGCGTTACGCCGAAGACGAGTAGCCCTTGCGCCTGCATGCCGAGGTTTTGCGCCGCGTAGTTGCGCAGAGTGCGCAATAGCAGCATGGCGGCCATTAACAACACCATGCAAATGGCCATCTGCCCGGCGAGCACGACGCGCCCGCCCAGAATGCGGCTCCGGCTGGTGGTTACGCTGGAGGCTGTGGCGCGCAGTACGCCGGCAACCGGCGCGTGGATTGCGCTCCATAACGGAATCAGACCGAAAAGCAGCGCGGCTAGCGCGGAGACCGCGAGAGTGAAGAGCAAAACATTGCGGTCTGGCGTGAGGCCGGTTTCGATTTGCGCCCAGTGCGCGAGTGCACGCGTAGCGCCCAGCGCGAAGAGCCAACCGAGCACGGCGCCCGCCGCAACCAGTAGCAGGCTCTCGCACAACAATTGGCGAAAGACCGCAATCCGGCTGGCTCCAATTGCCAGACGCAGGCTGAACTCGCGCTGCCGCTCGCTGTTGCGCGCCTGCAGCATCATGGCCACGTTGGTGCATGCAATCAACAGCACCAGCGCCACCAGCCCCATCAGAATGCGCATCGGCTCGCGATATTCCTCGCTATAACCCGCCAGGCCGCGCGCGGGAACAAAGTCCAACAGCGGCTGCCACTCTTTGGGATCGAACGTGCCGACGGTCTGCTTGATCACCTCGCCAAAGGTTCCAGCCAACGCTTGCTGCGCCTGCATCGGCGTGACGCCGGCGCGCAGCCGCGCCATCAGGCGCAGACACGACCAGTTGGAACCGTAGAGCGTATTGAAACTAGAACCCCAGGCATTTAGTTCAGCACGATTTTGCAGGGGAATCCAAAAATCGGTTACCGTGCCTGGCGAGACGCCTTTGAAGCCGCGCGCCGTAACGCCCACCACCGTCATGGGAATCCTTTTGACGTAGAGCGTCTGACCGAGAATGGCGGGATCGCGCGCATAACTCCGCGTCCAGTAGTCGTAACTGATCACGACAACCTGCGCATGAGCTTTTTCATCGTTCAATGCGAAGCCGCGCCCGCGTTCGATTCTCGTACCCACGCCGGAGAAGAAGTTGCCGCTGACTTCTGCGCCCGCAGCCTCCTCGGGCAACTCTCCATGACGCACCGCTACGCCGCCGGAAAAACTGAGCGGCACATAGGCGATCAACTCCTCGAAGACATCTTTGCGCTGGCGTAGCGCCTCGAAGGTGGCTTCGGAAAACGAGGTACTTGAACTTCCCGCACTGGTGACCTTCGGCGGCTGCCCCATGCCATTCGCCATGCGCACATAGGAGAGGCCCTCGGCACGGCTGACCGGTAGCAACTGCATCAGCGTCGCGTTCATCACGCTGAAGACGGCGGTATTGGCGCCGATGCCGAGCGCCAGCATCAACACGATAATCAGAGTAAAGCCCGGCCGCTTGCGCACCTGGCGCAGCGCGTAACTTAAGTCCCGTATCATTACGCCTCCGCTTCTACTTCATCCTCGAGCTTTTTCAGTTCCGTTTCACTGACCACCTTGCCGTCGAAGAGATGTACTTCGCGCTGCGCATGGCGGGCAAAGCGCGGGTCGTGCGTGACCATGCAGATGGTCGAACCTTCGCGATGCAGGTCGGCAAGCAGGTGCATCACCGCTTCGCCGTTTTTCGAGTCCAGGTTGCCGGTGGGCTCATCGGCCAACAGAATCGAGGGCGAGCCGGCCAGGGCGCGCGCCACGGCCACGCGCTGCTGTTGGCCGCCTGATAGCTGCGCCGGATAGTGCCTCATGCGGTGCGCCATGTTCACACGCTCCAGCGCTTCTTTCACGCGCCGCTTGCGCTCGGCCGAAGCCATGCCGGCGCGATAAGTCAGCGGCAGTTCGACATTTTCTTCGACCGTGAGATCGCCGATCAGGTTGAAGCTCTGGAAGATGAAGCCGATCTCCTGATTGCGGATGCGCGAGCGCTCGCTGAAGCTCAGGTTCTCAACCGGATTGCCGTTCAATTGATAGCGGCCGCCGGTGGGCGTGTCCAGCAGTCCGATGATCGACAGCAGCGTGGATTTGCCGCAGCCCGAAGGGCCCGACATCGCCAGATATTCGCCGCGGTTGATCGTGAGATGAATGCCCGACAGCGCGTGGGTTTCAACTTCGTCGGTGTAAAAGACCTTGGTCAGGTCTTCAATTTCAATGAGTGTGTCGTTCGATGCCATTGCAATCTCCCTTGTTAGTGGACAGTGGACAGTGCGCAGTGAACAGTAATGATGCGGCTTATTGAAAACTGAAGATCGCTTACTGACTACGGATAACTGTTCACTGCTCACTGTGTACTGCTTTATTCCAGCCGGATGCGGTCCGCGTTGTCGTAGCGCGACATGTCGGAAAGAATCACCGTGTCGCCTTCTTTCAATCCTTCGATTACCTGAATTTCGTTTACCGAGGCGCGGCCCACCTTCACCGGCACGCGCGTGGCGTTTTTGCCGTCGGCGTCGATGCGGAAGAGACTCAGCGTCGAGTTCTCGTTGCCCAGCGCGGGCCGGCCGACGAAGAGTACGTCGTGCATCCGCTCGAGGTCGATGGTGCCGTCAACGCTTAATTGCGGCACCGCGCCGGCGGGTAGCGGCCCGTCCAGTTCTACGTCTACGGTGCGGGTTCCGTTCACTACCGAGGGATCGATGCGCGTGACGTGTCCGGGAATGGTTCCGTTGTGCGTGTCGATGGCGGCCGGCTGGCCGAGCTGAATGTCGCGCGCCTGCGTTTCGGCAATTTGCAGAGCGGCTTTCAGCTTGTCGCGCTGGATGACCTCGGCGACCGAAGTGCCGGCGGTGATGTGCTGGCCGGCCTGTACGGGCGTGGCCAGCGGCACCAGCGTTCCCGCGATTGTGGAGTGAACCTGGAGAGCCGACACTTGTTTTTCATAGAGCGCCACTAGCGCTTGCGCCTGCTCGATTTTGGTTTTTTGCGAGGCCAGTTGTACCTCGATGCCGTGCCGGTTCAGATCGAGCTGCTGCTGGCTCAATTGGTGCTGCGTGGTCAACTGTTCGGCCGTGCGCTTGGATTTTTGATAGGTGAGGCCGGAGATGACTCCGAGGTTGTAGAGCTGTTTGTCGGTTTCGGCCTGCAACTGATCTTGCGCGTAGTCGGTGCTGACCTGCGCGGCCGAAGTTTTTTTATCCATCAGCGAGCTTTCGAGGGTCGCGCGCAGGCTTTTGTAATCGGCCGCGGCAGCCTTTAGCGCCAGCCGCGCGTTGAGCAGTTGCTGCTCGAGCTGCGGATCGGCCAGATCCATAATGACGGTCTTCGGCGTGACCGGCGTTCCGGGTAACACGCGAATCCGCACCACGGTGGCGTCGCTCTGGGCCGGGATCAGCTCGATCGAGTCTTCGCGCGGAACCAGGCTGCCGGTCGAGGAGCGAACCTGTCGGATGAGCGGACCGCGCTTGACCGTGTCGGTCCAGATCGTCGAGCGATCGACGGGTGGCGCGGCGGGCTTGAGCCGGGAGACGGCAAAGGCGAGAACCGCGAGAACTAAAACTCCGACGCCGGTCCCGATTGCGATCCGGCGCCGCCTCTTCTTCTTCAAATCAGGGCGTGCGATGTCCATTGCACCCTCTATATGAGCATGTGCGTTGCCAATCCAGTTGCGCTTAGGAATTATTGAAAACAGAGGCTTTGGCTTGGATTTCCAGGAAATTATCGGCTGTCGCGGTGACCGTTTGCGGCCAGCAGTGTCCGTTTTCGAACAGTGCTGGCCTTTGATCTGCGCATGGATCGTCTGCGCGGCGAGATTGGCGATGGAGGCTTTTGGGCGGGGCTTCGTCTCTATGCGCGAGCGCACGCGGGCGGCGTGGTGACGAGCATCGACCTCGAACGCGCGATGGAGAAGGCCAGCGGCCGGAACCTTTCAGCGCTACCGCTTTACACCTTCAGGAGATTTGCTTCCGGTTTCCGTTGCCGGCTTTCTACTCCCGGTTTTTCTTGTGGATCTCGATGCTGAGGCGCTTGATCTTCTGGTTGAGGGTGGAGAGCGGAATGTGGAACTGCTCGGCGGCTTCGGTCTGGTTCCAGTTGCAGTGCTCGAGCTTTTCGACGATGATGCGGCGCTCGATGGACTCCATGATGTCGAAGAGCGAAGAGTTGGGATTGTGCTCGAGCAGCGCGTCCTGGAAGCTGCGGCCGGAGATTTGGCCGGGAAGCAGCTCGGCGCCGATGACCGGGCCGGTGGAGAGCACGACGCCGCGCTCGATGGCGTTTTCCAACTCGCGGACGTTGCCCGGCCAGTCGTAGTCCATCATCAGGCGCATGGCGTCGGTCGAGAGCTTGCGCGGCGCCATGTTGTTCTCATTGGCGTAGAAATCGAGAAAGTGCTGGACGAGCAGGGGAATGTCTTCGCGGCGGGCACGCAGCGGGGGCAGATCGACAGTGATGACGTTGAGGCGGTAGAAGAGGTCTTCGCGGAATTTGCCATCGCGCACGGCCTGGCGTAGATCGATGTTGGTGGCGGCCAGAATGCGCACGTCCACCTGAAGCTCCTGAATGCCGCCCAGGTGCATGAAGCGCTTGTCTTGCAGGACGCGCAGGATTTTGGCCTGTGTATCCATGCCCATGGTGGCGATTTCGTCCAGAAAGAGCGTGCCGCCGTTGGCGACCTCGAAGAGCCCTTTTTTGCTGGCGACGGCCGAGGTGAAGGCGCCCTTGACGTGGCCGAAGAGGGTGGACTCAAGCAGCTCGGAGGGCATGGCGCCTGTATTGATGGGCACGAAGGGCTTGTCGCGGCGGGGCGAGTTGGCGTGCAGCGCTTTGGCGATGACCTCTTTGCCGGTGCCGCTTTCGCCTTGAATGAGGACGGTGGAGCGGCTGGGCGCGACCTGGGCAACCAGATCGAAGACCTTGAGCATGATGTCGCTTTTGCCGACGATATTCGAGAAGTTGTAACGCTGCTTGAGAGTGCGCTTGAGCTGAAGATTTTCTTCTTCGGCGCGGCGGCGGGCGACGGCCGAACGAATGTCGGCGAGAAGTTTTTCGTTGTCCCAGGGCTTTTGGACGAAGTTTTCCGCACCGGCGCGAATGGCGTCAACAACGTTTTCGACGGTGCCGTAGGCGGTAATCATAATGATGGGCAACTCGGGCTGGCGCTCTTTGAAGAGGGGCAGCAACTCGAGGCCGTTTTTGCCGGGCAGCGCGAGGTCAAGCAGAACGAGGTCGAAGTTATTCTGCTCGATCATGGCCAGACCGGACTCGCCGTCCGTGGCGGTTTTGACCTCGTAGTTTTCGAGCGACAACAGAACTTCAAGGGATTCGCGAATACTGGCCTCGTCGTCGACGACAAGAATCGAGGCGGCCGGAGCACTGCTATGGGCGGCGGATGAGGAGATGGGTGCGTTAACCAGCTGTGCGCCTTCGGCAGCGAACTCGGGAGTGGAATCAGACATGGACAGACTTCCTCAATAATGGAAACTCGATATGAAATGTAGTGCCGGCGCCGACGGCGCTCTCAACGCGAATTTTGCCGGCGTGCTCCTGAATAATGCCGTAGCTGACGGAGAGGCCCAGACCCGTGCCGCGGCGTTCTCCGGGTTTGGGGGCGGTTTTGGTGGTGAAGAAGGGATCGTAAATGCGCTTAAGGTGTTCGGGGGCGATGCCGGAGCCAGAATCGGCTACGACAGCCTCGACGTGGCCGTTAGCCAGTGTGGCGATGCGCAGAGTGCCGCCGCCGGGCATGGCTTCTTTAGCGTTCAACAGCAGATTGAGAAAGACCTGTTGCAGTTTGCCGGGGTTGCCGTGAATAGGCGGCAGATCTTCGGCCAGATCGAAATCGAGGGCGATTCTCGCGGTTTTGAACTGGTGTTCGAGCAGCGAAATCGTGTCGCGAATCACCTGATTGAGATCGGTATCGCGGAACTCGGTGGTTGAGGTGCGGGAGAAGTTCAGCAGGCCGTTGGCGATTTCCGAAGCGCGGAAGCTCTGCTGGATGATCTTGTCGAGAACCGGCCCCAGACGCGGATCGCCGCGCAACTGCTTGGAGAGCATCTGCGAGTAAGAGGCGATGACGGCCAGCGGCGTGTTGATTTCGTGGGCGACGCCGGCGGCCAGCAAGCCGATGGAGCTGAGCTTGTCGGCCTGCGAGAGCTGCGTTTCCAGCGCAACGCGCTCGGTGATGTCGTCGACCAGCACGATACGGCCAACGGGCACAAAGTCGCGCGAGACCAGCGGTGCGACGGCGACGTTGACGGTGCGCTGCTCGCCGGCGCGGGTGGTGAGCGCGAATTTGTAAAGATTATGCACGCCCTGCTCGTCGCCAAAAGCCTCGATGCCCTCGACAAATTCGGCGGGAAAGAGAGCTTTGAGATCCTGCCCGATAGCTTCGGCACGGCTGAGGGCGTACATGGCCTCCATCTGCGCGTTCCAGCTTTCCACGCGGCCGTTGAGATCGAGAGCGATGATGCCGACGTTGATCGACTCGACGATGTTCTCGTTGAATTCCTTGAGGCGTTCGAATTCAGTGATTTTTTCTTCCAGGCGGGCGTAGAGGCTGGCGTTTTGCAGGGCGATGCCGATGTAGCTGGCCAGCGAGGCGAGCAGTTCGACATCTTCGCTGGAGAGAAAGTCGCCGCCCAGCGTGCGGCCCAGGCCGATGACGGCGATGGTGCGATGGGCGGCGGAACTCTGGGAATCGCGGTTAGCCGCGCCGCCCGATGAGGACGAGACAGCGACCCGACAGGGCAGGTAGTAGTTGAGATCGAGCAAAGCGGCGGTGCTTTGCTGGGTAGCTGGCAGGTGGGGCAACTGCTGTGTGTTCTCGAAAAAAATGTGGGTGTGGTTTTGCGCGTGGTCGAAGTCGAGAAAGCCGAGATCGAGGCGCTCGGCGCTGCTGGCCTTTTTATCGAGATCCTCGGGCAGTCCGTGGCCGGCGGCCAGGCGCGGACAGCCAGCAGCATCGGTTAAAAAGATGGCGACGCGGGCAACCAGAAGAGTGCGCGGCAACTGCTCGACGATCGAGTCAAGCAGGGCCTGAAGATCGGTTTCCGAACTGAGGCCACGGCCAAATTCGACCAGCGCCTGGCGGTAATCGTAGCGATGGCGGTCAAAGGCGCGGTCGACCCAGCCTTGCGTGCGGCGCTTGAGGGGATCGAAAACCGCGGCCGTAACCAGGATGGCGACGACCAGACCCCAGGTGCGCACGGCCTGCGGCATGGCGTTGTGCACCAAAACGGAGATCAGCGCGATGATGCCGAAGTAGCCGCCCAGAAGCAGTCCTGTGGCCAGCGTGTAAGCCACGCCGCGCTTGAAGATCAGGTCGGTATCCATCAGCCGGTAGCGGACAATGGCCCAACTGAAGGTCAGCGGCAAAATAATCTGCGAGAGGCCGGCGAGATTCGCCAGCAGTTGCGGCGGATTGAAATGCAATAAATAAGGAACGGCGTAGAAGAAGGTGAAGGGCAGGACGGCGAGCAGGGTGCCGCGCGTAACCCACTTTAACTGCTGGCGCAAGAGCGGCGTGGTGGCGAGGCTGTAGCTACGTAGGAACAGGAGCGCGGCCATGACGTAAAAGAGCGCGTCGTAGGCGGTGGCGATCTGGTTGAGCCGGTCCAAAAGCAGCTTGGTGGCCTCGCGGGTACTGATCGACCAGAGCCACAAGGTGAGCAATCCGAAGCCGGGAGCGTAGACGGCGGGCAACAGCCAGCGGCGGCGCAGTCTTTTCAGCCGCTCCTCGGGGAAGCTGAGCGCGAAGTGCAGGAAGAGCGCCGGTTGCAGCGCTTCGGCGACGACGTTGGTCCAGAAGACGGCCCAGTCCAGAGCATCGAGCTTGGCGGTGTACTTGAGCGAGTAGAGCGCGAAAGAGACCAGGCAGAAGAAATAAAAATGCGTAGAGCGGGGCGCGCCCCAGCGGCGCAGCAGGACGTAAAGACCGATGACGAGATAAACAAAACCGATCAGGCGCAGACCTATTTCAAGGCTGCGATCGAGCGGCTCGGGAATCACTTTGATCGGCGTATCGAGGGGAATGCCGTCGCGAGTGACGCTGTAGTAAACCTGACCGTATGCGCCGGCGCCATAAAGGGCGCGCTCCAGATCGGCAACGCGGGCGACGGGCGTGGCATTCGCGTTCGACGAAGCGGCAACTCCGGTGGGCAGATCGCCTACGCGGATGACGGCGCGCTGGCCGGGCTTGTCGGGCAAGACCTTTTCGGCCTGATGGCTACCGGAAACCTCGCGCAACCAGACACCGTCGACGGGCGCGGCATTCGCGTTCGGCGAAGCGGCAACGCCGGTCAACAAATCTCCTACGCGGATGGCGGCGCGCTGACCGGGCTTGTCGGGCAGAACCTTTTCGGCCTGGAGACCACCGGAGACCTCGCGCCACCAGACACCGTCGTCGGGCTGCTGAAACTGGCGCTCCTGCAGGAAGTTGAAGATCGCCAACAGGAAGAGCGCCGCTGTAGCTAAAGCTAGCAGCGTGGCCTGCACGCGATTAATGAGACTCGTATCCATCGGAGGGAGGTCTTTATACCATTTTTATTCTTGCACGTTGATTGCCATGCCGGCAGGACGCGCTGTCATGAAAAAAAAGCCAGGCAATTATTTGAGAATACGTTAGATATGGACGGTTGGTTCCAGGGAAAAGTCAACGGTGAGCAAATTAGATGCAAAAAAGCAGAAGAGTAATCCCGGAAAAAGAATACATATATGGTAAACAGTATAGCGGCAATCTTCGCGATTTATAGCGCGTTTCATGGTTAAAGCTATGAAAGATAGCGGGAAAATCCGGTTTTAATCCGTCGTTCGGGTGCGAACGAATATGAGGAGCCGCGCCGAGGTACAAATGATTTACGGCCCGGCTTCAGCACCAACCGTAGCTGGCTCGGAGGTTGTTACTTGTGTTGAATGTGGTGTTCGATAATGTACACCGGAATCCGGATTCGGACACTTCGGGCAGTGACAGGGGCGGCCGCGAAGGGAAGCTAGCTGAAAATGACCACCCGAGCCGCTATAGCTTGAGCGGTTCGCTAACTCGCCGACTCTTCGTTCAGCAGCCGCTCGATTTCGACTTGCAAACACGCGGTAATCTCCGACTCGCTCATGGCCGGATCGAAGCGGATGGCCGCGCCTACACGAATCTCGATTTTGCCAGAGCGGAACCAGCGACCCCGTGCCGCTTTGATTTCGCCTACTCCGCAGAGCGCCACGGGCACGACCGGTGCGCCGCACTGCCGGGCCAGCAGCCCGATTCCCGGACGAAAGCGCGCCAGCTTGCCCTGGGCCGAACGCGCGCCCTCGGGGAAGACCAGCACGCTATAGCCGCGATCCATGGCGTGGCCGGCGTGGGCAAAACTCGATTGAAAATCGCGCAGCCGGGGCAGCGGAAAGACGTTGAAGAGCGCGGTGACCAGCCAGTAGGCCGCCGGGCCGAAGAGATTGAAACTCTTGTGGTCGGCGGGGTTGCGAAAGCGGCGAAAGTCGTCGAGCATTTCGCCCGACATGGCCGCCGCGATGCGCCGGCGCAGTGGAGCGGCCAGCGCGTACTGGACCAGCGGGCCGTCGTAGGCGGTGACGTGGTTAGCGACGACGAGCAGCGGGCCTGCGGGCAGCGGCGGTTCTGGCTCCACGACGCGCGGAGCGGCCAGCAGCCAGACCAGCGGCCGCATCACAGCTTCAATAAAGGCGGTGCGAATCCACTGGAAGGGGCGCGACCACGGCCACACGGGATAGACGAAACGCGGACGGCGAACTTTTGCGGGGGCTGCAAAAGGCGCGGCATCGGCGGCGCTCTGTTCCCTGTTCACTGTTCCCTGTTCACTGGCTTCCAGCCCCTCGCCCCTAGCCCCTAGTCCCTGCTCTTTTACGTCGCCGGCAACGAGCTTGCGCAAATCGCCGAGGGTCGAAATGCCTTCAAGCAGGTCACCACCGCGCACGACGCCGAGTTTTTCTTCAATGGCGGCGGCCAATTGCACCCTGCCCAGGCTGTCCAGGTGCAGGTCTTCGGCCAGACGCAGCTCATCGCCCACGCCGAGATTGGACACGCCGGTAATCTGCGCGATCAGCGTCAGCAGCCAGTCGGAAGAGGGAGCGAATGCGCTTTCGGTCGCGCCTTCATTAGCGGTTGCGGCGGCGGCCTGAATGCGATCGAGCCAGGCGGCGACCGGGCGGCGGCGTACCTTGCCGGTGGAGGTGCGGGGCAGATCGGGCTCGGGCCAGAGCACCCAGCGGCGAATGCGCTGGAACTCGGCCAGCGCGGCGTTGGCTCGCTCGATGGCGGCCGGAGCGCCGTCGCCCGCTCCGCGACAGGCCAGCACGGCACAAGGCTCGGGACCATTCGCCGTCTGCATGGCGACGACCGCGCAGGCGGCGACCTCGGGCTGCTGCTCGATCACTGACTCGATGTCTTCGGGATGAATGTTCAGCCCAGCCGAGGTGACGATTACTTCGCTCTTGCGGCCGATGAAGCGCAGCTCGCCGGTCGGCTGCCGCTCGGCCAAATCGCCGGTGGCGAGCCACTCGTCTGCGCGCTTTTGCAGCGCGCCGTCTTTCCAAATGGCGCTGGAGATCATCGGTCCGCGGACCAGCACTTCACCATCGGGGCCGAGTTTGACCTCGCGGCCGGCCATGGGTTTGCCGATGGTGCCCCGCGCAACGTGGAAGGGGTGGTTGAGGGTAATCAGCGCCGTGCTCTCGGTCATGCCGTAGCCCTGAATCAGGACGAAGCCCAGTGCGTTCCAGAACTGCTCGATGGGGCCGGCCAGCGCGCCGCCGCCGGAGACAAAGGCCCAGAACTTGAGCCCGAAACGGCGATGCACGGCGCGAAAACGCCACCAGCGTTGCCAGGCGCGGATTCCCTGCGAATGTTCCAGACGGTTGGCGAGATCGGGATCTTCAGTTTCAAGATGGGTTTTGAGCAGCGCCAGCACGCGTGGCACGGCGGCCAGCACCGAGATGCGCTCGTCGTGAATCAGCTCGACGATGCGCGGGGCGGCCAGACGGCTTTCAAAATGCAGCTCGGCGCCCAGCACCGGCGGAATCCACAGCCCCATCGTCTGCCCGAAGACGTGGCTGAGTGGCAGCGTGTGCAGAATGCGCAGCGGATGAACGTAGCGCTCGTAGCGCATGTAAGGCCGCGCGCCCTCTTCGATGGGGCTGACGCTCGACAGCACGTTGCCGTGGGTGATGACGACGCCTTTGGGGTCGCCGGTGGTGCCGGAGGTGAAAAGAATTTCAAGCGGCGTATCGCGCGAGAGCCCGGTGGCGGGCGCGGCCTCTTCGGCGGGCAGCGCGCCGGGCCAATCTTCGAAGGTGAGTTTGGCGAGTTCCGGCGCATTCAGCCGATCCAGCAACAGCGTGTCGCCGACGGCGAGCTTGGGTTGGGCGTCGGTGGCCACGCGGGAGGCGAAGTCGGCAGAGCCTGCGGCGTCGAGCGGAACCGCGAGCGCGCCGCGCATCAGGCAGCCGAAAAAAGCGGCGATCCACTCGGCGCTGTTTTCACCCCATAGCAAAACGCGATCGCCGGAGCCGATGCCGCGCGCGGCCAGATGTGCCGCGAAACGGCCGGCCAGATGCGCCAGCTCCGCGTAGGTGGTAACGCGGCGGCGATTGCCTTGGTAGCGCACGACGGCAATGTTGCGGTCGAGGCGGCGAAAATCGTCAACGAAAGTAGCCAGATGCTCGCGCATGAAATTTCCCGAAGGATCATGGTAGCAGCGTCAACGATCCGCCGTGTTCTCCAGATACATTTCCACGCGATCGGTCGTCCAGGTGGCCACGCCAGCGCCGAAAAAATCCGCGTCTTCGGTCCAGATCGGAGAATCGAAGAGCATGGCCGTGGCCAGGATCGGCCAATCTTCAATGTCACGCCTGATCAGCCGCCGCTTGGCTTTGGCCTCGAATGCGGAATAGGCGTCGCTACCGATTCGCTGAATGACCTTGCTGATTGCCAGCAGAGTGGCCGCGCTCTCGGCCATCGGAAGGCCACGCTTGGCGAGAATTGCGGGAAGGTGTTCCTCTACTTCGGAAAAAGCCGCCTCTGGCGCAACGAAGCGCGTAATGCCGGCGTATTGCGCCAGGATCGTGCGCACACGCTTTCCTAGAACGGCGCGAATCAGAATATTCGCGTCGAGAACCAGGATTTTAGCGTCCGGCACGCCGCGCCTTCCGAAGCGTCTTGAACTCGCTCACAAGTTCCTCTTCCGCGGCGCCAGAGGCAGCCAGCATCGCGTCCAGCCGCTCGCCGGCGCGGCGCAACGCGGCCAAATCCTCCTCTTGCGGGCGTTGGGGCGTGGGTACGTAGAAGCCGAGCGTCCTGCCATGGCGCGTAATCGCTACCGGTGCGGCCGCCTCAAGATAACCCGACAGGTTTTCGCGAAACTCCCGTACTCCCACTTTGGCGGTTTGCATGGCCCCTCCGTTGTGTACACAATGATAACACAATTTGGCCACTTCACCGCCAGGCCATCGTACACTGGTTGCGGCAGGGGTTCCGCATGAAACGACTCGCTCTTGCATTCGCCGCTTTGCTCGTTGCCGCGCTCATGGTTTGGGCGTGGTATCAGGCGATCTATGTCGCTCCCGACGAGCAGACCATGCATGAGGTGCAGCGCATTTTCTACTATCACGTGCCTTCGGCGATGGTCGCCTTTCTGTTTTTCGCCATTTCGCTGGCCGGCTCGATCGGCTATCTGGCACTGCGCCGCGACCGGCCCGAGAGGGCACTGGTAGCCGACGCATGGGCTGTATCCGGAGCCGAGGTGGGCGTGGTTTTTTGCACCGTGGTGCTGATTACCGGGCCGATTTGGGGCCGGCGCGCCTGGGGCATCTGGTGGACATGGGATGCGCGACTGACGACGACGCTGGTTCTGTGGTTGATCTATGTAAGTTACCTGCTGCTGCGCCGTTTTGCCGCCGGACCGCAGATGCCGACGCTGGCCGCGGTGCTGGGAATCTTTGGCGCGCTCGACGTGCCTATTGTGTATCTGTCGAACCGGCTCTGGCGCACGCAACATCCAGCCCCGGTCTTCGGCGGCGGCCCAGACTCCGGCATCAAAGACCCGCGCATGCTGGCGGCTTTCGGCTGGAATGTGTTGGCGTGGCTGGCCTGGGGATTGTTGATTCTGGCGCTGCGATTTTTCGTCGAGCGCCGCAAACAAAAGATCGCGGCCGCCGAAGCGCAGGCGGCGCTTGAAGCATAAGCGCGCGCAAGGAGAACGAACGATGAACCCAGCAGCGATTCTCGATCACCGGTTTACGGTTGCGGCCTACGCGATTACCTGGGCAATCCAACTGGGCTACGCGATCTGGTTGGGGATAAAATGGCGGGCGCTGCGTCGGCGCTCGACGCGATAGGGCGATCTTCTCCGATGCGTGAGCGAATAATGATCGCAGGTTTTTAGACTTTCCGCCGCGGCGGAGCGCAGAAAACACGGCAAATTACGCTCAGGTGATGAATAACTGATTTTTCCCTTGATGGAACTTTGACTGAAGAGGTCCGCCGAATCGCCAGGCCGTTAGCGGGAGAGGTGGGCGAATTCGGAGTGGTTACGACTATAGAGGAAGTAAACGACGAGGCCGATGACGAGCCAGATGAAGAAAGCGACCCAGGTCATGATCTCCAAACCCATCATCAGGATGATGCAGAAAAAGATGCTGAGGATGGGAAATAGCGGGCCGAAGGGTGCGCGGAAACTTCGGTGGCGTTCGGGTTCGCGGTAGCGGAGAACGATGACGGCGATCGAGACCAGCACGAAAGCAAATAGGGTGCCTATGTTGGAAAGGTTCGAGACGGTGCCGATATCGAGCAGTCCGGCGGGAATGCCGACGACGAAGCCTGCGACCCAGGTGGCGAAGGCCGGAGTGCGGAACTGGGCGTGGATGCGGCTGAAGATGGCCGGCAGCAGGCCGTCGCGGGACATGGCAAACCAGACGCGGGCCTGACCGAGCTGGAAGACCAGGATCGAAGAGATCATGCCCATCATGGCGCCGATCAGCACGAAGAGGCGTATCCAGTGAAGCGGACCGTCGCCGCCAGAAGCGATTGAGAGACGCTTAAGGGCGTTGACAACCGGAGCAGCGTCGCCCATCACCGATTGCCAGGGAACGATGCCGCTGAGCACCAGAGCGACGCCGGCGTAGAGGACGGTGCAGGCGATCAGGGTGGCCAGAATGCCGAAGGGGATGTCGTGCTGAGGATCGCGGCACTCCTCGGCGGCGGTGGAGACCGAATCGAAGCCAATATAGGTGAAAAAGATGATGGAGCCGCCGGTGAGCACGCCCGACCAGCCGTTCGGCATGAATGGGTGCCAGTAGTGTGGCTTGATGAAGCTGGAGGCGAAGAAGATGAAGACCAGGATGGCGGCCATTTTTACCAGCACCAGAATGTTGTTGGTGCGGGCCGACTCGCGAATGCCGCGGACCAGAATGACGGTCAGGATCATCACGACGAGAAAGGCGGGAAGGTTGAAGCCGAAGTGCCAGCCGGGAGTGTAGAGATTGGTGCCGGAAAAATCCTGCAAGCCGGTGGGCAGGTAAGCGGGCGAAATCCATCGCAAGGGGAGATGGAGGCCGAACCAGTCCAAAAGATCGACGATGTGGGCCGAAAAGCCAACGCTGACGCTCATGTTGGAGAAGGCGTATTCGAGGATGAGATCCCATCCGATGATCCATGCCATCAGCTCGCCGAGGGTGGCGTAGGTATAGGTGTAGGCCGAGCCTGCGATAGGGATCATCGAGGAGATTTCGGCGTAACAGAGGCCGGTGAAGGCGCAGACGACGGCGACCAGCAGCAACGAAAGAGCCAGAGCGGGGCCTGCGCCGGGGCGTCCGGCCATAGGGCCGTGCAGCAACAGATAGTGCAGCAGAGGGGTATCGGCGATCGAGGGCTTGTCAAAATGCTGGCCAGCCATGGCCGTGCCGATGACGGTGAAGATGCCCGAGCCAATGACGGCGCCAATGCCTAGCGCGGTGAGCGACCAAGGGCCAAGACTCTTCTTGAGCGAATGTTCGGGGTCCTCCGATTCGCTGATGAGCTTGTCGATCGACTTACAGGCTAAGAATTGACTCGGCAGTGCAGATTCTCCTGGGGGGATGTAAAGCAGCTTTCAGCCATCAGCTATTATCCGTCAACTGATTGCGCGCCATCGCCTGCCTTGCGGCGAGACGAAGACGCACAATAATAACCAGCGACTGTCGGGAACTAAAAGCTGAAAGCTAAAAGCTGTTTTTAACGTTTGCTCTGGCCGCGTGCTATCTTCTTGACCTTCGGCTTTAATGAGCCGCGGGGCGTAGTGCGCTTAGCCTTAGGGGCGGCTTTTTTACGCGCCGCGCGTTTAACTTTCTTCCGTTCCGTCTTATCGGTGATCTTCTTGGTGTCTGCCACCGTTGAACCTCTTTCCTTTGAGTCTAATCACAAGTGCCCGCAGCGCGGACACGCACAATGCCTATCGTAACAGGCTTGAGGCTTGAGGCAAAGGGCGTGACGAAGCCCAAGGCGGGCTGTTGGGGATTATGGCGGCGATGGCTCTGATTCTTCAATGAATTTCACCTTGGCCGTCCACCGCAAATTGCCCATAATCAAAGGGGTTTTCGCCTTGGAGAAATCTCTTTCAGGCAATTGAAGAAATGGATGCGGCCTTGCCGTTCCACGGCCGTGTACCCTGAATAATGAGGCTCCGATCATCGCGCCTCGTTGCCTGGAGAATCTTTTGAAGCATTCGATCGTATTTTTCGCGGCCTCTTTGGCGCTGAGCGGCTCAACGGCCCTCCTTTTCGCCCAGGCCGCGCCGCTTACGGCGGCCGAAAAGCGCTCGGCCACCACGATTTCCCTGCCGCCTTCGCCCAAGGCCCTGCTGCCCGACGCTTTTGCCGGCTGGATCGAATCTGGATCGCCGCAGGCGCTCGCCAGCCCCGCTCAGGCCGACCCGGCCAATGCCGCCGCGCTCAAAGAGTACGGCTTTGCCTCGGGCGCGGTGGCCAGTTACAAACGCGATGGCGAAACCCTCTCGATCCGCGCTTTTCGCTTTGCCGACGCCACCGGCGCTTATGGCGCCTACTCCTTTTACCGGCAGAACAACTGGCCCAAGGAGTCGATCGGAACCGGTGCGGCCTCGAACCACAATCGCGTTCTGTTCTGGAAGGGAACGACGGTCATCGACGCCAACTTTTTGCGCGTCGGCCCCATGTCGGCCGGCGAACTTCGCGAGCTGGCCTCCCAACTGCCCTCCGCCTCGGGAAACAGCGCGCTGCCGCCGCCGATTCTCGCCAACCTGCCCCAGGCCATGCTTGACGGCCAAACGACTCACTACGCCGTCGGCGCGGCCGGCTATGCGGGCTCGGGCGGCGTGCTGCCCCCGTCGCTGGTCGGCTTCGACAAAGGCGCCGAGGCGGTCACCGCCAATTACTCGCTGCCCTCGGGCACAGCCACGCTCACCCTCATCGATTGCCCGACGCCGCAGATTGCCGAGGCCACCGAGGCCGCCATCCGCGCCTACCTCAAGGCCGGCAGCCAGGCGCAGCCGCCATGGCCCAAGCCGCTCGTTGACTCCGATCAAGCCTCCTTTGGGGTTCGCCATAGCGGCCCGCTCGTCGTGCTCGTCAGCGGCGACGTGATTCCCGACGATAGTCACCGTCTGCTCGAGTCCGTGCACTATGCGGCCGACCTCACCTCGCTTCCTCAGTCCACCGACTCGGAGATTGCAAAAACCGGCAAACTTCTGGTTGGCATTGCCGTCATCGTGCTGGTTGGCGCCGGAGCGGCCATCTTTTTTGGCGGGCTGCTGGGCGGTGGCCGGGCCCTCTACCGTTTGGTTCGCGGCAAGCCAATCTCTTCGCTTTACGACGAGGAGTTTATTTCCCTCAACCTGCGGGAAAAATGGGATGAACAACCCGAGGCAATTGACGATCCGCACCCGAAGCGTTAATGTCCTCTATTTTACCTGTGGAAAACTGGACATAAGCCCTAAGAAACCCGGTGAAATCAGGTAGATTATCCAGAGAAAGCAGGCGAACGGGCGGCGAAAGCCGCTCGCGGGGTCTTAGAAGCTGCTCATCTGTAATCTATTGAAATATAACGGCTTATTTTCTCGCATATTTCTCTTGACACTGCTTTTCCGCGAACCTACTATGCAGCCAAGAAAGTTCTGATGGCTTTGCCTCCGTTGGAACTATTCTCCCTGAGGGAAGAGCTGCCCCGTTGCCGGGCGGCTCTTTCCGTTCATTGCGCCTCTTCTTCGGGGTTGGCGGCCTCTTCGGTCCACTGTGCGTCGCATTGCTCGCATCGCCAGATATTTTCCGGCTCGACGCCTTCAAGAATCGGATCGGCGGCCCCGCACTGGGGGCAAACGGGCGGTTCGTAGGCCGGTGCTTCGGTCCGCGAGGCCTCGACAATCTCCGGCGGAATAGGCTGCGCGGCCACGGCGCGCGCCTGATCGTGCTGATCGGCGGCCACCAGCAGGCGCGGATGCGGCAGATCGAGGTTTGAAAAAGGCGAATATTTTCCCGCGCCCTCAATCCAGCTTTCGATTCCTGCCCGCCGCAGCGCTTCGGCTAGCTGCCAGGCCTCAACGCCGCTCTCGCACTCACATAAAATTTTTTTCCAGGTGTATTCCGCCGGCCCGGCTTCTTGGCCTTCGACGGCCTTTGGCGCGACCGGCTGCGGCGCTTCTGCCGGTTTTTCCGGCTCGCCCAGGCCGCGGCTGCGCATCTCGTCGCGTAGCGCCTGCCGCGCCGCTTCGGTCAAATCGGCAAAATCGTAGGCCAACTCGCACAGTTCTCCGTCGCACATCTGCCGATAGTGCGCCGCCAGCCGCTGATGTTCTTCCATGGGATCGGTTTGCATCAGCACAGTATAGCGGCGAGCGGTGCGACTTTACCTAACCTCCACGGCAACGATACAATCGAAAAGACGAGCCGATGTAGCTCAGTTGGTAGAGCAGCTGATTCGTAATCAGCAGGTCGTCAGTTCGACTCTGACCGTCGGCTCCAGATGATTAAAAAATGGCGGGTTCCACGAGGAATCTGCCAAAATACGCATCGATATCAGGTCAAAAAAAAGCGATAGAACCGCGGTCTAGATACCGTGGCTCTATCGCTTTTTGCGTTTTTGGCTGGAGCTTCAAGCGCGCGCGTGGAGCAGAAAGATGAACCAGGAAAGTGTAACGATCGACTGGCGGTTCACGCGCGGAAAAGCACGGCAGAAGTTCCGATACAAGAAGATAGCTTATGCGCGCGGTTACAGACCTACTGGAGGATTTTTACCAATGATGTAGAGTGCCGAATCTTGTTAAAGGTTGCCGCTCGCTGATGTTCGCGTCAACTCGACGATCCTGAATTCAATACACTATGGGTAAAAATGCTCTAATCCGGCACGATTGGATTGCGACACAAAAAACAACCACAGATTCCTTCGTCTGCCACGGCGGGCTCCGGTGGTCAGGAAGATAGGTCATTAGGTTAATTAAATGACGTGCTCTAGTTATGCAATCGTTTGGCACCGGATAAATAGAAACAGGTACGGTGTTTTGATGCGAACTTCAGATGTAGAAGACTAGATAGCGATTCAAGGTATTTGCACGCCGAGTATTGATTGACTCGCGCCCCATCTGTCCGTATTTCCTTTACAGCATGAGCAAAAGTGCTCATACAAATTAAGTCAACTTATGCATTAGGTAACTTATTCAGCTTGTTATGCGTCTACGGCAAGCAATAGGTGAGATAGATTGGAAGCTATCACGTAGAAAAGATTGTTAATTACTTCCAGATCTACCCATAAATAGAGGAAAGCGGTTATTGATTAGAGCGTATACTTAGAGTAACTGCTGGGCTTTCCTTTCTCGCCTTCGGCATTCCAGGTTCCGCTTCGGACGAGCACCGTTCAAGTACGCAACCAGTACGACTGGAGCTGTCATGGGTTTCCTGAATAAAAGCGACGTAAAAAATCACCTTGCAACACACGACCGCTTTGGAAAGCGTTTGTACCGGCCATCGAATCTAGCCGATGCTTCGGGCCAAAAATCTGGTAGCGCGGATGACGGCCGTGCAATTGAGAACTCGCTTGGTGCGCCAGGGCTGGAGAGCACGCAACGCATAAGCGAGGACGGATCGAAACCGGTTTCGGTTTCCGCCGCGCCTAAAAGCGCGCAAGAGTGAGACTGCGCTCGATTTTTCAGTACAAGGGATGTATTCCGCCAAGCCGGCCGCCCGAACCGCGGCAGCAGCTTGGTAATGACTGGCCGCAAGGTGAGGATCTGCGGCGACGGTCTTTGGTGCCATGATTTGCCAGGCTAGATAGCGCTTGAGGCGAATCGGCGATTTCCGCGCGCAAAAGCATTGGAATCATCCGGCAAAATGCAATCGATCGCGTCCCGATCCGCGCACGCGATAAAAATACGCTTCGGCTCAATACCGCTGAACTTCATTCCGCGCAGGCGACGGAATACCCTGGTTCCCAGCTCGCCACAGTAACCATATCGTCGCGGCAGATTCAGTAATTAATTTCCCCGGATTGCCCCAACAGCATCTGACACGGTCCACGTGTATCCGATAAGCGGCAGTCCAGCCTAGACCACATCTGATCGAGTATCTCCTCGATGGTGAGCGTCGGGCACGAATGAAAGCAGGACGCAATGAATTTTCACGAAATTACGCATTCGGAGAAAGCCGCCAGAAATCATACCGTAGCCATGTCGCCAGAGAGCGGATGGAAAGCTTCTTCCATTTCGCTGCCCACGCGCATTGCCTTTGTCGGAAACTATCTTCCGCGCGAATGCGGCATCGCGACGTTTACCACCGACCTTTGTACCGCGCTCGCGGCCGAGTACGGGCAAGAACGTCTGTTCGCCATCCCCGTCAACGATCCGGGTTCGCATTACGACTACCCGGAACAAGTGCGTCTGGAACTGGAGCAGGAAGACCTTGCATCGTACGAGCGCGCCGCCGATTTTCTGAATTTCAATGGCAACGATCTAGTGTGCCTGCAGCACGAATACGGCGTCTATGGCGGAGAGGCGGGCAACCATATTCTGGCGCTGCTACGCAAACTGAAAATGCCGCTGGTAACCACGCTGCATACGGTTCTTCGCGAGCCGGATGCGCAGCAGCGCACCGTGCTTGAAGAAATCGCGACGCTCTCCGATCGTCTGGTGGTGATGAGCGAGTTGGCCGCCGGGATGCTGCGCGATGTATACGGCGTTCCCGGAGAAAAAATCGATTTGATTCCGCATGGCGTGCCCGAAATGCCCTTCATGGACCCGAACTATTTCAAAGACAAGTTCGGCACCGAAGGAAAGTCCGTTTTGCTTACCTTCGGCCTGCTGTCTCCAAACAAAGGCATCGAGAATGTTATCCGCGCGCTTCCCATGATTCTGGCCAAGCATCCCAAGGTGGTCTATATCGTTTCCGGCGTAACCCATCCGCAGATCCGGCGGCGGGAAGGGGAAAAGTATCGCGAAGGGCTGAAAGCGCTGGCGGAAGAACTGGGCGTCTCTTCGCAGTTGATTCTCAATAACCGTTTTGTGAGCACCGAAGAGTTGATCGAGCATGTGGGCGCGGCCGACATTTACATCACGCCCTACCGGCAAGAGGCGCAGGTCGTTTCCGGCACGCTCGCCATTGCCCTGGGCGCGGGAAAAGCGATCGTCTCCACACCGTACTGGCATGCGAAAGAACTGCTGGCGGAAGGGCGCGGCGTGATCGTTCCCTTCGACGATCCCAATTCGATTGCGAATGCCGTAAGCAACCTGCTGGAGAATGACGCGGAGCGCCATGCGATGCGGAAACGCGCTTATCTTTACTCGCGCAAAACGACGTGGCCGAAGACGGCGCGCGCGTATATGGCGAGTTTTCAGCGCGCACGCTATGAGCGCAATCTGCGGCCGCGGCCCGCGCAGTTGGACGAATTGACGAAGCGCGCACCGGATGTGCTGCCGGAATTGGATATTACGCATCTGCTGAACATGACCGACGATACCGGCATCTTGCAGCACGCGATCTTTTCCGTGCCCAACACGCGCGAGGGCTACACCACGGACGATAATGCGCGCGCGCTCATCGTATCGAACACCTTGAATGAGGCAGTGCTCTACGCCAACGGAACGGATTACGCAAAACTCTCGCAGCGCTACCTGGCTTTTTTGTGGCTGGCTTTTAACTCCGATACCGGGCGATTCCGTAACTTCCTCGGCTATGACCGGAAATGGCTGGAAGAGGTCGGCTCGGAAGACAGCCATGGACGCGCGCTATGGGCATTGGGTTCGGTGCTGGGCCATTCGCAGGATGCGGGCTTGCGCGGCGCGGCGGGCCGGTTGTTTCAGGCCGCTTTGCCGGCGGTGTTCACCTTCAGCAGCCCTCGCGCATGGGCCTTCAGTGTTCTTGGAATACAAGCCTATCTGGACTGGTTCCCAGGCGATCGGGCGGCCCAAAACGCACGAAATATGCTCGCCAATCAACTATTGGATATCTACGAGCAGAATCGCACGGCGACTTGGCAATGGTTCGAAAAAATACTTACTTATTCGAATGCCAGCCTGTCGCACGCCCTTATTCTGGCTGGGTGGCGGAGCGAAAACAAAAAGATGATCGCCTCGGGAATCGAATCGCTCGAATGGCTTATGGCGATGCAACAGCAGGGCGACGAAGAGTTCTTCATCCCGATTGGTTCGAATGGATTTTTTAGCGAAGGCAAAGAGAAGGCCCGCTTCGACCAACAACCCATCGAGGCATGCACAACCGTTTCCGCCTGTCTTGAAACCTATAGGCTGACGCACAAACGACAGTGGTTTGAGAAAGCGCAACACGCTTTTAGCTGGTTTCTCGGCAAGAACGATTTGCAGGTTCCACTGTACGATACCGCAACCGGCGGGTGCAGAGACGGGCTTCATCCCGACCGGGTGAATGAAAATCAGGGCGCCGAATCAACTCTTTCGTTCCTGATGGCCCTCCTCGATATGCATGAGGAAGAAGTAAGCAACGTGGACGTACATTTTCAGGAAATGAGTGTCACTCTTTGACGTTAGATACCACTTTGGCTGCACCGCACATGTCGATCGCGCAAAAAGGACAAGCAGCGACATTCACGGACACACTATTGTTTGCCCGGCATCCAGACAACCCGATCCTCAGCCGGCAGGATTGGCCTTATCCGGTCAACAGCGTCTTTAACGCCGCGGCCGTACTGCTTGCCGACGGAGATACGCTCTTGCTCTGCAGGGTCGAGGATCGTACGGGCCTGTCGCACCTGTGCGCGGCGCGATCGGCTAACGGAATCGACGGATGGAGAATCGATGCCACGCCTACGCTCAAAGCCAACCCGCATGACTATCCTGAAGAACTCTGGGGCATTGAAGATCCGCGCATTACTTACGTTCCGGAGCTCGAACAATATGCGGTCGCCTATACTTCTTTTGCGCGCGGCGGTCCCGGCGTTTCGCTTGCGCTGACGCGGGACTTCAAGAGTTTTGAGCGATTCGGCGTAATCATGTCGCCCGAAGATAAAGACGCCGCTTTGCTGCCGCGCAGGCTCAACGGCGATTGGGCGCTGATCCATCGCCCGGTAACGCCCACCGGCGCGCATATGTGGGTTTCATACTCGCCGGACCTGCGGCACTGGGGCGGCCACAAAGTGATGCTGGAGGCGCGCCGCGGAGGCTGGTGGGACGCGAACAAGATCGGACTCTGCTCGCCGCCCATCGAGACCCCGAAAGGGTGGCTGACGATCTATCACGGAGTGCGGCAAACCGCCGCGGGCAGCATCTATCGCCTGGGACTCGCGCTTTTCGATCTTGAAAAACCGGAGATCTGCCTGCAACGCGGAGACTCCTGGATGTTCGGTCCCGAGACCCCCTATGAGCGGAATGGCGACGTGAAAGACGTTGTATTTCCCTGCGGACAAACGATCGCTCCCGATGGCGACACGATCCGCCTTTATTACGGCGCGGCGGATTCATGCGTGGCCCTGGCAACGGGCAGCATACGCACGCTTCTCGCATGGCTTGACGCCCACTCTGGCATGCAAGAGGAACTGGAGTCGTAGCACGAGCTTTATGCGTGAGAAAGAAGCAAAAAATGAGTACGGCAAACTGGGTTTGGCCGAATTGGCTGCCACATCTGATTGGAATGAAGCACAAATGCCCTCGCTGCAACTCGGTCAAATTCAAGGCGGCCGAGTTGCGCTCATTCGACGAACTGCTCAGCATGTTTGCGCTGCGGCCCGTTCGTTGCATGTTCTGCTGGAGGCGCTATTACTGGTTTGCTTTCCATTCCGCGGATTAAAGCATTTTTACCAATCGTGTATAGAACTCAGGATCGCCGAGTTGACGCGAAGATCAGTGAGCGGCAACCTTCAGCACGATTCGACACTCTACAGAATTGGTAAAAATGCTCTAGGTTTGAAGCCGCCCTGGCGTTGCCATGGCAACCGACAAGTGGATTTCTACGAAAGGAGAGCAGCATGGCTTCCACGCCCACTCTTACATCGAATGATCTTCTGCAACGCCTTACATCGGCGCTTCCGCAAGAGCGCATGAACTATACCGTGATTGCGCAAAACGAAGAAGAGGTGCAGAGCATTCAGAATGCTCCGTCCATCAGCATGGGGCCCTATCTGATCTCCACTGGACAGACCCGCCTGCTGACGACACTCAGTATCTATAGCGAGCGAGGCGACGGTCTTGAGCGGATGCGGTTGCTCTATATGAATGCAACGGCGCTCCGCATCTGGAGAGAAATGGGCAGGCAGCCAACCGTAATGGGGACTCTGCATCGTCCATCGCATAAGTCCCTGCTTTCATACGGCGTGCCCTTCAGCGAATAAAACACGTGGTATTGCCTTGGCCAGCAGGCGAGGACGAGTATCAGACAAGTGGTCATGCGGTCTGGGACGCAAAGTATCACCTGATCTGGATGATGTGAGCCGCTCCGAATACTCGTCCGCGAGAGCTCGGCTGTTCCCCATTTTGGGATCGAGGAAAAACCGACCGCCGTGACGGGCTACGATAGAAGAAAGTGGTTACGACACAGACAGAACATCCCTCGGTACCGGCCGCCGAGGAGTCGGTGCGTTCGGCCGATGGAACGCGAATTTGCTTTCGCCGGCTGGGTCATGGGCCGGCGATCGTCATGGTGCACGGCAGCGTGGCCACGCATACCGACTGGATGCGCGTAGCCAAGCTGCTGGCGAATCGCTACACCTGCTTCGCCATTGATCGCCGTGGACGTGGCAAAAGCGGCGTGGGCAATTCCTCCTACTCGATCGAGCGCGAATACGAAGACATTGAAGCGGTGCTGGCCGCCGCCGGTCCCGGCGCGGTGCTGGCCGGCCATTCTTTCGGCGCGGTCTGCTCGCTGGGGGTGGCGCTGCGCAACCGGCTGCCCAAGCTGATTTTGTACGAACCGACGCTGACCTTCGGCGGGCTGGTGGCTGGCGCTCCGCTGGCCGACTACGCGCGCGCCATCGCGGCCAACGATCCGGATGGGGCCATGGAGATCGGTCTGCGCGAATTTATCCGCATCGATCCGGAGGCTATTCAAACCATCCGCGTTTCCCGCGCTTGGCCCAAGTTGCGCAGTTTGGCGCGTAGTTGGACCCGCGAACTGCAAGCCATGGATGATCTGCAGTTGAAGCCAGAGGCTTACAGTGCGATCGATTACCCGACGCTGCTGATCGAAGGCGATCAAAGCCCCCAGCATCCCATGCGGAATTCCGTGCAAATTCTGGCGCGGGTTATGCCGCAAGCGCGGATGGAAACCATCGCCGGCCACGGCCACATGGCGTTGCGTGAAGTGCCCGAAACGGCGGCGCGGCTGATCGCCGCTTTTCTGGCCGAGTAAGATCGCGTGGCGCGGGTTTTAAAACCCACGCCCGCTCTACATAAGAGGAAAAAATTACCGACGCGCCGGAGGGCGACCGTCGCGCTTTACGCGCCGGCCAGCGCGGCATGAACGGCGCTCACTTCAAGCTCCGTAGACGTCAACTCGTCCTCTTGTGAGTCGGCTGGCACGTGCGCCAGTTCCCAGGCCGAGCGGTCTTTGAGCAGGCGGGCGACCAACGCGGTGTGCATGGCGTGACCGGCGCGGGCGGCCACAACGTGGCCTTCGATGCGGCGTCCAGCCAACGCCAAATCGCCGATCAGATCGAGGATTTTGTGGCGCACGTACTCGTCGGGAAAACGCAGCGGACCGTTTTCCGGGCCATCCGCGGTAAGCACAATGGTGTTTTCAGCGCTGGCGCCGCGGATCAGGCCCATATCGCGCAGGCTGCTCTCGTCGGCCTTGTAGCCAAAGGTGCGCGCCGGAGCGATCTCGGCGCCGTAGGTTTCCGCCGCCAGATCGATGCAGGTTTTCTGCTGGCCGATGGGCGCGGGAAAGGCGATCGAATATGAAACGCGGTAGCCCTGGCCGGGATAGACGCCGATGAATTTTTCGCCGTCGCGAACCTCGACCGGATGCAGCACGCGCAACACCTCGCGGCGGCGGCGCTGCGCGCGAAGACCGACGCGCTGAAAAGCCTCAACGTAAGCTAACGCGCTGCCGTCGAGAATCGGCAGCTCGAGGTTGTCGATTTCGACGATCACGTTGTCGATGCCCATGCCGATTAGCGATGAAAGTATGTGTTCGGTAGTGGAAATCAGCACGCCTTGGCGCATTAAGCTGGTGGCGTAGCTGACCCTGGCGACATTGCGTCCGGTGGCGGGAATCTCAAAGTCTTCCAGATCGGTACGCCGGAAGACGATGCCCGAGCCGGCGGCGGCCGGCAGCAGCCGGAGATTGACTGGCGCACCCGAGTGCAAGCCCACGCCGGTAAATTCGACGGGGGCGGCAAGAGTCTGTTCTGGACGCGAAAGCTGAGTCAAGCGGATTCTCCATCCGGGGAGGAAGATCTATCCGACATATAGACTAGACGGAGGCAGAGAATCATGCCATGTGGCATTTTTACCACACTTTGAGCTTTTCGCGCACCGCCGCGACGGTTCAATCACAAGCATAACCGAAATAAATTCGATCAGGCAGCGCAGGAGCCAAGCTCTGGCGTGGCCGCGATCAACTGCCGGGTGTAGAGCTCGCGCGGATGCGCGCAGATTGCCTCGGCCTCGCCGCTCTCGACCAGCTTTCCCCGCTCCATCACGGCGATGCGCGTCGACAGATAGCGCACCAGCGGCATCGAATGCGAAATGAAGAGATAGGTGAAACCATGCTCGCGCTGCAAGGCGCGGAGCAGGTTGACGATTTGCGCGCCGACGCTGACGTCGAGGGCCGAAACCGGCTCGTCGAGAATGAGCAGACGCGGCCGCAGGGCCAGAGCGCGAGCGATGTTGATGCGCTGGCGCTGGCCGCCGGAAAACTCGTGCGGATAGCGGCCGAGGGCCGATTCGTCGAGGCCGACCTCGCCGAGCAGCTCAACGGCCTTGGCGCGCAAAGCCGCGCGGCCGACGGGGATTTCTACGCTGCGGCGGTGAATCGCCAGCGGTTCGGTGATGATTTCGAAGACCTTCATGCGTGGATTGAGCGCGGCGTAAGGGTCTTGGAAGACCGGCTGCATCTGGCGGCGCAGGTCGTGCATCTGGGCGCGCGAGGCGCGGGCCAAGTCGAGGCCATCGACGCGAACGGTTCCCGACGAAGGCTTCGTGAGGCCGAGAATCATGCGGGCCACGGTAGTTTTTCCCGAGCCCGATTCACCGACCAGGCCGAGGGTTTCGCCGGCTTCGATCGCGAGTGAAACTTTGTCGACAACGACCTGCTCGACTGTGCGCAGTCCGACGCGACGGGGGTAGGTTTTGGAAACCGAGACAAGTTCGACCAGAGGCATAAATCGATGGTAAAGCAGCGGACAGTGGACAAGGAACAGTGAGCAGAAGCAGGGGCTCTATTCCATGGGGGAAGGCTTATCCGTTCAACGCGAGGACCGTAAATTGCGCCGCCCCACTCCGCCCGTCATGTTATCGTGAAAATCGCTATGCCGACATCGAAAAAAGCTCTTATCGTCTCGCTCGCTGCGCTCGCCATCGCCGGTCTTTATCTCTTCGCCGTCTTCATGCATCGCCGCGGCCCCGGCCCCGCGCGCCCAACCGATTCGGCGCCAAGCCATTCCCTCGACGATGTCGCCATCGTTCGCCTTATGTTCCCCACCGCCTACGAAGACGTCCTCAAGCTCCAGAACACGAGCGTCTGGATGAAGAACGGCTACACCATGCCTTACTACCCTTATGCCGGCGGCCGCATCATTTTTGCTAAACAGACCGGCCTCATTCCCTCGGCCCAGCGCCTCGACATCAAAAAAATCCTCAAGGCCTCGCCGCCCGCGCTGGTTGACGACGGCATCTCGCACGGTAGCCATCAGGTCTTCGCCCTCTTCGCTCTGCCCGGCTCCGCGGAGCTTTACGCCACGGCTATTGGCGTTATCGACGGCCATCAGGAAGCCTACTTCTCCGACATGCTCTTCTATTACGACGATCCTCACAAGATCTACGACAACTGGTCGAAAGAAACCTGGGGCGCCGTCGATGCCCACCAGGTCAAGCCCGGCATGAACGAGCTCCAAACCAGCATGGCCATTGGCCAAAAAATGCATACCGACGACCCCGCCAAAGGCAATCGCACCATCGCCTATGACCAGGCCGGCAAACACTGGACCGTCACCTTCGCCAACGACCGCGCCACCACGATCCATGTTGAGTAATCGCATTCCAAACCGCCAACATACCAACTCGGCAAGGAACGAGGTACTCAATCTTGATGATGCGCAGTAACGCTTGCTTGTTCATTTGAATTTTGGGCGGGATTTTTTTTGACCGACTATGACTATATGGTTGTGCCTGTTATATGCGGCCAATTGTTGCGATGCAATGAACGTCGAGCACCGTGGCACGCTGGCCACGATACATGCCAACGGGGCCAAAGATGCGCTACACCGCCTGTCGCCGTCAGCTATGCGCAATTCCGGAGGCGTACCTCTGCGGGACATGGAAGAAGAATCCCGCAGGTCCATTGATGTCATTCTCCACATCGATGGACCTACGGGATTCGCACTGTTTGGAAACTGCTTCGTGTATGAGCGCTTCGCTTACTTTGCCAGCGCTGCGCGTTCTGCCTGTTTCTTTTGGCGACGGATTTTTGCCCAACGTTTTTTCTGTGCTGCGGCAATCGCTTCGCGCGCGCTTGTGCTCAGAACCCGCTTCGCAGGCTTTTGGGATGCGGCCGTTTTGGCTGCCTTGCTGTTTGTTGCATCTGCTGTTGTTCCAGCAACTGCTAACGTACGGACACGAGTCAGTAGTGCAATTGCCGCATCGAGTTCGTTTACCAAGTTGCCTTTGGCCTTGGGACCGGTATGTTTCTTCGCCATAGGTTTTTTCAACTCCTCAATTCGCGATGAGCGTAAATACTTTCTCAGCATATACCATGCGCTCTATATTATGGCTTTTCTACGGTGCCCAGGTAATGATTCCGCTACTTGGATTTTGGGTATCCCAGTCGCAGAATTCGGCGTAGGTTCGCACTCCGTCGCCAATGACAGCTTGATAAACACGAATACCCATGATCTTCTGACCGGCAGGAACAGCATCCTGATGGCTAGGATGGCGTACTTCGTTTGTGTCATATAGCTTGACGGCTCGATGGACCGTCGGGCTATATGAGGTACACGCAATCTGGAGAGATGATTGTCAATTCATGCTAAAGACGGTGCGACCATCTCCACATAAGCGGCAGAAATTTTTAATTGAGCCGTGCGAAACCAACGAATACACTGAATAGACAAGAAGGTAATCATGTTAAAGCAAATCCTGCAGCTTTCATTCTGTCGTGTGCTCCTTGGGGCTAATGTTTTGGCGATGCTGTGCGGCGGTGTATGCGATGTGCGTGCCCAATCGACAACAAACAAGGAAGCTACGTACCAGAATCCCGTTCTGTGGGAGGACTTAGCCGATGCTGACGTCATGCGCGTTGGCGATACCTATTACTATTCGGCATCAAACATGCATTACTCGCCCGGCGCGCCGATTTTGAGTTCCAAGGACTTGGCGCACTGGAAATACATCGGTCATTCTGTACCGGTTCTGGACTTCGGCTCCGCCTACAATCTTGATGGCGGCAGCGCCTATGTTCGCGGCACGTGGGCTTCATTTTTAGGCTATCGCAAGAGTAATCAGACCTTCTACTGGGGCGGTTGCATCGACTTCAAGAAGACCTACATCTATGCCGCCAAGGCCGCTGAAGGTCCATGGGAGCGGCACGCCGTGCTGGACAAGTGCTATTACGACGCCGGCCTTCTCGTTGACGATGACGATACGATGTATGTCGCTTACGGAAATACAACTCTGCACGTTGCGCAACTCTCGCCTGACGCGACGCATGAAGTCCGGTCCGAGACAGTTTTTACCTCGCCCAAAGAAATTGGCACGCTGGAAGGCTCGCGCATTTATAAAATCAAGGGTAACTATTACATCCTCACCACTAAGCCAGCCAATGCCGAGTACGTACTGAAGTCCACGTCTGGTCCGTTTGGGCCGTACACATCACGCGTGTTGGTCCGGGATGCAATCAGCCCCGTAGCCGGTTCCGGCTATCCGCACCAAGGCGGCATTGTGCAAACAGCGAAGGGCGATTGGTATTACATGGCATTTATCGACGCCTATCCCGGCGGCCGTGCGCCGGTGCTGGCGCCGGTCCACTGGAGCGCCGACGGCTGGCCCGAGGTGGAATTAAAAGACGGTGCATGGGAAAAATCCTATCCTTTGCCGGTGAAGAGCTTCGTTCCGACCCAAAAGCATGAATTTTCCGACAGATTCCGTACGGCGCAATTAGGGCCGGAGTGGGAGTGGAATCACAATCCAGACAATTCAAAATGGTCGGCAGGCAACGGACTGAGGCTGAAAACAGCGACCGTAACAGACGATCTCTACATGGCGCGCAATACGCTCACTCATCGTATTCCGGGACCTGCGTCGGCGGCGACAGTTGCACTTGACATTTCTCAAATGAAAGACGGTGATTGCACTGGTCTGGCGCTGCTGCGGGATTCTTCGGCATGGGTCGGAGTGATAAAAGAAGACCACTCTTATAAGGTCGTCATGAAGACTAACCTCACCATGAGCAGAGGGTGGAAGACGGCAAATAAGGGAGATGAAATTGAGAGTACGGCCATTGCGGGCAACAAGATCTGGTTACGCGCCACGGCCGATATTCATCCCGGTGCGGGGCGGCAGGCGCATTTTTTCTACAGCACGGATGGAAGCGCCTTCCATGAGATAGGCAAGCCGCTGGTGCTCAATGAGGCATGGCCGTTCTTCATGGGGTATCGTTTCGCGATCTTCGATTACGCAACGAAATCTCTCGGTGGAGAAGTGATCGCTTCTCGATTTGATATTTCAGCATCGCGGTAATGACCTATAAAGCTCCGAACCCGCTAAGGGCCATTCTTTCGGTAGATAACTTCATCTACGCGGCGGAGCCGATGATGGGAGCGTTCTTCCGGTTTTGAAGGAACCTGACGCGCAAGAAAAACCTTCATTATTGCAAAATTGCCGTAGAACTTGGTCGATTTGTGCTTGCAGCGGCGCGGAGTTTACAGGGTATAATCTGGACAGGAAAGCGGGAGTAGCTCAATGGTAGAGTAGCGGCTTCCCAAGCCGTTGGTTGCGGGTTCGATCCCCGTCTCCCGCTCCAGTTTCGATAAACATCCTTCCGATTGCTTCGAGGCCAGCCGAGTTCATCTATCGAGCAAGCCGTGGGAAAAGACGCTGACTGTGTCAGCTTGAAAAACGATCAAACCGTTTTCCACTTTACCTCTGCTCAGGCGGCTGGTTAACTGATCTCACATCTGTGCGGAGATTTGGGGCAGGTCATATGGAGCGCGGGCAATTTCTCTTTCGTTTCCCGGCACCGCATCGGTGACGGGATCGCTTTCGCTTTTACCGGCCGAATTTTTGGCGCGCGCCGAGGCCCATCGAGGCTAGTCCGCCACGCATCATGCTTTTGGCCAGTCCGCCGCGGCCGACCTGCTTGAACATTTTAGCCATCTGCGCGTATTGGCGCAGAAGCTGGTTGACCTCTTGGACGCTGGTGCCTGAGCCGGCGGCGATGCGCTTGCGGCGCGTGCCGGAGATGATCTCGTGGTTGTGGCGTTCCTTGGCGGTCATCGAGTTGATGATCGCTTCCAGGCGCACGAACTGTTTTTCGTCGACCGCGCCGGCGGCCTGCTTCATGTTGGCGAAGGGGCCGACCGAGGGCAGCATCTTTAAAATCGACTCCATTGAGCCGAGCTTTTTGATCTGGCGAAGTTGATCGCGGAAGTCATCGAGAGAGAAACCGTCGCCGAAAAGCGCTTTTTTAGCTAGCTCTTCGGATTTGCGGTGGTCGAGTTTTTCTTCGGCGCGTTCGATCAGCGAGGCGATGTCACCCATGCCGAGAATGCGCGAGACGATGCGGTCGGGATGAAAGGACTCGAAAGCGTCGGACTTTTCGCCGACGCCGAGGAATTTGATGGGCTGGCCGGTGACATGGCGAATCGAAAGCGCCGCGCCGCCGCGTGCATCGCCGTCCATCTTTGTCAGCACCACTCCCGTCAGGCCAAGGCGAGAATGAAATTCCTGCGCGGAGTTGACCGCGTCCTGGCCGGTCATGGCGTCGGCGACGAACAAAATTTCCTGCGGTGAGAGGAGCTTTTTGAGCGACTCCATTTCGGCCATCAGCTCTTGATCGATGTGCAGGCGGCCGGCGGTATCGACGATCAGCGTGTCGCAGCCCATGATGACGGATTCGCGGCGGGCCTCTTTGGCGAGGCGTTCGACCAGCGCCGTGCCGGCTGCTTCGCCCTTGAGGTCGCCTTCGTAAAGGCGCGCCTGAATGTTTTGGGCGACGACTTTGAGTTGCTCGCGCGCGGCCGGGCGGTAGACGTCGACCGAGACGAGCATGGGGCGGTGGCCGCCTTTTTTCAGCCACGCGGCGAGCTTGCCAGCGGTGGTGGTTTTGCCCGAGCCTTGCAGGCCGGCCATCAAAATCACCGTGGGCGGCCGCGAGGCGAAGTTGAAGCGCGCCGTGTCTTTGCCCAGCAGCGCGACCAGCTCGTCGCGAACGATCTTGATGACCTGCTCGGAGGGCGAGAGCGCGGTGAGCACTTCGGTGCCGACGGCTTTGGCGCGGATCTGCTCGATCAGATCTTTGGCGACGTTCAGGTTGACGTCGGCTTCAAGCAGCGCGACGCGGATTTCGCGCAAGGCTTCGGCGATGTTTTCTTCGGTGAGCGTGCCTTGGCCGCGCAGGGTTTTAAAGACGCGCTGAAGTTTGTCGGTTAGGTTTTCAAACATAGCTCACTTCTAGTGTACCTTGCTGGCAGAGATAGCGGCCAAGCCCCGCGCACGGAATCGCTTGCATTTGCGGTGTTCGCGGGCTATCCTGGGCTCTCAATAAACAGCGAATCGCGCTTCATCGGCTGCGGATCGAGCTTTACCGGTCAAGCATCGAAAGTCTCGTAAACACGCCGAAGCGTATGGGGCGGGCTGCCGGATTCGCCGCGGCAATCTGCTTCAGTCAATTCTGCTTTGACGGGCCCCATAATCGTAGGGACGAGAAGGAGCATGGACTGGCATGATCGCCCGCCTGAGATCGTTTCTGAAATCCGGGCTCTTCGCTCTTGGTTACAACCTCTCCAGGCATACTTCTTCTGCTGCGATCAAGGGCCTGCTGTCGAAGCTGCGGCCTATGGACTGCGGTATCGAGTTGATTCGCATCGGAAGCGATATGGATGGAGGCTACCTGGTTCCCGACGACCTGGAAGGAATCGAATACTGCTTTTCTCCCGGCGTAAGTACCGACTCAGATTTTGAAGATCATTTAGCCAGGCAATACAAAATTAAGTCGTTTCTCGCCGATTATTCGGTGGATGCCCCCCCGATTCATAGACCCGAATTCATATTCGACAAAAATTTTCTCGGCTGCAGCGAGCGCGATCCCTTTATCACGATGCAATTCTGGAAGGATAAATATTTAAAAGGGTATAACGGCGATTTGATTCTGCAAATGGACATTGAGGGCGGTGAGTACGAAGTTTTGTGCAACGCGCCAGACAGCCTGCTCGACCAATTTAGAATTCTGGCCATCGAGTTTCATAGTTTGGACCGCCTCTTCGATCATTTCGGTTTTGAATTTTTATCCGCATGCTTTGAAAAACTTTTGCAATTCTTTTACGTCGTGCATATTCATCCGAATAATTGCTGCGGAAGCGTGAAAAAGGGCGATCTCCAAATCCCGCTCGTCATGGAGTTCACCTTTCTGAACAAGAAACGCGTCCAGGCCGTAAAACCTCAGAGATCGTTCCCTCACAAGCTCGATCGAGAAGATGTTCCCGGAGAACCACTGCTGCTGCCAAGGTGCTGGTATGCACAGGAATGAAGCGACGCGCACGATGATAGGGGCGTTGGCGACCTCTTCTTCGGTAAGCATGTTCTGGCCGCGCAGGGTTTTGAAGACGCGCTGAAGTCTGGAAGGAGTGGTCGAGCCGCACTATCCAAGGGGCGAGAACGGCTGGCCCGCTTTAGTGTGCTGCTGCGCATCTATTTTCTGCTACTCTTGTTCAACCTGTCTGGCCCGCGACCGAGGAGATACTGTATGATTCGGCGGCGCTGCAACAATAATAGATAGCGGCGAACTGTATATAAAACATCTGTCCAACATCCAGACACTTAAATTCCTAATAACTACTGCCGATGCTAGGTTTAGAGCCTTGGGGAGCAGTATGGCAAAAATTATTCTCGTTGTTGATGACTCTACTACTATGCTGGCAAGCCTTAAAGCCACATTGAGCATGAATGGATATACGGTCGCAACCGCCAATCAGGGGCGGATGGCGCTGGATATGCTAGCTGCGGGACTGAAGCCCGATCTGATCGTCACAGATATAAACATGCCGGTTATGGGCGGGATTGAATTAATTAAAAACATCCGTACTATGCAGATGCTCAAATTTACCCCCATCCTGACGCTGACCACGGAAGGCGATACGGAAATTCGCAATCAGGGCAAGCAGGCGGGGGCGACAGGATGGATTGTCAAACCTTGCTCGGGCAACAATTTGGTAGCAGTAATCAGAAAAGTATTGCCGGGGGCGTAAGATCATGGCGCTGGCGCAGTTGGCAGCAGATCCACAGTTATATACGGCAAATTCGATCCCTTTACAGAATAGTCCGCGTATGCCAGATGCGAACTCAGAAATGAGCTTATCGCGGGTGCGCGGCTGCATGCTCCTCGACATCTTTGGACAACTGATGTTTCTGTCGTTATTCTGGCTGATTTTGGTTCACGTTACAGGGCCAGCATTTTATGCCTACCGGCGTTCAGTAGCGGAACTCATTATACTTTTGCTCGCGGTGCCCGGAGTCGGCCGCGCGCTGTGGCGTTGGAGCCAGGCGCGCCACGAGATTGCGCGAATGGGCGCGGCGGGAGGCAGCGACTTTGAAATAGCTCTGCGCCGATTGGATCGCTGGGATGCAATAGAAGCGGAAATGTTGAAATCCGGTCGATATATAGATGTTGTGCACGACCAGATAGGCGATTCGCTTGCTGAATCAGAACGAGAAGTAATGGAGGTTATTAGTCAAATTGACCTGCTAAGTCAGGAGGCGGGCGAGAAACGCCAGCGTGTCGGCCTTTCTGTACAAAGCAGCAAGGATTTAACGCAAGCCACAGAGGTGCGGGCCGAAGCCAATCATGAATTAATCGCTTCCATTCAAGCGCAACTGGAAGCGCAATTAAAAGAAACGCGCGACAATTTTGAGCGCATACAGCATTTATCCGGTGAAGTACGTTCCTTAACTCCACTCATTAAGGTCATTACCTCGATAGCTCAGCAAACGAATTTGCTGGCCTTGAACGCGGAGATTGAGGCGGCTAGGGCCGGCAGCGCAGGCCGCGGCTTTTCCGTGGTTGCCATGGAGGTTAGAAAGCTTGCCGTGCTTTCGACGAAGGCGGCGGGAGAAATTTCTGAAAAGATTCATTCCACCTGCAAAAATGCAGATGCCGAACTGGAGACAGCGCGGGTTGCATTAAATCAGCAGGAAACGCGCTCGGCCATGAGTCACATGGCTGACGATCTCAGCTCAATGCAACAGGAATTTTCGAGCAATGGCAAGAAGTTGCTGGATGTTATCACGGAAGTAGAGCTTAGCTATGGTGAGACCGTCGACCGGCTTTCTGCCGCGCTTGGCCATATTCAATTCCAGGATGTAATGCAGCAAAGAATGAGCCATGTGCAAAAGTCGCTGATTGAAATGCGCGACCACATACAGGGACTAAGTAAGTTGTCCCATAATCCCGCTTGGGACGGAGATTTCGATCAGACGTTTGAAAGCATCTTGAACGCACATCTCGAGCAATATCGCATGGTTAGCCAAACATTAACGCACATGGCCGCATCCGGAAGCGCTGTTGATACGAACCAAGGAGGGCCAGCGATTGAACTGTTTTAGCGTTGTGGCCTGTGTGCTAAATGGCCGCGGACAGACGCTTGCTGTAAGTATTTCCAGCATGAAGGGCTCTATGTACGATTTTTATACGAGCTAACGGCTTTTACATGATTTCCACAGCATATCCACAGGTTTTCTACTCAGATGTGCATCCCTATTGCCGATGAGTTAAAGCATGGGCCCGTATTTAAAGGCTTGCATAAGAGCAGTTAAACAATAAGCCGCCGTTGTACCAAGCAATTCCGTACTTGGTATATGCAAAGACCGGCATTACTTGCGGAAGTATGAAAATCAACGATGATCCACGCTGCAAGCGGCCTCATGTATGAGGTCACTACCGCGCTGACCACCAATCTCCCGCGTGATTTACAGAGGAGCTAAGCGTGAGCGTAAAGTTGAGCCAAACAAATGATGCCAACTTGATTCAACTTGATGGAGAAGTTGACATCGCCTCCGCTGCGGATTTAAAAGCCGCACTTATCGAAGCGGCAAAAGACAAGAAGGAGATTCGCGTTTCCGCCGAGGGCGCGAGCAGCCTTGATGTAACGGCGTATCAGTTGCTCTGGGCCGCTAAACGCGAGGCCAAGCGCGCAAACGCTAAGTTTTCTTTGCCGAGCGAATTGCCTGAAACTATTCGGCGCGCATGGACGGAGATGGGACTTGATGATCTGGCTTCTCCAGCGTAATGATGTGCTGTTTCCATCGGGAAAGTCCGTAGCATTTTGTACGGTATTTTGTATGGCTTTGCAGTTGAATTGCATAGTAATTCAGGTCGGAAGTTGAGCGATTTGCAGATGACGTCTACACCGGTTTCAGCCAATGCCGAGCAGTTTAAAAACAGTTTCCGCGAGGAAGGCCGGGAAATTCTGACTGACCTGGAGTCGGCGCTGCTGGAGTTGAACGAAAACCACGGCGATTCTGACTTAATAGGTCGCATCTTCCGCGGCTTGCATACGCTCAAGGGCTCAGGTTCGATGTTTGGATTCGAGCGGTTGGCGGCATTTACTCACGATCTGGAAACTGCTTTCGATATGGTACGGAACGGTCGCCTGGAAGTTACCGCGGAGTTAGTTGACCAGACGTTATCGGCGCTTGACCAGATCAGCGCCATGTTGGAAGAAGATACTGGCGGCGGCACGCCGGCAGATGAAGCCGTCTGCGCAAACATCATCAGTAATGTACGCCGTTTGGCCGGCATACAAAGCGGTAAAGAGCCTGCGCAAAAGAAGGCATCAACGCCTACCGCGAATCCTCCTGCTCTGGCGAGCGGTAAGTCGCAAAGCTGGCGAATATACTTCGCTCCCGGTCCCGACCTGATGCGCTGCGGCGCAAATCCCGCACTTATATTGCAAGAGCTGCGCGGCTTGGGCGGTCTATCGGTTCATGCGGAGATGAAATCCGTGCCGCCGCTGGCGGAGATGGATCCCGAGCGCTGCTATATAGCTTGGGAACTGGTACTGGAAACCGCGGCGGGGCTTGATGCCATCAAAGATGCATTTATCTTTGTCGAATCCAATTGTGAACTGGCTATTGAACTCGCGTCGGGCGCGAGCGCCGATAAAGCAGCTCTGAAGCCGACGAACAAGGTGGATAAGACGGCCAAAGTGCTGGCGGAGAAACGTGCGCAGCCGGGAGGCCGTCGCGCTTACGACAAGGCGGAGAATGTTTCCAGCCTGCGCGTACCCGCCGAGCGATTAGACCAACTTGTCAATCTGGTAGGCGAGTTGGTAACCGTGCAAGCACGCTTGAGCGAACTGGCAAACCAGCGCGACGACACGGAAGTTACCGAGGTCGCGGAAGAGGTCGAACGGCTCACTGGTGCTCTGCGCGAGAATTCGATGAACATCCGCATGGTGCCCATTCGGGGAACCTTCGAGAAGTTCCGGCGGCTGGTGCATGACCTTTCGCGCGACCTGGGCAAGAAGGTCGAGCTAGCGATCGAGGGCGCGGATACGGAATTGGACAAGACCGTGATCGATCAGTTGAGCGATCCGCTGATGCATTTGATTCGCAACAGCATGGATCACGGGGTCGAATCGCCGGAGACGCGGGCGGCGCGCGGCAAGCGAGCGACGGCGGTGATTCATTTAGCCGCCCGATACTCGGGCGCCAGCGTTTTGATTTCGGTTTCCGATGACGGCAACGGCATCGACAAGGAAGCGGTGCGGGCCAAGGCGATCGAACGTGGCCTGGCGACAGCCGATGCCAAGTTGAGCGATTCTGAGATTTTTGCATTCATTTTTAACGCCGGTTTTTCCACCGCCAAGCAGGTAACTGACGTTTCCGGTCGCGGCGTAGGCATGGATGTTGTGCGGCAGAGCATCGAAGGCTTGCGGGGAACGATCGAAGTAAAGAGCGAGACCGGAGCAGGCACCTGCGTGACGTTAAAGTTGCCACTTACTTTGGCTATTATCGATGGGTTATTGGTGATAGTTGGAGAGACGAATTACGTGCTGCCATTGTCTGCCACACTCGAATGCATTGAGCTGACGCGGGCGGATGTGGTGGCTAACAACGGCAAGCACATCGTAAATGTGCGCGGAGAGTTGGTTCCGTATGTTCGGCTGCGCGAACACTTTCATGTGCGAGGCGAAGCGCCGGCGATCGAACAGATCATGCTTGTGGAAACGGATACGGGTCGATTCGGATTGGTGGTCGATCAGGTTCTAGGTAACTGCCAAACGGTTATCAAGAATCTCGGCCGCTTCTATCGGCATGTGCAATTCGTTTCCGGGGCGACAATTCTCGGCAACGGAACGGTAGCTTTGATTCTCGATCCCGGGCGGTTGATGCAAGACGTGATGCGTTACGCCCGGTGCAGCAGAAAGATACGCGTCGCGGCAAGCGGCGGCGGGTCGCAGAACAATTCTGTAGTTTCTTCTGTCCCTGGGGGCACTAACAACGCTGGACCGGACGCCGGCGGGAACGAATTAAAGCAATAAAGTCTCAGGCTCCTGCCGCACTAGAATGATTGGCCGGAAAGTAGCGGACTGAGCAGAGAAGAACAAAGGGGGAGGATCGGGATGGCAACAGCGGTGGTAAGTGAAAGACGGCGGCTCCATACAACGAGCAAAGCGCATAACGTAAGCGCGCCGCGGGCAGGCGTCCGCGAGCGGGCAAGCAGCAAAACGAGCCAAGAAGAAGACCTCTCGCTTGTACAGGAGGAGATTTTGCGATTGACCGAGGCGGTCAAGAGCGGGCAACTAAGCGAGCGGGGAAAAGTGGCGCTATTCGACGGCGCGCAGCGGGAGATTGTGCAGAATGTCAACGAGATGCTGGAGGCAGTTACCGGTCCGCTGCATGTGGCCGCCGAGTGCATCGCCTGCGTTTCGCGTGGTGAAGAGCCGCCCAAAATTTCCGAGGATTACAAAGGGGATTTCAAAACAGTTAAAAATAACATCAACGCCATGATGGGTGTTATTTACGGCATTTTAGGCGAGGTACAGAATCTGGCAAAGGCTGGCGTCAATGGCGAGCTAGCGGTGCGTGCCGATGCCAATAAATATCCCGGCCAGTGGAGCGTGATTGTTAACGGCTTCAACAGCACATTAGATGCGATAGCGGGAACGCTGAGCAGAACTGAAAACTATATCAAAAAGTTCAGCAGAGGAGAGATCCCGGAAAAGATTACCGATGAGGTTAGCGGCGACTACAACAAGATTAAGAATAGCCTGAACGCATGCATCGATGGCTTAGGCGGGCTCGTCGAAACAAACAGCGTACTACAAAGAATGGCGGTTAACGATCTCTCAAAAGATGTAGAGGGGTCTTATCAGGGGATTTTTGCCAACGTAGCTAAAGCGACAAATGATGCGCAAGATCGCTTCAAGCATGCCATTAGCGTAGTTAGAATGATTGGCGCAGGAGACTATCGCAAGGAACTCGCAACCTTACAGCAGGTTGGTAAGCGCTCGGAAACTGACCAGTGCGTGCCGGCGCTGCTTCAGACAATGGGCGCTGTCGATGCGCTGATTAACGACGCCAACATGCTATCGAAGGCCGCGGTGGCCGGTGAACTGAAGACGCGCGCCGACGCCTCCAAGCATCAGGGTGAGTGGGGCAAGGTCATTCAGGGAATCAACGATACGTTGGATGCGGTTGTCGGTCCGCTGCAAAAAGCGGAACACAGTATCGAGATGATTGCACGGGGCGAGATTCCCGAACAGATTACCGAAACATACAACGGTGAATTCAATAACTTAAAAAACAACATGAACGCGCTGATCGCGTCGATGAACGAAATCACCGAGACTGCAGAGGAGATTTCCAAAGGGAATCTTACGGTCGAGGTGCGGGCGCGATCGTCGCATGACAAGCTGATGCACGCACTGGCCTCGATGGTGATGGCGTTGACGCAGACGGTTGGCGACATTCGCGCAATCGCCAGCGAAGTGGCGGCGGCCAGCCAGGCGATTTCAACGGCTTCGGTGCAGGTTTCCAAAGGCGCCAGTTCGCAGGCCGCGGCGGCTGAAGAGGCCTCTTCATCGATGGAGGAGATGGTCAGTAACATCAAGCAGAACGCCGACAACGCGCAGCAGACCGACAAGATTGCCAACAAGAGCGCCGACGATGCGCAGGAAAGCGGCAAGAGCGTGCGCGAGGCGGTTTCGGCGATGAAAGAGATTGCCGACAAGATCTCGATTATCGAAGAGATCGCTCGCCAAACCAACCTGCTGGCGTTGAACGCGGCCATTGAGGCGGCGCGCGCCGGCGAGCACGGCAAGGGCTTCGCCGTAGTGGCGGCCGAGGTGCGGAAGCTCGCCGAACGTAGCCAGAAGGCGGCCGGCGAGATCAATCAGCTTTCGGCTTCCACGCTGAAGGTTTCAGAGACGTCGGGCGAAATGCTGGGTAAACTGGTTCCCGACATTCAGAAGACCGCCGAACTGGTGCAGGAGATTTCTGCCGCCAGCCGTGAACAGGACACCGGCGCCGAGCAAATCAACAAGGCGCTGCAGCAACTGGAGCAAGTAATCCAGCAGAATGCTTCGGCGGCCGAGGAGATGGCCTCGACGACCGAGGAATTGACCGGCCAGTCCGAACAACTGGTGGGCGCTCTCTCTTTCTTCGATACCGGAGAGGAAGAGAACGCACGCGGACGCAGGTCGGCCGCCAAGGCCGCGCGGCCCACTGCCAAAGCCTCGTTTGCCAAGGCGGAGAAGGCGGAGGGCAGCAGCGCCGTGGCCAAGACGGGCGCGAAGAGCGGGGTGAACCTGCGGCTAAACGATAAACATGACGAATTAGACGCCGAGTTCGAGCGTTACTGACCGCCGGAGCATTTCTTCCGTGAAGCTTCGGAATCCAGCGGTTGCGGCGACGAATGCCGCAGCCGCCGGAGACGAGGGGAAAAGGAGAAATGCGACGGGACGGACCTCCGCGAGGGGATCTGCGCCAGTCTTCAAGACCAGAGAGGAGTTGCAGCATGAGCGTGAACGAAATCACGGAGACGCGGCAGTACCTTACCTTCAAACTCGACAACGAGGTATTTGCTCTCGATGTGGCCAAGGTAAGAGAAGTGCTCGATCTCGCGCCAATCACGGTCGTTCCCCGTACGCCTGATTTTATGGCCGGGGTGATCAATCTGCGGGGAAGCGTTGTGCCGGTCGTTGACCTTCGGTTGTGCTTTGAAATGTCGAAGACCGAGAAGACGCGCAATACCTGCATTGTGGTTGCGGAAGTAACGCTGGAAAACGAATCAATCGTGATCGGCGCGTTGGCCGATTCGGTCGAAGAGGTGCTCGAGTTGGAGCCCGAACAGATTGAGCCGGCGCCGCGCATCGGAACCCAGATACGCACCGACTTTATCCGCGGGATGGGCAAGCGCGATGCGCAGTTTATTATGATTCTTGATATCGATCGCGTCTTCTCGGCCGAGGAATTGGCCGCGGTGCGCGCACAGGAATCCAACAGCAAACCACTAGTTGAAGTAGCAGCCTAAAAAAAGGAATGGGGCGGTTACCCGCCCCGCGCCGTCCCATTTCTCATGACCAGCAGACTAGACGAGTACATTTCGGGTAGAGATTACACCCGTCTTCGCAAATTGATTTATGACGTGGCGGGGATCTCTCTCGGCACCGGCCGCAAGACCATGCTCGAGGTGCGTATCCGCAGACGGTTGAAGGCGCTTGAAATCGAATCCTATAGCCGCTACTGCGAGTACTTGTTTTCGCCCGAAGGAATGAGAAACGAGTTGGTCCACCTGATCGATGTGGTGACGACCAATAAGACAGATTTCTTTCGCGAGGCGGGACACTTCGAGTTCCTGACTTCCAAGGCGCTGCCAGAAATGGCGTCCGCGTTTAGCGAGCGGAGGCCGATGCGGGTGTGGAGCGCGGGCTGTTCCACCGGCGAAGAACCTTATACGCTGGCCATCGTGCTCAGCGAATATGCGCTCGAACATCCGGGATTTGATTTCCGCATTTTGGCCACCGATATTTCCACGACCGTGCTGGAAAAGGCGGCGCTGGGAATCTACACCACGGATGTAATTCAGCCGGTGCCTATTGATCTCAAGGTCAAATACTTTATGCGCGGTCGCGAACCGGGCTCCAATCGCGTGCGCGTGGCGCCCGAGTTGCGCCGTCTGGTCAATTTCCAACGGTTGAACTTTATGGACGACGACTATGGCTTACAGGGAAAAGTTGACGCAGTCTTTTGCCGCAACGTCATCATCTATTTTGACCGCGCCACGCAGCAGCGCATTTTAGGAAAGCTCGCGCATTATCTTGTGCCCGGAGGATACCTGTTTGTCGGCCACTCCGAAACGTTGCATGAATTAAATCTTCCTCTCGATCCGGTAGCTCCTGCGCTCTACAGGAGGACCTATGCAGGAGTTTGACCTGTCGCTTCCGGAGATTTACGTGCAACCTGGCGAATCCCGATTAGTGCGGCAGCCTGCCATCCTGCGCACGGTGCTGGGCTCCTGCGTGGGCATCACATTTTTGGTTCCACGGCTGGGCGTCGGCGCGCTTTGCCATCCCATGCTGCCGTTATTTCCGGCCAAGGAGTCGAGCACACTAAGCGTGATGGCCAGCCGCCGCTATGTGGATTTCGCGATTCACGACATGATCCGCCAGCTCGATTCGCTGGGCGCGCTGCGCATGGAGACGCAGGTGAAGCTGTTTGGCGGAGGCGATGTTTTGCCGATGATCGACGGCGAACGTCATGCGACCGTGGGCAAGCAGAATTGCGATGTCGCGCAGCGCGTGCTTGACGAAGAGGGTTTTGTTATTATCGCTTGCCGGCTGCGGGGTGATACGGGCGTGCGCATTGAATTTAATACGGGCAGCGGAGAAGTGCTGCTCAGAAAATTAACTTCAAGCATGGCGCGGGCCGGCGCGAAACCGGTGAGAAAGGTTTATCGTTCCCGCAAAAATGCATAGAGCCAGGAGGCGTCGATCGTGGTAGCGGATAAAATTCGCGTACTGATCGTGGACGATTCGGCGGTTGTGCGCCAAACCTTGAAATCCATTTTGTCTTCCGATCCGGAGATCGAGGTGATGGCCACGGCGGGCGATCCCTATGTGGCCGCCGAGCGTATCCGCGATCAGATCCCGGATGTGATCACGCTCGACATCGAGATGCCGCGTATGGACGGGCTTACTTTTCTCGGCAAAATCATGAGCCAGCATCCGATCCCGGTCGTCATCTGCTCCAGCCTGGCCGATGAAGGCGCGTTGAGCACGCTCAAGGCTCTCGAATATGGGGCAGTGGAGATTATCACCAAACCCAAGCTCGGCACCAAACAGTTTCTAGAAGATTCGCGCATTGAGTTGTGCCAGGCGGTCAAAGCCGCTGCTCAAGCGCGTGTGCGCACGCTTGGTCCCAGCCACATCGTTGAGCCTAAACTGACCGCCGATGCCGTGCTGGCTCCCGCCGCGCATGCCATGGTTGAAACTACGGAGAAGATCGTAATCATCGGCGCTTCCACCGGGGGCACAGAGGCGCTCAAAACGCTGCTTGAAGCATTGCCTTCCGACGCGCCTGGAATCGTGATTGTGCAACACATGCCCGAGCTGTTTACGCGCGCCTTCGCCAACCGGCTCAACGGCTTGTGCGACATCACGGTCAAAGAGGCCGAAAGCAACGACAGCGTTATTCGCGGCCGCGCCTTGATCGCGCCCGGCAATCATCATCTGCTGCTTAAACGCAGCGGCGCGCGCTACTACGTCGAGATCAAGGATGGCCCGCTGGTTTGCCGGCACCGGCCCTCGGTTGACGTGCTCTTCCGCTCCGCAGCCCGCTATGCAGGAAAAAATGCGGTCGGCGTGATTATGACCGGCATGGGCGACGACGGCGCGCGCGGCATGTTGGAGATGAAAGAGGCCGGAGCCGTCACGATCGCGCAAGACGAGGAGAGCTGCGTAGTTTTCGGAATGCCGAAGGAAGCCATCAAGCTCAACGGCGTGAGCGAAGTTCTGCCTTTGGAGGCGATCGCCGGAGCTATTTTTAAATACGGGCGTTAAAGCCCGCGTGGATTTGATTGCGCACGCGCGTAAATCAATCGCAGAGTTCTTTCACACGCTAAAGCGGGCTGAGCGTTGCATTAGGATTCATTTCCTGACGGCTGAAAGCTGAGAGCTGGTGTTGTGGTTCCCCGGTCCCCAAAGGCGAGGGACCGGGGGCACCCTCACCTTGATTTAAAAAACACCGGGATCGAGGCTACCTGCCGAGTTTCGCCGTGCACATTCAAAATCGTGTTGCACTGACCGGTGCTACTGCACCGGAGCGGCGCTGGAGGCGGGCTCGACGAACTTGTGAAGATGGACGCTGGCCTGGGTTTCGGGAACGCCGCCGTCGTTGGCCTGAATCTCGACGGGCTTGCCCTCGATGAGCAAACGCAGCGTGGCTTTACCGCGCGCGGGCACGACGATGTGCCGGGTGACGGAGGTGTCGGCATTGCGCGCGATCACGGGAAACTCGGCGGCGGCGTAGCCGGAGTTGGACAGATCGACGGAAACCAGCCAGCCGCGAAACTCGGAGTGAGCGACCGAAGCGTTGTCGGCCTGAATCGCCGTCGGCAGATTTTTGGAGGAGCTGATGCCGGGCGTCGCGGTCTGCGCGCGGTCGGCAGGAGACTCGGCCAGCGAGATGAAGACCTTGTCGATCGAGAGATCGGGCAGGCCCTTGTCGTTGTCGACCCAATCGCTAAAGAACCAGGAGAGATCGCGGCGCAGTCCTGACTGCTCGACGAGTTTTTCAAAGTAGGCGGAGCCAGCCGTGGGGCCAAGGCCGCGGCGTGCGTCTTCGGCCGGATCGTAGGCGCGCAGCGCGGCGGAAAGAGCCGGATCGCCAACCAGATCGCGGAGCATCCAGAAGACGTAGGTGGCCTTGTTGCGGTAGTAAATGGGCGCGGTGGCCTGCGCCAGCGGCTGGCCGGAACTTTCGCCGGGGCTGGAAGGCTCGATGAGCGCCAGCGGTGTGCGGCCGGATTCAAGCAGCTCGAGAGCCTTCTGGCGGCCGCTCTGGCGCTCGATCCAGAGCGTTCCCATAAAGTGGGCGACGCCTTCGGAGAGCCAGGCGCGGGGCGAGGCCATCCAGGCGTGGGTGAGGGCGTGGGCGAGAATGCCTTCGAGCTGATCGGAGGGCGCCTGGCGCAGAGCCGTTACCAAAAGCGAGCCGGTTTCGTAGGCCGCATCGAGGGGATCGGGCAGATCGAGAACCGCCAGATGGGAGCGCGGCTGCTGGCCGAGCCAGCTTTGCAGAAAAGGCGTGACGGTAGCCGTGGCCGCAATCCAGCCCTGCAAATTGATGTCGTCGTCGGGGAGCGCGTAGAGCGTGGCGTTGGTCGCCTCTTTGGACTCGCGGGAGGCGAGAAAGAGACTGGGCGCGTCGAATCCGAGGATGGAGTTTTCAAGCGCGGCGGTGGCAATGCCCGGCAGATCGCCGTCGGCGCTCGACGGCTCGGTGACGGCCAGCGACGCGGCGTGGCCGTTGATGAAAGCGACGGTGGGCGCGTGGCCGCGAGGAAACTCGGCGGTGAGGCGGAGGCGGAAGCGAGCTCCGGCAATCAGCAGCTTGTGCTCGCCCATTTCGTCGAAGACGCGCGCGCCGTCGCCGAGTATGACCGGAACGCTCGCGGCCGGGTACCAGAGGACATTGCCGAAGCCGCGCAGGCCGGTGAAATCGAGGCCGATCGCGTCCCAATCGGAGTGCAGAGCGGCGTCGGCGGGGGTGCCGATGGCGACCAGCCGTTGGGCCGAGGGCGCAATTGTGCCGGAATAGTTGAGATCGAGATTGAGGCTTTGGCCGGGGGCCAGCGGTTGGTCGAGGGCGATGGCGGCCTCGTGAAGTTGGCCGGTGTGATCGATGTCGGAGTTGAGCGTGGCCACGGTGAAGGGCAGGCTGCGGCCGGCGGTGAGAATGCGCTCCCAACGCAGCGAAGAGGAGATTTGGAGTGGAATGCGCGTCAGCGGCGCTTTGCCGCCGTTGCGCACGGTGATTTGGGCGCGAACGGCGATGGCCTGCTCGGCCAGGCGTAGATGCACGTCAAGGTCGAAGGCGGTGAAGAGAAGTGCCTGCCGCTCGGCGTCGGTGGCAGTGGGTTCGGCGACGGACTGGCCGGCGGCGTCTGAGGCGGCGGGCGCGGAGGTGGTGGTTTGGCCGTTTTCATCGGTGGTGCGAGAGAAGAGCACGCGGCCGTGGGGCTGCGGATCTTGCGGCGCGGCGGGCGTGGTTTGCGCGGGTGCGGCAAGCGCGGCAATGCAGAGGCCGGCGGCGGCGCAAAACCGCGCGGCGCGGGCAATGAAAGTTCGATCGTGCATTATGAACCGAGGCCTTTCTGTTTCTTTTTCGATTTGCCGCCACGGCGTGGGGCAGCTTCTTGGACGGATGAAGAGGCGCTTCCGGCGATGCGGCGCTGGCGGGCAGCTTCATAAAGAACGACGGCGCCGGCGGCCGAGACGTTGAGCGAGCTGACGCCGCCGGCCATGGGAATGCGCAGCAGATGGTCGCAGGTGCGGCAGACCAGATCGTGCAGGCCTGCACCCTCGTTGCCGAGAACGATGACGAGGTCGCCGGTCAGATCGAAGCGGTCGTAATCGGTTTGGCCGCGCTCGTCGAGGCCGACGACCCAGATGTTGCGCTGCTTGAGCTCTTCGAGCGAGCGGACGAGATTGACGACGCGGGCGATGCGCAGGTGCTCGATGGCGCCGGCGCTGGCCTTGATTGCGGCCGGACTGAGCGGGGCGGCGCGGCGCTCGGTTAATAGCACGCCATCGACGCCGGCGCCGTCGGCAACACGCAGCAGCGCGCCGAGATTTTGCGGATCTTCGACGCCGTCCAGTGCCAGCATCAGACGCGGCGCGCCGGATGCGGTGGGCGCGAAGAGATCTTCAAGCGCGAGCGTTTCGGCCGGATAAACGTAGGCGATAACGCCCTGATGGTCGGGAGTTTTGGCGGCCACGGTAAGCTGTTCGCGAGGTTGCTCGAGAATGCGCACGTTGGCGTGGCGACACTGGGCGACGAGGCGTTCGAGGCGCACATCGCGGCGCTCGCGAGCTACCAGTACATGATCGAAGCGGCGACGGCCGGCCCGCAGGGCTTCGGCAACCGGGTGAATACCGTAGAGAAGATCCATAAAGATAGTTTAGTGGTCGCGCGTCCTGTTGCGCCCAAATTGAAAAAACAGACGCGAGGCCTGATCTAGCGTGTGGTTTTAAGAGGAAAGCTTGGCGCTGGCCAGCCGGTTGAGGCTTACGCCCTGTTCAGCGGCTTCAAGAGCCAGCGAACGATGCACCGTGGGAGGAATGCGAACGCGAAACTGGCCGCTGTAATGTTTGACGGCCAGCGGTGTAGGCACCGGCTCTCCTGCGGCCCCCATCTCCTTTACCGCGTCTCTGACGATTTTGCGGATTCCAGCCAGCGCCTCTTCCGGCGTGCGCGCCAGCCAGGAAAGCGAGGGAAATTCCGCACAGAGACCAACGTGTTCCTGATCCTCCTCCGACCAGGTGACGCGATAGGTAAAATGATCGTCTTTAGGTGTTCTCTTTGTAGCGCACTTCATCCCGGAATCCTTTCAACTTTTCGATAGCCGCCAGAACCTGACGAACCTGATAGGCTTTGGCCTTGCCGCGTTCCTGTTGAATGTTGACGCGCGGATCGACCGGCCATGGAGTTTTAAAAACCGCATGGCTGGTGCCGCGTTGGCGCGGCGGGCCAAAATACTCTACACACACACGAAAAAGATCGCTATACCGGACATTTGCCGGCGCGTGCCGCATCGCTTCGAGGATCTTCTTCGAAGTCGCCATGTGACCTACATGGTACCACTATTGAAACCGCAGCGCGGAAGCAGAAGCACGGTTAGCCGTGGGCCTTGTTCCAGGGGAAAAGGTGGTCGAGGTCGAGGGCGCTGCGGTGCTTGGAATCGACCTGGAGGGTGAGGGTCTGCTGCTTTTTGTCGCGTAGCACGACGACCTGAACGGGCTTGCCCTGATTGGAGCGCAGAGCACGGTCCCAGTCGGCGGAGGTGTGGATGGAATCGACGCCGACTTTGAGAACGACGTCAAAGGCTTTGAGTCCGGCGACGGCGGCTTCGCTTTTGCGGGAGACCTGCTTGACCATGACGCCGCCCTTGACGCCCAGATGCGCGGCCATCTGCGAGGTGAGCGGCTCAACCAGCGCGCCGACATTCAGATTGCCGGCGAAAAACGGCATGGAAAAAGGGCCGGAGCTGGGCAGATCGCCGCCGCCGGAAAACATGCCCATGGAGGGCGCGGGGCGGGCGATGCCGTCCACCTCGATGCCGATCTTGTTCCAGGCGTCATGCTCGACAGCCTTGCGGTCGGCCAGTTGCATGGTCAGGTTTTGGAGATTGCCGTCGCGGCTGATCTCGATGCTGGCCTTGCGGCCCGGAGGGGTTTCACGCAGGATGCGGCGCAACTGCTCGGAGCCTTCGATTTTTTGGCCGTTGAAGGAGAGAATGACGTCGTTGACCTTGAGGCCGACCTGGCCGGCCGGAGCGTCGTGATCGATGAGCGTGATGAGCGCGCCGCGAAGTTCTTTGAGCTTGAGGGCCTGCGCTTTGGCGGCATCGACGTCGGCCAGATCAACGCCGAGATAGCCGGCGGAGGCATTTTCGTGAACCAGCAAGGGATGGAGCGATTCCAGCAGTGGCGCGACCTGCTGCGCCTGAACCGGGATGGCGCGCGGCGTCAGCAGCAGAGCAAGCAGCGCGGCGGTGCACAGATAGCGATCGAAGAGCTGGAAGGGCCTCAAAAAGCGTTTCATGGTTGACGACTCCCGTTCATGTTCTTCGGCCCGCGCTCTTTTTTTGCGGCACGGTGGCCGGAAGGATAAAAGCAGTTATTGAATTTCCGGCACCCGGCCTAAAACCTGTCGGGAAACATACCGGATCTGGGGATTCATATCGGAATTGGAGACCGAATAGAGCACCTGACGGACGCTGGAGTCGGCCTCGACGGGTTCAAGCAAATTAATGGCGGAGGCGCGAATCGAAGAATCGCGGTCGTTCATGATCGCCTCAAGTACGGCGTCGCGCACGCGCATGTCGTCGCCGATGTAAGGCTCCAATCCTTCGAGCGCTTTCTGGCGGACCCTGGCGCTATGGTCGTAACGCAGCGCGACCATCAACGCCTCGCGAATGCCGGAGGGCTGGCAACCGTGGCCGGCACGGCATTCGGCGGCAAGCAGGGCGACCGAGTCGCCGCGCACGCCGGGCGAAGAAGCCTTCTCCGAAGCCAGAGTGAGTAACTGGCGGATCGAGGGATCGGAGATGGAGCCCTGCACCTGATGCGGCACTAACTGGTTGTAGCGGACGTCGACGATGTCGCTGTTGGACTGGCGCACAACGCTGGAGATGCCGGCGACGTTGGCCAGATCGGGCAGCGGCGCGGCGGGTTGGGCTTTAACGCCAGTGTGCGCGACGGATTGAACGGCGGCGGCCGCGTGGACGGGATGAAGCAGCGCGTAGCGATAGCCGCCCAGCACTCCGAATGTAGCGCCGAGCACCAGCAGCGCCGCGGCGGGCGTGGGGCGCAGAAGGGTAAAGCCGGTCCAGAGTTGCCGGCCGAGCCGGTTGTACCAGCGGCTTGGCGGCAGCGCGTCGAGAGCTTCGTCGAGGCGCAGACGAGCGCGGGCGACAAGATTCGGCGAGGGGTCGGCAACCGGATAAGCATCGGCGAAAGCCTTGAACGCCAGGAGCTGCTCGCGTTCCTGGCGGCATTCCGCGCAACTTTCCAAGTGCCCTTCCAACTCGCTCGCCAGCTCGCCGGCAAGCTCTTCATAGGCCGCCGTGACGATCTGTTTGTGTGCAAGTTCGCAGTTCATAGTTACGTCCTTCAAGTCTCCGAAAAGTAGCTTCTAGCTGACAGCTTTTCAGCTCTCAGCCATCAGCTTTCAGCTTTTTGCCCGTCGTTGCCCGACGGGCTAGGCGCCATGCAGTTCCGCCAACTGCGCGCGTAGTTTTTTCGTCGCCCGGAAGAGAGTGTTTTTCGCGGTCTCCTCCGTGGTGTTCAACATTTCACCGATCACACGTAGTCGTAGTCCCTGGTAGTGCTTTAACTCAAAAACCATCCGCTCGCGCGGCGTGAGCTTGGCGATCGCATCGCGAATCTTATCGCCCATCAGCTTGCGGTCAAGCTCGCGCGCCGGGTTGGAATAGGCCCGACTGTCAGAGACAGAAGCCAGCAAGTCAATTTCGCCGCCGTCGCGGTCAACGATCACGGCGCGATCTTCGCGGCGGGTTTTGCGGCGGCGCATCTGGTCCAGGCAGAGGTTGGTCACAATGCGATAGATCCAGGTGTAGAACGAGCACTCGAAGCGAAAGTTGCCGATGTAGCGGAAGGCCTTAAGAAAAGCCTCCTGATAAATGTCTTCGGCGTCGCTCTCGGAACCAGTCAAATGCAGGGCCAAGCGCAAGACCTGACGCTCGTACTGACGAACCAGCGCGCCGAAGGCCTCACGCGAGCCGGCCTGCGCCTCGCGGATCAGATCAGCTTCAAGCGCGCGACGCTGCAAGCGCTCTTGTTGAAGCGTTGCATCGTTCTGGCTTAAACCCTTCGGGTTCGCCTCGTCCATTGCCCTCGCCGTACTCATGCCTGGAGAGGATTGTATCCTCTGCCCGGCAGGCCAAGCCAAAGTCCCGGCCGCAGAAGACGGGACGAGGGGAAAACTTACCACGTCTGCTTCCATTGGCTCCGCTCCCGGCAATCAAGCCCGTGCGCACTTTAACAGACGCGGAAAGTGGGATTTGGTCAACGGGGAGAACAGGGACGAGTACCGTGACCGGATGATTTTGTTCCATAGCGTTGTGGTTCCCCTATCTCAAAATCGAGACCGGGGGCACCCTCGATGGCACGAGTTCAAGCGGTCAGAGAGCTGAGAGCAGGGAAGAGGGAATGGCGGGGCGGCTGTTGGTTACACTGAGAAGGTGATGAGCGGAAATCTGTTTGAAAACGAGAAGGCAAAGATTTGGACGGCGGACGGGTGGTTTACGGCGCACTGCGACGGCGGCTCGCGCGGCAACCCCGGACCGTCTGGATTTGGCGCGGTGGTCGAGAACCCCGAAGGCGAGACGGTGGCGCAACTGAGCGAGTACCTGGGCAAACAGACCAACAACTACGCCGAGTACAAAGGACTGCTGGCGGTGCTGGAGTGGTCGCTGGCCAACCAGGTGAAGCGGCTGTGCGTGGTCTCCGACTCTGAGCTGATGGTGCGGCAGATGAAGGGAATCTATAAGGTGAAGAACCCCGGCCTGCTGCTGCTTTGGCGGGAGGCGCAACGGCTAGCCGCGCTGCTCGATGACTTTGAGATGCGGCATACGCTGCGCGAAGGCAACAAAGAGGCCGACCGGCTAGCTAACGCCGCGATGGACGAGGGGACAAAGCGCGGAAAGTAGAGGGTTTACGTGGGGGTAATTAAATAGTAATAATGAGCGTCTGGATGGTGCTTGGGCGGTCTTATTGGCAATTTGGCAAACATGTAAGCTATTGATTCTATTTAATGGGTGTTTTTGGGCGGGCGATTTTGCACCGTTTCTAGGGCAGGTTTTTCACGGAAAATTTTTTCCGCGTTCGGGAGCGACCATTCCGCGAAGGATTGTCTCTATCATGCGCTGAAAGAGCGCTATTTTCTGCAACCATGAGACGCTAGAGCAAATCGCCTGATGGTATAGAGGAAGAAGCTTTTCCTCGGGGGCTAAACTCGCCGCGGCGAGCGGAAAAACATGGTAGTGGAAGATCGAAGGTTAGCAGGGCCTAAAGGCCACATTGATTTGATTGCGTTTGCGGCACGACTAAAGTCGTGCCCTGTTACAAAACCACTCGTTGAAAGACATTCTGCGAGTTTTTCCGCAGCCTGTAAAGCCCGCGATTTATGGGTACTTTAGCGGCACGACTGAAGTCGTGCCCTGTTACAAAACCGCTCGTTGAAAGACATTCTGCGAGTTTTTCCGCAGCCTGTAAAGCCCGCGATTTATGGGTACTTTAGCGGCACGACTGAAGTCGTGCCCTGTTACAAAACCGCTCGTTGAAAGACATTCTGCGAGTTTTTCCGCAGCCTGTAAAGCCCGCGATTTATGGGCACTTTAGCGGCACGACTGAAGTCGTGCCCTGTTACAAAACCGCTCGTTGAAAGACATTCTGCGAGTTTTTCCGCAGCCTGTAAAGCCCGCGATTTATGGGCACTTTAGCGGCACGACTAAAGCATGTCTGGAGACTTGACAGCTAAAGCCGTGCCCCTTCAAAACCGCTCTACGCCAATAGTAAATTTGCTTTAGCTATTCAGAAATGGAATTGACTTCATGTGCGCGGTCACTTGGCGACGCGTTTCCCGATCGACCGGGAAACTCTTTTGGAGGGTCGGCCATAGAGTCATGATTTTCTCTGCCGTCTCGCGGGCGGTTTGGAGAACCAGTTCCGTTGGAAGCCGCGCCTTGCGTGCAAAGCGTTCCAGTAAGTCAGAATTCAATTGGTTCGGCGTTTTCTCTTTCGCAATCGACAACGCCAGCTTGTCATCCGCGATGTAGCGAACCGTGGAGACGTAATCATAGGCTGGAGCAAGCTGCGGCGTTCTGCCATCGCGATAGATAAGCGACCAGTTCTTCAGGTGCATGTCGTTGTTCCCGATCGCAACCGTGAAGATGAGCCGCCGGATGAATTCTTTGAACTGCTCTTCGTCCGTCAATCGCCAGATGTCGGCCGCCATGTTGGTATAGCTGTAATTCTTGTACCTGGCTTCGGGAAACTGCCCGTAAATCTGGTTGAAGTCTTCTATGTGGATGCGCGCGCCCTTCGTACCCCGATCAAAACGCCGGATGTAGTAGGCGTTTCCCTTCAACTGCTGCCACGGCTCGGGAACACCTGCAATCTGCGCCAGCGGAATGAGGCCGACCTCCGGCACCTGAATGCCGATTGCGCGCGCGAACTCCATCATGGAGAATTCGTTCTCCGGCAAATAGGGATACGCGGGAGAGGGCAGCTTCACGATCCAGTGTCCGCCAAGGCTTGACGCCGGAACGGAGAGTTGCTTATTGGGATTGCCAATGGCCGAAAGCTTCAATTGCACGCCGGCAAGAGAGAAGCGCAAAACGCCCTTGCCTGCCCTGGTGCGCGCTACAGTGGGAGCGCTCTGGGTGGGCGGAAGCGTGCGGCCTTCGACATCGTGAACGGTAACCGCTCCCGGAAGATCATTGCCGAGAAGCCACAGCAGGAAGAACTCTCGCTGAGCATTCACATCGCCGCGTTCCGCAATGTACTGCCGTAACTGGCCTTCGGGAAGGAGGTTAGAAAAGAACGGAGGCAATCTTCGCGTTACTGGACGAACGTCGGTACGAAGCGCGCGATACGCATCATAGAAGCTAAGGCTCAGAACAGGCCGGTTCTGGTCGGCGGCATAGGCTGCATCAAAGACAAAGAGATTCTGGTCGTTGGGCAGGTTAGTCAGCGTGCCAACGACTGCGCCGGCAAGGCGTACCTCCAGAACCGAAGGCAAGTTGCCACTCATTGTTTTAGTCTTCGGCATCTTCCGGCTCCCCTCCCGCAAGCGGTGGACTGCTCTTGGCTGGCAATCCTGACTGATCCGGGCTTGCGGCATGTTCGATAAGAGCTTGAATCGCCGGCACCAGGCGTTTGGGGATGAGCATGGGCTCAAGATCCAGAATGCGCGCCATCTCCAGTAAGGTGGAAAGACGAAGATCGCCGCCGCGCTCAATTCGAGAGACGGAACTTTGCGGCTGCCCGAGGCGGCGGCCGAAGTCGGATTGAGTGAAGCCTTTGGCTTCACGCGCTTGGCGAATCTGATCTTGAATATATCTCATTTGATCTATTGTGATATAAATATAGCATAAAACATATTTTTAATAATTTGCTTGGTTCACTGATTTTGAGTCGTTGGTAAGTGCATGGTCGCGGTGACGTGGCACAAGTTCCAGATCGTTAGCCAAGGCTTCCAAAACTGGTTTTCAAGTCAGCGTCTAAATAGTTTAAGTAAGTTATTGCTTGCTTAGCTTTGTGGACGGAGCGCGGGGCGGGGAAAGAACAAACGCAGATTCTTCGACTGCGTTTACCGCGAAAAACGCGGCAAACTTCGCTCAGGATGACAAATTATTTTGATGCGAATTTTTGACTCACTACATTAGTACCGTGACCGGATTTTCGATCCTTAGCGTTGTGGTTCCCCGGTCTAAAAATCGAGACCTGGGGCACCCTCGATGACACAAATTTAAGTGGTCACGGGCACTAGCGGTTGAAGAAGGGCAGAAGCAGAATGGCGATCCAGGCGACTCCGAAACCGATAAACATCGTACGGTAAAGATATTTGTGGGAGATGAATTTGATGCCGGTGAAGGAGGGGATCGGCTTCCAGCCGGTTAGCCCGGCAGCCTTCCAAAGGAGCGGCTCGGTGATTTCAATCTTCTCGCGATTGTATTTGAGCAGCTCGCCGCCGCGGATGTCGAGACCCCAGAAGATGAGGCTGGTGGCGATGCCGGTAAGCGAGATGGCGTATTTCCAAATGGCCGCATTGCTTTTATCGAAACCGGTGAAGAGGGCGGCCATCAGCAGGATGAAGAAATTGAAATTGCGCATTCTGATTTCGTCAGAATGATTGGCCATTTCGCGGGCGTGTTCCAAAACATTCTGCAAGGCGATGATGTTGTCGGAAATCGGCGGGATCTCGTGTTCCATGATGTGGAGAGTATATAGGCCGGCGTTGGAGGGATTTTTCACAAAAGGGGATGGGGGGGTGGTTGACTTTGTTACCCCACCCTAGCCGCAAGGAACAAGAGCGCGGCTAGAATGGGGCACCCCAGTTGGTCAGGCGAGGAGCGCGGGTTGGGCTTGGGGCCACTCGATGGAGTAGGCGCTGGAGCTTTGAAGCTGGCGGGTATAGGCGGCCAGAGCCAGCAGCGGGAAGTAATTCCGGTAGAGGTCATAGCGGATATAGAAGACCTGGGGGAAGCCGGTGCCGGTGGTGATGTTTTCTTCCCAAGTGCCGTCGGGGAGCTGGTGGTCGCAGAGCCAACGGACGCCGTCGGCGACGGCGTTGCCGCGAATCGCGCCCGAGGCGATGAGTCCGAGGAGGGCCCAAGCGGTTTGAGTGGGAGTGCTCGAGGTTCTTTCAAATTGTCCGGTGCTGTATCCGAGACAGCTTTCGCCCCATCCGCCGTCGGGGTTCTGGACCTCGCGAAGCCAGCGCTCGCCGCGGGTGATGGCCTCGGCGGCGGCTGGCGATTGGGCGGCGTTAAGGCCGCGGAGGGCGAGAAACGTTCCGTAAACGTAGTTGACGCCCCAGCGGCCGAACCAACTGCCGTTGGGCTGCTGGCAGGCGAGCAGGTATTGGATGCCGCGCTCGATGGCCGGGTGTGTGGCGTTGAAGCCGCGTCGGCAGAGGGCCTCGAGAACGCGGCCGGTGATGTCGGGACAGGTGGGGTCGAGCATGGCGTTGTGGTCGGCGAAGGGAACTTGATTGAGTAACTGCCAGTTGTTGTCGACGTCGAAGGCGGCCCATCCGCCGTCGGTGCTTTGCATGCCGAGGAGCCAGTTGACGGCGCGTTTTTCAGCTTGCGCCTGCCGGGCCGGGTCACTGGCCTTGGCGTGGAGCAGGGTGAGCAGAACCATGGCGGTGTCGTCGATGTCGGGATAAAACTGGTTGGCGAACTCGAAGACCCAGCCGGAGGGGGTGAGGTCGAGGCGCTTTTCGGCCCAATCGCCTTTGCGGCGGATTTCTTTGTCGAGGAGCCAGTCGGCGGCGCGGGTGAGGGGGGCTGGCTGCGGCAGGCCAAGCTCGCCGATGGCGAAAGTGGCGATGGCCGTATCCCAGACCGGGGATTTGCAGGGCTGAAAGATGAGCCGGTCATCGGATTCGATCATCAGGCCGTCGAAGTCGCGGATGGCCTGGGCGAGATCGGGCTGATCGCGCTCGTAGCCGAGCAGATCCATGGCCATGATGGAGTACATGATGGAGGGATAGATGGCGCCGAGGCCATCGCTGTGATAGAGGCGGCTGATCATCCAGCGCTCGGCCTCGCGAATGGCGCGGCCGCGGATTTTTTTCACGTTCTGGCGCTCCCAGCGCTTGAAGAGCTTGTCGGCCTGAACGAAGACGTTGGCGATGCGGTCGCGGCGATGCAGGGCGAGGCGGCGGCGGGGGTGGAAGAGCTCGTCGATGCGCAGATTGCCGGGGGTGGGCCGGTTGCTCCAGAGGGCCTGGACGATCGATAGGGGAACGATGATGGTGCGCGTCCAGGAAGACATTTCATAGAGCACGTTGCCGGGGATGAGCAGAATTTCTGGCGGGATGGTTGGAGAGAATTTGCGCGGGAAAAGCTCGAACATGCTGAGGTTGATGCGGGTGTAACTATTACAGGCCTGAATGCCGCCCATTTTGAGGATGAGCGAGCGGGCGCGCTTCATGCGCTCGTCGTCGACGTCGAGGCCGGTCATTTTGAGCATGGCGTAGGCGCGGACGGTGGCGTTGATCTCAGACGGGCCGGGCTCGTAGGTGTTCCAGCCGCCGTCGGGCCGCTGCGCGTCGAGAATGGCGTTGACGGCTTTGCGGATGCGCGGCATGGTGGGCGGGTTCCAGGTGCCGTCGGCCGCGGCCGGGTAGAGCCACATTTGCATCAGGATGTAGTCGGACTGAAGGGTGGAGTCGGCCGTAAGATCGCCGACCCAATAGCCTTCGCGATGCTGAAGGGCGAGCAGATGGGCGGATGCGCGCCGGGCTGTTGCCTTGGCCTGCCGCAAAGAGACCTGAAGGATTGCTTTGGAATGGATGACGCCTTCTTCGACCTCGGGGGCAGATTTGCGATAACCACCAAAAATTCCACTGAGTCCGAACACGGGGTCACCCTTTTCCTCTGAATTCTTTTTGTCCATGGAGCCTCTGAAATCCTGATTTGCAAAAAGCGTAATTAATTTACGGTTTTGAATGGATAAGGATAGCACGACGAGGTAGGAGGATCAACAAAACCGTCGCGAAATTACGGGTTTTGAAAACAGGGGACAGTGGACAGGGGACAGGGGACAGGGGACAGGGGACAGTGAACAGTGAACAGTGGACAGGGTAGGGGTAGGGAGTAGATGGTCGGTAGCGTGGCAAAAGATGCCTTCGGCTGCGGTCGCAGACGAAGGCTGGGAAATCATTATTATTCAAGCATTTGTGTTGGAGATAGATGCCGATACGGGGTAGCGCTTGTTGCTGCTCCGGCAGAGTCTTTCGCGTAGCCAGGGAAATCGCGGATTCCCCGCGATCAGCGGCTGCGAGGCGGGGATGGGCTGAAGCTCAACTTTTGCGATTAACGGCCGCGGCGGAGAATGAAGCCGACGATGGCGAAAAGAGCGATGCCGCCCAGAGCGAAACTGAAGTAGTAGAGCATGGGATGCGCCCAGCCGGGGGAATAGGTAAGATCTTGCCCAACCCAGAGCATGAGCACGATGGCGATGAGGGCGAATTGGCCGGCGATGACCAGAAAGGTATGGCCCAGGTCGCGGCGGGCGTCGAGTGCCTCGACGGCGTCGGGGGTCAAGTTGCGGTCTGCAGGGGAAAGTTGCAGTTCGGCCATGAAAATCTCCTCGGCCGGCTCGTCTGGAGTACGGCGGGCGCGGCGTTCTGCTTTTAATTCAAACACAAGCAGGTGGAGGTGCGCCAGGGGCCTCTACGGGTTGGGGTTACTGCGGGGGATAGCCAACCGATTGGGCGTAAAGAGCAGAGTGGTCGGAGTCAAGCGCTAGCTTGGCGGCCGCATCGTGTCCGTGGAGGGCGTAGAACCAGGCATTGAGCCCCTCGGAGGCGGCGAAGAGGTAAACATTCTGGCCGATGAAGCCGGTGTCGACCTGAGCGTAATCGTCTTTGGACGGAGCTACGTAGACGATGGTGACGGCGGCGTGTTTAGAGGCTCCACCGCCCACGCCGCGCAGATCGCCGGCCAGCACCGGGCGGAGGAGATTTTGCTCGGCATCATAGGTGTATACCCCTTCGGCGAGGAGGACATATAGAGTAATGTCTTGGCGGTTATGGGCCGAGGGGGCGGTGCGTCCCAATCCAGATTTAACGTTGCGCGACCGGTTGACGCCGAAGGCCGCCCAAAGCAGGTTGGAGAGGGTTTGCGGCGGCAGGGAGCGCTCGGCGAAGGCGCGGGTGGTGTGGCGTGCGGCGAGCGCCTGCATGACGGGCATTCCACCTGCAACCTGCGGCTTAGGCAGCTCGATGGGCTTCAGTTCCGCGGCTTGAACTGGGATCGAGCCGCAATGCGGGGCAAATAACCGCGCGGCTCCCCAGAGGGAGATCGAAAGGGCGAGCAGCGTTAGCGGCAAAGCATGAAAACGGGCAAAGCAACGCATGATTTCACCTCGCAAGCTCAAAGATGGGGCCACCGAATCAGGGCACGGCTATTCGCCGAGAAAGGCGATTGACTGCAGCGCCGTAATTTCAAAAGGCTTGCGGCAGCGGATGTTCGAGCACTGCAACTTGTCGTCGCGGCGCACCATATAGGATTGCGCCTTGGCGAATTTGGCGCGGTCGCGCTCGTTGGCGCCGCGAGGCAACTGGGGACGCTTGCGGCGGACGATCCAGGTTACGCGATATTCGGCCGACTGGCCGCACTTGGGGCAGGTAAGGGTGTGGGTGCGCTGTTCGGTGGTTTCGTTGAAGAAATCCCGTTCTTCCATGGTGATTGCTCCTTGCACCCGCCGCTGGGGCCGGCGGAGCACATGGGCCCGGAGCCGGCACTTTCGCGCCGCAGGATTTTATTCCATACTCGACCAAGGGATGAAGAAACGCAAGCCAAGTCGATTTTCGGCCACCAAGGCCGTAAAAGCCAATGCCCGGGAACAGATCGGGCAGCCTAAACCCTCCCGGGTTTTGGCCGATAAACCACGTGTGGGCCGCGCTGCCAAGCACAAGCCGGGGTTAGAAGAGATTCTGCGCGAGCATGAATAGGATTTTGCGCGAGCAGGAGTAGGGGCCCCGTAAGGGGCAAGATCTTCTGGCCGGTTGGGGATGCCGGGCGGCTGCGCGGGCTAGTCGAGGCGCGTGGGCCGAGCTAGCGGGCGTGCCTGGGCGGCAAAGAGAGCTGTTGCAAATTTCGTTTTCGCTTTTTATTTGTCGCGCGGTAACCGGAGTTGAACTGCGCCAAAGGCTACTAAAGCATTTTCACAGTGGCCGTAAAGTGTGAAGTTTTTTCCATCCCACATTTCCACTACACCAGCGGTGAAAATGTTCTGGGAGAAGAGGTAGAGAGCGGGCTCTGAGGGGATTGCGGGCCGGTTTAGCGGCATGAGGCGAGGAGGGAACTGGCGCTGTAAGACGGCGCAAATTCCTCGTGTAAGACCGTCTTACGGCCGTCTTACGCGCGTAAGACGTTTGTCTTACGGCTTGTGGGGCAGTGTCTTACCGCGTCTTACTTTTGTGGGACGGCGATTCGGCGTGAACGGGCGCAAATTGCTTTTGTCTTACGCGACGAGCTGATTTTTGGCGCAATTTCTGTTTTTGAGCGAGCTTGAAGCCGCTTTCGTGCAGATGTGCACGGTCTAATTATTTTTTTGAAAAGAGATTGCAGAAGTTTTCAGGAGTTGATTGCTTGCCGGTGCGCGGATGCAGAAACCGCGCTCGCGGTGCGGAGCATGGATCGCGTCGGGGCGTTTAGAGCAAATTTTCTGATGGTATAGAGGAAGAATCATCCCTCAGGGGCTAAAGAGGCTGCGGAAAAACTCTGAATTTTGGACCCAAGGAAGAAATACGTCCCTCGGGGCCTAAACAGGCTGCGGAAAAACATGGTTGTGGAAGATCGAAGGTTAGCAGGGCCTAAAGGCCACATTGATTTGATTGCGTTTGCGGCACGAATGAAGTCGTGCCCTGTTACAAAACCGCTCGTTGAAAGACATTCTGCGAGTTTTTTCCGCAGCCTGTAAAGCCCCCGATTCTATTGCCCTTTTCGGCACGACTTAAGTTGTCAAGTCTCCAGACATGCTTTACAGTTTGTCTCCACACATCCTTTACAGGTAGAGGAAGTTTCTCGGGCAGGGTTCGACCATGGTCGAACCCTGCCCGAGAAGGTTGAGTT
>Ga0224531_1000050_pt1 | contig 77018 bp, 75 predicted proteins | sample CBST100metaG_FD_179876 | JGI IMG/M metagenome (GOLD analysis project Ga0224531, IMG submission 179876) | Peat soil microbial communities from Stordalen Mire, Sweden - C.B.S.T100 | ecosystem: Environmental > Terrestrial > Soil > Wetlands > Peat | place: Sweden: Norrbotten County, Stordalen Mire...
AATCTAAACAAATCAACAACTTACATGTTAACTAAATCGCCATAGCGTTACTAGATAATCAATGAGTTATTACTAGATAATCAACAGGCCAAGTGCTCTGCCCACGGCCTGCGCGCATTTGCCTTTGCCCGGCCACGCATCAAAATCGCGCAAGCAAGGGCTGTGCTCTTTTAGACACTCGGCTCACCTCCCGCGCAAAGCGTCGGTATGGCATCGTTTCAACCGCTCAACGCGGCTATCTATAAGAAGACGAAGTCGCTCACGAGCAAATATGACCATTCCTAAGCGGGCAAAGCCTGTCAATATCTTTACGCGTGCAGTTAACGCCAACATTCATCTTCGCAGTGCCGTGTGATTCGTGAAAACCAGTGCAGGCCGAAGGAGGCACCTTGACGCTATCCATTAGAAAACGAAATTCACAGTTATTGCTTACCTGCTACTTCGACCTGGCAAGAAAGCTCAGATTCCAATCGATGAACGAACCTGTCGACAAAAAGGTTCACAGAGTATTGTTTTTGCTGCTGGTAGCCGCGGCTCTGGCGTGTTTGTCGGCTACGTCAAGATCGCAAACGCTACCTGCCGCGGAAGAGTCCTTCGCCGCGCATGCAAGCACAACCTCAAGCCCGATTGATCTGACGTATGTGCGCCCAACGCAAAGAACAAAAGTCATCAACTACCTTTTCGACGCCTTCGGTCCGTACCCGGTTGCCGGCGCGGCCTTCGGTGCGGGCATCGGTCAATGGAGCAATGCCCCGCCAGAGTGGGATCAAGGCATGAAGGGGTACGCCATGCGCTTCGGCTCCGATTACGGCATTGCAATGGTTTCCACCACGACGCGGTATGGGCTCTCTCAAGCCTTCAAGCAGGATGCAATGTATTACCGGTGCGAGTGCGGAGGTGTGCTCCCGCGACTGCGTCATGCTCTGCTTTCCACTTTGACGGCGCGCCGCGGTGAAAACGGCGGCCGCGTCTTTTCTATCCCCGCATTGGTTGGACCGTATGCTGGTTCGATGACCGCCGCCTACGGTTGGTACCCCAACCGCTACGGCGCCAAAGATGCGTTCCGAACGGGTAACTACAGCCTGCTGGCATTTGCGGGCGGAAACGTCGCGCTGGAGTTCTTTTATAGCGGTCCCCACTCCTTGCTTCATCGTATGCATCTGAACAATGCGCACGGCTCGCCTGATCCTGGACCAAACCATTGAGTAACAGCGAATCTATTCCCGCCGCTGCTATCAACCCGCCGCTGCCAGAACAACGGATTGTCCCCATCGACGCCGCTGTGAATTCTGCCCTGGGACGAATCGATGGCTTTTTCGAGTGGTTCGGCAACCTGGGAATTTTCTTCTGGCAGGTCTTGCGCGCGGCGGTGACGCCACCGTATGAGTGGCGCGAACTGATTCGTCAGCTTGACGAAGTTGGATCGATGTCACTGCCGCTGGTCGCATTGGCTGGCGCCGCTATTGGCGCTGTAATCTCAATGGAAACCCGCTACAGCCTTAGTCGATTCGGCGCCAACTCGATGTTTCCTGTAACGCTTGTGTACTCCGTGATCCAGGTTATGGGGCCGATCATGACCGGCCTCATCGTGAGCGGACGCGTTGGCGCCGGCATCGGTGCGGAACTGGCGTCGATGAAGGTAACCGAGCAAATCGACGCCATCGCGGCATCCGCGATCAACCCTTACAGATTACTGGCTGCGACGCGAATCCTGGCTTGCATTCTGGTGCTGCCGCTTCTAACTCTCGCGGCGGATGCGTGCGGATTGTTGACGGGCTGGTTTGCACAAACTCTGGTTGAGCCGCTCTCCTTCCAGCAATTCATCGGAAACGGTTTTCATGGCGCGACGTTCAACGCATTTCTTCCGCCCACCTTCAAAACCGCGGTATATGGCTTGATCATCGGGCTCATTGCATGCTTCGAGGGAATGCGCACACGCGGAGGCGCTGAGGGCGTGGGCCGCGCGGCCACAAACTCGGTGGTCTTCGCTTCGCTTTTCGTAATTCTGGCCGACGTCGTACTGGTGAAATTCATCCTCGTCTTCTTCCCGTAATCCTTAACCATTGAAGTAACAATTTTTGTGAGATAAGCATGGCCACAGCCTATGACATTGCGATCAAGCCAAAAGATTCTCTGAAAGAAGAGAGTGCGCCCGTCGTCGCTGTAGAGGAATTACGGAAGACCTATGGAAGCCACACGGTCCTGAATGGGATTAGTTTGAGCGTAAAGCGTGGAGAAACCCTAGCCGTACTCGGACGCAGCGGAACAGGCAAAAGCGTATTGCTGCGGCTCATCATTGGCCTCGAAACTCCCGACGCTGGATCGATTTGCATTCATGGGCAGAACATCGCCGGACTGGCCCTCGATCAAATGGGCGAAATCCGCAAGCGCATGGGTTTCCTGTTTCAACAGGCGGCACTCTACGATTCGCTCACCGTAGCGGAAAATGTCGCTTTCCCCCTCATACACAATCGTAGAGAGATGTCCGGCGCTGAGCGCGATGACCGTGTGCGGCAGTTGTTGGCCGAGGTGGGCATGGAAAGCGACCTTGAGAAGATGCCCTCCGATATCTCGGGCGGAATGCAAAAACGTGTAGGTTTGGCGCGCGCGCTCGCGCTGGAGCCGGAGATTCTGCTCCTCGACGAACCGACCGCCGGCCTCGACCCCATTAGCTCAGGCGAAATCGACGAATTGATTCTCAAACTCCAGCGAGAGCGCCAAATGGCATCGATCGTAGTGACCCATGATTTGCATAGTGCAAAAACCATCTCCAGTCGTCTCGCCCTGTTGGAGCAAGGGAACGTGGTGATCGAGGGAAAGTTTGAAGACCTTCAGCAAAGCAACATCGGGTTTGTGATGGAGTTTCTGAAGCAGTCGTAGGAGGATATATGTCGAGAGTGGCACGGCTGGGAGCTTTCATTCTAATAACGATGGCAATTCTAGCGACCGGGGTCTTCATTATTGGCAGTAAGGAGTATATATTTCGCTCCACATACCAATTGAAGGCGCAGTTCGATAACGCGGCTGGCTTGGCTGTCGGCGCCGACGTGCAGGTCGGCGGAGTTCACAGCGGAACGGTGGAAAGCATCGCATTGCCTCACAGGCCGGGTGAACAAGTTACCGTCACCATGGACCTCGACAAATCGACACACGAGATTATCAAGCATGATTCAGTTGCTTCGATCGAAACCGCGGGGGTGCTGGGCAATCAGTTTGTGGCCATTTCGTTTGGATCTGCCGGACAGGCCGAGGTTAAAAATGGCGAGATCCTCCAGAGTGAGCCGCCACTGCAGATGTCGGACCTGTTCAAGAAGGCGAGCGGCATTCTAGACAGTAGCCAGCAGACCATCAGCAATGCAACTTTGGCAACGGCGCATCTGAACTCGGTAAGCGCCAAAATAGATTCTGGCCAGGGAACGGTGGGAGAGTTGGTGAACGACAAACAAGTCTATAACAACCTGCAACAGACTACGGTTGCACTCCATGATACGGTTCTCAAAGCCCAGGTTGGAATCACGGACTTTCAGGAGAATATGGAAGCGCTGAAACATAACTTTTTCTTGCGCGGATATTACAAGAAGCGCGGATACGAAGATTCATCCGATCTGGCAGCAAATAAGATTGGAGCACTTCCGCAAGGTACCCCTCTGAAGGCCTTCACCTATACGGCCAAACAGCTCTTCGACTCAAGCGATTCCGCCAAACTGAAGAACCAGAAATCGCTCAATGCCGCCGGCGAGTTTCTAGCGCAGAGTCACTTCGGAGTCGCAGTCGTTGTGGTTTCAACCAGCATGGAAGGCGATAGCAAGAAGGATCTGGTACTAACCGAAGCCAGAGCCATGGTCGTGCGCGAGTATCTGGTTGTGAACTATGGATTCGACGATAGCCAACTTAAGACGTTGGGAATGGGCAAGCAGGCAAGTACAAACCTGAACGCTGATTGGGGCTCGATTCAGATTCTCATTTTCCCGGCAGGCACCAAAATTCCGGCTGAAAATCTTCCTCCCGGCAGCTAGAGCAAATCTCTTGTAGGTGTAGAGTGGCTTTGAAGGGGCACGGCCGGGTGCCCCCGGTCCCTCGCGGTTGGGGACCGGGGAAACATAGATGCGCAGTCGAAAAGATATGACTTCCCCATGAGCCTATTCCAGGAGGGCAGGGAAGCCCAAGCTCTCCCCCGCTTTTGCAGAAGATTTCCCCCGCATGGCGCACAGGTTTTTACGCCTTCCGGCGGCCCTTGCCCAGCCACGCGCCGATCGAGTAGCCCAACAGAGCCATCGCCGGCCATGTCCCCAAAAACGGACCGTCGTTATCGATCAGCCCGCTGGGCCTCGGCAAGCTGAAGAAGGTCCGCGTCAGCTTTTCCGTCGCCCCGCATTGGAAGCACTGATTCGGTCCGGTCGGCATATCCAGAACCCATAAGCTCATAATCAGCATCCAGATCAGTCCCAGCAGCCAAACCGCCGTGGCCATCGTGTCTGGATGGATTCGGGCGATCAACAGCGCAACCGCCAGTGGCACAACCAGCGACAGCACGAGAATCGCCCACTGCGGAATCCCGGTCGGATTCAGAGCGTAACCGGCCAGCATCATTGCGAACCACGAGCCCAGCGCCAGCAGCGCATGAAGAAAAAACGAGAACGCCTGCCGCGATAGTTTCGATGCTTCCTGATCCTCAAAATCAACTTCTTCAGTAGATTCGCCCATCCGTTCCGCTCCTTGGCCGAGTTGGGTCCGACGCCTTACGGCCCGCTCTTACCACACTAACCATACACGGTGACGCAAATTGCATTCAATTGCACAAAAGCCGCGCAAGAAAGCACCAAACGTCACCACCAACCGCCATGGCCGTATGATTTGGCATCCAGCTCTGGCTCGCGCGCTTGAAGCAGGCATTCTAATCCAGCACGATAGCCCCAACCAGTGCATCGAGTGCGGAACTCTGGCTGGCGGCATCCCCCTTGCTAAATGCTCCGGACCAGCGCTGGTCAAACTGATAGTCGGAGCTTCGACCGCTATTCAAAATGGCTTTTGCATTTGTGTCGATGAATTCTTTGTATGCGGGCTGCGGAGACGCCTTATAAAGAGAAACAAGATTGCGCACAAAAATTCCTTTAAATTGCACGCCATCGGCGCCACAGTCTGGCTCGCAACTGTCGTGCAGCACGCCATTGCGATCGACAAGCCGTGTTATGGCCGCGGTAGCAATCTTATGCGCCGTCTGAAGCAGCGCCGGCGAAGCAGTCCGATCGATCCGCGAGAACTCCACCAAACCTCCGAGCAGAACGCCCTGGTTATAACTCCATGCAGTCTGGCCATTATTTTTGCAGGAGGTTGCGTCAGCCTGGCTATTCGCGCTGGTAAGACCGTCGTTTACAAGATTTTGTCCGTTAATCATGCCCGTTGCGGCAAACCATTTCCAGCTACGATCAGCCCAGCCAAAGTATTGTTCGCGATGAATCTGGTCACGATTCGCCAAGTGCGCTGCTACTGAAAAAAAGAGCTCATTGGCGATGGCGTTCTTGTAATGGCGCTCTTTACTCCACCAAATGCCGCCGCCGCAAGTCTGGTCCCAACCGCCAACCATATCGACAAAAATCGACTCGGCCGCCATCAGATACTTTTGGTCGCCGGTAAGGTCGTAAGCATCGATCCAGGCAAGCGCCCACCAGCCTTCATCGTCATAATAATCGTTGATAAACCCCGGTGATTTGAGCTGAGCGCGCACCAGGGTATTCGCAAGCAATTGGTTGTACTTTTTTGTATTTGTTGCGCGTGCGTAATCGGTCAAAACAGTTATTGCATTGGCGGAATTCCACCAACCGGTTCCGTCGTACAAACCAGTCTGGGGGTTATACCATTTCTGCAGCACGAGGATACCTTGGGAGGTCTGCTGCGCTACCGACTCAGTAGCAAAGGCAGGCCTAGCCGTTTCGCCCAATCCGGCCCGCACAATAATCATCAAAAAACACACGCCCAACAAAAACGTGCGATTTACAAAAACATGGCGCATCTTCATCATCTCTATATTTTCCTTATCAGATATGGATACATGAAAAAGATTAACTCGCCGCATGTATAAAAGAGAAACCGCCGATCGGCAATCAACCCGCCCACCCCGTTTACGTCCGATAACGGATATTCTGTTAACTAGAGCCTAGCATTTTTGAAGTATCCTAAACCCATGCCAACCAGACAGTGTCTTGTGCTCTCGCATGTGCCCTTCGAGGATCTCGGCTCCCTGCAACCGGAACTCGAGCGGAGAGGTTTTGCCATTCGGACCGCCGACGCGGCCACGGCTCAATTTCCCTTGGCAGAGCTTGAAAGCTGCGAGCTGCTGGTTGTCCTTGGCGGACCGATCAGCGTTTACGAAACCGACGAGTATCCGTTTCTGCGTGGCGAAATCGAATCTATTCACCAGCGGCTCGCGGCGCACAAGCCGACGCTGGGCATCTGCCTGGGAGCGCAATTGATAGCGACGGCGCTGGGCGCTCGCGTCTACGCCGGCAGCCGAAGAGCTGAGATTGGCTGGTCCCCACTAAAACCTGCGGCAGATTCTACGCCGGAGTGGTTCGCACCGCTGCTACAACCAGGACTTTCTGTCTTTCATTGGCATGGTGATACATTTGATCTTCCATCAGGCGCTCAAAGACTTGCCAGTACAGATCTATATGAAAATCAATCTTTTATGGTAGAAAACTTCGCGTTGGCCCTTCAGTTTCATCCCGAGGTGACAGCACCTGGGCTCGAACGCTGGTATGTGGGCCACACGTGCGAATTACACCAGAAAAAAATCTCGCCAAAACAACTGCGGATTGAGACGCAAAAGCACGCACCTGCACTACTCACCGCCGCGGAAAAATTCTGGAAGTTATGGCTGGACTACATCTTATAGCGGCCAAGGTCTTCGTCATTCAGACCTTCTAGCCAACTACGCAATTGCTCGGCCGTAGGACCTTCGGGCGGACCGGTGGTATTCAATTTCGCCTTTTCCATTACTTTTTCATTGACGTAGATCGGGCAATCGGCGCGCAGAGCCAGAGCAATAGCGTCGGAGGGCCTGGCATCGACGGCAATGGGTTCATCGCCCTGCCGTAGCCAAAGAACCGCGTAAAACGTATCGTCCTTAAGCTCTGTTATGACTACTTTTTCCAACTCGCCATTTAAGTAGCGGAGGAGGTTCCTGGCCAGATCGTGCGTCATCGGCCGCGGAGCGCCAACTTTTTCGAGCTCTAGCGCGATCGCGTTGGCCTCAAAGATTCCAACCCAGATCGGCATCACCGTGTCAGAATGCATGTCTTTCAGCACAACGATCGGCATATTGGTAGCCGGATCCATCATTAAGCCACGGATTCGAACTTCAATATCCATTAGACCGCCTCGCCTACCAGACTATTAGGATAGGCTTTCGTAATCTTAACGCTTATATAGGTTCCTGGCGCAGGCGCAATAGGCTGTGGCCAGGTAAAGTTAACGGGTTTGTTCTGGCTGCTGCGCCCGGCGATTTGTCCTCGGGCGGGGTTAGTCCCTTCAACCATTACTTCGAGAACCTCTCCGATCTGCTTGGAATAATTAGCTCGCTGAATCTCCCGCTGCCTCTCAAGCAATACTTGAAGCCTGCGCGACTTCTCTTCTTCGGGAACTGAATCGGCCATCGTAAGCGCTGGCGTATTCGGCCGCGCGGAATATTTGAAAGCGAAGACGCCGTCAAACTGCACTTTATCGAGCAGATCTAATGTCTGATAAAAATCAGTTTCTCCCTCGCCGGGGAAACCAACAATAATGTCGGTGGTCAGCGAAATATGGCGGCGAGCGGCTTTAATCCAACCGATCTGCTCCAGATACCACTCGGGCGTATACTCGCGCGCCATGGCCTCTAGCACGCGCGCAGAACCAGACTGCACGGGCAGATGCACATGGTCGCAAAGCGTAGGAACGCGGTCAATCGCCTCGACAATGTCGCGCGTAAAGTCGCGAGGGTGGCTGGTAGTGAAGCGCACGCGGCGAATGCCCGGCAGTTCGCCGACGGCGGTCAGAAGCTCCGCGAAGCTGCACTTCCCTTCCGGATCGCGATAGCTATTTACGTTCTGACCCAGCAGTTGAATTTCGGTGAAGCCCAGCTCGGCAATGCGCCGCGCCTCGTCGAGCACCGACGAAGAACTACGGCTGCGCTCTTTGCCGCGCGTGTAAGGCACCACGCAATAGGAGCAGAATTTGTCGCAGCCCTCGATGATGGTGATGTAGCCGCGGTAAGGACTCAACCGCGCCGCAAATTCGGTTTCGAAGGTCTGGTCGGTCTGCTGATCGTCGAGGCCCGTGATGTGCTTCTCGCCCGCTTCAAGCCGCGCTAACATTTCGGGTAATTTGCGATAGGAAGCCGATCCGGAGACCAACGAGACGAAAGGCGCACGCTCAAAGATGCGCTCGCCCTCCTGCTGCGCTACACAACCCAAAACGCCAAAGCGCTTCCCTGCCCTGTGCGCATACTTGTGATCGTTCAGGCGGTTGTAAACGCGCTGCTCGGCCTTATCGCGCACCGAACAGGTGTTGTAGAGAATCAGTCCGGCATCTTCTTCCGACTCAACCTGCCTGTACCCCTGCTGAAGCAGCGTGCCAATCACTTTTTCGGAGTCGTGGGCATTCATCTGGCAACCGAAGGTCTCTAAATAAAATGTTTTTTCGGATGCCATAAGCTCTAGTATAGCGTGACGCAGTTTTCCGCCATGCCATCTCTCATCCCCCACAAAGAAAGGGCAACGAAACTCTCATTTCAAGAGTTCGTTGCCCCGAAGATTCAAAGTAGATTTCTAACCAAGTTAGCTGCGGATGATATTGATGGTATCTTGCGTAACGGTATCAAAGGTGGTTAGCGCCTTGGCATTCGCCTCGTAAGCGCGCTGATAAATAATCAGGTTAGAGAATTCAGTGGAAACGCTAACGTTCGACGCCTCCAGCGAACTGCCTTCCAGCGTGCCGCGTCCGCCCGTGCCGGCAACGCCGATCGTGGCGCTTCCCGAAGCTGCTGTCGTTTCGTAATTGGTCGATCCGGCGGAAGTCAAGGCTTCCTCGTCAGAGACGGCGGCAACAGCAAGTTGCCCGACGACCTGGTTTTCACCATTCGAATACGTTACAGAAACTTCGCCGCCGGAACCAATGCTGTAGCTGCTGTAGGAACCAGCAGGATAACCATCTTGCGAACCAGCCGAAGTTGTTGAAGTTGACGCTGTCTGCGTCAGGTATCCGGAACCGCTGGATTTGTAGAGATTCCACGTCATGTCGAGCGATGAAGCACCATCGGCCAAGCCGGAAAAGGCGATTTTGCTGATGTCCGCCGACGGACTGACTAGATTGCCGTTGGAATCGAAGTTAAGCGTTCCGCTGGTATTCGACGAACCGGTGCAATCCTGAATTACACTGCCGCTGACCGAAACGCCGGTGCCGCTGATCGACAATCCTGTGCCGCCGGCATCAAGACTTACCGTCACGCCCGTAACGCCGGCGTCGCTCAATGCCTGTTGGAGAGCGGTTTGATACTCGGCGATCGTTTCGCCGGCGGTAACAGTAGGCGCGGTAATAGTGGACGTACCGCTGTCGGTCGCCACGGAGATCGTCATATTCGTGCCGGTATCAACCGTATCGGAACTCGATCCGAAGTTGTAATTGGCGGTTGTTGTACCCAATTCGGTGCTCGTAGAGGCCGTCAGGGTCTCGGGGAGCGCCATACTGTATGACCACTCGTTGTTTGCGGTTTTGGTGTAGGTGATGGTAGCTTCATAGGAATTGCCCAAAGAGTCATAAATCTTTTCCGTACCCGTAGTCGATGTGCCCACAGGATCGTCCGAATCCAGATTCTGCGTCATACTAAAGTTCGCTGTCGCCGACGCATTCTTGGTTGAATTGGTGGGAATCGCAATATCGGTCAAGTTGCTGGTGTCGAGCTTGCCGTTTGTCGCCGCATAGCCCATAACCGCATAGCCGTCGCTCGATTCCAGCTTGCCACTCTTGCTGAGTTCGAAGGAACCGTTGCGGGTAAGCATTTGGCTTCCATTGTTATTCAGCACAAAGAAGCCTGAACCGTTGATCGCGACATCCGACGCCTTGGTCGTCGAAGAAATTGTGCCCATGGTAAAGTCCGTACTGGTCGCCGCAACCTTTACGCCGGAACCGGCTGCAACCGTGTCTCCGGCGCCGGTTGTACCCATTTTCTGGTACAACAGATCACCAAACGAAGTGGTCTTCGCTTTGTAACCGGTCGTATTCATGTTTGAAACATTGTTCGCGACCGTATTTAAGGCTTCACTGTCGGCATTAAGCCCTGTGAGGCAAACCGAAAAATTAGGCATGGCAAATCTCCTTGAGTGTATATCCGGGTTACGCTGGCTTCTAACCGGCGGCTGAATTCAGGTTGCAGATCCCTAACATCGAGAGCTGGCCGATCACTAGCGAGGACTTCCGTCTAAAGCATGGGAGAAGCGATTAGCCGCGTTGTTGGACGCAGGCACCCCAAGATTGCCGGCATTAACCGTAGGCGACGAAGTTGGGCTGGTCGACGAACTGGTTGACGACGATGCGGCAGTCGAACCGCCTAAAGCATCGGTTTGAGCCGATGGGGTCGCGGGGCCCGTTAAACCGCCCACCGCATCCCTAGAAGCAGAACTGCCGCTTGAATTTGATGACGAACCACCTAACTTGCTGGTCAACGTATCATTGATGCGGATCAACTGTTCCAGGCTATTCACATTGACGAGCTGATTGACATACTCGTTGGGATCGGCATTCGAAGTCGGATCCTGGTGTTTTAGCTCCGTGCATAGCAGTGTCAGAAAATCGGTGGATGAAATCTTCGAATCGCTGCTGCTGGAACTGCTTGAGTTACCGGAGTTGCTGGAGCTGCCCGATTCCGCTGTAGCGCCAGACATCGGCGATGCCGCTAACTGGTTATAAACTCCTGTCATCTTCTTTTCCTCCCGCGTTGCTTTCTCCCCGTGTATTTTCGTCTTCTAACGGTTCAGTTCATGCCATTACCGAGATGTACCGGCCACTGCTGCCGCCTGCGTAAGCAGGCGTATTTACGTCGGCAGCCGTTGTCGATGTAGTGGATGCGGACAATTCCGCGGCTGTTTGAGTCCCGGCTTGCCAATTCGATTGCGTACTCGCGGCGCCTTGCTGATTGGCATTCTGGCCCGCGTTCTGATTCATGTTTTGATCCATGCCCGATCCGCTTCCGCCGGCGGTATCCATCGTCAGCGAAGAAACCGCGGCTCGCTGTTCGTTGAGATAGTTGCTCAGCCCCTCCATGTGCGCGCCCAGCGTCTGCGCCGCAGCAGCCGATTCAGGCACGAGCGAAGCATGAATGCTGCCCCCGCTCAAATCCGCTCGCACGCTGACCCAACCCAGCGTGGGATCCTGAAATCCAGCCTCGGCGTGATGGCCGCTGGCATGCGTCAAAGACGGAGTGCTAAAACCCGTTCCCGCATCGAGCGCGGCAAAGGTCTCTTGCGCCGTCAGATTGCTCGCCGAACCGGCGGCAGAAGCGTTAGTGCCAGCCGTCACGCCGGCCGACGCGTGAGCATCGCCAAAATCGCGCGCCATAATGGAGGCTTCGGTGCCGGTGCCAGTACCGGACAGAGGCGACTGCGCTACGTGCGCCGTCATATCCGCCGCATTGCCAGAGCTACTGTGATTAGCGATCGACGAAACGGTCTGTTTATCACTTGCCGGCTCCGCCTTTGCGCCATCCGCCAACGCGCTTGCCGATACACTTTTCGATGTAACGCTGTTCACGCCAGACTCAGCGCTTTTCTGCCGTGGATTTCCCTTGACGCCAGCGGTAAGAACCTGGCCGGTATTTTGCACTTCGCCCGTTGCGGCGGTCTGCGCATCGACGCCAGCCAAATGCGCACTGGATGCCGATTGATTCGCTACCGTGAGAGCCTGTGTATCCGATGCTGATCTGGTGGCAAGAACGCCCTGTCCGGATGGCGATACGCTGGACAAAACGGCCTTTGCCGCTCCGTTAGCTGGCTGCGATTTCGAACCGGACGCGGGGCTGCTCCCCGTCGCACTGGGCATTGCATCTGCCGAGATGACGACCGGACCTTCGGTTACGTCGGCGCTATCCCTCGGTGCGGTCTGAGCGGCATTTGAAAGGAGCTTCGTGCTTCCCGCTGCGATTACCGTTGTAGAGCTGCTGGCCACACCCGACGCCGTTTGAAGCGCGTTGCCGGCAGGATCGGCGGCTTCAGAAACCGGTGCGGATTCTTTCGCTGCCGTTGTCGCCAGCGATGCCTGCGCCTGAGCGGCCGTAGCAGTTGCACCCGGTGCGGTTAAGGTATCGCTATCAGGCTGGATGCTGGCAGTAGCCGTTGAAACTGTTTGCGGCGTAGAGACAGATTCCGCGGTTTCTGTCTGCGCCTGCGCCGCGGCGGCTTGAGCCGCCGGGCTGGCGGCCAGCGCAATGCTCAGCAGATCCGTTTGTGCCACAGGAGTAGTCACCGCGGTTCCGGCTGACAATGAATCGAGTTGTTTTCCGCTCGATAAATTCTTGGCGCGTGTGTTGCTTCCGATGCTGGAGGCTGGCTTCGCGCTTAGAGTATTGCCCGCCGCGGCCGCAGGAAATTCCGCGAGATGATTTGTTGCTTTTGTATCCGTAGCGTCAGTCTGAGCCGTTTGGCCAACCGCATTAGTTAATACCGACGAAGCCGATGTCTGCGGCTCAGAAACGACCGCTGATTTTCCCCCTACTACCTGATTCTGCAAATCTATACTGACACCACTACTGACATCACTGGCATCCGTTTCCTCCGCGCTGCTGGTTGCATCGGCACTATTCGTCGATACAGGCGTACTGCTACCATCTGTCTGCGCGCCTACGCCCATGGCGAGCAGCATCGATTGCCAACTCGAGCGGAAGTCCCCGCCGGTAGAAGAACTATCGTCTTCTGTCCCCGTCGAATCTTGTGTCTGCCGGGATGAACTGACTGCGGTACTGAAAGCGCCAGCATCCAATACGGCTCCAGCAGCCCCTCCGACTGAAATCCCCGAACTTACGTCAATACCAACGGAAACGGTCATGCCGGTAGATAAAGCAGATGGCGTGCCAAAGATGAGAAGGAAGCGGTTAGAACATTGTCAGGGATGGGAGCGCGATCCCGATTCAGGAAGTCCCTAAATCATCAGAGTTTTTTTACTCAAGTTCGGCCGGAGGCGTACGAGCTACTTGGGCTGAGTTTTCTCTGAAGATTCGCTGCGCCGCTGGGATTGTTGAACTCTAACCGCACGGCCGAGGAACCAGTCGTCAAGCTCGTGTTGCGAACGGCGGCTGGCGTCAAGCGCGTCAACCTCTTCAACCTTTTGGATGAGCGTTTCCACCTGGCGGTATTCGATGCGTTTGCCCAAAAGCTCCTGCCGCCGCACGGCAACGTTTCTTTCCGTCTCAACGATCCGCGGAGCGAGAGCCGTTGCGTGACGTTTGGCGAGGCGTGTTTCTTCCAAACCAGCCAAACGATCCGCCAATTCCCCCGAGGTAACGCTTGAGACCACCAGCTTTCGGCCTCTGCGATCCCGCTCGAAGGTCGCCAGAAGAGCGGCCTGCAATCGCCGAAGATCGCTGACCGCCGCGGCCAGCGCCGTGCGGCTTTGCTCCTCTTCGATCTCGCGAATGTGAAGCAGCCGGCGCATGGCGCGAGAGACGGCCATGGCTTATAGCCCCCCGGCTAGCGCAGCAAGTCGGTTTAGACCATCGGCGAAGTTGACCTGTTCGTTCGCGTCCTGAGTCAGATAGGCACGAATGGCATCCCGGCCGCGCAGCGCGCGATCCAACTCCGGATCGGCACCCGGCTTATAGGCGCCAATGCGGACCAGATCCTCGGAACGCGCGTAGATCGCCATCAACTTGCGCACCAGCGAGGAATGTTCGCGATGATCGGGCTTGGTCACCGCAGGCATCAAACGGCTGATCGAATCCAGGATCTGAATCGGCGGATACCAGCCCTCGGAGGCGAGCGAACGCGAGAGCATGATATGCCCATCAAGCAGCGAACGCGCGGCATCGACAATCGGATCCTGCTGATCGTCGCCCTCCATCAACACGGTATAAAAAGCGGTAATCGAGCCGGTACGGAAACGCCCGGCACGCTCGATCAACCGCGCCAGACGGCTCAGCACCGAGGGTGTGTATCCCTTCGCCGTAGGTGGCTCTCCGGCCGCCAAACCGATCTCACGCGCGGCCATGGCGTAACGCGTCAACGAATCGAGCACCAGCAAAACGTGTTTGCCTTGCGCGGCAAAATACTCGGCAATCGTGGTTGCGGCCAGCGCGGCGCGCATGCGCAGCAGCGGCGACTGATCCGAAGTGGAAACGACCACGACCGAACGCGCCAAGCCCTCTTCGCCCAGGGAATCGCGCAGAAACTCGCCCACCTCGCGGCCGCGCTCTCCCACCAGGCCAACGACGGTTACCTCAGCTTCGGTGTTGCGCGTCATCATGCCGATCAGCGTGCTCTTGCCTACGCCCGATCCGCCGAAGATGCCGACTCTTTGCCCACGCCCGACGGTCAGCAGCGAGTCGATGGCGCGGATGCCCGTACCGAGAGGATCGGAGATCGGCACCCGTTCCAATGGCGCGCGCACCACGCCATCAAGGGGTAGCGCTTTTGAAACCGCCGGAGGCCGACGCTCGTCGATCGGTTCGCCGAGCGCGTTGAGCACGCGGCCCATCAGCGCCGGGCCAGCTTCTATCTCCGGCGCCACGCCCAGCGACCAGACAGGATCGCCAAAACGCACGCCCTCGGTTGTTTCCACCGGCATCGACAACACATTCGAGCCGCGAAATCCAATCACTTCAGCCCGGTGCATCTTGCCCGCCTGATCCTGAATTTCACAGCATTCGCCCACCGAACACGGCGGGCCAGCCGACTCGATGGTCTGGCCCATGGATTGGAGAACTTCACCGCGCCAGCGCCATGGCTGCCCGCGCTCCAACCGCGCACAACAACGATCGAGAAGCACGGTCACGATTGCGCCTCGCCGGCAGAAACGTTTTGCGCCGCGGAATTACGGCTCGCGACGGCGCGATCAAAAAATCCCCGCTCGATCTCGGCCAACTGCGCGCGAATTCCCAAGTCGACCGATCCGACCTTGCTCTCAATCGCACAATCGCCCAGACGCATTCCCTCTCCCGCTTCGACCGTAGGCTTCAAGGCGAGATTGGGAATATGCGCGATCGCCTCGGTCCACAAATCAAGCTCTTCGGCGGGCACTTTCAGCTTGACCTCTGTCGTTCCGGCCAACTGCCCCAACGCCACGCGAACCGCGCCGGTCAAAAGCAAAGGATCCATCTGCGCCTCGCGACGCAAAATCCGCGCCGCCACCGCCAGCGCCAGCTTCACCGTCTCCTGCTCAATCGCCGAAAGAAACCGGTCGCGCTCGGCGGCAAAACTTTTGGTGAGAGTGACAAGTTGCGTCTTATAGTGCTCCGCCTCCGCAGCTAAAGCCGAGGCATGCGCCTCCTGCTCGAGCTGTTTACCCTCTTGTCGGCCTCGCTCCCGCCCGGCTTCAAAGGACCGGCGCGTCTCTTCGACCAGCTTCTGTTCGCTGACCTTTGGCGCCACTGGTCTCTCTTCCGATACGTCGCGCTCACTGTCTTCGTCGGATTCATCTTCAAACTCGGGAGCAACAGAGGCAGCAGCTTCTTCCTCCAACCAATCATCTACGACCGGTACAGCGGACGCGCTGGGGCAGGCGGGATACTCGAGGAGCTCAATTTGATCGCCAGCGCCATTGCCGTATTTCGCCATTGCTTCGAGCTCTCCCTAAATGCGCATCTAGATACATATATCGTTTGCCTGGTCACGGCCGTGTTAAGCCGCCTGCGCCTTATGCCGCATCAGGCCAGCATTTCGTCGCCGGTTTCGAGCTTGAGCACGATCTTGCCCTCAGCCTCCAGACGACGGGCCAGATTCAGAATCTCCTGCTGCGCCTGCGCGACCTCGCGCGAACGCACCGGGCCAAGCACTTCCATGTCTTCCTTGAGCATTTCAACGGCGCGGGAGCTCATGGCCTTGAAGATCTGCGCGCGCAGTTCCTCATTCGCGCCCCGGAGGGCCAAAGCCAATTGCCGTTTATCGACGCCGGAAACGACCTCGCGGATCGAGGCCGGCGGCACCGTGATCAGATCCTCAAAGGTAAACATCAGGTTGCGAATACTTAGTGCCAGCTCCGGCTGATCTTCTTCAATCGACTCCAAAATCTTCTTCGCCTCATCGGCGTTGATCCGGTTCAGCAGATCGGCAACAGCCTTAAAGCCTGAATAGCTGCGGCGCACCGTATCACCGACATTTTCCAGACTCTTGTGCAGAATCACCGCCACCTTCTGCGCCATCTCGGGCGAGAACTGCCGCATCTCCGCCAACCGTCTGACGGAAACAACTTTGTGTTCCTCGCTGAGATTGTCCAGCACCATCGAAGCCCGTTTGGGATCGAGGTGGGCCAGCACCAGCGCGATCGTCTGCGGGTGCTCGGCATCGAGCAACTTACCTAATTGCTGCGGGTCGGTACGCTGCAGTTTGGCCAGATCGCCCTGTGCCGCCTCCTGCGAACGCTTCATCATTTGCAGCAGTTCTTCGGCACGCTCTTTGCCAAAGGCCTCGGTTAAAACACGGCTGGCATAATCCAGGCCGCCATTCAACGTAAAGTTCTGTGTGTCGAGTAGCTGCCAGAATTCCTCGACCACCTCGGCGGACATCTCCGGAGTCACGCCGCGCAGGTCGGCCATCTCCTCGGTAATGCGCTGAACATCAGCCTCGGGAAGCGCACGCAGAACGTCCTTTGCAAGATCTTCACCCACGGCAATCAGCAGAATTGCGGCTTTGCGCAACCCTGAAATATTCGCCGCCTGACGCCGCTTTGCGCTTCCGGACTGATTTTCCTGCTCTGCCAAAATGTTATCCTTTCCTGCGCTTCATGCCCACAGGAGAGCCCTAATCGGAGTGAATCCAGCTTTGCAAAAGCCGCGAAGCGTGCGTCGGTTCGAGTTTTACATGTTCGGTGACCTGTTCGAAGATCTCCTGCATGCGTTGCTGCTCGGGATCGGGCGCAGGCGGCTCGGGAGGCGGGTTCAATGGCGTCGCAGCCTGCGCAGCTCCGACCGCCGCGGCCGTTGCCGCCCCCGCAGGCAGTTCCCTCTTCTTCTGATCCTTTTCCTTCAAGAGTTTTCTCTCCGGCACAGCACTGACGCGGCGCAGCGCTGGCCTCAACCCGAAAGCGATAATCATCAACAAGCCGAGTAACAGGGCCGAGTATTTGACCAGTACCGGCGAATCCTCCAGCTTCTTCCGCATCTGATCGAATAGGGATGCCGGAGGTTGCGGACGGTTGCCATCGAAGGAAAGATCCTGAACCGTCACCATGTCGCCACGCTCGGGATCAAAACCGACGGCCGCCTGCGCCAACGCGGTCAGATTGCGTATCTCGTCGGCCGAACGCGGTTGCCAGACCGCCGCGCGGTTTTTGGTCGCCGGCTGCAACATTCTGTCGTTGACCACAATAGCAGCGGTCATGCGGCGAATGCGTCCCGGCGCTTCGATCAGATGCTTAACGGTCTTCGAGGCGCCGTAGGTACCCGATTCGCTCTTCGAGTTCTGCGGCGGCGTGCTCTCGTGCGGATAAACCGGCAGCGACTGTGTATTCGGCGCATTGGTGGCGGCGCCGGGAACGCCGGAGGCCACCTGTTGGCCGCCAGTCGACTGCTCGTTGCGCTGCATCGAAAGCGTTACTGTCTGATCGGGATCGTAGTTTTCCTGCGTTTCGTCGGTTGAGTCCGGATCGTAGTCGAGCGTCACCGAGGCGCGAACATTTCCAGACCCCGTTACCGGTTCAAGCGTTGAGACCAACTTATCTTCCAAAACCTGCTCGGCATTCAACTGCATCGCTTCGGCGGTCTTGGGTCCGAGCGGCATATTGCCATCGGCATCGACCAGTACAACATGATCGGCGGTTAAACCATCAACAGCCGAGGCCACAAGATTGCGAATTGCATCCGGCTCGCCGTCAGCCAGCGAACGATGGCGCAGTTTAAGCACGACCGAAGCCTTTGCCGGCCGATCCTGATCGCGGAAGAGCGAATCGTGCGGCATCACTAGATGCACGCGCGCCGACTGAATGTCGGCGATGGTGCTAATGGTATGTTCGAGTTCACCTTCCAGGGCGCGCTGATAGTTCACCTGCTCGTCAAACTCCGAACCAACCCAATTGGGTTTGTCGAAAAGTTCAAAACCCAGCCGTCCGCTTTTTACGCTTCCTTTGGCCGCCGTCAAAAGGCGGGCCTTGTCCAACTGCGCCGCCGGAACGCGAATGCCGGAACCATCAGGCGTTGCTTCAAAGGGAATTTTGGCCTGCGACAGAAGTTGGCCCATCTGACGCGCATCATCAGGGTCAAGATTCACGTAAAGAGTACGCCAATCGGTACGCAGACCATACCAAGCCAGCCCACCCAAAAGCACTAACAACATACCGGCGGCGGCAATCGCCCACTTACGTTGCACCGGAGCCATCCCGGCCCAGCGTACGCGCGCAATACCCCATAGCCCCGACCACTTGCCGCCCGGCTGCAACTTCCCCGGTGCAGCCGACGAGCTCTTTTCTAACTGTGTTCCGGTGGCCATGGTCCCTCTATCTCACTACTCTCCCGCCGCCTCGCAACCCTCGCCGCCAGCAGACGTTCGTTCTTCGCACATTCTGGCGGCTCACTACGTTTTCGTCCTCGACAGCTTTCGTTACTGTGCGTTTAAAATTGCATACTCATAATGCTTTGATATGATTGGACAGCCTTATTTCGCACGGAAAGCGCCAATTCAAAGGCCATACTCGCCTTCTCGGTGGCAATCATCGCCTGATGCACATCGACGCCCGTACCGGTCATCAGCCCGCCGACCGTCGCCTTGGCCTGATCTTCGAGTTGATTGACTTGGCCGATCGCGTCGGTAACCAAATCAGCAAATGGGGTCTGCGATGAGCTTTGCTTCGCGCCAGCCGAAACCGGGTTCGTCGCACTGGCGACCGAGTTTACCCCGGATGCAGCCGTCACGGAATTAATTGCGGTCAACATTGTAACTTTCCCTTTCTCTGTTCCAGCTTCCTACCACACCTACCAGTTCTCTACCCATCCGCCAGATCTCTGCCCATCCGCCAACTTCCAACACATCACCTGGCTTTACGATGTTTTCGCGATCTCCAGCGCCGAAGCAATCATGCTCTTCTCTGCCTGTACGGCCGACCCGTTCAGTCCATATGCGCGCGTAGCCCCCATCAGGTCAACCATCTCTGTAAGCGGATTAATATCTGGATATGAGACATAGCCATCGGGTCCAGCGTCGGGATGGCCGGGATCGTAGCGTTTGAGCGGTTTCGCCGGATCCTGCACAACTTGCGCGATATGTACGCTGGGCGCAACGGTAGATCCATTCGAAAGCATCGTGGCATTTTGCATCTGCGCCGCACCGTTGCCCGATGCTGAAGCAATCGAATCAAGAAAGTTCTGATCGCCACCATTGGCCGCAAAAACAACTTGCTGCCTGCGATAGGGACCGCCCTGCTCGGTACGCGTAGTCTCAGCGTTGGCCATGTTGGCCGCTACGACTTCAGCACGCATCCGTTCAGCCTGCATCGCCTCACCCGAAGCATCCATCATTCCAAACAGATTCATCGTTTCGCCTCCCTACACATTGCGCACAAGTTTCGTCCGTCGGCAAAATTACTTATCACTGGCATGAATCGCATCCATCACGCGCTGATACTCCTGGCGCAATAGCGTAATGCCGGTTCTAAACTTCAGTTGCGCCTCGGCCAGCTTCAAACTCTCGCGATCAATCGAAACATCGTTGCCGTCGGGGCGGGTAATCAAACCATCCACTTCGCCGATCTGTATCTTGCGTGGATCGCGTTTCTGCTCCACATCGCCCATCGCCTGGCGCATCTCGGCCTCAAAGTCCATGCCCACCGCACGGTAGCCGGGCGTATCGACATTGGCCATATTCGCCGCGGTCAGCTTGGCCTCGGCATTGGCTAGATCGAGATAGCGGGCGATCTGGTCGCTTAACATGGTTTCGATCTGCATGCTCATGGAAATCCTCCTCGGCAGCGATCAGTTAACGGAGAAGCCGAAGTCAATCTCCCGCGAAGTAAGCATGGGAGCGTCTCCGGCCAAGATCACGCCGCGTTCGAGCACGTGTTCGAGTTCGCGGACATTGCCCGGCCAGTCGTGCGCGGCCAGTTTCGCCATCGCGCCCTGATCCACTTGTTTGATCGGCGCGTCCTTGCCCATCTTTTGCATAAAGTGGTCAACCAGCAACGGCAGATCCTGCGCATGGTCGGCCAGCGCCGGGGTGCGGATCAAAAAGACCGCGAGCCTGTAGTACAGATCGGAGCGGAAAGCGCCGCTTTGCGCCTGCTGAGCCAGCGGACGATGGGTGGCGGCAACAATGCGCACATCCACCTTGACGGTTTCATTGTCGCCGACCCGTTGCAATTCACCGCACTCGACAAAGCGCAGCAGCTTGGATTGCAAACCCAGCGGCATTTCGCCGATCTCGTCGAGGAAAAGCGTTCCGCCGTCGGCGGACTCGATGCGTCCAACACGCCCCTGCACAGCGCCGGTAAATGCGCCTCGAGTGTGCCCGAAAAGTTCCGCCTCAAGCAGAGCTTCGGGAATCGCCGCGCAATTGATGGCGACAAAAGGTTTGCGACTGCGCAACGAAAGGCGATGCAGCGCCTCGGCAACCAGCTCTTTTCCCGAGCCCGTTGGGCCTTCGATCAAAACGGGGGTCATGCGCGAGGCCACCAGCCGCACACGGCGGCTGACCTCAAGCATGACGGGAGCATTTCCGATCAATTCCGGCAATCTGTCGGCGAGGTTCGAATCGGTGCCGGCGGCCGGCTGCGCGGCGCGAATCGGCATGACATTGGATGGATTCGCAGAAGCCGTCACAGCGATGGGAAATTCATGATTCGAAGAAGCCAAAATAACCGGAGAAGAGAAATCCGCCGATGCGATCTGATGCGTGCGGTCCGTCCCCAGATCGGCGGCATCGAGTGCAGGAGCCGCGTTCCAGGCCGCCGTATCGGTTTCCTGGCTATGCTGGAGAGCATAGAGCAGTTCCTGGCGATAGGGACCACGCGGGCTTTCATCGGCATCGGCACCAGCGGCAGTCACCAGATCCACGCCCGGAAAGCTCTCTCTGAAATCGCTCATGAACTCGTGCAGATCAAGATCTGGCAGCCAGGTATCGACAATCATCGCTTCGGGCAGCGTTGTTTCCGCTTCCGCCCATGCCTGCGCTCCTCCCTCAGCCTCTCTCACCTGCCAACGAAGGCCGGCCAGCACCTGAGTTACGCGCTGGCGAAAACTGCGATCGGCGCTGGCGACAAGCGCCGTGCGTCCGCGAAGACGGGGAGCAGAGGGAAGAACCGGAACAGAAAAAGGCTGCATGGAAAATCTCCTAACGTGTATGGTCATTTCGCTGTAGCGAATGAGCTTGTATTACTGAGCGGCGATAGCCGGAGGTATGACCGCGGTTCCAACGGCCAGATGCTTGGGAGCAACGATGGGCGCGGGAAGCGCCAATTCGGCCTCCGAGGGAACCGTGTATCCCTGCCCGCGCACGGTGCGGATCAAGCGTCCTGGCGGCGGATCCGCAATTTTACGGCGGAGATAGTTAATATAGACATCGACGATGTTGGTCGTCTGCGCCGGTTCCATATTCCAAACCGAATCCAGCAACTCGACCCGCGAAACGCATTGGCCGCGATTGAGCAGCAGGTGTTCTAGAAGCGCAAATTCCTTATTGGTTAACACGATCAGGCGACCGGCGCGACGCGCGGTATGATCCAGCCGATCCAGTTCCAGATCGCCGGCGCGCAGTTGCAACCGCGTTTCGCGCTTGCGGCGCAGCAACGCACGGCAGCGGGCACGCAGTTCATGCAAGCTGAAGGGTTTGGTCATCAAATCGTCCGCGCCGCGATCCAGGCAGCGCACGCGCGTATCGACCTCCTGCCGCGCGGTCAGTACCAGCACCGGCAAATCGGCATCCATCGCACGCAACTCTTCAAGCACCTGCTCGCCATCCTTAACCGGCATGTTCAAGTCAAGAATCGTCAGATCGGGCATCTCCTGACGAAAGGCTTCGATTGCAGCACCACCATCGTAGGCCACACGAACGCGATGTCCGTCAGCCTCCAGACCGCGGCTCAGAAACAGTCCAAGTGCCCTGTCATCCTCAGCGATAAGTAACCTCATGAGAGCCCTTTCCTTTTTGCCTGCATCCTGCTCCGCTGCACCATCTTGTCCGTACCAAATCGCCGGCGCATCTGGTTCATCGCCAACCAGCTAACTGGCTGCTGTTATGTAGCAGGCTAGGTTCTTCTTAACTTTGCAGTGTGGTGAAAAGGAACTCAAGATTGAAAAGTAAAAAGATACTGAGGAGATTCCAGAAATGGCACAGTAAATTGGAAAGTTTCAAAATGGCCACGCATACACAACTGCGCCGGTTCCTTGCGGATGGCTCCGCAAGAAACGCAGCAACGACGCAATCGTCCTGTCTCTGCCGCGCACCAGCGCTACTGCCGAGCGCTCTTCGAGGCAGCCTTCTGCTCGTACATCGCGGCATCGGCACGCGCCACAAGCTTTTTCATCTTCTCGCCCGCCACCCGCTCGGCCAGCCCAATGGAGGCATTGACGCACAACTTGATGGTTCCGGATTTGCCCTCGACCTCGTAATTGCCGCAGATCCATTTGCGTACACGCTCGATCTGCGCTTCGGCTTCCTGCAAATCGCAGTTGTAGAGCAAGATAAATTCGTCTCCGCCCCAGCGGCCGATAATGTCCGAAGAACGACAGGAAGAGCGCAACTCGCGGCCAAATTGCTTCAACAGATCGTCGCCAGTCAGATGACCGTGTTCGTCATTCACTTTTTTAAAACCATCGATGTCGATCACGGCAACGCAAAATGGATCGCCGGAGTTCAGGCATTTTTCCAATTGTCCTTCGACATATAGCCGACTGCTCAATCCCGTCAAAGCATCGCGCGAAGCCAGCTCTTCGGCCTTCTCCAGCTTGGTCTGGTAGGTGGCGACCTGCTCCTGCAATTGACTGAGAGCGGCCTTCCCTTCTTCTTCCATTCGATCAATCGAAGACTTCAGTTCCGCTGTGCTCTTCTGAATTGAAGCGCGAATTTCTGTCAGATCGTCCAAGGTCGCAATGGTTTTGAGCTGCTCGGTCACTTCGTTCATCTGACCGGCGCAGCGCTGATCGCGCGCGCTCACCGATTCGGCAGCGCCAGCCATCGTCAGCAACATTTCCTTGACCTCGCTGGTCATTTGCTGATTGTGACGCGCCGCATCATTGCCCCAGGTGCGCAGATGCTCCCGCACACTGGTATCGGTCTTCGCCAGCGCATCGCCGCTCATGCGCGGGGAGAGTCCGACCTTCAGAGCGTCGAGGCTATGCTTGAGTCCATTGCCTAAACTTGGACAGGCATTCAGGCTGCAATTGCCCATCTCCATCAGGGCAGAACCGTACGCATCGATAGCGCTCCCCAATAAAAAATTATTATGCTCAGGCACATCCGCCTTCGCGAATCCAGCCTCCGTTGCATCAAGATATTTTTTCAGCGAAATCATCGATCCCTCGACGCAGATTGCCACGCCTTCCCGCACAAACGAGATATAAGCGCTTATCGGCAAAGCCTTAACAATTCTTTAGTACATACGGGCTCATGCACGGCCAAGAGCCACGATGAGAGATGATGAGAGAAATCGGAGAGAAGCCCCGGTCTACGTTTTAGCTAATGAATTTGCCTTAAAAATCGACGTGCACGACCACAGGCGCATTTAGAATGCATCAAGAATTTAGAGCGGTTTCAGGAAAGCGATCCCCCTCTTAACCTCTTGCAGGGTCGCCACGCGCTGATGCTCGCGGTGACTTGAGTGAATTGGCTTCGAGGTACACCATTCCTGGAACCGCTTTAGCGCTGTTCCGCAACGAAAAGCCCCGGGCATGATGCCCGGGGCTCGTCGCAAGTAGATAAGTACAACTTGGTTTATGCCTGTCCGCCGCTGCTCGGTCCACGACCACCGGGACGACGATGACGACGGCGACGATTGCCAGCAGCACCACCTGCCGCCGGCGGACGTCCTCCGCCGTAAGGCTGGCCGACCGGACGCGGCGCGGGCGCCGCAGCAGCATCGTCGCGATTGAAGTTCGGCTCGTTCTCCTCGTCGAAGACCACATCGCTGTCTTCGCCGGAGTCGTCGCCGCCTTCGATCGTGATCGTGCTCTGATTCGAGTTCGGCTGACGCTCGTCGAATTCATGACGGGGCTTGGGAGCAGCCACAGGCTCAGCGGCTTGCGGTGCTGGCTGTTCGGCTTCCTCCGCATTCTCCGCGGCCGGTGCCGATTGCGCCAGCTTGGCCTTCTGTTCCCTGAGCAGAGCCTTGCGGCTGAGCTTGATGCGATTGCCCTCGATGGCCAAAACCTTGACCATCACCTGATCGCCCTCGCGCAGCTCGTCCTTCACCTCTTTGACGCGGTGTTCGGCAATCTCGGAGATGTGGAGCAAACCATCGGTGCCCGGAAAGAGCTCAACAAAAGCGCCAAACTCGGCAATACGAACCACCTTGCCCAGATAGGTTTTGCCCACCTCGGGAACCGCGGTGAGGTTGCCGATGATCGCCAGAGCCTTCTTCAGCCCCTCGGCGTCACTGGAAGCAACGCTGACCTTGCCGGTATCGTCCACGTCGATCTTGGCGCCGGTCTGCTCAACGATGCCGCGAATGGTGGCGCCACCCTTGCCGATCAGATCGCGAATCTTGTCGGTCGGAATCTGCACCGTCTCGATTCGAGGGGCGTACTTGGAGCGCTCGGTACGCGGTCCGTCAAGCGCCGCGTCCATCTTGTCGAGCAAGAAGAGCCGTCCGCGCCGCGCCTGCTCCATCGCCTGCTGCAAAATCTCGCGGCTCAGGCCGCTGATCTTGATGTCCATCTGCAGAGCAGTGATGCCCTGGCGCGTTCCGGCAACCTTGAAGTCCATGTCGCCGTAGTGATCTTCAGCGCCGGCAATGTCGGTCAGGATCGCGTAATCGTCGCCTTCCTTGACCAGTCCCATCGCCACTCCGGCCACCGCCGCTTTCAGGGCAATACCGGCATCGAAGAGCGACAGGCTCGATCCGCAAACCGTAGCCATCGACGAGGAGCCATTCGACTCCAAAATGTCGCTGACGATGCGAATCGCGTAGGGCGACTCGTCGGCGCTGGGCAGCACCGCGCTAATCGCGCGCTCGGCCAAAGCACCGTGGCCCACTTCGCGGCGGCCTACACCGGTCATGCGGCCGGTTTCGCCTACGCTGAAGGGCGGGAAGTTGTAGTGGAGCATGAAGCTCTTCCGCTTCTCTCCCTCATAGGATTCCAGCCGCTGGCTGTCGTCCATGGTGCCCAGCGTCGTCGTAACCAGCGCCTGGGTTTCGCCTCGCGTAAACAGCGCCGAACCATGCGTACGCGGAAGCACGCCGGTCTCGATCGTGATGGTACGAATCTCGTCAAAGGCGCGGCGGTCGGGCCGGATATGCTCCTTGGTTACCTGCTCGCGGAAGAGCCGCTCGCGCATCAGCTCGTAATAGGTGGCCAGCTTCTTCTTGGCGTTAGGATCGTCGGCCGGCAACTCGGCAACCAGCTCGTCGCTGAGCTTCTTGATCAGCGCATAGCTTTCCGTCTTGCCGTGCGTCTTGGTATCCAACGCATCCTTCAGACGATCGCCAATCTTGGTCTTCAGCTCGTTGTAATAGGTCTCGTCGATCACCGGCGGCGTAAAGCTCCGCTTGGGCTTGCCCGCCACGGCGACCAACTGCTCAATCGCGGCGACGATCTTCTTGATCTCGACATGAGCGAACTCAATCGCGCCGAGAACTACTTCTTCGCTCTCTTGCTTGGCGCCCGCCTCGATCATCACGATGCCGTCTTTGTGACCGACCACCATGATGTTGATGGTGCTCTCGGCACGCTCGGCATAAGTCGGATTGATGACATATTCGCCGTTAATGCGGCCTACGCGCACGGCGCCGATGGTCGCGGAGAAAGGAATATCGGAGAGCGCCAGCGCGGCGGCGGCGGCATTAATGCCCACCACGTCAGGATCGTTCTCTTTATCCGCGGAGAAGACCAGCGCAATGACCTGCGTCTCGTTGCGGAATCCGTCAGGAAACAGCGGCCGGATCGGACGATCGATCTGGCGCGCGGTCAAAATCTCTTTTTCGCTGGGACGGCCCTCGCGCTTGATAAAGCCGCCGGGAATACGTCCACCGGCGTAGGTGTACTCACGATAATCGACCGTGAGGGGGAAGAAATCGATTCCCTCTCTGGGATCGGGAGAGGCAACGGCCGTCGCCAGCACCACGGTTTCGCCCGCAGTCACCAGCGCGGCTCCAGAGGCCTGCTTGGCCACGCGTCCGGTCTCAAAGACCAGCCGCTTGCCGCCGGCAAGCTCGACGGCTACTTCATGCTTGGTAGACATAGTGTCCTCGTTTCGTATTGTTCGCTAGGGAAACCTGTAAAAAAAAGGTGCGCCGCGGCATGCGGCGACACCTGTGCAACGGCTCGCGCAGAGATGGCGAGCCGTCGAATGAGCTTGGGTCCGGCGTTCCGAATGGGACGGAGACCGCAACCAGTGTCCGGTCTGAGCGCTTCCGGTTCAATGTAGGCTTTCTGGTTACTTGCGGATGCCAAGTTTGCCGATCACATCGCGGTAACGATCTGAATCATGTGTCTTCAGATAGTCCAGCAGACGACGGCGTTTGCTCACCAACATCAGCAATCCACGCCGGGAGGCATGGTCCTTTTTGTGGGTTTTAAAGTGTTCGGTCAGGTCGCTAATCCGCTCGCTCAGAATCGCGATCTGGACCTCCGGCGAACCGGTGTCCGTTTCGTGGGTACGGAAGCGCGCAATCAATTCAGTTTTCGTATGAGTCGCCAACACGGCGTCGATTACTCCTCGTTCTCTCAGATCCACTCTTCAGTGTCTAAAGTGAGATTACCATGAACGCCTCCTTCGAGGAAAATCCTCTTGCCGCGGGGAATCTTATTGAAAAACTTCCCTCTTCTACGCAATTCCGCGAAAAGGCGTCCGCCATCGTGCTTACTGCGGCCCATCGGCCCAATAATTGGCCCGCGCCACAATGTGCGCGCCGTAGTCCTGGGCCGTACGCACGCGGATCGTATGCAGCCCCGGCGTTGGGCTCGAAGGGCTGAAGGTGATCAGATAGCGGTTGCGGGCATGTTTAGCCGCATCCACCACGCGAGCCTCGAAGCGCTTGTCGCCGGTAAAGGTGGTGTACTCCCCGCCGCTCTCCTCGGCCACCTCCTTGGCTATATTTTTTTTGAAGGCATTCACCGCCATCACCAGCGCGGAGATCATGTTCATGGTCCGGTCCTCGCCGGAATCCTTCACGTCGTGCGCCAGCTCGGCGAGTGCCGGCGAAAACGAGACGCTCAACACCAGCACATCCGACTCGCCGATCTTGCGGATCAACTGCACCGGCTTGGTGTGTTTGCTGCCGTGGTCGCGCGCCTCGCTAATCAGCAGCAGAACGCGGCGGAATTCCTTGGGCTGTGTTTCGAGCAGCGTTACGCCATAGTTGACCGTATCCAGAATCGCCGCGCCGCCGTCGCCCGGCTGCAACTGCTTCAACTCGGTGTTTACCTGATCGCCGGCATGAGTGTAGTCCTGGATCAAATGCGGTACGGAGTCGAAACCAACCAGCGCCACCTGGCTATGCGGATCGGAGAGGAAGACATCAAGCAACGGTCCTAACTTGGCGAGTTTGTCGAACTCCAGCACGCTGGCGCCGCCTAGTTCCACGGCTACGACCAGCGCTACCGGCGCGGTATCCATCTCCTCTTGCACCCGAATCTTTTGCGGTACGCCATTGTCTTCCAGAATAAAGTCGCTGGGCTTCAGACCGTAGACGACTCCGCCTCCGCGCTTTTCGACCAACGTCGGAACCAGAACCTCCGTTGTCGTTACCCGCAGGCTCGGCATCTCACTCTGCTCGCTCTGCAGGGGTTTGGGCGATTCGAGCGGCGGCAACTGCTGCGCCCGGACCAGATCGCCCGCAAACCAAACTACCGCCGCCAAAATAAACGCCAAGCTACAAAATCCAAATCTCACGCGCAATTTCGCTCCGCCGATCATCAGGCCCGCCTCCGCGCTTCGCGTTCCAGTCGCTCGATCCAGACCAGGAAGCATAAAAGCTCCCAACGCGAGGCCCACATGAAGCCGAAGATGTCTTTGAAGGTGAGGGTTTCCGCCCGCTTACCGGAATAAGTCTCAACCCGCCAGCGCAGAAACTCGCTCCGCCACGGAGCGAGGCGATGACCGCGAGTGGAGTTCCAAAGAAATCGGATCGGAGCGAGCACCACAGTGTCCTTTCCGATTGAGTATAAACGGTTCGCGTAGAACGGCCGTTCCGCTTTACTAGAGCATTTTTACCAATGAGGTAGAGTGCCGAATCTTGTTGAAGGTTGCCGCTCACTGATCTTCGCGTCAACTCGACGATCCTGAATTCTATACACTATGGGTAAAAATGCTCTAACTCAACTTTTCGAAGAGATTGCTGGAAGAGGCATCGAGCGTTGAGATGACGTCTTCGAGCGCTGTCTGTTGCGTCTCCGCGGTGGAAAGCCGCGTAGCCACCGTGGCCGTATCGGTTTGCAGCAGATCCGTCTGTTTGGCAACCAACTGCATATTTTCGCTGGTCAGCGCGTCGGAGGCGGCCGAGACTTGATTGATGGAATTATCGAGAACGACCCGCTGACCGGAAAGATAATTCAACGCCGTATTCAATGCCGCCATATCGCTGGCCGCTTGCGAGGAATTGACAGTACCGCTGGCGTAATCGGAGATCAGCGAATTCAAGGCGCCGAAGACGCTGTCGGTGCCGCTTCCCATAAAGATCGAATCTCCCGGCACGTTCAATTGAATCTTCTGGCCACTGGGTGTCTGGACATAGTTGATGTTGCTGTCGCCGTTGTAGGCTGTAGTGGCCGTGGAGCCGGAAATGGTCGTGCTAAAAGGAGCCGTCGAGGTCATGCTGCCGGCAAAAATATACTGTCCCTGATAGCTGGTATTGGCCAGCGAAGTCACTTCAGTAAGAATCCCCGTCAATTGGGTAGAGACCGATTGGACGTCCGTCGTGCTTAATGTCCCATTATTGGCGCTGGTCGCCAACGAAATAGCCGAGGTCAACTCGGTCACCACGCTGCCCAAGGCTGAATCGGCTACCTGCAACTGGCCGGTAACGGAGTTGGCGGTTTCGGTAAAAGAATCCTCCTGCTGAATCTGATTGAGCAGCACCACGTTCTCGGCGGCCGCAACCGGATCGTCGCTCAAGGAATTTACGCGCACCCCGCTCGATAACTCTTCGCTGAGACTTTGCTCCGATGCTGTCACTTTATCCAGCGAACTGACCATCTTGCTGATATAGTTTGGGTCTACTCGCATTAATTTCTCCTCCAAGTTGCAGCGCAATCGTCGTGCGCAGTCGCCCCGCACATCTCTTTCTTAGCTTTAAGAAACCGTCGTCGTTTCTCCCAAATTCAACGCCATCGCATAAATTCCGTTCAAGATCGAGAAGACATGAGATGCGGCCTGATAACTTCTCTCATACGTTGTCAATGAGGCGGCCTCATCGTTCAAATTGACGCCGGAGGTCGAGTCGACCTGGGTTTGCAATTGGCTGACAGAGGATTTCTGCGCTGTTTGCTCGGTGCTGACTTCAGAAACAGTCGTGCCCAGCGTACTCACTATGCTCGAATAGTAGTTGCTGGGCGTCTTTCCGCTGACAAATGCCGAGCTGGCGAGTCCAGCCATGGCCATGACATTCGTGCTGCCTCCAGTCCCCTCGTTGGCTGTAGACGCGGCGATTTTATCGGAATCGGTCATCGTCACGCTCATCGCCAGCGCGCTGCCGGAAGCCGTCGTGGGCTCACTGAAGATATTGGAGCCCGCGGCGCCGTCCAAATCGGTTCCCGAAGCGTTTTGAGAGTTCACCGTGGTAGAGATGCTATAAGCCAATTGATCGAGCGAGGCCAGCGTACCTGCAATGTCGGTGTCGCGCGCCGTCAGGTAACCGCCCAACTGACCACCGCCGTCAGCCAACTCCGAGGTTACATCCGTCGCTCCGACATAAAAATGCGTGACGCCATCGCTGGTGCCCGTCGTCAGATCGAAATTCGTGTCTCCATCAACCAGCACGCGGCCGGAGGTCGTCGTAATCTGCAAACCGTTATTTTTCTCGCTCACCTGATTGATGCCGATCAGCTTTGACAATGAACTGATGTCGGTTTGCCGCTGATCTTCAAGCGGTCCCGCGTCGGAATCCGGCGAAGTAGCCGTAATTTGTTTGTTCAACTGCGCAATCGAAGTGGTCAGCGCATTCACCTGACTGGCCACGCTTGAAGCCTCCTGATCCACCGCCGCCTTTTGTTCGTTCAGGCTGCTCGCCGAGCTGGAGACATCGCTGGCCAGCGTACTGGCCGCCGAAAGCACGGCTTCGCGGTAAGAAGAACTGGAAGGCTCGCTTTCCATGCTGGAAAACGAATCGAAGAAGCTGGTAATGTCACTGCCTATATCACCCCCCGAGGAAGAAGATGAATTGGCGTTCACCTTAAATAAACTCTGTACATCGTTCAGCGCCGACAGCCGCGTACTCGATGACGACTCCAATTGCTGTTGCTGGTTCAGGCGCTGCAGCAAAACACTATCTCGCTGCGAAGTGGATCCGGTCTCCGTTGCGCCCTGCCCCACAGTTTCCCCGTTGATCGTGATCGAATCGTTTTCTTTGAAGCTCGCCTTTTCTTCGGTATATCCGGTGGTATTGGCGTTGGCCACGTTATTGGCCACAACATCGAGCGCTGACTGATCGGCATCCAGCGCTCCGGTGATGAGACTCAGTGCACCACTAATGGTTCCCATGCCTGTTCTCCATCATCCAAAGGCCTTGCACCTGCCGCTGGCTATACTCAACCTTGCCCGCGTGCAGATCACTCAGCCTGCTCATCACATCAAGATTGGCCCGCGTCGCCTCCAATACCCTGGCGAAGACCGCCATATCGGAAACCGCATCCTGCGCCTGTCGCGCCAACGATGCCCGCGCCTCCACGGTATCGGGTGGCAGCTTGCGGTTTAACGCCTGACAGGATAGGGCCAGTTCCTCTAGCCGGTCGGCATCCCAACGGGCCAGAGAGCGCGAAGCTTCAACCACCAGTTCCTTGAGCTCTGGATCGGTTTGCTCCTGCTTCGGCAGAGTTTCCCCGTTTGCCGGCCGAAGCCCTTCCTCCGAAGGCCGCAAACGCCATCTCCGCTCTCCGCCAGCGCGCTGCTTGCCGGCAAGATCGCTTTCAAGTTGCGCGGCCGCTTGGTCGGTCAACATGCCTGCTCCTCTCAAAGACAGAAATTATCGTCCGCTGCTCAACATCGAATCGATCATTGAGGAGGCCACCGCGGATGAAGGTACGCTATACGTACCCGCCGCCAGCGCACTCTGTATCGACGCAACCTTGTCGGCGCGCACATCGTCGCCGGAGGCCATCTGCGAAAACCCGTTCCCGACACTGCTAAATGTTGCCTGATCGCCATCGAGCGCATTGCCGGAAGCAGCCTTGCCGCTCTGACTCTGGGAAACCGAAGAAGACGACGTCGAAGAAATTCCCAGTAGCGACCCTAACCCATTCAAACTTGTGCTGATGTCCATTTTTGTTTCTCCCTGTAAGGTCTATCGGAGCCTTTACTAATCACTCTAGTCATTCAGGAGTTCTCATCACGTTATTCTGGTGTCAGATTTTGGTTACTTTTCCTTTTTCGCCCTGGTTACCAGAATGGGAAAGAGACCCGATAATTTGGTTTGCAATACCGAAACCGCCACCTTCGCTCATGGCCTGGCCCAGCACCTCGGAGGCATACTCGCTCAGCGCGCCCTCAGAACCGGCGCCGGAGTCGGAATCATCGTCCTCGCCGGTAAGCCCGTCCCCGCTGGTTAAAGGCTTCAATAACTCCTTCATCATCAGCCCCTCGAACTGATGCGCGGCCCGCATCAGACGCGGTGAAGCCTCATTTTCCGCCTGCGGAGCGGTCGTACCTATCGCTTGCGCCGCAACCATGCTTTCACCTATCGCACTCGCTAACACCAGACTCGCCCCCTTCTGTGTCTATTCGCTCCACGTACAAATGGCTCCATGTACAAAATTCAGTCAACCGCTACAGTACTTCCAGGTCGGCCTCCAATGCACCGGCCTCCTTCATCGCCTGCAGAATCGAGATCACATCCCGCGCTCCTGCTCCAGTACGTTGCAATTCTTGTACCAAATTCTCAACCGTCGCGCCTTCTTTCAGGTCAATCCGGTTTACCGGCTTGTCCTGCGCCTGTACAGTCGTCTGTTGTACGACCTGCGTGGTTCCTGTCGCCGACATGGGATTGGGTTGTGAAACCTCGGTTCTTGAAATCACATTCACGCTCAAACCGCCATGCAAGATCGAGACCGGCTGCAGACGCACCATCCCGCCAATGACGACAGTTCCCGTCCGCTCGTTGACGACCACCTTGGCCCGCGGATAGACATCGACCTCCACCTGTTCGACCTTATCGAGCAGCGCCGCCAGATCCTCGCCCGGCAACGAAGCAATCTGTATGCGCCGGCTATCGGAGGCGTGCGCGCGCATCGAGCCTAACGTCTGATTGATGGCTGCCGCCATCTGCTCTGCCGTATGGAAATCGGCATCGTTCAGCACAACATCGACGGTACGCATCGACTTCAAATCGAAGGGCACCGACCGCTCGACAAGCGCGCCTCCGGGAATACGCGCCGTCGTGGGATAATTCATCGTTTTCGAGCTGCCGCCAGCCGTGACGGAATAACCGCCCAAGACCAGCGCGCCCTGCGCCTCAGCGTAGATCTGCCCGTCAGGACCGTAGAGCGACGTCATCACCAGAATTCCACCCTCGATCGAACGCGCATCGCCGACCGAGGAAACAGTGATGTCAATCCTGCTGCCCGGAGTGCTGAAGGGCGGCAGCGTGGCCACAATAAAGACCGCCGCCACATTCCTCACCTGCATGTTGCTGACGCCTTCGGTTCCCGACTGCGGCACGATAATGCCCATACGCTGCAGAGCCGTAACCAGCGTCTGTTTAGGAAAGATAGTCTGCTTGCTATCTCCCGTACCGTGCAGGCCCACCACCAAACCGTAGCCGACAAGCTGATTATCGCGAATGCCCTCAATCGAGGCCACATCCTTGACCCGCGCCTTGCGCCTGGCCTCTTCGGAACGGCTTTCGACCGCCGCCAAAAGAAAGACCACAGCCAATGCTGTCGCCCACCAGCCGGCAGCCCGGCCAAATCTTCGATCTCTGCTCGCTCCCAACACCCTGTGCATTCTCAACCTCATTGCCAGCAACCGTTCCCGCGCCATTCCTGCTCCACCGATCTAATCCATGCGTCACATATTCTGTGCATCGTCTTTTCCGCGCACGCCGTCGCGCATTATTTTTCTCTCACGCGCCAGCCGCCGTTAGCTGGCGACAATGGAAACTACGTCGTGAAGCCGGTAGGCTTTTACGTCGGTACCCAGGCGCACGAGTTGACCATTCGGGTTCCAAAGCGACCCCGAAGTCCGCACCTCCGCCGCTTGTTGGGCACGTACCCGCGTCATGCAATTCCGCAGCGCATCTTCCGGCGGCGTGGCCTTAGCCGAAAAGGTGGCGGAATCGCTTTTTTTCAGCGCATTTGCCGCCGGCGCCAGCAGCGCGCACAAAATGGCCCATACTATCCATTTGATTCTCATCACTCCGCCTCCGGCGCCAAAATTGCGTGCCCAGGTCCCGTAGCTACCGCGCCAACGATCTTGCCGCCAACCTTCAGACGCACCCGGAGAGGCGCATCGCTGGCCGCCGAACCGAGCGCTACCGCTTCCAGTCGCGCATCGACCAGCGCCGTATGCTCCTCTACAATCACATAGTCTCTGGCATGAATCACCAACCGCACCGTCGGCTTGATTGCGGCCAAAACCGCTGGCGACAGCGTATCGGCAGTCGCCGGGCCCAATTTTTTCCCCGGACCAGAAACCAGCACCAGACGCCCCGGAGCCCCCGGATGATTGGAACTTCTTAACAGCAGCCAGCGATCTCCGGTCGAGACGTCATCGATCTCGCGCAGAACCGCATCGAAGGCTACCGCGGCCCGAGATGCGCTCGGAAGCAGAGGGGCAGACTGGCCATGCGCCACAAACGCGTTCATCGCCATCGCGATCAACAGACCCACCCCCGCCCACGCATTGTTCCAGCCACCCATCTTCAATTTCTCTCCCCGTCCCATAACAGCCTCCGAGCCGTCAGCTCTCGCGCAACCCCGCCCCGAGGTTTATAGGCCACAGGTTTATTGCGCCATGGTGTTGACTTGCGAATACATCTCGTCGGCGGCTTTGATCACCTTCGAATTCGACTCGTAGGCCCGCTGCGCCAGCACCATCTGAACGAACTCGGTCACCACGTCGACATTGGAATTTTCCAAGTAACCCTGCTGCAGGGTTCCCAAACCTTCGGCGCCACCGGGATTGCCCGTGATCGCATCGCCAGAGCTGGTGGTTTGCTGCATAAGGTTGGAACCGATATTCTCGAGCCCGCCCGCATTGGGGAAGGTCGCCAACTGAATCTGCCCCAGTTGCGAACCTGTAGTCTGACCGGAAATTGTCGCATTCACCACGCCATATTCGGTGATGGTGACCTTGGTCGCATTGGAGGGGACAGTGATCGTGGGAATCAGCGTATCGCCATCGGTGGTCACCATGGTCCCTTCGCCATTCAAGTGAAACTGGCCAGCGCGCGTGTAGGCGGTCGTGCCGTCTGGGCGCTGAATCTGGAAAAAGCCATTGCCTTCGATCGCCAGATCGTATTCGTTGTCGGTCTCGTTCAACGAGCCCTGCGTATTGATCACCTCGGTGGCGGCCGACTTGGTGCCCAAGCCGATCTGCAATCCGGCCGAAACCGTATTCTCGCTCTGCGCGGCGCCGGGCGTCACCATGTTCTGATAGAGCATGTCCTGGAACTGCAGACGTAACTGGCGAAAACCAGTCGTCGACGAGTTAGCCAAGTTGTTGGCGATCGTATCCAGGTTCAGTTGCTGCGCGCTCATGCCGCTGGCGGCGGTGTATAAGGATCGGATCATAAGACTAAACTCCTCGTCCCAGAGGAGACCTTAGGAAACCTTCGGAAGGTCTTCGGTGGCAAACTTGTTGAATTCGGTATGGAAGACAGTGAGCGCCCGCCGCATCATCTCAGCCTGACGCTGCATCATGATCAGGTTCAGCGATCCCTGCACAACATCCTGATTGGCACTTTCAAGCGCGCCCTGATGAACGGCGGCATCGCGGGCCAGTACGGCCTTAACGCCCTGCGGCGCCACATAACGATTGGCGCCCTCCGGTGTTAATTCGGTACCTTGAGGAAAAGTGAAGACGCCGACCAGCGCCACGGTTCCGCCATCGACGGAAACCGAACCGTCGGAACCGACCGAAACCTCGCCGGGAGGAATCACGATCGGCTGTCCGGTCGTCGAGAGCACCTGCTCGCCCGACTGCGTAATCAATTGTCCATTGGGCGCGCGGTGAAAGCCGCCATCGCGGGTATAGCGGACGCCGTTGGGCGTCTGCACCATGAAAAACCCCATACCTTCAACGGCCAGATCGAGCGGATTGCCAGTCTGCGACAACGCGCCCTGCGCCATGCTCAGATGGTCGCCGCCCAACAATCCATAGTTGTTCACGGTTTGGCCCAACTGCGAGTCTTGCGCATCGGGACCAAGCAAAACCGAGCGAAAATATTCCCGCTCAGCCCTATAACCGGGCGTCTGGGCATTGGCCAAATTGGCCGCAGCCGTATCCAGCGCCTGGGTCCGCGCCACCAGTCCCGTCATCGCCGCATAGTAACCGCTATCCATGGCGTGCTCTCCTATCGCACAGGAGAGCACTTGCATCTGGATAACCTATTGGGCCGAAGAGAGATTAGAACATGATTAGAAAGGAGAAGCGAGCAAGGCGCGGAAGACAGAGAGTCAGCCTCGGAGCGAATTACTGTATTCCGTCACAAACGATTGTGACCTCGAAAAAGACATCTTCAAAGCGATAGATGTGGTGGATCTGGAATTCGGGAGCCTGCACGTGGAGGTTATAGTCCCGCCCGGTAATGACGGCCGGGACCGAAAGCCCACAGTTCGCAGCCAGGTTTGGAAACCTGCCCTTCCAGGCGCCCGCCAACATGTTGCAAATCTCGCCGACGGCATCCTTGACGGTATCGTCAACCTCGGTGAACTCCATTCCGGTCATTTGCTCGGCGATCTTGCGCGCGGCAGTCACACCGGAACGGAAGACGCAAGCGCCGCTTAACATGCCACCGAAACCAACCACCGAGGTCACCGTCTCGCTTTCAGAGACGGGCTGCTTGTTTTCCCACCGACATTCAACTCCAATCATCAGCTGAAAGACCTCAATTACGCTTTCATCCAGCTTTTTCGGATCGGAGACTAGCTGCACAGAGTCGCGTAATGATACAGACATCCTTTGTTCCCTTTCCTTTGCACCGCCATTTCGTGTCGCGATTGAACCAGAACGCACACCATTAAGAATCATTGTGGCCTCCGTTAAGCCGCAGGCAATAAAGAAAGTACGCGTTTTTTCACCTGCTCGGCCGTAAACGGCTTGCGGATATAGCCCTGCGCGCCGGCTTCGATCGCCTGCTTCACGTGTTCTTCGCTTGACTCCGTGGTGATCATGACCACAGGCACATTCGGCGCCAGATTCTGCGCCTTGATCTGGCGCAAGAACTCAAGCCCGTCCATCGAAGGCATATTAATGTCGGATAGAATCAGATCCACCGTCTGGGTCTTCAATACATCCAGCCCTTCGGTACCATTGCCGGCTTCGTGCACAACCAACTGGTCCAGCCCGGCCTGGCGCAACGACCGTTCAACGATCTTACGCATTACCGAGGAATCATCGACAATCAACGTCCGAATTTCACCCATCTCGAGCCCCCCTACTCACTGTTTACCCTATCGGCGCTTTGACACGGTCCATGAGCCGAAATCAAAAAATTCCGTTCATCCAAAACCCATTGAAGTCGCCTGCGGTCCACCGATAGGCTTTCCTTGCCAGGCACGCCGCGGCCTATCGCAGCGCGGCGCACAGACCAGAATGCGAAGCACGCGGCAACGCTTCCTTGGTAGAGCATTTTCACCGTTGCACGTAAAGTGTGAAGTCTTTTCCAACCCACCATCACCGTCCGCCACGGCGGACGGCGATGGTGGGGCACCCATATTTCCACTACACCACTTTCCACTACACCGCTTTCCATCACACCACCCGGTGAAAATGCCCTAGCTGCATGTCGAACCGATCAAGTCCCTGATCGATCCCAACTCGGGAATCGGTCCCTGCTGTGGCCCCATCCACATTCGCAACCAGAAACAATCGTGCACGCGCACCAAACGAGCCTCGATGGGACGAAAGCGCTCGACAGCATTGGCCAAAGCCGTAGTCAAGGCCGGCTCGGTGCCGGCTTCAATCAATTCCACCGAAGGAAAACGCGCTTCGAGCATATGCGTATGCGCCGGCCGAAATTGCGACTCCCGCACCAACCCGCATTCGACGCGCAAGCCCGTCATGCGCTCGATAGCTAGCGCCAGAGCGGGATCGAGCCGGTCCTCAAAGCCCAAATACAAGATTTTTCCGGCTGCCACGCGCAAAGGCAGGGCCCCAAAGGCGTCGATAAAGAACCTCGGCACCAGCGAGGTCAACCCCTCCGGCGCATGGAATTCCATGCCCAGCACCGGACAGCCCCACTGCAAGCCCAAGGCCCGCGTCACCAGTTCCTCGCTAACGCCCTGCTTGCGCACCAGCCAGGCGCCGAGCTTGCCGCCGCCAGCGGCTTTTTGCGCCGCCAGCGCCGCGCGCAGTTCGCTCAGCGTAATCCAGCCCTGCTGAAGCATTGTCAAACCCAACGGAATCCGGTGATGATGACTGTCCATGGCCGTGCCCCGACCATCCATCTCGCGCCGGATCGCCGCCTCCACGCAGACCGCCGTACAGGCCGGCGAGCAGCACCATCCGCCCTCGAAGACCGGCGTCTCGCGGCGACGTAAAATATGCATCCAGCCGGAGCGGCAGCGAGGATTGGCGCAAGCCGGAAAGAGTCCCGCCGAAACGGCAGCACGAGCCGCTCCCGGCCAGTTGGCCGCAGTAGTTTTTCCGAAATCTCCCATCATCTTTTCGCGAATCATCTTGCTTGGCCCCTAATTATTTATCCCGAATTTGCTTATGCCTAACGCCAAATGGCAGCTTAGAAGAGGCATCGAATGCTCTCCAACCGTTTCAGCGGCGCGGCGACCTCGGTGATGCGCAACCCGAAGTTACCGTTCACTAGCACCACTTCGCCACGAGCCACGATTTTGTCGCCAACGATCAGATCGACCGGATCGGCCACATAGCGATCGAGTTCGACCACATCGCCCGGCCCCAGTTCGAGAATCTCTCCCAACGGCATCTCGCGCGATCCGAAGCGCAACGAAGCGTCCAACTCCACATCGAGCAACAACTCGAGACCTGAACTCATCGCCGGCAATTCGCTGCCGCCAGCACTGGCCGCAGTTCTGCTTGGCGGCGGTGGTGGCGCGGCCGGCGGTTGTGGCGCGGGCGCAGAAACAGGCTTTGCCGCCTCGACGGCGCGCACCTCGTCGCGCACCAGGATCGTCCAGGATTTGTCTCCGGCCCGCAACTGGAAGGCGCGCGAGACCTGGCTTTCGCCCGTAATCTCCTCGAAGTTCTTTACCTGGCATTTTTTGCCCTCTTTGGCCAGCAATTCTCCGGCCGCCGAATTGACTGTCTCCCGCAACAGTTCGTTCCAACCCGCCTTCTGGTCGGCCCCATCGCCCATCAGGGGAGCCTCGAAGATGGAGCCGTCGAGCATAATGGCAAAGCGACCTTTAACATCGCCTTCAACGGTCGCGGCAAAACCAATGGAGCCATTGCCAAGTGGCTTGGGCAACGATTCGCTTAATTCCGGTTCGCCGGCCAGCGCCTGGGAAAACAGAGCCGTCGCCACAGAGGTCCAGCAGTCAAGATAGTTCATCATTTACCCCCTCCAGTAGTGAGAAGGCTCTCGATATGCGCGGCGCGGTGCGATCCGTTCCGCATGGGACGGCCCATCGAAAGCGGCCGACCAGAAACGCGCCATTCCGAAAGCGCGTTGGCGCTCAAGTTCAGGCGCAACACATCGCCCGGCGCAATATGCTCCAATTCACGGGCGGCAATGCGCACCGTAGGCAACTGCAGCGAACAGCCGAAACGGATGCGCTTGGCCTTGCTCTTCATCAGATTCAGCGTCTCGTTGGAATGGCGACGCAGCCGCCCCCACTCGGTCGTCAACCGGCGCAGAATCGTGTTCGAAACAATGGCAGGGAAAGCCAGATTCAGCAATCCTGAACTATGCTGCATGCGAATCTCAAAGCTCAGGCAGAGAGTTTTTTCGGTGACCGAGATTACGCGCGCCACCTGGGTCTGCATCTGGCGGCGTTCAAAAACAAAGCTCAAGCCGACCGGTTGCCAGGCAATCGTCAACTCGCGGCAGATAATGTCGATGACGCTGCCCAGAATCGATTCTTCGATCATGGTCAGTTCGCGTAACGGTCCCTCTTTCCCCTCGCCGCCCAATAGCAGATCGACGATCGGAGGCGCCAGCCCTAAATCCAGTTGCAGTACGGAGAGTACCCCCAGCGGCTCCAGACGAACCGAAGCCACATAGCAGATCTCCGGAATTCTTAACAGAAACTCATTAAATTGGATCTGCTCGGCCGAAACCAGATTCACCTGCAACTTAGTACGCAACCATGCGCCCATGTTATGGGTCAGGTTACGTGCGAATAGGTCGTTGAGCATACTGATCGCGCGCAACTGATCGGTTGAAATCTGGCCGGCGGAAGAGAAGTTATAAGGAATGACGTTGAGTTGCGTTTTGACTTGTTCGGCCTGCGGTTCCGTACTGTGCGCGGCCTCGAACAGCGCATCGATCTCATCCTGTTTGAGGGTCTTTTCAGCCAATTTAAACTCTCCGCGTTGATCGGTTCTATTTTTCCGTTAGGGTTCATGTCTAGGCAGTGTTTTGCCACCGGTTTTGTCTTAAGCTTGCCGTCTGACCTGACGCGTTTTGACGGCTCGCTCCACCTTCGGATGTATCCTTTGGTGCACGGATAGATCCCTGAGCGCGGCGCGCAGATGAACGACAGCCGAGGCGTGGACCTGCGAAACCCGCGACTCGACAACCCCCAGGGCCAGACCAATCTCGCGCATCGTCATCTCTTCGTAGTAGTAGAGAGTCATCACCAGCCGCTCACGGTCGGGCAGATGGTCGATCGCCTCGGCCAGCCGCTCCTCCAACTCGCCCCGCAGACAGCAAAACAGCGGATCGGCTTCCTGCGTATCGGGCACATAGGCGATCTCTTCCTCGCCGGAGTTTTCGTTCCGCTCGACATGCAGCGTACCGATCTCCAGCCCCTTTAAGTCGCCAAGCAGTTGCTGATAATCCTCCATGCTTATGCCCATCTCGGCGGCAACCTCGTTTTCGCCCGGCGCGCGCCCGAAGCGCGCCGTCAGTTGGCGAATCGCCTCTTCGACGGCACGGCCCTTGCGACGCAGCTCGCGCGGACTCCAGTCGAGCGTGCGCAAACTATCGAGAATCGCGCCCCGAATACGGAACTGCGCATAACTGCGGAACTGTACCTTTTTTGTCGGATCGAATTTGGCAAAGGCATCCATCAGGCCAACAACGCCGGCCGAAACCAGATCTTCTATATCGACATGTTGCGGCAGCCGCTCATGAATGCGGCGCGCCAGATAGCGCACCATCGGCAGATGATCGAGCAGCACCTGTTCCTGCTCGCTGGTCAGTGCCGGAACCACTGCCGTCGGCGGCGGATAGCCGTCTGCCGCCGCAGAACGACGTAAAGCCTTCGATTGTCCCATAGCCGCAGCAGCTTCGCTTCCCATTTTCTCTTTCACCTCAATCCAAACCCGTTTCTCGACTGGCCGATTACACCGCGCCAGTCGATTGATTTCCTTGCCGCAGCTTTATCTCTCTGCCCAACCGCTGCCCGAGCCGTCTGCTCTATCGACCTCATCGCACCGTCGCCACCGGGCGTACCCGAATCTCCGGCGGAATTTCAATGGCTGCAACCACCGCCAAGCGCGGCAAAACCGGCTCCAGCCACCGCTTGACGTGATAACGTGCTGGACTAGGACATAGAAGCACGGGCAGGGCCGCAGATGAGGCGTTTCCGATAAGAGATCTCACAGAGTCGGTGAGACGACGAACGACCGGGATCGAGGGCACCACCGCCGAGAGCAACCGGTGGCCGTTTTCCGGCCCCAGCGCCGTCAGGATTTCTTCTTCCAGGCCGGAATCCAGTAGCATAACCGGCAGTTGGCCGTCGTTATCGAGCAGAGGCCGCACCAACCGGCGGCCCAACGCCTGTCGGGAGGCTTCGACCAATGTCACGATGTTTTTATTTACCGGCGCGGTTTCGATCAGCGCCTCCAGAACCGCGCCCAAGTCGCGAATCGAGACCCGCTCGCGCAACAACTGCTCGAGGACGCGGCCTACCTCACCGAGAGTCATCAGCTTGGGCACCAGTTCTTCGAGCAGCTTGGGATGGCTATCGTTGAGCGAATCGAGCAGACGCTTAGTCTCGGCCCGGCCCAACAGTTCCCCGGCATGTTCGCGTATCATCTCGCCCAAATGCGTGGTAATAACCGTCACCGCATCGACAACCGAATAGCCGGCGGCGATAGCCTGTTCTTCGAGCGATGGCGCGATCCAGATTGCGGGAACGCCAAAGGCCGGCTCTTTGGTCTCCTTGCCAGTCAAAGGCCTGCGACCGGGCTCGCCGGAGACAGCCAACAGATGCGTGCCCTCGGTCTGCCAGCGGCCAATCTCGATGCCGCGCAGCGAAACGACGTACTCCCTGGGCTTCAAGCGCAGGTTGTCCGAGATATGAACGGCCGGCACCAGAAAGCCCATCTCCGACGAGAGGTGGCGGCGCAATGTGCGCACGCGGTTGAGCAGTTGGCCGCCCTGTTTTTCGTCGACCAGCGGAATCAGTTGGAAACCAATTTCGAGCGTCAGATCCTCCAACCGCAGCAGTTGCGCCAGATCGGAGCTTTGCGCGCCCTCGGCCTTCTTCTTTTCGGTCGGGGTCAACTCGGCGGGAGGCGCCACGGCAGCCTGTTTCGCCAAATGCTTGCCAAGGACGAAAAGTCCGGCGGAAACCGCAAGAAAGGCGATCTTCGGCAATCCTGGAATCAAGCACATACCGCCAGAGACAATGCCGGTCATATAAAGCGTGGAGGGCCGGCTCAACAATTGCTGGCGCAATTCGCCGCCCAATTGGCCGGCCGAGTTGGCGCGAGTCAGCGTAATGCCACAGGCCATCGAGACCAGCAGCGAGGGAATAATCGTCACCAGTCCGTCGCCGACGGTAAGAATCGTGTAAGTACGCGCGGCCTCGGCCAAGGCAACGCCCTGCTGCAAGGTTCCGATCAGCAGACCGGCGATGATATTGATGGCGGTGATCAAAATCGTGGCCAGGGCGTCGCGCTGATTGAAGCGGGCCGCGCCGTCCATGGCGCCGTAGAACTCGGCCTCGCGGGCAAGAGCTTGCCGGCGGCGCCGAGCCTCGGCCTCGTCAATCGAACCGGCATTCATGTCGGCATCGATGGCCATCTGTTTGCCGGGCAAAGCATCCAGAGTAAAGCGGGCCGTCACCTCGGCAGTACGCACGGTACCGTGCGAGACCACCAAAAACTGAATCGCGATCAAAGCCAGAAAGAGAACGAAGCCGACCACGTAGTTGCCGCCGACCACGAATTGCCCAAAGGCTTCGATGACCTTGCCGGCCGCCGAGGTGCCATCCTGACCATGCAACAGAATGCGCCGGCTAGAGGCGATATTGAGCGAAAGCCGGCAAAGCGTCAACAAAAGCAGCAGCGTGGGAAAAACCGATAATTCAATCGCGCGCCGAATCTGCAAGGCGGAGAGAAAGACAACAATCGCCGAGGCCATCGATAGCGCCAGCAAAAAATCCAACACAATGGCGGGCACCGGGATCAGCATGACAAAGATCAGGCTGATGGCCCCCATCGGCAAGATATAGTCGCGCAACCGGTGCAGGATCGACGGAGCCGGTAAAGAACCGGCGGCCAGGGCAGCAGTGCTCATCGTAAGTCTCCTCTCATGCCTGAAGCAGCCGATGGGCCGCCATTCCATCCTTGAGCCTGCGTACGGGCCGCGGCTTCACGGGCGCGCCGTTCGCGCAATTCTTCTTCCACGCGCTGCCGGTAGAGATAGGCCAGAATCGACGCCACGGCGGCATACAGATCGACAGGGATCGACTGACCGACTTCGACATTGCGATAAAGCGAGCGGGCCAGTGGCGGGTTTTCGATAATGGGCACGCCGGCCCACCGCGCCTCGGCCTTGATTTCTTCGGCCAACAGATTGCGCCCCTTGGCCAGAACTTTTGGGGCCTCCATGGTCTCGAAGTCGAAGCCCAGAGCCACTGCGAAGTGGGTCGGATTGGTCAGCACGACGGCGGCCTTGGCCACATCGGCCTTGACGCGCCGGCGGCGCATCTGCCGCTGCAGACTGCGAATGCGGCCGCGAATTTGCGGATTGCCTTCGGTCTCTTTGTACTCGTCGCGCTGGTCCTGGTGGCTCATCTTCAGGCGCGACTCGCGGCTTCTCCACTCGGTCAGGTAATCGATCGCCGACCATCCAAAGAGCAGCCATGCGGCGGCCAGCAACAAACCGTAGACGTCTTTGCCGAGAATCTCCAGCCGCATGTTCGAAAAGGGCGGCACCGTCAGTTCCCGGCCAATGCGCTGCACGGCAAAGACGGCCAAAAAAGCGGCGGGAATGATCGATTTGCCCAGTCGGGCCGCGGCGCGCAGCGAAAACAAACCCTTCAGGTTCGTCACCGGATTGAGGCGATCCATCTTAAAGCCGATCGCTTTGCCGTTGATGTTCACCCCACCGGTTTGCGCCACGCCTGCACTCAACGCCGCCAGCGCAACCAGGGCCATCACGATGGCCGGCGTGGCCAAAACCGAAAGCGTCAGCCGGCGAAGCGCTAACAGGGTCGGCCCAATGGCCTGCGGCTCCCAATGGGCGGGCGAACCGAGGGCGAGAAATCCGGCAAAAGCGCCGCGCCAGTTTTCCATAATGTCGCCGCCCAAAGCGCCCAGTGTCATTACGCCAGCCAAGGTTCCGGCCGCGGAGGTCAGCTCGCGGCTGTGTAGTACATCGCCTTCCTTGCGCGCTTTTTCGCGCCGGTGCGGCGAGGCCTGTTCTGTGCGATCGTCGGGCATGGCTTAACCTCCATACCCAGGAGCGGCGATCAGCCGCTCGGCCATATCGAGCAAACCGGCGAAACGCGCCTCGATAAAGCGAGGCCAGAGCGCCAGCGAACCGGTTAGAATCACCAGGCCGGTTAAAGTTTTCAGCGGCACGGTCAACGACATTACCGGCAACTGCGGACTGAGCTTGCCCATCAGCGCCACGGAAATCTCGACCAGAAGCGTGGAAGCCAATACGGGCGCGGCCAGTTCAAGCGCGGCTAAAAAGATGCCGCCGGCGGCGCGCACAATTACCAGCGAAGCGGTCGGCGCCAAAGCGAAGGTTCCCAACGGCACGGCACGGAAGCTGCGCACCATCGAGGCCAGCAGGATGCGGTCCAGGCCGGCGGTAATCACCACCAGCGTGCCCATCAACTGGAAGAGGTCGCCCAGAAGCGGCGTTTGGATCGAAGAGGTCGGATCCATCAAATTGACCGCCGAAAAGCTGAACTGCATACCGATAATCTGTCCGGCAAAAAGCATCATCTCGGTTAGCAGGGTCAGCGAAAGCCCGTAGACCAACCCGATGGCCAGTTCGCCTAGAAGCGACGAAAACGTGATCCCTATCTGCGCATGAGGCAGAGCCGCCACCAGCGGAGCCAGCAGCCAGGCCACGGCGGCGACAAAAACGGCCTTGGCGCGGACCGGCAACGCACTCGACGAGAAAAACGGGGCAAAGACCACCACGCCGCTGATCCTTATCAAGGCCAGCACCATAGCGCTTAAAAAATTGCCCCAGTCGCTCATCATTTATCAGCCGTCAGCCGTCAGCTTTCAGCTCTCAATCCTTTCCGTCTGTTTTCAACATTCATGTCCGCGCTTTCGCGCCTTCGGCCGGTCCATCCGTAACGCTCGCGCTATCCCAAGTAACGATGAAAGTCGCCCAGCAAAAACTTGGTATAGGTTGTGATCCGCTCGATGAACCACGGCATTCCAGCCAGCATGATCAGTGCGATGGCCGCCAGCCGCGGCACGTTGGTCAGCGATTGCTCCTGCAAACTGGTCAAGGTCTGCACCAGACTGAGCACGAAACTGAGGGCCGCGGCGGCAATCAGCAGCGGCGCGGACATGATCATTGCCTCTTTCAGCAGTTGGCGCATGAGTTCGGAAACCAAGTCGGGAGTCATCGGCCTTCTCCTAAAAGCTGTGTAGTAGTGAATTCGCCAGCAGATTCCACCCATCCACCATGACGAAGAGCAGAATCTTGAGCGGCGTCGAGACGACGACCGGCGGCAACTGGAACATGCCGATCGAAGTGGTCACCGCGGCCGTCACCATATCGATCAGCAGAAAGGGCAGAAAGAGCACGGCGCCAATGGCGAATCCGGCCTTCAGCTCCGAGAGAATATAGGCCGGCACGACGACGCGCATCGGCAGATCGCCGGGAGTATTCGGCCGCGGGATCTGTCCGGCGGCGGTAAACAGCGCTAAATCTTTTTCGCGCGCGTACTTGAGCATGAAGTACTTCAGCGGCTGCGCTCCGCGATCGATCGCCTGCAGGCCGGTCAGTTGCCCGGTGCGGTAAGGCTCGACGGCCTGCTGGTCGACCTGATTGAGGACCGGCGCCATCAAAAACCAGCTCATCATCAGCGCCAGTCCCATCAGCGTGGGATTGGAGGGGGCGGTCTGCGTACCCAGCGCCTGGCGCAAAAAGTGGAAGACCACCAGCAGCCGCACCATCGGCGTCATCGCCATCAAGATCGCGGGCAGCACGGTAATCAGCGTCAGGACGAAGAGGATCGTCCACGGCGTCGAATTCGACGGTTGCATTTTGGAGTTGAAATCAGGCAAAAGGGGCACGGCGGCCGGAGCGGCGGCAGCCATCAACTGCACGGTCCAGGCACCTACCATGAAACCCTCGCAGAACGCGTCGGCACAGCGGAGCGCGCCGGAATGGATGCACCGCGAGAAACCGTCCCGCGCGGAAGATCGTCGAGGGCGTAAAAGGCCGGGCCGCCCTCGGCCGATGTCGCCACCAGAATTCGCCGACCTTCGGCCTCGACCAGCGCCAGCGATTGCCGCGGCGCCAGCGCAATACGTTCAACCAGCGCCAGACGCGACACGGGCTGAGGCCGGCTGCGGAGCTTAGCTACCAGCCAGCCGGCCAGACCGCCGACCGCCGACCCAGAAGCCGCCTCGTCTTCCCTCTTCACCCGTTTATCCCCCAACCTGCTTTTCAAGCCATCGCAGGCGAACCAGCCAAACCGGAAATCTTGGATTTTTCTCATTTCAACTCGTCTTCCTGTACAAGTCGCGTTACTCTCACCGCCAGCTGCGCATCCACCACCTCGAACTCGCTCCAGGCCAGTTGCACTTCTCCGGCCGAGAGCGGAACGTCGTTCGGATGCCCCCAGCGCGTTTCGATAATCGTGCCCGGAGTCATCGACAGCAGTTGACGAACCCGAAACTCCTGCACCGGCACCGCCACGTCCAACTCCACGGGCAGTAGCGCAACCAACGGAGAGAAGACCTCTTCCGCTTCTTCCTCAACGGGAGACGGCGCTACGGGAATCAGTGCCTGTTCGGCGTTATTCTCGGGCGTCTCTGCTTCGGACGCTTTATCGCGCAACTCTTCATTTACCGGTGCCGGTTGTGCCTGTGTGGTCGCCATAACGCCCATAACCATGCAGAAATGAGTCCAGTTTCAGAACAGATGGATTGGAATGGTCTAATAAATGCGCTTAACCGTATCCAATTAACAGCCTCCAATTCCCACCGCCGGTAACATCGCTGCTAGACTAGGAATTAACAATTGTTCGATTTTTCGGCCAAAAAGGCCGGAAACAATCACGGATCGAGGTCGAACCCATGGCAGAATCATCTGAAAACAAGAGTTTTAACGGAACAGGTCTCCGTCTCAAGATTGGATTGGCCGAAATGCTCAAAGGCGGCGTCATCATGGACGTGATGAACGTCGAACAGGCGCGCATTGCCGAAGAGGCCGGCGCAACTTCGGTCATGGCGCTGGAACGCGTACCGGCCATGATCCGCGCCGAGGGCGGCGTGGCCCGCATGGCCAAGCCAAGCCTTATCAAAGAGATCATCAAAGCCGTCTCCATTCCCGTCATGGCTAAGGCTCGCATCGGCCACTTCGCCGAGGCCCAGATCCTGCAGGAGATCGGCGTCGATTTCATCGACGAGAGCGAAGTGTTGACCCCCGCCGACGAAGCCCACCACATCGACAAACACGCCTTCACCACTCCCTTTGTCTGCGGCGCGCGCAACCTGGGTGAAGCCTTGAGGCGCATCGCCGAAGGCGCGGCCATGATCCGCACCAAGGGCGAGGCCGGTACAGGCGATGTCGTGCACGCCGTTCGGCACATGCGCCAGATCACCCGCGAGATGCGCCAGCTTACCGTGCTCTCTGAGCAGGAGCTCTACGCCGCCGCCAAGGATCTGCAAGCACCCTATGAGTTGGTCCGCATGGTCGCTCAAAGCGGCAAACTTCCCGTGCCGAACTTCTCGGCCGGCGGCATCGCCACTCCGGCCGACGCCGCGTTGATGATGCAGTTAGGCGCCGAGGCCATCTTCGTCGGCTCGGGCATCTTCATGAAGGAGCGCGCCACGCCGCTCGATGTAGAAAACGACGCCAAGGAACGCGAAGAGGCCATCTCCCGCGCCAAAGCCATCGTCGTCGCCACCACGCACTACAACGACCCAAAGATTTTGGCCGAGGTCAGCGAACAGGTCACCGGCACCATGAAGGGCCTGGCAGCCGCCTCGCTCGACGAGTCGCAACTGCTGCAAACCCGCGGTTGGTAATCGGCCGCATAAGAAAAATAGACGGAGTCGCGCCCGCGGCTCCGTTTTCCTCTTATAATTGCCTCCTGATCTCTTTCCCCGGCCTGTACAACCTCGCATCGAATTCCTAATGGATGAACCGCGGCCATCGCGAATGGCCACAGGCATCTCCACGGGAATGCGCCATCTTTCGAGAGAGCTTTATGCCCACTCTGTTCACCCCTCTTCCGCCCAGCGTCGTGCGCAAAGCGCCTGGAAGCGGAGGCAAACCGCCGGTCGCCCGCAGACCCACCGGTGGCGGCGGTAATGGCGACGACGGCAACCAGCCAGGCCGCGGTCCACGCGAACGGCTTTATCGCGCGCGCACCTTCGTCTTCTGCGCTTTGGCCGTCGATCTGCTGCTCTTCACCGCTTTGGCCGGATTTATTTACTCCCGCCAAACCGCGATCGACCTGCTATCCAGCACGCCTCATCCGGCGGAAAACTTGCGCGCCCTGCCTCCAATTCTGTTTCTGAATACCGTATTTTTATTGCTCAGTTGTTTTTCGATAGAAAAGGCGCGCCGCCAGATCTTTCGCGAATTCGACATTATTGAAGAGTGGCTCGGATTGGGCAAGCCGGCATTGCGCCGCGCGCAGCCATGGATCGCCATCGCCTTGGCGTTCGGCCTATTGTTTGTTGCCGGCCAAGCGCTGGCCTGCAAGCAGTTGGCCGCGCAGGGCTTCGCATTCAGCCTCTGGACGACGCCGGCCGACAGTTTTTTCTTCCTCGTGGGAGTTCATGTCGCCCATCTGATTGCCGGCCTGCTCGGAATGGTCTTCTGCCTCTGCGCGCTGTCCAGATTCAAGCGAGTCGAATACCGTCAGATCGCCATCGACGCCACGGCGTGGTACTGGCACGCAATAGCGCTTGCCTGGCTTCCTCTATTGGTTATTTTGTTTCTGGGGATATGAAGGCGCGAAGGCGCGGACACAACGGATATTTCATGACCGCGGAAGACTCGCGACGGCCAAGCGTGCTACTGCCCGCATGAAAAAAATACGTTCTACTCGCCGCACGGATGAGAAAGAGCGGAAACCGCGGGGCTGACCTTATGCAGTACGCTCTTATGCCGTACGCGGACGCAACAATGCGCGGAAACGCTCTCCAAGACTAGGCAGCTCTGGGCAGGCAAAGTAAATCTGCCGGTTGAGTCCCATCAGCAGTTGAATCGCTTCCACCTGACCGTCGCGCGCCGAAAATGAACCGCCAGAATAGATGAACTCATCGGTCAGATACTCAATGGCGTGGCCGAGAATTTCCAGCGCATGACCGGCATCGCGCGAAATCTTACGCCGGCGCTTTGGACCGCGACTCGATGCTGGCATCGGAAGCGCTGTCGGCAAGGAAAAACCATTCGTCGATGAAGAAACCGTCATGCAGATTATCCTCGCCTAATTCTTCGACACCACCTAGCACATTCGTTAGATAACCGAAGTACCTGTACTAAAACTGTACAAATTAATTAACGACAATTCTAATGTGGAAAGCAAGCAACGAGACTCCCGATCTTTGCCGGCCGAACCCATCCGTATACTTTATCGGTGCACAACGAATTGATGTTGCAGGCGATACAGCAAATTTTCCATTATGAATCGCAGCCTTGACGGAAGGAGCGCGAAAACCTAATCTCAATCCAGGCCCATGTTTAGCCCGAACAGCACCTTCCCCGGGCAAACAACCGGTTCCCCATCGAGGCTGACAGTCATGATTCCCTATGCTTGGCAATATTTACCGTTGCTGATGCAGATTCTGGCCGCATTCCTGCTCGGCGCGGGTATGGTTCTGGCCTCGTGGTTTGTCGGCCGCCATCGCAACAGCAAGGCCAAACTCGACCCCTACGAGTGCGGCATTCCGGCCACTGGCAACGCACTCGGCCGGCTCAGCGTCCGCTTTTATCTGGTTGCCGTTCTGTTTATCCTATTTGACGTCGAGGCGGTCTTCATGATGCCCTGGGCCGTCATCTATCGCCGCCTGCCGGCGCTCACCGGCTGCTCGCGCTTCTTCGGATTTTGGGAGATGATCGTTTATCTCGGTTTTGTGGCTGTCGGCCTCTACTATATTGTTCGCAAGGGCATCCTGAATTGGAGCCAAGACAAGGCGGAGCTTTAAATGGCGCTCGCCCCCACATTGACCGGCAAAGAAGCTGTTCTGGCCCAGTTGCCCGAGCATCCGGCCCTCAAGGCCATTCTCGCCTGGAAGCCCGAAGCTCTCACGGACGCGAAATTCGATCGCGACGAGTTGACGCTTACCGTCGCCCCGGCCGAGCTCCGCGCCGCCTGCTCGACCCTTCAGGCCGCCGGCTACAACTATTTTGAAGACATGACCGCCGTCGACCATTTTCCGGCCGCGCCGCGCTTTCAGTTAAGCTACCATCTGCTCTCGCTCGCCCGCAAAGAACGCATCCGGCTCTGCGCCTGGGTCGGCGAGCCCGAGCCGGCCATCGATTCCATCACACCCATCTGGCCCGGAGCAAACTTTTTCGAGCGCGAGGTCTTCGATCTCTTCGGCATCGGCTTCAACGGTCATCCAGACCTGCGACGCATCATGATGCCCGACGACTGGCAGGGCCATCCGCTGCGCAAAGACTATCCGGTGGAGGGATACCGCTAATGAGCGAACTCGCCGCCACGCCCGTTCTCGAAGCCGCGCCCTCTGGCAGCCATAACATGGTCCTGAACATGGGGCCGCAGCACCCGGCCACTCACGGCGTTCTGCGCCTGATCGTCGAGCTTGATGGCGAAATCATCGTCAGCCTACGGCCCGAGATCGGCTACCTGCACACCGGCATTGAAAAAACCTGCGAAGCAAAGTTCTACCAGCAGGTTGTGCCGCTCACCGATCGCACCAATTACCTCGATCCGCTGGCCAACAATCTCTGTTACTCGCTGGCCGTCGAAAAACTTCTTGGGCTGGAGATTCCCGCGCGCGCGCAATGGATGCGCGTGCTGCTGGCCGAACTGAGTCGCCTGAATTCGCACTTGATCTGGCTCGGCACCCACGCCATGGATATTGGCGCGCTGACCGTCTTCCTCTACACCTTCCGCGAGCGCGAAGAGATTCTCCGCTTCTTTGAGGCCGTCGCCGGCCAGCGCATGATGACCAGCTACATCCGCATCGGCGGTCTGGCCATGGAGCCGCCGCTGGGCTGGCTCGACCGCGTGCGCGCCTTTATTCGCGCGCTACCGGAAAAGATCGACGAGTATTCCGACCTGCTCACCGGCAATCCGATCTTCATCAATCGACTGAAGGGCGTCGGGCTTCTTTCGGCCGCCGATGCGATTGCGCTCGGTGTCTCCGGCCCTCCGCTGCGCGCCTCCGGCGTCGATCTCGATCTGCGCCGCGACATGCCCTACTCCGGCTACGAGCGCTTCAAATTTCACGTCCCCACCTCCACCGTCGGCGACTGCTGGGCACGGTACGAAGTGCGCCTGGTCGAGATGCGCGAGAGCGTCAAAATTATCGAGCAGGTGCTCGACGGCATGCCCGGCGGCCCGGTCAAAGCCGACGCGCCCAAAGTCGTTTTGCCCGACCGCGAAAAGATGAAAACGCAGATGGAGGCCCTCATCCATCACTTCAAGATCGTCACCGAGGGCTTCAACGTTCCGGCTGGCGAAGTCTACCAAGGCATGGAATGCGGCCACGGCCTGATGGGCTTTTACGTCGTCTCCGACGGCACCGCCAAACCCTGCCGCGTTCATATGCGTTTTCCCGGCTTCGCTACCCTGCAGGCCGTCGAAACCATGGCCAAGGGGCGCATGATCGCCGATCTGGTCGCTATCATTGGCTCGATCGATATTGTTCTGGGAGAGATCGACCGATGAGCGCTGAATCCATCTCCGTCTTTTCACCCAAGCTCGAAGCACGCCTCGACGCGCTCGTGAAAAAGTACCCGGTCAAGCGCTCGGCGCTGATTCCTATGCTGCTCTACGCGCAAGACGAGGTCGGTTATATCTCCGACGCCGTCGTCGCCGAGGTCGCCATCCGCATCGGCATCACCGAGCTTGAAGTGCGCAACGCCGCCACCTACTATTCGATGCTGCGCTTCAAACCCGCCGGCCGCTATCACGTTCAGGTCTGCACCAACATCAGTTGCATGTTGCGCGGCGGCTACGAGATTCTCGACCGCTTCCGTCAGGAACTCGGCATCGAGCCAGGCGGCGTCACAGCCGACGGCATGTTCTCGCTTGAAGAAGTTCAATGCATCGGCGCCTGTTGCTGGGCCCCGGCCATTCAGGTCAACTACGACGATCACGACGAGCTCAAGCCCGACCTTGTTCCCGGCATTCTCAGCAGTTATCGAGGCAAAGCCAAGGCGGAAGGGAAAACGCCGCATGCCTAAGCTCGTCTCCCATCCCGACGAAGTAAAAATCATCTCTCGCCGCTTTGGCCAGGGCGCGGAAAAGATCGACCGCTACATCGAGCTCGGCGGCTACGAGGCCGTGAAAAAATGCCTCGCGCAGGGTTCCGACTGGATCATCAACGAGGTCAAGGCCAGCGGCCTGCGCGGCCGCGGCGGCGCGGGTTTTTCCACCGGCATGAAGTGGTCCTTCGTCCCCAAGCAGTCGGCCAAGCCAAAGTACATTCTGGTTAACGGCGACGAGAGCGAACCGGGCACCTGCAAGGATCATCTGATCTTTTTGCACGATCCCCACTCAGTGATCGAAGGCGCGATCATCGCCGGGCTGGCCGTCGGCGCGAAGATGGGCTTCATCTATATGCGCGGCGAGTACCGCACCCTGCTAGAAATCATGGAGCGGGCCGTCGCCGATGCTTACGCGCGCGGCTTTCTGGGCAAAAACATCTTCGGCTCCGACAAGGAATTTCAGATCATCACGCAGACCGGCGCGGGCGCTTACGAAGTCGGCGAAGAGTCGGCGCTGATGGAATCGCTCGAAGGCAAACGCGGCGTTCCGCGCATCAAGCCGCCCTTCCCGGCCGTCGTCGGACTTTATGGCGGACCCACGGTCATCAACAATGCCGAAACCATCGCCACCGTGCCGCACGTCATCAACATGGGCGCGGCGGCTTACGCGGCCGTCGGTTCGCCGCGCAACGGCGGCACGCGTTTGTTCGGCGTTTCGGGCTGCGTCGAGCGCCCCGGCGTCTACGAACTGCCGATGGGTTACAACCTGAAAAAAATCATTTACGAAGTTGCCGGCGGCATTCGCAATGGACGGCAATTAAAAGCCGTCGTTCCAGGCGGATCGTCAACGCCCGTTCTGCTACCTGATGAAATCGACATCGGCATGGACTTTGACCAAGTGGGCAAAGCCGGATCGATGCTCGGCTCGGCCGCCGTTATTGTGCTCGACGACCAAACCTGCATGGTCGAGTTCGCGCTGCGCACCATCAGTTTCTATCGGCACGAAAGCTGCGGCTGGTGCATTCCCTGCCGCGAAGGCACCGACTGGCTGAAAAAATCGCTTACACGGATTCATGCAGGCTTCGGCGAGGCCACAGACATCGACACCGTTCGCTACATCGCCGAGAACATGCTCGGCCACACCTTCTGCCCGTTGGGCGATGCGGCCGCAATGCCGACTATCGCGTTTGTGAAAAAGTTTCGTCAGGAGTTCGAGGATCATCTAAATGGCAAACCTTGCCCGTTGGCGAAAATGGGCCTGCCGCAATTCACTGTTGTGTAAGTCGGCCGCGATCTCTGGCATCAAGAGGCAGTAGCTCCCTCGAAACGCAACACGAGTTACGAGCAAATAGCACGAGGAACCGACCAAGAGGAAAATGCCTGACGTAACCTTCACTGTCGACGGAAAAAAGCTCACCGCTCCGGCGGGAACGCTTTTGATTGACGCCTGCCGCAAGGCCTGCATCGAGATTCCGGCTTTTTGCTACTATCCCGGCCTCTCGTTGCAGGCCGCCTGCCGCATGTGTCTGGTCCGCATGGAAAAAGTCGGCAAGCTGCAAACCGCCTGCACCACGCGCGTTGCCGAGGGGCAGATTTTTTATACCGACACGCCAGAAATCGCCCAGGTCCGCAAGGCCAATCTTCAACTGCTGCTGGGCAACCATCCGCTCGACTGCCCGGTTTGCGACGCCGGCGGCGAGTGCGAATTGCAGGACATGACCTTCAAGTACGGCGCCGGCGTTAGCCTCTACGCCGAAGCGAAAAACCATCGCGAGGAACAGCAATGGTCACCCGCGGTCTTCTACGACCGGCCGCGCTGCATTCTCTGCTACCGCTGCATCCGCATGTGCGGCGAGGGAATGGATGTGTGGGCATTGGGCGTAAACAATCGCGGTGCTGACTCCGCCATCGTGCCCAATGGCGCCGGTCACCAGCTCGACTGCGAGCAATGCGGCATGTGCATCGACGTTTGCCCGGTCGGCGCTTTGACCAGCGGAAGCTATCGCTATCAGACCCGTCCCTGGGAGATGAATCACGTCTCGACCGTCTGCGCCCATTGCGCCGACGGCTGCAAGGTCACCCTCGGCGTGCGCTCCACGCCAGAAGGCGCAGCCATTGTGCGCGCCGATAACCGCGACAAGAGCGGCATCAATGGCGACTTTCTCTGCGCCAAGGGCCGCTTCGGTTTCGACTTCGCCGGCTCCGACGAGCGCCTCACCCAGCCGCTCATCCGCAACGCAGAAGGCAAACTCGCACCCGCCACTTGGGAACAGGCGATTCGCACCGCGGCCGCCAAGCTCAAAGAGATTCGCGACGCCAAGGGCGGCGAGGCGATCGGCGTCATCGGCTCTAACCGCCTGACCAACGAAGAAAACTATCTGCTGCAAAAATTCGCGCGCACGGTTCTTGGCTCCAACAACATTGACCACGCGCGCACTGCCGACTACCCGACCTTCGTCCGCGCTTTGGCCGGCCATGCCGACAAGGCCGCCAGCCTGCGCGATCTGGCTTCGGCGCCGGCGATTCTGCTCGTCGGCGGCAACCCGACCGAAGAGCATCCGCTTCTTGCCTGGCATCTCCGCACCAATGTGCGGTTGAACCATGCGCGACTTTACATCGCCAACAGCGCGCCAATCAAGCTCGACCGCCAGGCAAAAGCCGTACAACAGATTTCCGCCGACGGCTACAGAAAACTTGCCAGCTTCCTCGTCCACGGCGAATCCGACTTCGCTAAAACCATCCTTGCCGAAGAATCGCTGCTGGTTGTTCTTTCCGCTGACGTTTCTGGCAAACCGCTCGCCGATCTCATTGCCTGGGGGCTCAAGCGCGGCAATGTGCGCTTCGCGCTGCTCGGCGCTTACGCCAACTCGCGCGGAGCAGCCGACATGGGCCTCGATCCGGCGCTTTTACCCGGTTACGTTCCGGTTGATAAGCCTGGCCCCTTCGCCGAGTACACCAACCTGCCCACCACTCCGGGAAAAAATTTCGCGCAGATGACAGCCGCCGACTCCGGCCTTGACGCGTTGTTGATCGTCGGCGCAAATCCCGCGGCGCAAACCAAGCTCGACTCGAAAACATTCCTCGTCGTGCAGGATCTCTTCCTCACCGAAACCGCAGCTCAGGCCGACGTGGTTCTGCCCGCCGCCAGTCTCTATGAAAAATCCGGAACCTTGACTAACACCTTCGGCGATGTGCAGATGGTTCGCAAAGCCGCCGACAGGCCCGGCGTCAAACCCGATTTCGAAATTCTCGTTCGTCTCGCCGAAGCCATGGGAGCGGAAATCGCCAAGCTCGTGCCCTTCGGCAAGCGCGGCACGACGGGCGATCTGGGCCAGTCGCGCGGCGCCGAGGCCGGCGAGGCTGACCGTCACGCCGTCTGGCTTGAGGCCAACAATCTCGAACCCCGGCTCAGCCCCTTCGATCCCTTCGCGCTCTTTGACGAAATCGCGCGTTTGGTTCCCGGCTACTCGCTCGACCGCATCAATCTTTTCGCGAGCAATGACGTGCATTCCGCGCCTCCGGCCGCTTCGAACTTCGTGCCGGCCAAAGCGCTGATCGCACCCGCCCGCGATACGCTCTTTACCTCCGGAACGCTCGGCCGTTATAGCCAATCGCTCCAGCAACTGGAACAACATCAGACGCGGAAACAGGCCAAATCCGCGGCTGACTAACGCAAAGGAAGATTCGTTGACGCTCGTTGCATTCATACTCTGGAGCATTCTCAAGGTCGCCGTCGTCACGGTGATGCTGCTGATGGGCGTCGCCTACACGGTGCTGCTCGAGCGCAAAATGGTCGGCCGCATCCAGAACCGCTGGGGGCCCTCGCGCGTCGGCCCCTACGGCTTGCTGCAACCGCTGGTCGATGGCGCAAAATCTTTTCTCAAAGAGGACATGATCCCCACCGCCGTCTATCGGCCGCTCTATCTGCTGGCGCCGATTCTCGCGCTCGGCTGCGCACTGCTCACAATTGGTGTGGTGCCCTTCGGCGAACCAGGCATCGCGCCCAAGGGTTTCGATCTTTTCGAGATTTCCGACACCAACATCGGCCTGCTCGTCATCCTCGCCATCACCTCGCTCGGCGTCTACGGCGTCGCGCTGGCTGGCTGGTCGTCGAATAACAAATTTTCTTTGCTCGGCTCGCTCCGCGCCTCGGCGCAGATGATCAGCTACGAGTTGGCCCTCGGCCTTTCGCTGGTCGGCGTCGTGCTGCGCGCCGGCTCGCTCAACCTGCGCACCATCGTCGAACAGCAGGCCACGCTTGGCGTCGCCACCTGGAACATCTTCGGCGGCTTCCAAATTCTTGCCTTCTTCATCTACCTGATCGCGGCCTTTGCCGAAACCAACCGCTCGCCCTTCGACCTGCCCGAAGCCGAAAGCGAACTGGTCGCCGGCTACCACACCGAGTACAGCTCGATGAAGTTCGCCATGTTCTTTATGGCCGAATACGGCAACATGATCAACGTTGGCTGCGTCGCCACGCTGCTGTTTTTAGGCGGCTGGACCAGCCCCTTCGGCAACCTCATTGAACCGCCGCAGAACATCATCGTTCACGCGCTGATGCCGATTTTCTGGTTCGTGCTCAAGGTCTTCTGCTTTCTCTGTCTCTACGTTTGGGTGCGCGGCACGCTGCCTCGCTTCCGCTACGATCAACTCATGAACTTCGGATGGCGCATTCTGCTTCCTCTGGCCATCCTTAACATTGTCGGCACCAGCCTTTGGCTGGCCTTCCGCTGAGCGCATCTCGCACAACCGCGAATCACGCTCATTTACAATTTTGATGGATTTTTAGGCACGCTATGCATTTGGTTCTGTTCTTCCTCTTCGCCGGATTTTGCCTCGCTGGAGCCGTCAATCTCCTGGTGCAGAGCCATCCCATCAATAGCGCCCTCTCGCTGATCGTCGTCATGGTCTCGCTGGCCGTGCTCTATCTGCTGCTGGGTGCCGAATTTCTCGCTATCGCGCAGATCATCGTCTACGCCGGCGCGGTCATGGTGCTGTTCACCTTCGTCGTTATGCTGTTGAACGACGGTCGCGAAGAGCTCACCTATGGCAGCCACGTCGCGCGCAGCGTCGGTTTCCCCGCCGTCGTCGCCATCTTCGCCGTCATTGCCACCGTCATTCTTCGCGCCGAAGGTCTGGGCTACGCGCATTTGGGCGCGGGACTCAACGCCGCGCAGGGCCTCGGCACGGCCAAGGACAATTCGAATCTCGTTGTTCTCAGCCAGGTGCTCTTTCACGAATTGCTTTTGCCCTTTGAGGTCACCTCGGTGCTGATCCTGATCGCCATTCTCGGCGCGGTGGCGCTGGCGCACAGCGAAGGCGCGGAAAGGACAGTCGAAAAATGAACCTCGACGTCCCCATCTCCTGGTATCTATTGCTGAGCGCCCTGCTCTTCTCTCTCGGCGTCGTCGGCTTTCTCATCAAGCGCAATCTCATCACCATCTTCATGTCGATCGAGCTGATGCTCAACGCCGTCAATCTTTCTTTTGTTGCCTTCGCCAGCCAATGGCATGAGGTCAAAGGCCAAATCTTCGTCTTCTTCGTGATGGTGGTTGCCGCCGCCGAAGCCGCCGTCGGGCTGGCCATCATCATCGCCGTCTTCCGCGCACGCGCCACGCTGGCCGTCGACCGCATCGATCGGATGAAGCTATGAACGGACTTCTCTGGCTCATTCCGCTGCTGCCTCTCGCAGGATTTCTGTTGAACGGAATCCTCGGCCGCCGTCTGTCTAATCTTCTGGTAACGACAATCGCTCTCGCGGCCTCATTGGGCTCATTCGTTACGGTTCTTCTCTGCGCCAATGGATTTTCTGGCGGCAAGCTCGCGACGCTTCCGCTCACCGCAGTCGCGCCGCAGCCCTGGATCGCGCTCGGCGCGCTGCACGTCGACTTCGCACTGGTCCTCGATCAGCTCTCGCTCACGATGCTTTTGGTCGTCACCGGCGTCGGCTTTCTCATCCACATTTATTCCGTCGGCTACATGCACGGCGACTCCGGCTACGCCCGCTATTTCAGTTATCTGAATCTCTTCCTCTTCTTCATGACCACGCTGGTGCTGGCCGGCAACATTCTAGTCATGTTTGTCGGATGGGAAGGCGTGGGCCTGGCTTCGTATCTGCTCATCGGCTTCTGGTTCCAGAGAAAATCGGCCGCCGATGCCGGTAAAAAAGCCTTCCTCGTCAATCGCGTCGGCGACTTCGGTTTCTTAATTGGAATTTTTCTGCTGCTCGCAAATTTCGGCACGCTCGGCTTTAGCGAAATCTCGGCCAAGCTCGCAGCCTCGCCCGCACAAAGCCCTATTTTGACCGGCGGAGTGCTCACCGCGATCTGTATCTGCCTGCTGATTGGCGCGGCAGGAAAAAGCGCGCAGCTTCCGCTCTACATCTGGCTGCCCGACGCCATGGAAGGCCCCACGCCGGTTTCGGCGCTAATTCACGCTGCCACCATGGTCACCGCCGGCGTTTACATGATCGCCCGCACGCATTTTCTTTTTGACCGCGCACCGGTAGCGCTCGCGGCAGTCGCCATTGTCGGCGCGGCCACGGCGATTTTTGCCGCCACCATCGGACTGGCGCAAAACGACATCAAACGGGTTCTGGCCTACTCCACCATCTCGCAGCTCGGATACATGTTCCTGGCCTGCGGCGTAGCGGCTTACTCGGCCGCCATCTTCCACCTCGTCACCCATGCCTTCTTCAAAGCGCTGCTCTTCCTCGCCGCCGGTTCCGTCATTCACTCGCTTGGCGGCGAACAGGACATGCGCAAGATGGGCGGCCTATGGAAGAAGATTCCCGTCACTTTCTGGACGATGACCATTGCGGTCTTCACCATCGCGGGCTTTCCGCCGCTGGCCGCATTCTTCTCTAAAGACGCCATTCTCTACGCCGCTTTCGTGCAAGGCCCTGGCGGCAAGCTGCTCTGGTTCGTAGGCCTCGTCACGGCGCTGCTCACTTCGCTTTACATGTTCCGCCTCTGGTACATGACCTTCCTCGGCAAAGCGCGCTCGCCAGAAGTTCATCCGCACGAAAGTCCCTGGACGATGCTCGCGCCGCTTATCGTGCTTGCGCTGCTTTCGATCGGCGGCGGCTGGATCGGCATCGAACGCTTCACGGCCTTTCTCACGCCTGTCGTCGGCGCGCACCAGCAAGCCTCCGCTTCACCGCATCTTGAGCTGATCCTAAGCGGTGCGGCCGTCGCCGTTGCCTTGCTCGGCTGGCTTATCGCGCACCTGTTCTACTGCGAAAGCAGCAGCCGCCCGGCACAGCTTGCCGCCGCGCTGCCCACTGGCTACAAGCTGCTCGCCAACAAATACTTTGTCGATGAAATCTACGGCGCGGCGATCGTGAGGCCGCTGCTGGCGATTTCAAAATACTTTTTAGGATGGGTCGTCGATTTCGCGATTCTCGGCGGAGCTGCCTGGCTGCTGGCCGGCATCGCCAACTTTGCCGGCATGATTCTGCAACGCTGGCAATCCGGCAATCTGCGCTCTTACGCCGCATGGCTGGCAGCAGCGGCCGCAGCGCTGCTGCTCTTCGTGCTGCTGGCTGGCTGGCCGCAAAGTTTAAACCTCTCCTTGCTGCACGCCGAACCGTTCTATAACATTACCGTTCTTCATTTCGGAGCGAGGCCTTAGATGACTGCCATCAATTACTCCATCCTCGCTCTCATCCTGCTGGCTCCGCTGGCCGGCGCTCTGGCCGTCTCTCTCGCGCCCGACCGCGCCAAGCTGCCCAACTGGATCGCCCTCGCCACGACTCTGGTCACTTTTCTGCTGACGCTCCATCTGCCCGCGCACTTCGCCGCCGGCCAATCTGGCTTTCAGTTCGAGGTCAACCAGCCCTGGATCGAAAACCCGGCGATCTTTTATCACGTCGGCATTGACGGCCTAAGTCTCTGGCTGGTCGTGCTCGTCGGCCTGCTGGCGCCCATCGGCGTCGTCGCCAGTTGGAATGCCATCGAGAGCCGCCGCAAAGTTTTCTATTCGCTCTTTCTCGTCCAGCAGACCGCCATGTTCGGCGTCTTCGTCTCGCTGGATCTGATTCTCTACTACGCCTTCTGGGAGTTGTCGCTTCTCCCCATGGCCGTGCTCATCGCCATGTATGGCCGCAAAAACGGCCCCCGCGCCGCGCTCAAATTCTTCCTCTTCACCTTCATTCCCTCGGCGCCGCTGCTGGTCGCCATTCTGTGGCTCTACACGCAAACCCGCACCTTCAACTTCGTCGAGCTGCAATCTCAAATCGCCGTGCTGCCGGCTGGCGCGCTCTTCTGGGTCGCACTCGCATTTCTCTTCGCCTTCGCGGTCAAAGTACCCGTCTTTCCGCTCCACGGATGGCTGGCCGACACCTACAATGAAGCGCCCGTCGCTCTGGCCATGGTCGTCGCCGGCAAGCTCGGCCTCTACTCCATGCTCCGCTTCCATATCGGACTCTTCCCCGTTCAGGCGCGGCAAATCGCTCCGCTGCTCATCGCTCTGGCCGTCATCGGCATTCTTTACGGCGCGTGTCTAGCCCTTGTCCAGCGCGACTTTTGGCGATTGCTCGCTTACGCCGCGCTGAGCCATCTCAGCCTGATCGTGCTTGGCATTTATGGCTTTACCTTCACCGGCTGGACCGGCGCGATCTATCAGATTCTTTCCCACGGCATCATCGACGGCGCATTGTTCCTGCTGCTGGGCGCAATCGAGCTTCGCTACGGAAGCAGCCAGATTCCCGACTACGGCGGGCTGGCCTCGAAGCTGCCGCGCGCGGCCACTTACTTCGTCCTCGCCACGCTGGGCATGATCGGCCTGCCGCTTTTGAGCGGCTTCGTCGGCGAGTTCCTGATCTTCTCTTCCACCTTCACCGAGGTCAGCCGTGGCTGGGCCATCGCCGCCGCCGTCGGCGTCATTCTCGGCGCGGCCTACATGCTCTGGCTTGTGCAGCGGCTCTTTCATGGGCCCGAGAGTGCGCTCGTCGCAACCAAACCGCCTGTCGATCTTTACCGCGGCGAACTGGCCGCGCTCACGCCGCTGCTTCTGCTCATGCTCTTCATGGGAGTCTCTCCCGCGCTTTGGCTCAACCAGATTCAGTCCGGCGTGCATCTCGACGCGCAACCCAAACCAGCCGTGAACTCGCCAGCAATTCCACAGCCGCGCATCGTATTCGTTTCGCCCGATAACGCTCCGGCCCCAATCCAATCTCCGCGGGAGGTGCAGCGGTGAATCAGGTTCCCGACATATTCCGCATCCTTCCCGAAGTCGTGCTCACGCTGACCGGCGTCGTTATCATGCTCATCGACGCCTCGCTGCCAACATCCTGGCCTCGCCGGCCTCTCGGTTGGGTCGCCGCCATCGGAAGCACCGCCGCGATTTGGACCAGCCTCTGGCAACTTTCGCTACCGCAGGGCACGGGCTTTTACTCCACCGTCGAAACCAGCGCCTTTACCGTCTTCTTCCACGTTCTCATCTGCGGAATCGTGCTCGTCGTGCTGTTGCTCTCGCTCGACACCTTGCCCGCCCAAAGCCACCATCAGGGCGAGTTCTACGCGCTGATCGTCTTCGGCGCTGTCGGCATGTGCCTGATGACCTCGGCCGTCGAGTTGCTGCTCGTCTTCATCGCGCTGGAAATCTCCTCGATCTCCACCTACATCCTCACCGGCTACCGCAAACAGACGGCCAAAGGCCCCGAGGCCGCCATCAAGTACTTCCTCCTCGGCTCCTTCGCTACCGCGTTTTTCCTTTACGGCATTGCGCTCGTCTTCGGCGCCACCGGCACCACGCAGATCTACGCGCTCGCCCACCTCATTCCCACCGCGCAAAACCAGGGCTTTGTGCTGGCCGCGCTGGCGCTGATGCTGGTCGGCGTTCTCTTCAAGGTTTCCGCCGCGCCCTTCCACGTTTGGACGCCCGATGTCTACGAAGGAGCGCCGCTGCCTGTCGTGGCATTACTCTCGACCGCCCCTAAAGCCGCCGCCTTCGCGCTGCTGCTCCGCGTTGTCTATGAGATCTTTCCCAACCTGCACACGCTCTGGACGCCGCTGCTCTGGATCGTCGCCATTCTCTCGATGACCGTCGGCAATTTCGCCGCCCTGCGCCAAAAAAACGTCAAGCGCATGTTGGCCTACTCCTCGATCGCCCACGCCGGATACCTGATTGCCGCCTTCGCCGGGGTCGGCGCCAACGGCATCGCCGCCGCCAGCTTTTACACCGTCGCCTACGCCGCCATGAACGCCGGCGTCTTCGCCGTCATCGCGCTGGTGGCCGGATACGACGAACAACTCTCCGTCATTGAAGACTTCCGCGGTCTGCTCTACCGCTCGCCGCTTTCGGGCAGCCTGCTGATCCTCTTCCTCATCTCCCTCGTCGGTATTCCCTTTACCGGCGGCTTCTTCGGCAAGTTCTACGCCTTCTCGACCGCCATGGACGGCGGCGCGATCGCTCTGGTCATCATCGGCCTGCTCAACTCTGGCCTCGCCGCGGCCTACTACCTGCGCTTCGCTCTGGCTTCCGTTCAGCGGCCAGCCGAAAACAATCAACCAGCCGCGCCAAAACCGGCCTTCGGCGCGGCCGTTATCGCCGCACTTTTCTTGGCCGCGGCCGCCACGCTCGTTCTCGGTATCGCGCCCGGTGCAACGCTTGGCGCGGCCCAGTCAGCCGCCCACACGCTTCAGGCACCTCCTGTTGAAACCACACAGCCCGCAATTCCGCTACAATCTCATCAATGAAGCTTGGAGAATTAGCAAGCCGTCTAGGCGCGGAACTCCGCGGCAACCCGGAGTTGGAAATTACCGGCGTCAAAGGCATTGAAGAAGCCGGCCCGACCGAAATAACCTTCGTCGCCAACCCGCGCTACACGGCGCTGGCTCGCTCTACTCACGCCGCCGCCGTTGTTGTCGCGCCGGATTTTCAAGAAATTTCCGTCGCGACCCTGCGCATCAGCAATCCCTATCACGCCTTTGCGCGCGCGCTGGGAATCTTCTATCAGCCGCCCAGCTACGCTCCCGGCATTCATCCCACGGCCGTCATTGATCCCACCGCCGTCATCGGCTCCGAGGTCCACATCGGCGCATATGTTGTCATCGGCCCCAACGTCCGTATCGGCGACCACGCCACGATTCTGCCTCACGTTGTGCTCTACCCCGGCGTTCAGGCCGGCAGCCACTTCTTCGCCCATGCCCACTCGGTCGTCCGCGAAAATTGCATTCTGGGTGACTACGTGACGCTGGAAAACGGCGTCATCGTCGGCGCCGACGGCTTCGGTTTCTCCAAAGACGAGCAAGGCCATTGGACCAAAATTCCGCAATCCGGCCCTACGCGCATCGGCAACCACGTCGACATTCAGGCCAACGCAACAGTCGACCGCGCCACCGTTGGCGCAACGGAAGTTGGCGACGGCTCAAAAATCGACAATCTGGTGCAGGTCGGCCATGGCTCCAAAATCGGCCAGAACACGCTGCTCTGCTCGCAAACCGGACTGGCCGGCTCCTCGGTCATCGGCAACAACGTCATCCTCGCCGGTCAGGTCGGCATTGCTGGCCATTGCACCGTCGGCGACGGCGTCATTCTCACCGCCCAATCGGCCGTCTCCCACGATGTGCCACCCGGAAAAATGATCTCCGGCTCGCCGGGTTTCGACAATCGCACCTGGTTACGCGCCGTCACCATCTTCCAGCGCCTTCCGGAACTGCTCAAACGCCTGGATCGGCTGGAAAAGCAGCTCGGGAAACAATAAATTTTAACAATCGCAGCATCGGCGGCGGCAATTGTCCGCCGTCGATACCATTTTGGGCCTCCCGGCAGCGCTCGGTTGCCTCGCCATTATCGTCTTTAATATCTTCGATTTATCGCCATCGAATTGCCGCGCGAATATTTCAGCTCAGTATTTCTATTGAAATCGTAATTCCAACTCGTTTTTGTCCTCATCTTCTGCCGAAAGTCATCGATATTCACAACTTATTGTGCAGTTCGCCTGTTGCCGCGCGCATTCGCCCCGATAAGTAATTTAGGGAGAGCAAGAATGCACGTTATCCCCATGCCTGATTCACATAAGCCGCTTGGCAGCTGGCTGAGGGCGCACGGTTTTGCTTTACGCCTACTCGGTTGCGGAACCGTGGTTGCACTCACCACAGGCATTGCTGGCACTATTTATGAAGGCAATCTGTTTTGGGTTGCCAACGGTGTTCTACTTTCCTACCTGCTGCTGGCACCACGAAGGCGCTGGCCAGCTTATCTCGGCGCGGCGCTCGTCGGGCATGCGCTTGGCACAGCCTGCATCCATACGGCGTGGCAAGTCTATGTCATCGACATGCCACTGGATCTAAGTGAAGCACTGCTCAGCGCCTTTCTCCTACGCCGCCGATCGGCACAGCTTCCGCAATTCACCAATCGAACCTATCTCTTCCGTTTTTTCTTCATTGCCGTTCTGGCTAGCCCGCTGGCCTGTGCATTCTCTTATGCACTGGTCGAGTCGCTCTGGCTGCACAGTATCTTCTCAACTTCACTATCACAGTGGTTTACCAGCGATGCCCTTGGCGTCTGCATTACAACGCCCGCCTGCGTCGCTATTTTCCGTACGCGCATTAAAAACTTTCTGGGCACAGGATGGAAGCTCTCCTATCCGCTTCTGCTCGCTGCCGCCACCTGCGTAATCTTTTCCCAAGCCCAGGCGCCGCTTTCCTTCCTCCTTTACCCTCTTCTTATTTTGATTCTTTTTCGCCTTGGTTTGGGCTGGGCCGCGGCCTCCACCACCTTCATCGCGGCCGTTGGCGGTTGGTTTACCGTCCATGATTTTGGACCATTCGCCTCCTATCATGCGCTCTCCTTGCTGGAGCCGGCGTTTATCCTGCAAATCTTCGTCGCCACCACCATGTTGACCATCTATGGCGTCAGCGTGGTTTTAGAAGATCTAGACGCCACGCAACGCCGTCTGCACGAAGCGCTAGCCAAGTATCAACTTGTCACTGAAAATTCCCGCGACGTGCTGATCATCGCCGACTTCAGCGGTCATCGGACATTCGTTTCCTCCGGCTGTGCCAACTGGAGCGGATGGAACGCAAAGGAATTGCTTCAGCATCGCAGTCTCGAAATGGCGCACCCCGAAGATCGCCCCAAAATTCAAGCAGCGCTGCAAGAATTACGCAACGGCAAGGATGGCGCACTGATCGAATACCGCGCGCAAACGCGCGAAGGCGACTATATCTGGATTGAATCCAGCCTGCGAACAATTCGGAATACGGTCACGAACATACCGGAAGGAATCTTGAGCAGCGTTCGCGAGATTACCGAACGCAAACTCGCCGAGCAGCAACTGCAAAACGCCTACCATGCCCTCGAATCGCTGGCGATCACCGACGCGCTCACCGGCCTGGCTAATCGCCGCCAATTCGATCAGACCCTCGCGACCGAATGGCGCCGCGGCATGCGCGATAGCAAACCGCTCTCCATGCTGCTGATCGACGTCGATCTCTTTAAGACCTACAACGACAGCTATGGTCACCTACGCGGCGATAGCTGTCTGAAGCAGATCGCCGAAGCCGCGCTAGCAGCCGTCGCCAGGCCAAGCGACATCGTCGCCCGCTTCGGCGGAGAAGAATTTGCCGTCATCCTGCCCAATACCGCCGGCAATGGAGCCATACAGCTAGCCCGCGACATCTGCGCGATCATGCGCAGCCGCCATATCGTTCACGATTCCAATCCCATCGGCATCGTCACGGTATCCGTTGGCTGCGCCACGCTCGTTCCCAAATTCGGACTGCAGGCCGCTTCGATCATCGAGCAAGCCGACAAGGCTCTCTATCAGGCCAAGCGCAGCGGACGCAATCGCGCCTGCGCTTACCGCACTGAAGAAAATGCGGGAGCGCCCGCCGGCAAAATAGAACTCACCGACAACCCTCCCGCGTTTAAAAACAATCACGGTTATTAAATTCGATGCACAACGCGCGTGCAAACCAAGTTATTGTCAATGCACCATGCTGCGGAAGAGCTGCGATTGCAACAGACTGCCGAACTCGGCGTCGGAGGCGGCAAAGCGCACCATCAGCTTGCCCGCGCTGGAACTGATCGACGTATCGCTCAGAGCCGCCTTTTCCGCGTCGGAGGCGCTCATCTTACGCACCATCACCGCCGCCGAAAGCAGCGATGAAACCGTAGCCGCGGCAAAGGTGTCGCCGGTTTCGATCGTCAAGCCGAAACGCACGCCATGCTGAAACTCCATCGAATACCACGAGACTTCCAGCCGCTTGCGCACGCTCTCTAAATCCGTCACCGACCCGGCCTCGCCCAAAAGCTGTTTGAGCACGGTCTGCGTTCCCTTGGCGTCCAGAATGCTCCATAGCGGCGCCGAATCGGCGCTTTGCATCGCACTCATCATCGCGCCGTTGCTCAACATGCTCCGTGCCTGGCCGTCGCGCACATCCAGCGCCTTGATCACAGCTTCCTTGTCTCCGAAAACCATCGTCGACGGATCGACAAAGCACAAAACCATCCCGGTCTTGGTCATCGGATAGATGCTGTTGGAGCGCACAATCGTGGCCTTCACCTTACGCCGGTGAAAACTGGAGACAATCGACTGCACATCGAACTGTCCCTGCGCAATACCAACCGTTTCCAGCACGTCGCTTCCCGACGCGGTTCGAAAGAGCGCGAATGCCAACTCATCCACGTCGTGATTCTCATTCAGCCCCGAACGAGTCAAAGCATCGTCGAATTGCTTCAACTGCGGCGGCATAATGTGGTTACGCAGATTCATCGCCGCCGACGAATTCTGCATCGCACGATAGTCGATCACCACCAGTTGCTGCACTTCATGCGGAATCGCTCCGCGTGCGTCCGTCGACAACTGCGCGGCCGGTACGGACATCGCCGCGGACAAAAGCGCGACTACCGCCAAAAATCGAACCGAATACTTCAACAATTTCTCCCTCCCAGACCCATTCACATAGATTCGTCCGGCGCAACTGGCGCCAGGGTGCAATGCCAACCTCAATCCTCCGGCCAAGACAGCGGCCGCTCCAATCTCCGCTCCAAAATCTTGGTCTCAGCATCGAACCTGACTAATTGACGCATCCACTCGCTTTCCCGCTCGCAAGCCGCCTCCGGAATCAGCCCGATCACCTCGCCTTCGGTAATCGCTGCCTTATACCGGGCGGCTAACCCCGCGGCCTTGCTGTAAACCTGAGAAATGGGCGTAACCTCAAAATCAGTAATGTTCATGGAAAGCTGCGCCCGGCCATGAACCAGTACCCCCATGGCCTTGACACCCTTCAGCCCGCCCGAAGATGCCCGAATCTCCCGCGCAATGGCCCGCACCACGGCCACATCAAAGGAGTTGAAATAAATGTTGTAGGCCACCAGGAACTTACGGGCGCCTACGGCGCTGGCGCCGCCTGTTGGGTGAAGCTCCGGACCGCCCAGATCTGGCCGCCGCGCCGGGTCCTTCTTCACGACCTCTTTCAGCCCTTCGAACTGCCCCCGCCGCACATCCTCCAGATTCACGCGATCCGGCCGCGAAGCCGCCGCCTCATAAAAATAAATCGGCACGCCGTAGCGCTTCCAGATCTCCAGCCCCGCCTGCCGGGCAAGCAGTGCGCATTGCTCCAGCTTGATTCCCTTCACCGGCACAAACGGAATCACATCCGCGGCGCCGATGCGCGGATGAGCGCCGTGCTGGGTGGTCAGGTCGATCAGTTCCACAGCCTTGCCCGCGCCGCGCACCGCCGCTTCCACCACGGCCTTCGGATCGCCAGCCACCGTCACCACGGAACGATTGTGATCGGCGTCCATTGACCAGTCCAGCAGACGCACCCCATCCACGCGCATGGCCGCGATAATCGCCTCGACCCGCGCTGTGTCCGTTCCTTCTGAGAAGTTCGGGACGCACTCTACAATCGGCCCGCTCATTGTTATTTCACCCCCCTGGGGAACCTCCACCAAAGCGGAGGACAAGACCTCCATTATTTCCAGAACGAATAACCGACCTGGATCTGAATGCTGGCATTCACGCCTGGATTGCGGTCGCCCAGCGAAGCCGAAGAGATGTGCACGGCGTTGACGCCCAAATCGATCGACCGCTTCGGCCGAATAAAGTAATGAATTCCGCCACCGCCTTGCGGCGTAAAGTTCCACACGCTGGTTCCGCCGTCAATCGTCGCCGTGCTCATCATGTTCGGCGGAAATTTATGCGTGGTGTAGATCAGCCCGCCCGCGCCCTGGAACCACGGCTGAATCCGCCGCGAACGCGTCGCCAGATTCCAGCGCAAAATCACCGGCGTCAAACTCACGCCGTAATAGGTGCCGCCGCCATAGAGCAACGTGCAACTGTAGCGCAAGCCGCCAGTTGTAGCGCATGTGGTCTGCTGCATGTGCGCGGCCGGCGTATAGGCCTGCCACAGCGGCATAATATTGCCCGCGAATTCAAACTGCCCGCTCATCACGCCAGCGCGCACTACCGGCGTCAGCACTTTGCCCATCTCGAATCCGGCCGACAAAAACTTATACGACGAGCGGTTGCCGACGCCCGTCCCCCAGTTCACAAAAGGCTCGTACTCCCAGCTCTGCGCCTTGCTCACAGCCGCCACGGGATTGGCCGCCGCCTGCGCATCCGCGGCTTTCGGGAGGTCAGTCTGCGCTACAACCGTCGTCGTTCCGGCAATCAACGCCACTCCCAGGATCATTTGCACCCGCGTCAAAATCTTTCGCACCGCAGCCTCTTTCTTGTCCCTATTCCCTAATCCCTGTTTCATGCTTCTTCCAAAAAAAGACCGCCACAACCGGGCGGCCTTTTTTTCGATCTCTGCCTTCCGGCGGCTATCCGTCGACCTCGTCGGTCTCTTCCTCGTCCATATCGCAGTTCGAGTAAACGTCCTGCACATCGTCGAGATCTTCCAATGCTTCCAGCAGCCGCCTCATTTGTGCCGCGGCATTGCCTTCCAGCCTGGTGGTTGTCGAGGCCACCATTGTCACTTCACTCGCCACCGTCTCAATTCCGGCCGCCTTCACCGCCTCGGCCACCTTTTCGTAGGCCTCCGGCGCAGTCGTAATCTCCCAAACGTCGTCATCGTCCTTGAGATCGTCACCACCGTGTTCGAGCACGATGTTCATCAACTGCTCTTCATCGGCAGCCGACTTTTCCACCACGATCAGGCCTTTTTTGGCGAACATAAACTTCACCGAGCCGCTCTCGCCCAGGTTTCCGCCGTGCTTGCCGAAGCCATGCCGCACTTCGCTCACCGCGCGGTTGCGGTTGTCGGTCAACACCTCGACCAGTACCGCCACGCCGCCCGGACCGTAGCCCTCGAAGGTGATCTCCTCGTAATTGACCCCTTCCAGCTCTCCGGTGCCGCGCTGAATAGCGTGCTTAATGTTATCCGCCGGCATATTCTCGGCCTTGGCCGCCAGAATCGCCGTGCGCAGCCGCGGATTGCCGTCCGGGTCGCCACCGCCGCGTGCGGCGACAGTGATTTCTTTAATGATCCGCGTAAAAGCCTTGCCGCGCTTGGCATCGAGCGCGAACTTCTTGTGTTTGGTGGTGGCCCACTTTGAATGGCCGGACATAAGTACCTCAGAACAGATGGAAATAGCGGTGTTTGCAGACACCTGACTTTGCCAGTATACCCCAGCGACTCCGCCCAAAAATAGCCCTGGCCGCCGGCCGCCAGATGCACGCGGCAAACTCCCGAACGACTCTCGGTAAACAGGCTATTGTCCTGTGCCAGGCTGACGACCGGCTCTCTGCTTAAAAAGCAAGATGCAAACGATCATGAAGCCTGCGATCACCCCCGACGAAGCGTACCGGCTCAGATTCAATCCGCCGTTGGCTACCGGCTTGGTCAGCAGATCGCCCAGTGTCGCTCCCAGCGGCCGGGTCAAAATAAACGCCGCCCAAAACAAGATCGTCCGCGAAGTCTTGGTAAAAAAATAGATGAGCGTCACAATGGCGATCGCTCCGGCAAAGAGCAGCGCGCCGCCCTCATACCCAGGGCCGGAATCGGCCACCCAATCACCAAGCGCGGTTCCCAGTGTGTTTGAAAACAAGATCGTCGCCCAATAAAATCCCTCGACCCGCCAGTCGGTAATGCAATCGACTGAAACCGACCCCAGCGTCAGCCGCCAAACCGTCAAAGCCGCCATCACCAGTGCAAGAAGAATCAGCGACCCGCCCAGATAGCCAATTCCCAGCGACCGGTCGGCAAAATCAGCCATCGTCGTTCCGGTTAAAGTGGTTGCAACAATAACGGTCCAGTACAAAAACGCATGAAAGGCCCGGGCGCGCATCTGCGCAACGACAGAAGCGGCGAAAAACGCAAAAAAAATCGCGGTGCTCACCGCATATCCAAAATTGAGCGACATGGAAAAAGCATCGCCGCCAACTTCGCCCAGCGTCGTAGCGGCGATCTTGATTACCCAGAAGCCGAAAACCACCTCGGGCGCTTTGCTGTGCGCCGTCGCCGTTTTTTGCGCAAGATTAATTCCGTTGCTCACGCCGCGGTTTCTCCTGTAGTTGGCCGTGTTTCCTACTTACGCGAAGACCTCGGCGCTCTTGAAGGGAATTCCCTGCTGATCCTTGGCCGAAACGATCGGCTCACCTGCATTCTTCGGCCACGCAATCGCCAGATCCGGATCGTTCCACAGAATTGTTCGCTCGCCCTGGGGCGCGTAGTAGTCGGTCACCTTGTAGAAAAATACCGCCGTCTCGCTCAGCGCCCAAAAGGCGTGCCCGAAGCCGATGGGAATCCAAAGCATTTTGCCGTTTTCAGCGCTCAGCACCGCCGCTACATGCTTGCCGAAAGTAGGCGAGCCGCGCCGCAAATCGACGACCACATCCAGCACCGCGCCGTAGGCCACGCGCACCAGCTTGCCCTGCGGCTGCACGATCTGGTAGTGAAGGCCGCGCACTACATTTTTTTTCGATACGGAGAAGTTGTCCTGTACCCAATGGGTCGGCAGCCCGGCCTCGCCCATCACCCGTTCGTTATAGCTTTCCAAAAACGCGCCGCGCTCGTCACGAAAGATTTTGGGCGTCAGCACGCGTAAGCCCGAGATTGCCGTCTCTTCAATGTTCATAATCTCTCAGCTCCGCCCGCAAAATACGGTTCATGCAACAAAGCCTGCAAGTATTGCCCGTATCCGCTTTTAGCAATCGGCTCCGCCAGCGCAGCCAGTTGCCGGGCATCGATAAATCCCTGCCGATAGGCGATCTCTTCGGGGCAGGCGATATTCAGCCCCTGCCGCCGCTCGATGGTGGCCACGAAGGTCGCCGCCTCCAGCAACGAATCGTGCGTGCCCGTATCCAGCCACGCCATGCCACGGCTCATGATCTCGACCTTCAGCTTGCCAGCCTCCAGATAGCGCCGGTTCAGATCGGTAATCTCCAACTCGCCGCGCGCCGAAGGCTTCAGCGATTCGGCTATACCAACCACGTTGCGGTCGTAAAAATACAATCCCGTTACCGCGTAGCGCGATTTCGGGTGGGCAGGTTTTTCCTCCAGGCTTATCGCCTTACCCGATGGATCGAATTCCACCACGCCGTAGCGCTCCGGATCGTCGACCGGATAAGCAAAGATCGTCGCGCCAGCTTTCAGTTGCGCCGCCGTTTGCAATTGCCGCGAAAAGCCCTGACCGTAAAAGATGTTATCGCCGAGCACCAACGCACACTCGTCGTCGCCGATAAAATCCCGGCCGATTAAAAACGCCTGCGCCAGCCCGTCGGGAGTGGGCTGCACGGCGTAGCTGATCTCCAAGCCCCACCGATGGCCGTCGCCGAGCAACTCGGCGAATCGCCCCGTATCCTGCGGCGTAGAGATGATCAAAATCTCTCGAATCCCGGTCAGCATCAGAGTGCTTAACGGGTAGTAGATCATCGGCTTGTTGTAGACCGGCAAAAGCTGTTTTGAGACGACATGCGTCACCGGGTACAGTCGCGTTCCCGATCCGCCGGCAAGAATGATTCCTTTCATCCGTCCGTCCTCATCGCGCCGGGCCTTACGACTCTGTCCGATTCGCGTAATTTTTCGTAATCCAATCGCGATAGCTTCCCGTGCGCACGCCGTCGATCCACTCGCCATGCTCCAGATACCACTGCACGGTCTTGCGCAATCCGCTTTCGAATTTCTCCGCCGGCCGCCAGCCGAGCTCACACGTAATTTTGCGCGCATCGATGGCGTAGCGCCGGTCGTGTCCAGGCCGGTCCTTCACATAGGTAATCAGACTCCGCCGCGGCGCGGCTCCGGGGCGCGGACGCATCTCGTCAACCAGATCGCAGATCGCTGTCACGATCTCGATATTCGCCCGCTCGCTGTTACCACCCACGTTATAGGTCTCGCCCGGCCGCCCGCTTTCGAGCACCGTCCGAATTGCCGAGCAGTGATCCTCGACGAACAACCAGTCGCGTACGTTTTTCCCGTCGCCATAAACCGGCAGCGGCTTGCCTTCGAGCGCGTTCAATACCATAAGCGGTATCAGCTTCTCAGGAAACTGATACGGTCCGTAGTTGTTCGAGCAGTTAGTCGTCAGTACCGGCAGACGATAGGTGTGGAAGTAAGCCCGCGCCAGATGATCCGAACCGGCCTTGGAGGCCGAATAAGGGCTGTTCGGCGCGTAGGCCGTCGTCTCGCTGAAGGGCGGATCGTCGGGGCCGAGCGTTCCGTAAACCTCGTCGGTCGAAACGTGCAAAAAGCGGAAGTTCTCCTGCTCGGATGCGCTCAAGTTCACCCAGTAAGCCCGCGCCTGTTCGAGCAGAGTAAAGGTGCCCTGCACGTTGGTCCGCACAAAAGCATCCGGGGAGACAATCGAGCGGTCCACGTGGGTCTCCGCCGCAAAATGCACGATCGCGCGCGGCTTGTAGCGCTGCAACAGCCGCCCCACCAGTTCCACATCGCAAATGTCGCCGTGCACAAAGGTATAGCGCTCGTTGCCGGCCAGCGAGGCCAGGTTCGAAGCGTTGCCCGCGTAGGTTAGCAGGTCGAGGTTCACCACCGCCTCGCCCGCCGCCCGCATCCAGGTCAAAATAAAATTCGAACCGATAAATCCGGCTCCACCCGTCACCAGAATCATAGCTTGAGTTCGTCCTATCAAGCTGAGTATACGGCACAAAATGCGTCAGATGCCCGTCCAGCATCGACCCGGTGCCGAAGCAGCACACACAGTGCGCGGCGGCAAAATCAGCGCGGCGCAACTTCGCCGAAAAATTTTTCTATTCGCTTTTCTAAAGAGCAATTTCTGCGTTCTCGGAAATTTTTAGCTATATTAATAAGAACAGCACAGCATCTGGATGCGGCCGGAGCTGTCTAACCAACTACTTGACTCTGCTTGTACGCAATTTCGCGCTGAAATTGCAAAGTGGTTGTGTACACCAAGAACGTGGTACGAACGCCGCGATGAAAAAATTTTATTCACAAAGGCTGCTATGGAATCCTTAGATCGCCGTTTCCCCGTCCCCGGCCCCCAAGGCCTTTATCATCCTCGCGATGAACATGATGCCTGCGGCGTGGGATTGGTCGCAAACATCCGCGGTGAAAAAAGCCACGAGATCATCCGCAAGGGCCTGGAGGTGCTCATCAACCTCACTCATCGCGGCGCGGCGGGCTGCGATCCGGAAACTGGCGACGGCGCCGGAATCCTCATTCAGATTCCTCACGCTTTCTTCGCCCAGGAATGCGGCGAACAGAACATTCCGCTGCCCGAGGCCGGCGCTTACGGCGTGGCCATGTGTTTTTTGCCCGTCGAAAAGCACAACCGCCTACAGTGTGAAGGCGTCTTCGAGCGCATCGCGCAAGAAGAAGGCTGCGCCGTTCTCGGCTGGCGCGACACGCCGGTCAACGGCGACGCCGTCGGCCGCGAAGCCCGCCGCTCGCAGCCCTACATCGAGCAGCTCTTTATCGGCATGCCGCAGGGGCTGGACGAGGACGCCTTCGAGCGTCTGCTTTATCGCATTCGCCGCCGCACGGAAAACGAGATTGCCGCCTCCGACATCGAGGACAAGGAAACCTTCTACGTTCCCTCTTGTTCCTGTCGCACCATCATCTATAAGGGGCTGATGCTGGCCCCGCAGATTGAAAAATTTTATTTCGAACTAGCCAATCCTCTCGTCACCAGCGCCCTGGCGCTCATCCACCAGCGCTTTTCCACCAATACATTTCCCAGTTGGAAGCTCGCCCACCCCTACCGCTACATCGCCCACAACGGCGAAATCAACACCATTCGCGGCAACGTGAGTTGGATGAACGCGCGCCAGTCGGTGCTGGCCAGCCCGCTATACGGCAACAAGATCGACGATCTGTTTCCGGTCGTCATCCCGGGCGGCAGCGACTCGGCCTCGCTCGACAACGCCGTCGAGTTTCTCTTCCAATCCGGCCGTTCTCTGCCCCACGTCATGGCCATGCTGATTCCCGAAGCCTGGTCCGGCAATCCCGACATGGACGAGGACAAGCGCGCCTTTTACGAATACCACGCTTCATTGATGGAGCCCTGGGACGGTCCGGCGGCCATCGCCTTTTCCGACGGCCGCGTTATCGGCGCCACGCTCGACCGCAACGGACTTCGCCCCGGCCGCTACATCATCACCAAAGACGATCTGGTCGTGCTCGCCTCTGAATCGGGCGTCATCGACGTGCCCCCCGAAGACATTCTCAAGAAGGGCCGGCTGCAACCCGGCCGCATGTTCCTCGTCGATACGGTCCAAAAGCGCATCGTCTCCGACGGCGAAATCAAGAACGGCCTGGCCTCGCGCCAGCCCTACGCCGAATGGCTCAAGCAGCAGCAGCTCACTCTCGACATGCTGCCCGAACCGGCGCGCGTCATCGCTTCCAATCCTGAAACCTTGCTCCGCCGCCAGCGCGCCGCCGGATACAGCGAAGAAGATCTGCGCATCCTGCTGACGCCAATGGCCGCCAACGGCGCCGAGCCCATCGGTTCGATGGGCAACGACGTGCCCCTGGCCTGCCTTTCCGACAAACCGCAGCCGCTCTTCAACTACTTCAAACAGCTCTTCGCCCAGGTCACCAATCCTCCGATCGACCCCATCCGCGAAGAGATGGTCATGTCGCTGATCAGCTACATTGGCACCGAGCGCAACATTCTCGACGAAGCGCCCGAGAACTGCCACACACTCAAGCTGCCTTACCCGATCCTCAGCAATCACGACCTGGAAAAGCTGCGCCGCATCTCCTCTGGCGACCTGCTGGCCACCACGCTGCCCACGCTCTTCCGCGCCGACGAAGGCGAAGATGGCCTGCGCCACGCGCTTGAAGAACTGAGCGCGCGCGCCTCGCACGCCGTCGCCTCCGGCTACTCGCTGCTGATCCTCTCCGACCGCGGCGTCGATTCCACTTATGCGCCCATCCCGAGCCTGCTCGCCATGGCCGCCGTACACAATCGTCTGGTCCAAGAAAAAACCCGCACGCAGGTCGCCATCATCATCGAAAGCGGCGAACCGCGCGAGGTGATGCACTTCGCCCTGCTGATCGGTTACGGCGCCAGCGCCGTCAATCCCTACTTGGCCATTGAGACCGTCCGCGATCTTCAGCGCCAGGGCAAGCTGCCGGAAGAAACCACCGCCGATCAGGCCGAAAAGAACTTCATCAAAGCCATCGACAAGGGACTGCTCAAGACCTTCTCCAAAATGGGCATTTCCACCCTGCAAAGCTATCGTGGAGCCCAAATCTTTGAGGCCGTCGGTCTGAACAAATCTCTGATCGACGACTACTTCCCCGGCACCGCCTCGCGCATTGAAGGCATTGGCCTCGACGTGCTCGCGCGCGAAGCCCTGGTCAAGCACGCTTACGCCTATCGGCCGCTCACCGAATCGGAGACCGATCTGCGCGTCGGCGGTCAATATCAATTCCGCGTCACCGGCGAATATCATCTGGTCAATCCGCAAACCATCGCCACGATGCAACGCGCCGTTCGCGAAAACGACTTCGCTGAATTTCAGAAGTACACCGATCTGATCGATCATCAGAACAGTCAGCTCTGCAACCTGCGCGGCATGTTCAAGCTCAAATTCGCCAACAAGCCGCTGCCTATCGATCAGGTCGAGCCAGCCAAGACGATCGTCAAGCGCTTCACCACCGGCGCCATGAGCTTTGGCTCGATCAGCAAAGAAGCTCACGAAACCCTGGCCATCGCCATGAATCGCCTGGGCGGCATGTCGAACACCGGCGAGGGCGGCGAAGACGAAGCCCGCTTTAAACCCGACGCCAACGGCGACAGTCGCCGCTCGGCCGTCAAGCAGGTCGCCAGCGGCCGCTTCGGCGTTACCGCCAACTACTTAGTAAACGCCGACGAAATCCAGATCAAGATGGCGCAGGGCGCAAAGCCCGGCGAGGGCGGACAACTGCCCGGCCACAAGGTCAACGAAATTATCGCCAAAACCC